>ENA-OYXO01000531-OYXO01000531.1-human-gut-metagenome-genome-assembly--contig:-NODE-531-length-11817-cov-16.563425_pt1 | contig 11817 bp, 7 predicted proteins | sample MGYA00244219_ERZ653425 | MGnify/ENA primary metagenome ERZ653425 (study PRJEB26926, sample SAMN06164965) | human gut metagenome | biome: ENVO:00009003; feature: ENVO:2100002; material: ENVO:00002003... | reverse complement strand
CTTGCACGCCGAAGGAGAACCTTGCTCCAGCGCTACGCTGGTAAATTATCATTTACAGAACAAGTTAATTTTGCATGAGTACTTATCCCTAATTACTTATCCCTAAAAAATAGCCCTTGCAATATCCGATTACTGCAAGGGCTAATTTATTTTTTATAAATCAAATGCTATTACTTTTCCAGCAGTTCTTTCAGAAAAGAATCCAACTCTTCATCCAGACCTTTCAGCAATTCTTCGTTCACAAGCAACGTATCATCATCCATCAGCAGTAACTCTGCAATTGTCTCCTTTTCATCATCCACTAATACGAAAGAGTAAGGTTTCAGAATCGTCAGTTTTTCAAAGTCACCTCCGTTCTTCATGTTGTGGAGTAAGGTAGAAAGAATACGTTCTACATTTTCGTAGAAATCATCTCCGTCATAAGTCATCCATTCCTCGATAGAGACACAAGCCAGATATTCGTCTTCGTCATCAAAGATGGACAATTCGCCGGAATTCTGGTTGGCTTGCAGATGGATGTCGGTCACAATGGTTTGCTCACAGCCGCAAGTGTATTTGGCGACTGCCTGTTTAATGGCCTTTTCAAGGAGTGATAATGATGCTTGGCTCAGTTTCATAATAGATATTCTTTCTTAATGGACGTTCAAAGGTATAAAAAAAATAATTACCTCTGCATCATTTCTCTAAAAATCATTTTTAAATCTTTCCATTTGGGCGTTCAGTCGGGTCATTCCCTCCTTTCGCTCCTGCAATTCGTTCAGGTAGCGGGTTATTGCGAAGTAATTGGGGATATCCATGAGGTCTACGCCTTCCTGAGTTTTCTTCTCGTCTATTTTGTCTACATCGTATGCTACTTTCTGCGCTTTCAAGGCCCATTCTTCTGCTGTATGAATGCTGTCCTGCATTTCGTATCCTAAGGCAATGTTATAGGCGGCATACATTTTCTGCTTTCCTTTTTTCTTTTTCTCATAGGTTTGCTTCCAGAGTTCAATGGCCTTGTCCCAGTTATCTTCGCGGACAAAGACCGCGGCATCACGCATGTTTACGGAACCGCCTGTAAAGAGATAGCGGGAAGCAGTTTTCCAATGTGGCAGCATATGGCTCACGGGGATAGTGCCGGCAAATTCGGAAGCCTCTCTCAGCATCTCTTTTTCACTGATGAGTCCTGCGCCTGCCTGTGCCATACTGGGAGCTGCATGATCCCAGAAGATGCTGTCGCTGGCATTGACTGTCACCATCGGACCGTTGCGTTGGGGCAGATACACCTTTACGGTAGGATATACTTTCAGGTCAAGCGTACCTGCATATACTCCCCATTCCGGTAAATATTCGATTTTACGGATGGAGCGCATCTGTACGTTCTCCAAGGCTATCAGGAAGTCCGCATCCAGACTTTGGGTGAGCTTTTCCACTTCCTCTTTGCTAAGGGTGCTTTCGCGCGGAATCATATCATGGGCACGCAAGGCAGAGTCGCAAATAATCACTTCATCGAAATAATTCTCGTTGGCAAGTGCCTCCGCCAGTGATTCCGTGGCGATTTTGCCATCCCCATTGAAATACTTTGTCTTGCGTGCTATTTCTGTCTCATCTTTTTTCTTCTCATCGTTTTCCTCCAGAATCAGCTTGTTATCCGGGATAGGAGGCATATTATTTACCACAGCTACGCGCCTGAGGGCGGACGGAAAGCTGACTTCCGCCGGCAACATATAGTCGATGGAGAGTTGCTCTATGCTTTGGCAACCGCTGAACAGCAGAACACAGCACACCAATAGTGAGTACGAATATTTAGTCATAAGCTTATTCTTTATCTAGGAATAACAAAAATACACTTTTGTATGGATATAGAAAAGCCTCCAACAGTTTTTAACCGTTGAAGGCTTTTATTAGTGATCACTTATTACATATTTTTCCCGTGGCAATTCTTGTACTTCTTGCCACTTCCGCAAGGACAAGGATCATTACGTCCTACCGTCTTTTCCGCACGAATCGGTTCACGCTTCACTTGTTCGCGTGTGTCCTGTTGGGCGGCGGCCTGTTGGTTCGGATCGTTCAGATCTTGTTTCTGTTCGCGGTATTTGCTCATATCCTGCTTCTGTTCGGGAGCGGCCTGCTGAATTTCCTGCGGTTCCTGTACCGGGATTTGTCCGCGCATCAGGATAGAAACAGTCTGGTTATTGATCTTATCCACCATTGTATCGAACAGGTTTACAGACTCCAGCTTATAAATCAATAACGGGTCTTTCTGTTCGTAGCTTGCGTTCTGTACAGAGTGCTTCAGTTCATCCAGTTCACGGAGGTTCTCTTTCCATGCTTCGTCGATAACGTGCAGCAGGATAGACTTTTCAAACGCTTTTACCACTTCCTTACATTCGCTGTCGTAAGCGGCTTTCAGGCTGCAAGAGATGTTGTACATGCGTTTACCGTCCGTGATGGGGATCAGGATATTCTCGTACATGTGTCCCTGGGTTTCGTATACCTGCTTGATTACCGGATAAGCAACCTGTGCCATGCGGTCCGTCTTGCGCTTGAACTGTTCCATTGCCACATTGAAGGCTTCTTCAGCAAGCTTTTCCTTCTTTTCGTTACGGAACTGTTCTTCGTTGAAAGGCACTTCCATGGCAAGAGTCTGCAAGAAGTCCATTTTGCAGTTTTCGTAATCGGGAGCTTCAACGGCTGCGGCAACACGGTCCCAGATCATATTTACGATATCCATTCCGATACGTTCACCCATCAGGGCGTGGCGACGCTTGGTATAGACCACCGTACGTTGCTTATTCATCACGTCATCGTATTCCAGCAAACGCTTACGGATACCGAAGTTGTTTTCTTCCACCTTCTTCTGTGCACGCTCAATGGAGTTGGAGATCATCTTGTGCTCAATCATTTCACCTTCCTTGAAGCCGAGACGGTCCATTACACTGGCGATGCGGTCGGAAGAGAACAGACGCATCAGGTCGTCTTCCAGTGACACGAAGAATACGGAAGAACCCGGGTCACCCTGACGTCCGGCACGTCCGCGCAACTGGCGGTCTACACGACGGGATTCATGGCGTTCGGTACCGATGATGGCCAAACCGCCCGCAGCTTTTACTTCCGGGCTCAGCTTGATGTCCGTACCACGACCGGCCATGTTGGTAGCGATGGTCACTGTTCCTTTCAAACCGGCTTTGGCTACGATGTCTGCTTCCTTCTGGTGCAACTTGGCATTCAATACGCTGTGCTCGATCTTGCGCATGGTCAACATCTTGCTCAGCATTTCGGAGATTTCTACGGATGTGGTACCCACCAGGACAGGGCGTCCGGCTTGTACCAGCTGTTCGATTTCTTCGATGACTGCTTTATATTTCTCGCGTTTCGTCTTGTAAACGCGGTCGTTCATGTCTTTACGGGCGATGGGGCGGTTGGTGGGGATCACCACTACATCCAGTTTGTAGATGTCCCAAAGTTCGCCTGCTTCCGTTTCGGCAGTACCGGTCATACCCGAGAGTTTGTGGTACATACGGAAGTAATTCTGCAACGTAATGGTGGCGAATGTCTGTGTGGCGGCTTCCACTTTTACGTTTTCCTTGGCTTCGATGGCCTGGTGCAGACCGTCGGAATAGCGGCGGCCTTCCATGATACGGCCTGTCTGCTCGTCCACAATCTTCACTTGACCGTCGATCACAACGTATTCGTCATCTTTCTCGAACATGGTGTAAGCCTTCAGCAACTGGTTGATGGTGTGTACACGTTCGGACTTGATGGCATAGTTGGTCATCAGTTCATCTTTCTTGGCCAGGCGTTGCTCGTCCGTCAGACTGGTTTCGTTTTCCAGTTCGGAAAGCTGTGCGGCGATGTCGGGCAATACGAAGAGGGTAGGATCTTCCGAGTTACCGGTGATCAGGTCCACACCTTTATCTGTCAGGTCTACACTGTTCAGCTTTTCTTCGATGACGAAGTACAACGGGTCGGTAGCTTCGTGCATACGCTTGTTGTTCTGCTCCATGTAGATCTCTTCGGTCTTCAGCATACCTGCCTTGATACCTTGCTCACTCAGATATTTAATCAATGCCTTGTTCTTGGGCAGTGCCTTGTGGCTGCGGAACAAAGCAAGGAAACCTTCTTCCTGATCTTTCTTGTCGCTGGAAGCAATCAGGCGCTTGGCATCGGCAAGATACTGGGTAGCCAGTTTCTTCTGTGCTTCCACCAGACGTTCTACGAGCGGACGCAATTGCTCGAACAACTGGTCCTCACCTTTGGGGACGGGACCGGAAATAATCAACGGAGTACGGGCATCGTCAATCAATACGGAGTCCACCTCATCGACGATGGCATAGTTGTGCTGGCGTTGTACGAGGTCTTTGGGGCTGATGGCCATATTATCACGCAAGTAGTCGAAACCGAATTCGTTGTTCGTACCGAAGGTGATGTCTGCCAGATAAGCCTGACGGCGTGCGTCGGAGTTGGGCTGATGTCTGTCGATGCAGTCCACACTTAAACCGTGGAACATATAGAGCGGGCCCATCCATTCGGAGTCACGTTTGGCCAGATAGTCGTTTACGGTCACCACATGTACACCGTTTCCGGTCAGTGCGTTGAGGAATACGGGGAGGGTAGCCACCAATGTCTTACCTTCACCCGTTGCCATTTCGGCGATCTTACCTTTATGCAATACGACGCCACCGAACAACTGTACATCGTAGTGTACCATGTTCCAGACAATTTCCGTACCGCCTGCTTGCCAGTGGTTTTGCCAGATGGCTTTGTCGCCTTCAATGCGTACGAAGTCTTTCGTGGCAGCCAGGTGACGGTCGAATTCGGTAGCCGTCACTACGATTTCTTCATTTTCGGATAAGCGTTTGGCAGTTTCTTTCACAATAGAGAAAGCTACCGGGAGTACTTCTTCAAGAGCTTTTTCGTAAGTTTCCAGTATATCCTTTTCTATCTTATCTATCTGTGCGAAAACTTCTTCACGGTTTTCCAGTTCGATTTCTTCGATACCAGCTTTGAGTTCTTCCACCTTGGCGCGTTGGTCGGCGGCAGAATTGCGGATATATTCTTTCAGTTCTTCTGTCTTGGCGCGTAAGGCGTCGTTATCGAGTTTGGCAACTTCCGGGTAAGCGGCTTTGATCTTGTCCACCCACGGCTGAATTTCTTTCATGTCGCGTGTGGATTTGTTGCCGAAAATCGAGCTTAAAAATTCATTAAATCCCATTTTATATCTATTTTTATTATTATTTACTAAGTTGATTGAGTGCGCAAAGTTACTGATTTTTATACAGATTACACATTTTTGCGCTGTTTATTTGATGTAGACTTTCACCACAGAGGGCACAGAGTTTCACTGAGTTTTCTTTCTTCAATTAATGAAAGAAGTCTATTGGTCATTAGAGGTATAAAAGCTCTGTGAAACTCTGTGTGCTCTGTGGTGAGTAAACCTCAGAAATTCAGTGGAGTCTCTGTGCAAGCATTCGGAGCGCGGATGCGCATCACACTTGACAGGGTGGGGGCTACGCGGGTAATATTGACGGGAACCCGGATCGTTTCGGGCTTCACTCCACCGCCCAGGAAGATGAGCGGAGCAGGAACATTGGCATGACGTACCACGCGGTTATCGGTGGCATTTTCTTCCACGATAGTCCAGCCGGGCAATACGTCTATCAGTAAGTCGCCCGAACGTTTGCGATGAAAGCTGTTCCGGGCAAGTTCTATCTGGGGCGACCAGGGGCCCAGCAGCAGGCGGTGGGCTGAATACGCCTCGTTCACTCCGCTGAATTGTATCAGGAAGTCGGCGGACTTATCTTGAATTTCCGCCAGATTCAGCTGCTTGTTCTCTATTAATTTATGGTTGAGATAAATTTGCTGGTTGTGATAAGTCTCTACGTACTGTCCTTCGCCATACGTGGCCATGAGATACATGTTCAGCAGGGTGGCGCAGCGGTTCAGGTAGAATTCTCCGCCGGGGATGCGGTACAGGCCGAGATCGGGAGCTTCCGGATCGGCATATCCCGTAGAGGTGATGCAGAAGACGACGTTGTGCAGACCTACTTTGCGGTCGATGAGGTCGAGCAGTGCGGCAATGCTGCGGTCGAGGCGTACATACGTGTCCTGCATTTCCATGGCACATTCCTGCGTACTCTTATGGTTGTAGTTTCCGGCGTAATAGGTCAGTGCCAGCAGGTCGGGTATCTCATCTTTGGCGATGGTGCTCTTTTCCAGAAGTTCTTCTGTCAGCAGGTTCACTTCGTCGTTGATGAACGGGCTGGTGAGCAGTCGGCGGAATTTATTGCGTCGTTCGCTGTCGAACTTATATTTGAAGGGCTGGTCCCGCCATTCGGGCAGGAATGTATATTTGTTGATGGGGTGTGCCGGTTCCCATACCATGTCGCGGATGCGGAAGTCGGGTGATTTCCGTTCGTTGTACTGGCTTACCCACCACGGGAACTCGCTGTAATATGTAGTGCTGCACCATTTGCCTGTGTTCTCGTTCAGCCAGAAAGCACCGTTTCCGGTATGTCCGGCAGCCAGTACGGCCGCGTCGCGCGAGGGGGCGATGGCATACACCAGGCCTTTGTTGCGGGTGGCTACTTTCAGTTCGTCGGCAATGGTAGAGGTCAGTAATTGGGAGGGAGAAGAGTTTTCGTCGGTGAAGTTGCCCATAAATGCGCCGTCGTCCACGCAATTCACGGGGCGCAGGGTGCTTGCATCCATCCAGTACTGGGATATGATGCCGTTCATCGAAGGCGTCGTGCCGCTGTAGATGGCAGCGATGGCAGAAGCGCGGTCTGTTCCGTTGAAAGGGAATTCGGTCTGGTAGAACACTTTCCCTTCGCGCATCAGTCTTTTGAAACCTTTCTCTCCGTAGAGGGTTGAGAATGCTTCCATATAGTCGGTGCGCAGTTGGTCAATCGTCAGCGTAACCACTAATTTAGGTGTGGCAGGCAACGGTTGTGCTTGCAGACCGGTGAAAGTAAGTGCGAGTATGGAAGTAATCAGTCCCTTTTTCATTTATCTCTTTTTCAATGTCAAAATAAGATTGCTTGCTGAACGTACCAGCAAACAAAGTGCCAAAGGTAATACAGCTAAGTCAATTCTTTGCGGTATTATCGCCCAAAGCAGTATAAAAAGTGTTAAAACAGCGCAATTCGTCCTCATGTACCAGCTTTTCTGCCGTTTTCTCACCTTATTTATCATCCACGGGAGGCAAAATAAGTGCAGGGGATGGAATACGAACAGCAGGTAATTGGGGCTTACTGCGGGGTGTTGGGAGAAGAGGGCGAGGAAGGCGAGGATGCACCCGGCTATTCCGGCACAGAAGAACAGGATTAGGTCGAGTCCCCAAAGGGTTTTCCCGCGGCGGATGCCGTAGATGGTAGCGGCTGCCACCAGCACAAACAGCAGCAGGGCCAATTGCATCGGGGTGATTCCTCCGGAGCGGTGGTCGGCATCAGTCAGTCCGGTTACCACTGTTTTCTCTTCGGAGGATACGAGGGGACGTGCCTGGCCTTCGTTGTCTACGATCCGGGCTGTGTTGAAGAAGTCCTGCACATAGAAGGGAACGAACATCATCAGTCGTCGGTTGATGGGTTGGTCGGCTTTGCTGCCCATGCACAGGTCCATGCCGAAGCGTGACCACGGATGACCTTCACTATATTTATGCAGCAAATCGCGGAAAGTGACTCCCGTGTCGGTATCGGTCATATTGTCAGCATACTGCAAGGTGCCGTCGATGGCGGCCTCTATCTGGTCGCGCGGACGGGTGGCGCAGTTGTCGTAGAAGAAGTTATAGCGATATATGCGGTTTTCGGGCCGGTAGTTTTCCTGAAGCAGGTTGAAGAGGTGTTCTTTTTCTGCTTGGGTGAGGTTCAGGGTCTGTTGCCAGACGTCCCGTCCCAGGTAGTTGTACTCGGAGGCGAAGTGTTCGTAATTGGTTACGCCTAGTTGATAGTCCGTCTCTCCCAGGGCGAAGCGGAAGATGAAGTTGGGGGCGTTGAAATTGAACATGCCGTAGTTGAAGACGGCGTCAATGCCTCGGGTGAAGTTTTCGTAACGGATGGCGGTGTGGCCGAACAGGGAATAGATTTCCCCGCCCGAGGCGCAGGTCAGCAGGCTGATGCGGATGGAGTCGGGGGTAGCTTCTTGCGGCGTTTGCGGCTGGGCGGAGGCCGTGGACGGGCAGAGGAGGAAATATATGAGAATGAGTAAGTTTCTTTTCATGCTGCAAAGTTATAAACTGGAAAATTCTGAATAGGTGAGAATTTGTATTGTAGTTTCCATATTCTTCTGCTTTTTAGTTTTCACAAAAGTACATTTTTTTAAGTTAGGGCGCAATGAAAAGATAGTTAATTATGCGAATCAGGGGGTGAGTTTGATTTATAACGGAAAAGAAAAGAACAAAAGTGATTAGTGTTTGGTGATAAGTGATTAGCGCCATTTGGTATATTATTTTTTAGACGCGGATGACACGGATAACGCGGATTTAAAAGGCTGCGCTATAAAAGTGGATAAAAAAAGATCCGCGTCATCCGTGTCATCCGCGTCTAAAAGATTATTTATCATTTAGTTCATAACCCTACAGATATGAATCAATTCAACTCCTGATTCGCATTAATTATCAATTTGAAAATAGACAAGAAATAAAACAAGCAATGTTCCGGCGATAAAGAAGCAATCTTCTGATAGACAGCATTGCTTCTTGTCCTCCGGAACATTGCTTCTGATCAGGGCGCTTCGAGAAAATCTATCAATAATTGCACTTGGCGTTTGCTGAAGGTCTGGTCATTTTTTCCTTCACGGCCGCCGTAGAGCTGGCGGTGCAGTTCGGGATTGACGGCGATCCACTTCCGCAGTTTTTTCAGTGCGGCTTCGGCCGAGAGGCAGGGGAAATAGAGCTGTGCGAACTCAGTCTTCAGGTATGCCTTGATTTCAAATTTATCTTCGGGAGTCTCTTTTTTATCTTCGGGAATCCTTTTCGTTTTTTCTGTTGTTTCCATGTTCTATGAATTTTAAGAATTTGTTGTTTTGAAGTTTTTAGTCTGAATTATTCGTGGAGGCTTATCGGGAAGTCCGGAACAATTGCAGACTAAGGTAGAATATTTACATAATGCAGCCATTTCCGGCCGCTTTTTTTGCCCGTGTCAGTGACAAAATGGTGACAGTGACACCTATACACCTATTTTGTGCTCTTTGTGTTGCACTTCTTATAGTTATCTCCTTCTTTTATAATAAGTTGGGCTTTGACGGCTTTTTGTATCCAGCGTTTTCCGGTTCGTGCGCAGGCTCCATTTTCCTGTACGGCCCGGACGAAATCCATGTAGGTAAAAACTCTTGGCATGGATGCAAGGGTGTCCTCAAGCTGGTGGAACTTGTGCATGCTCACGGGCGGCAGACTGGTGTCGGGCAGCGAGGTGCTGAGCAGAAGACTGTGTTCGAGCAGCGTGTGGGCGATGTCCATGGCCGTCCGGAAATCATCGTCCGTGCAGCAGTATTCCTTCGCGTAAGCGTAGTCGGTGTATTTCCGGAAAATGGTGAGAATGGCTGCCAGGCGCATGGCAAGCAGTCCGTTGCGGTAAACGATGCCGCTTGAAGATTCGCGTCCTTCCAGCAGGGTGCGTTTCAGCAGGAGGCTGAAGTGGGCGGTATGTTGTTGCCACTGTTGGGGACTGAAGGTGACGAGGGTGGGCGACTGGAGCAGCAGCTTGTGCATTTCAAACAGTTCGCTTCCCAACCCGTAGAAGTAGCTGTGCAGGTCCACTTCCCCTTCCTGGGGTGCGCACGATTCCCACAACTGGCTTTGCTGGCGGGTGTAGATGCCGAAGCGGCTGTAGAGTCCCACTTCGAGCGAACGGAAGAAGTTGCGGAACTGTTCCTGCGTACCGGCGATGCTCAGTGCCAGGTGGGGGTGGCGAACAACGATGGGGTCGCCGTCTATCTTGTAAGAAGAGGAGACTTCTTCGTGATGGGCCGCCTTACAGAGGATGTCTTCGTATTTGCCGCAATCTTGTCCCAGCGAGGAGACCAGGGTGTTGATTTCGGTAGTAGTCATGCAGCAACCTATTTCGCCGGCAGCGGCAAGGCTCTGTATGAGCCGGCTCTTACTGGTGGTGGCTGAGATTTTGAGGTATTGCGCCTGGGGCTCTTCCGGTTTCAGGTCGAGGTTGGGCAGGCGTTTGGCGTGCCGGGCCTGCTGCTGTTCCTGCTCCCAGGCCAGTAGTTTCTGATCGTATTCCTTTTTCTGCTCGCGGCGCAGCCGGTCGTAGAACTCCTGCGTGGCGTCCAGCAGTATGGATGTGAACCCCAGCGCACCTTTTCCGGCTCCTGCGGGTGCTACGACGGCAAGATAGAAATGGGGCGAAAGCAGTGACTTCTTATAGAAGAAACTGACGTGGGGAAAGAGGGCGCTACAACTGTTCATGCTGCCCAGCAGCATGAGGTCGCGTTCGCGCTTGTCGGTGGCATGCGTGCAGCAACGTTTCAGAAATTCGGGCAGGCGGGTATAAACTTCCTCGGGGATGTATGGGGAAGCGGCCCGTAATTCGTTGTTTTTTTCTAACACTTCTTCGGGTGATTCCTCCTCGTTTGCAACCGAAAAAGGTGCATAGGTGTCACTGTCACCGAAATGGCACCGATTCGTCTCTTTTTCTTCCTTTTTCTTCTGAATAATGAACTGATAACCAGATACTACACGTTTTTGTATATCTTGCATCGTAAAATCGGTAGCGGCGTAATGCTGCGCGAAAAGTTCGGTGAGCTTTTTTGTTTCCTCCTGCGAAAATCCCTTACTTGCTGCCGCACGTCCCAACTTCAGGGCAAGGTCGTTCCGACTACCGCGGATGAAGGGGTTGCGGTGTTCGAATTCATCGAGGAAGTTGGCTATGAAGCCATTTTCCGATGGGGCGTTACCCGGGGCGATTGTTTCTTTCGTTTCTACCTCTGTTACTTTCGTTACGCTTTCCGCAGGCATTTCGAAGGCGATTGCACCGGGATTGTAGTAGGCTTCGGGATGCCAGGAGTAGAAACAGGGCTGCGTCAGTATCTTGCATTTATCATCGTACGGGTGACCTACGTGTGCGCTGACCGCTCTACCTACGGCTGCATAAAGCTGTTCGTAATTTTTCTGCACGTCTTCGGGACGGACGTGTATCAGCATTTTGTTCCCTTCTTCGGAGATGCTGATAAAGGAGGCGGCAACAAAGGGGAGCGATTGGGAGAGGAGGAAGATTTCCCGGGTGCGTCCGTTGCTGTGGTCGAGGTCGATGCAGAGCAGTTCGCTGTGTTGTTGAAGGTCTTTTACGGCGTGTCCGTTGCTGCATACGCCTGCGGGGATGATGCACGGCATACCGTCTTTCAGTTTCTGTGCTTCGGCTTCGTGTCCGGGCAGGGCTTTCAGGCGACGGTAGTCCTGCACTACTTGCCTGAAGCGGTCGCTGCGTACCGTGTCAATAAAATCGTGGATGCTGATGGTGTGTGGTGCTTTGCTCCGCACGCTTGGGAATTCGGAAACCAGGGGTTCCCGATTTACTGTATTTTCCATATCTGTTTATGTTTTACAGTCGTGCATTGGCACTATTGCCTTTACACGCCTCGAAGGTATGGAAAACATTTTTTAGATACTTTGCGCTTTTGTACACTTGCCTTTTTTAATGTTTTGATTATCAGTACGGAGGAACAGTTGAAGTGTACAAAATGCTTTTTTGGATAAATTTAACAGCTACAAGATACAACAGCTTTTAAGTAACGCTTAAAAAATAGGTTGGTACATAAGAAAGTGAGGCGAGTAAGTTTATAAATGATAATTTAGCGGCGAGGGAATGGGTACGCGGACTACGCGGATAAGGC
>ENA-OYXO01000448-OYXO01000448.1-human-gut-metagenome-genome-assembly--contig:-NODE-448-length-13520-cov-6.019087_pt1 | contig 13520 bp, 8 predicted proteins | sample MGYA00244219_ERZ653425 | MGnify/ENA primary metagenome ERZ653425 (study PRJEB26926, sample SAMN06164965) | human gut metagenome | biome: ENVO:00009003; feature: ENVO:2100002; material: ENVO:00002003... | reverse complement strand
TCAACTTCCTTACGGAACATCAGATAAGCCAGTACGGGGAATTGACCGCCAGAATAGCAGAAATCCAGACGGAAAGCGAACAGGCGGCAGAGAGCCTAAAGAACGCAGAAAAGCGGCTTGCGGATATGGCGGTCTTGATTAAGAATGTTTCCACGTTCCAAAAGACAAAGCCCGTCTATGACGCATACCGGAAAGCAAGGAATAAGGAGAGCTACCAGGCAGCCCATGAGCGCGGTATCATTCTCCATGAAGCGGCGGCAAAGGCACTAAAGGCGGCAGGCGTTTCCAAGCTCCCGGACGTTGCAGCACTTCAAGCAGAGTATGAAAAGCTGCAAGAGCAGAAAGAAGCCCTCCGCGCCGAATATGGGAAGCGGAAAAAACAGGTCAAGGAATACGATGTTATCAAGCAGAACATAGACAGCATTTTGCGGCAGGAAAGAGAGCCGGAACGGGAAAAGGAAGCAGAACGGGGATAAAAAAAGAACGGGGCGCGGAAAGCCGGAAAAGGCTAACCGCGCCCCGCGTCTGTGAGGGTGCCTGCTTTTAGATGTTACGCAGTAGAACGCCATTTTAAGGGGAAAAGGTATTCTGTATCGCCTGCCCCGTTTTCAAGCTGTCAGAGCCGCATAAATCAAGGCTTTTTTCGCCCCTACCGCGTAACAAGGGCGCGTCGTTTCCTCATGCGCTCCGCTGCCTGCCTGCGGGTAATGCGCTTCCGGCACTCCGGGCAATATTTGACACTATTTGATTTTGAAGCAAAGAACGCGCCGCACTCGGTACAACGCTTTTTGTCCTCGGTATGGTAAAGCTCCGCATATAAGAGCTTGTCGGCAGGAAGTACGGCGATACGGAACCACTTACAGAGCAGCGAATAGGAAATGAGCTGCGGGCAGACACATTCCTCCCCGTCGTCCAGTAAGATACAGTGTCCGCGCTCGCAGTTGCAGCACTCCTTTTTTACAAGGCTGTTGACTTTCCGGCTCTGTGGCGGCGTGAGCCGCTTACTCCCGGTCATACTTCATCAGCGGCGAAAATGGCAAGCTCCGCATACTCGTTTTCTGTTAGTGGGGAAATTTTCTGTAAGGTGCGTTCTGCAAAGGGGCGCATATCCTCGTCCATGAACGGCAGCGCAGCCGTCATATTTTCCATAAGCTGTGCTTTGCTTCCCTCATGGTAAATACTCAACAGGTTCATTTCTTCAACGGTCAGTCTAATCATGCTCATACCTCCAATTCGTGATTTTTTGATTTTACAGCCGCCTTTTTCGGGGCGGCTTTTCTTTTGTCAGCGGCAAGCTGCGCCCGGATTGAGGGGCGCACCCTGCGAATATCTGTGCCCCGGTTTTCATTTTTATCAATCAAGGCGTATGTTCCATGTCTGCCCTCGATTTTGGAAAAGGAAAGTGTCTTATAGGGCAACATGGAAAACAGACGGTCGGTGTCCTTAGAGGACGCAAGCTGCATAAATGTCGGGGACAGCTCCACCATGAAATGTGTCCTATTAGGGCTATTGGGCGTGTCCCTGCGCTTCATTTCCTGCACAATGCGCCGCGCTTCGGCTTCAATCAGCCCAGCACGCAGGGCGGCGGTATGTTCCTTGAAGTCGCCCGGTGTCAGTTTATCCCGTTTTTGCTTTTCTTCCCGTAAAAGGAATTGTAGCGCGTCCGGGTCGTTGGGTACTGCTTCAAAGTGTTCAAACTTCCCTAAAGAAGTATCGGGATTTCCGTTAAAATGCTGTCCGGCGGGTATCTCCCTTGTCCCATGCTCATAAATCAACTTGACTGTGTCGGCGGCAAGCGCATTGTCCTTAACGCGCTCATACTGCCTTGCATAGTCAAGCTCATAAAGATTGCCTTTGATTTTCCCGCGCTCCCTGCCCGTCAGCTCGACGGCATAGGCAAGAACGCGGTCGCAGGTCTGCTCTTTGTAAAAACACCATGTATTGTGGGCGGCGGTATCCTTTAGGAACACGTCGCGCTCCTTAAAACAATGCGTCCCGGACGGGCGGCAAAACCATAGCAGCGTCTTATCCTCTCTGTTAGGGCTTGCCGCTGCTTTTGCGATAATCTCCTTGTCAATGTCAAAATCACTTTGGAAAAATCCTGTATTCTGCCGCATGATAGCGTCAAGAGAAGCGAAAATATCCACGTTTTCAAACTTATTCATGCGTCAGCTCCTTTCCAAATCCTGTGTTTTCTGTTTTGCCTGTTTCTTCGGTGTCTGTTCTTTCGCTGCTTTAAGCTGCGCCCGGATAGAGGGCTTTTCCTGTTTGGCAGACTTGCCGCGTTCCTTATCGGTTTTCAATGCTTCGGCGTATTCTGCAAGGGAAATCTGTTCCCCGGCTTTCGCCTTTTCCTCCAGTTCCGCAGCGGTCGGGGTGTTGTTTATCTGCCCGTCAATCATGTTGTAGTTTTGCTCGGTGGTCTGCTCGGCAGTTTTCAGATAGTTTTCCGGCTGCAAAAATTCCGGCACTTTCTTATAACCGAAGCTGTCTACATAGTGGGCGGTGTCCTGCCCGTTCTGATGAAGCACCACTACGTCGGAAACAGAAAGGCTGTGTCCCTTAAAATCTTTCGGGTGGTCGATATTAAAGCGGGTGTAAATATCTTCAAGGGAAGTCCCCGGCGTAAGAGGTGCGGAATAGACAAGGGCATAGTTTTTCGGGTCTACCCGGTGTCCGGCGGCAATCAGACGGTCGTAAGGCTCAAAACGCAAGTCCCTTGTTTCGTCCCCGCCTTTTATCTGATAAATGGAAAAGGTGTCTTTGTCCTGTGGGGCTTCCTGCTCCGGCTGCTCCTGTGCGGGTTGTTCCTGTGCAGCTACCTTTTGCTGCCGGATATGCGCCCGCTGTAACTCGGTAGGCTTTTCCCCGGTAAGGGGAGCAATCGCTTTCACATAATCAGCCGCATAGTAGGCGTTACTGGTAAGCTGCCGCTGCCATGCCCCGGCTTTTGGCGACCAACGGAAGCCATTACTTTTTAAGGCTTCCCGCGTGGCTTCGTCCGGCTTATCCTCAAAGAAGATTTGCAGTCGGTTCGCTTCGGTGTTTGCTTCCACCTTGCCGCCGTCAAATTCCCAACCTACAAAACCGATTTCTTTTTGCTGTGAAAGGGATTTGATACGGTCTTTCACGCGCCGGATTTCTGCGCTGTTGTTGGATAACGCCCAAGTCGCAAAGGGCTTGTCCTCCAAATGCCAACTGCTCGCCATGTCTGCTTTCAATTTTTCCAGTTCCTCCGGCGGTAAATGCGGGCAGCCGTCAAGGGTCTTATGCTTGCGGTAGTAGGCGTTTACGGCTTTCATGGTTTCCTGTGATTTTTCAAGGCTTTCCAGTTTCTTTTCTAACTTCTGTACTGCCTGCGGGTCGTCTGCGCTGATACCGCCCATGCCGGTACTGCGGATTTTATCAAGAAGCCCTTGTATGTCCTGCCATTCCCGGTAATTGCTGTCGCGGGCTGCGTTCTGCTTTTCTTTCTTCCTTGTGGGGAAGTTAGAGCCGCCCGCAATCAGGATAGAGGGAACACGCGCGTCAATCTCATAGCCTTTATTCATGTTCGCCGCCAGTTTCCGGGCATAGGTGTCAAGCAGGCTGTCGATTTTCTCATGGTACATCGGGTCTACCCGCTGTTTCTGCCTTTCTGCAAGTTGTACGGCTTCATCTACATAGTGCCTGTATTCAGCCGTCGCGCTGCCTTGCTTATAATCGGAAAAACTGTTCATATCCTTTGCACGTTTGGCGGCAGCTTCATTGATAGTATAATAAGGGGCGGCGGGTGCAGCCTGTTCCGGCTGTGCTTCTTTTTCCTGTACCGGGGCTGTTTCTTCGGGAAGCTCCGGCGCGGCTGCTTTTGTTTCGGGCTGTTTGGCGGCTTCCTGTGCGGGCTGTGCCTGTTCGGTGGTCTGTTCCTTATCCTGTGCCTTTTGGATTTCTGCAAAATGTCCGTCTATGGTATCAATCAGATTTGCGGCGGTGCTGCGGATTGTTTCAAGAGAGCCTTTCAGTTCTGCAAGTTCTTTTCCGCTGCTCCACCCGGCGATATACCCAAAAGAATAGTCCGACGTATCAAGCCCGTAATGTTGGCAGACCGCATAGGCGACGCTTTCCGCCTGTACCTCGCGGGTGCGGCGGTCGGGGCGTTCCGGCATGGCAAGGGCGGTATCATGCAGCGTGGCGTGGGCGATTTCATGGATTGCGGTCTTGATATTCTGCAATTCGTCCATGCCCTCGTTGATGAAGATACGCTTTTCCTCATAATTGCAGCGTCCTTTTACGCCGCCGCTTAGTGCTTCAAATCCCATAGCAAACGGGGAAGTCTTTTCAAGGGCAGCGAAAAAATCCTTGTATTGTTCCACGTTGCCCGTAAGCTCATAGGTAAGGGCAGGAAGTTCTTTTCCCTCGGTCTGTGAAATATCAAAGACAGATACTACACGAAAAGCGGGTATCTTGATTTCTTTTTCTTCGGTAACAGGTTTTCCGTCCTTATCGAAAACAGGCTTTTGGGTGTCCGGGTCGATTTTTTCCACCTGCTTCTTGACGGTAAACGGGGACGGTGCAAGTATCTTGATAGCTTTTTCTCCGGGCTTTACATGGCGGTCAAATTCCTTTTCCCATTGTTTATAGCCTTTCACAAGATTGCCGCCCTGCATGGCGATAAGGATTGTATTGTTAAGGCTGTAATCATGGAATTTTGACATGGTACGCAGATAATCGGCGTAACGGTCGCTTTCATACAGTCCTAAAATTCCCTGTTCCAGTCGGTCGGTAATCTCTTTCATTTTGTCGGCGGGCTTTTCAGAAGATAGGATAATCGGGAGAACCGGGGGCTGCTCTGTGGCGGCGGTTTGTATGGCTGCGGAAGCGTCAAGGTCTGCCTGTTCCTTTTCCTGTACTGGCGGCTGCGGCGTTACCCGGTATTCCTCCGGCACGTCGCGCCCGTCGTACCACTGTGTAAAGGTGTTGCGGTTATTGTATATATAGCCCTGCTCGGTAAAGCTGCCCCCGTCATTGATAGCAGCGTCCCGCCCGTATTCCTCATACATGAAATATTTTTTTGCTTCTTCGGGCAGCTCCAACTCGTCCAGTTCTTCAATCAGATAATGCCCGTAATCTTCCTCACTCTGTACGGACGGGTAAAGCCAGTAACAATCAAGGTTTTGTGCAAGGTTGATAATATCCTGCAAGTCCCTTGTATGGTCGCCGTATTCCATAGCTGCAACAAATTTTTCCCGGTCGTCGTCAAACTGCATTTTCAAAAGTTCGCTCAAATAGTTCAGTTCGTCAAGGCTTTCAAGCTCGGTCAATTTTCCTGCCAGTCCTGCAATAGAGGACTGGTATTCTGTGATATGCAGCTCCCCGTAGTTTTTGCCGTCTATCCCGATACGGTCAAAGACTTCTTTCAAATGCTCGGCAGTCGTGGGGAATGATACCCATTCGCCCGCAGGTCTGCCCTCGGTGTACTTTCCAAGATTAGAAAGATACCCGCTTAAAATCGTTTCTACCATGCGTTCGCTCCTTTCGTTTTCAATCATACGGTGCATAAGTTCGTAGTCCTCCATGCTCATGCTCCCGTCAAATAGATAGGGGTCGGGTTCTTCGCCGTCCCGGTAGGCTTTTTCAGAGAAAGGCAGCCCCGCAGCGTGGGCGGCGGCTCTTGCTTCCTCGATAAGCTCCGGCGGCAGCCTGTCGTCGTGGGCTTCGATAAATTCCCCGATATTGCTATATCCGTTTTCGTAGTGGCGGCGCACCCCGGCGGTCAGCTCGTCAAGGTTCATATCCTCGCCAAGATAGCCGGAATAATAGCCGTTTACCACAACGGCGGCAGGGTCAGCCTGTTTGATTTCTTCCATGCGGCTTCTGTCCTCCGGGTAAATGTAGTCGCTCATTTCAAGGTGGAAATATTCGGCGTTCCAAGAACGTCCCGTTTTCCAAAACGCCACCCAAGCGATACCGTCCCTTAATTCTTCTTGATAGTCCTTTACGGTGTCCCGTAAACTTGCCATGTGTAACCTCCTTTCTTCGGTTTCAGAGGGTAAAACCCTCCATAAAACAGAGGGTTTGGGAAACTTCCCAACAAGCAAAAATCCCCGCCGTTCTCGGTAGAGAAAGCAGGGATTTTACGGAAAAGGGTACTCTTTTCCTATGCTTGCTATTCAGTTATTTCTTCTTCGACAGTTCAATGCGGTAGTTGACATATTTCCCGCCTGTATCAGCCAATACGATAGTTCCGTCGTAGGTTTTGCCCGTCTTTGGGGAATAGAGCTTTTTCACATTTACTTTGCCGGATTGTAAGAGTGCAGCGGCAATTTTGGGGGTAAAGGTTACTTTTCGTTCTTCAAAGAAACGGTCATTTTTCCACATGGTAAAGATACATTCCTTGTTGCTGCAATAGTAATTCTTCTTGCCCTCATAGACAGGAGAACCGCAGCGGGGGCAGCTTCCCAACGCTTCCCGTTCCGGCTTGAACATCTGCGCTTTATCATCAGAAAGAAACGGATAGGTCTTTACCAGTTCCCGCGCCATATCCTCGATACCCTCCATAAATGCGGCGGGGTCTGCCTTGCCTTTTGCAATCTGCGTCAGATTGTTTTCCCATTCTGCGGTAAGCTGCGGGCTTGTCAAGGTGTCCGGCAGGACACACACAAGATTGATACCGTCCTTTGTGGGAAGTAGCTGCTTGCCTTTTCGCTCCACAAAGCCGCCCTTTACCAGTTTTTCAATGACGGCGGCGCGGGTGGCGGGAGTTCCAAGCCCTTTGCGTTCTGCGTCCGGGTCGGTGTCCTCACTTCCGGCGCGCTCCATAGCAGAGAGCAGCGACGCTTCGTTGTGAGGTTTTGGCGGTGTTGTGTCATGCTCCGTTACCTTTGCCGTCGGATTTTCAAAGGTCTGTCCCTCGGTAAATGGCGGCAGGGTCTTTTCTGTGTCACTGTCTGCGTCGTCCGTTTCGGGCTTGTTCTTTAAGGCTGCCCTGTATCTTCGGTCAATCTCTTTCCACCCGTCGGACAGCACCGTTTTTCCCCTTGCGATAAAAGACTGTCCGGCACATTCAAAAACTGCTGTAACCGCTTCAAAGGTATGCGGTGCAGCGGTCGCCATGAGCAGACGCGCCCCGGCAAGGGTAAGGATATTCCTTTCGCTTTCCGGCAGCGTGGCAAGGTCGGTCTTTGCAAGCTCCATAGTCGGGATAATGGCATGGTGGTCTGATACCTTTTTACTGTTCAGCACCTTTCCAAGCTCCGGCGTGAAGTCTTTTCCCGCCATAAAAGAAAATTTCCCACAAAGCAGCTTGATAATGCCCGCCGCTGTGTCGCTCATGTCGTCGGTCAGAAATGCGCTGTCTGTTCTCGGATAAGTAAGCAAACGCTTTTCATACAAGGCTTGTGCAAGGTCAAGGGTCTGTTTTGCCGTATATCCGAACAGGCGGTTTGCTTCCCTCTGTAAAGAAGTAAGGTCAAAGAGCTTCGGCGGGGCTGCGGTCTTTTTCTCTTTCACAAGGGAAGCACAGACTGCTTTTGACACTTCGCAAGCAGCTTTCAGCTTGTCAGCTTCGGAACGGTCAGATAGTTTTTCGCTTGCAGCTTCCGCGCCGGATAAGACAAGGCGCACATGGTAGTATTTTTCTTTCTTAAATGTGGTAATCGCTGCGTCCCGGTCAACAAGCATTTTTAAGGTCGGGGTCTGTACGCGTCCCACGTTCAAGGTATGATTGTAAAGGACAGAGAAAAGGCGGGTGGCATTGATACCGATTAACCAGTCAGCCTTTGCCCTGCACAATGCGGAAGCAAAGAGCGCGTCGTATTCCTCGCCGTTCTTCAGACGGGAAAAGCCCTCTTTGATTGCGCTGTCCTCCATAGAAGAAATCCAAAGGCGGCGCATAGGTTTCTTGCAGCCCGCCATTTCATAGACAAAGCGGAAAATGAGTTCGCCCTCGCGCCCCGCGTCGCAGGCATTGACGACTTCGGAAACGTCTGCCCGGTGCATAAGCTCTTTTAGGGTTTTGAATTGCTTTTCCTTGTCAGAAGCAACGGTGTACTTCCATTCCTGCGGCAAAATCGGTAAGCTGTCATAGCTCCACTTTTTATATTGTTCCCCGTAGGTGGCAGCTTCCGCAAGCCCTACCAAATGTCCCACGCACCAAGAAACGATATAGCCGCTTCCTGTGAGAAATCCGTCTTTCTTTTCCTTTGCCCCAAGTACGGCGGCGATTGTCTGCGCCACACTGGGCTTTTCTGCGATAACTAAAATCAAATATAAGTTCCTCCTTTCAGCGTTCCGGCTCGGTTTTCTTTTTCTCCTGTACCTGTTTCAGACAGTACCCCACACAAGGGGACTGTCCCTTGTAAGGGCAGGAAGCACAAGCAGGGGGATAAGGAACAGGCGGCGCATTATCACGCCGCCCGTTCGGTTTCTGTATCATCATCTTTTCAAAGGGATTGTTGGTAAACAGGGTCATAGGGTTTCTTCCTCCGTTTCTTCATCTTCGGGAGTTTCCCCGGTATCTGCTTCCGGCTCGTCCTCGTCGTAGTCCTCAAATTCAAAATCTTCAAGGTCGGTATCGCCCTTTACATTCTGCTTCGGCTTTAGAAACTTAAAGTAGTAGAACGCTGCGCCGCCACCAAGCAGGGCAAAGAGGACTAAGGCAAGCACCACACCGGGATTGCCGCCTTTTTCTTTCAGTTCTTCCGGCTGCTCCGTTGGTGTTGGGGTAGGTTCTTTGCCTGTGCAGCCTGTCATACTGGTAACACATACCGGGCAGGACGTGTTTACCTTTCCGACTTCGCATTTTTCCGTACAGTTACAGATTTCCGGCTTTTTGGCAGCTTCGCCGTTTTCGGTCAGTGCCATAAGGTCGGCTTCGTCCACTTGATTTAGGAAATGTACGGTCTGTTCGCCCTCGGCGGCGCGGTCAATGAGGATATAGAAATAGTTGCCGCCTTTGGTGGTAACAGTGATAAGTTGCTTATTGCCGCCGTAATCGTCAACCAGTGTAGCGTTTCCCTTTGGGGTAAGGGGCGGCGTTTCCTCTTTTTCCTCCACAACTACATTACTGTCGTTGGTCGCGTCCCCGGCGGGCGGCTCTGTGGCTGCGCCCTGTGCATAGGCAGGGACAGAAAAACCGCCCATAAGGATAAGGGCGGCACAAAGGGCAGTCATGGTCTTTTTCAGTTTATTCTTCATCTGCATTTTCCTCCTGTTCGTTTTCTTCTGCGGGTGCGGCAGTCATGCCGGGAATACCGCCGCCGGACAGCATAGCGTTCAGTTCCTGCGGGGTCAGACGCATAGCTCGTACAAGCTGCACGATTTCAAGGTTTTCCGCTTCGGTTTTCTGCGCTTCCAGTCCTTTTAACTTGTTCTGATACTCTGTGATTTTCTCGCGGGTCTTTGCGATTTCCTTATTGATACGGTCGATTTTATTGTTTGCCATAGGTCATTTCTCCTTTCTTTTTGGGGTTGCTTTACCAGTTCATCAGCCCGTAGCCTTTGATACATTGATAGTTAAGGTCATAGCTCTTTATCTTGCAGGCGTCGCCGGAATTGCCCTCAACGGTATAGACGCGGCTGCCGTCCCTGCCAAGCACAAGCCCCACATGGTCGGCAACGCCGTCTAAATCCCAATCGAAAAAGATAGCGTCGCCCGGTGCGATATTCTCATAGCCGCGTGCGCCCCATTGTCCCCTTGACTGAAACCAAGGGACACCCTGCCATTCGCAGCCCGCAAATCGGGGTTCGCTTTTTCCGGCTTGATTGTAGCACCATGATACAAAACAGGCGCACCATTCCACGCGGCTGTTAAAGCCGTACCAAGACCAGTAAGGGTAGCCGCCCACATTTCCGACTTGCTGCTTTGCAAGCTCCATAAGCTCTTGATTTCCGGGGCGCGTACCGTTTACAAACTCCACACCGCTTAAATCCTCGGACGGGCTTCCGTCGGGAGAACCGCCGCCAAAAATCAGCGGTTTGTTGCCGCTTGTTTCCAAGTACACATGAAACATTTCAAGCTGCTGTGGCGTAAGAAGTTCCTCCGCAAGCTCGGAAATCAGCTTATTTGTCAGTTTCACATTCAAGATGTAATACTCATAAGGGACTTCCTCGGTGGTGGTTTCCCCGGTTTCCGGGTCGGTACTTGTTTCGGTGCGGTAGCGTATTTCCACTTCCTCGGTCAGCGTCAAGGTGTACTGCATGGAAAAGATACGTTCAAGCTCTGCCTGTGCGCTCTGCGGGGTGTAGCTCTGCAAGAGGGCGGTCAAATAAGACGCAAGTTCGTGGGGGTTATGCCCGATACTGTCAAGGTCGTAGCGGTATTCATCATAGCCGGGGTGGGTGCTTTCGATATTGTCAATCTCACTTTGCAGCCCGTTTTCCAATGCGGCATAGTTGTTTTCAACTGCCACAAGGTCGCTGTCCTCGGATGTGTAGGAAGTGCCAAGCACCCCGTTTGTCAAGCCCGAAAACATAGCCCCGCAAGAGGACAGCCCTGCGGAAATCATAATAAAGAGAAGCAGCGCGGCAACTGCAATCAAAATGCCCGCCGGGTGTCTTGCCGCAAATGCGGCGGCTTTCCTCGTTTCCTCGGCGGTTTTCTTCGCCGTCTTTCTTGTGGCTTCCGCTGCGGCTTTTGCCCCTCCTTTCTTTGCCGCCTTTGCATACTGGCGTTTTATCTGCTGTTTCTGCATGAAACGGGAAAGCGGGTTAGAAGTAAGCTGCGGGTTGTCGTGCAGGGTTTTGTGATACTGGAAGTTGACGTTTGCCTTAAATGCTGCCTTTTCTGCCTTTGCCGCTTCCCGGTAAGGTTTCAGCTTATGGCTGCGGTAGCCCTGTTTTAACTTCCGCGCCCCGTATTTCGCGCCGCGCTCGGCAAGTTCCTCCGATTTATGCGCCCCCTCAACGCCGGAATTGTCCTTTTCAACGGAATGTATCTTGTTGTGGACGAAAATCCCTGCTTCCTGTGCGGGGCGGGACAGCGGGTTTCCTTTTTTGCCGCCGGGTATCGGTTTTTCCTGTTCTTCAAAGTGAAGTCGGGTCTTTGCCTTTCCTGCGGCTTCGTCAAAGGTGCGCTCCTTAACCAGTTTCTTTTGCTTCGGGATAGCTGCCTTTGCTGCGTCCAGTCGGTCAGCGGCTTTGTTTGATTTCTCAATATAGCATTCCAGTTCCGGGACGGCAAGTTCTTCCTCGGTAAACTGCAAGCGGGAAGATGTTGTTTGTACGGTAACTTCCTCCTGTGCTTTATGTACCGCTTTTTTACTGGCTCTGCGGGTCTGTGCTGCTTCGATATGCTCCATAACGCGCTCTGCTGTGGCGGTGTCCCTTGCGGGGGAAGCTCCCGGTGCGTGGGGTAACGGGGAAGTTTGGGACGCTACACCTTGAAGCTGCGTCCCGTCCTGCGCCGCTTGCTGCTCCGGGGACTTTTGAAAATCCGCGTCCTGTTCCCGTTTACTGATACGCTCGGCGGTCTGCTGTGTTTCGTTTACCTCAATAAGCCCGTCGCGGGTCATTTTCTGTGTGATTTTATCGCGGGATTTATATTGCTTCATGGTCTGCACCTCACTTTCCGCTTTCGGAAACTTCCTCCGGCTTCGTTGTCATTACCCTGTAAAGCTCGGTATCTTTCGGGAAGCGGTCTACAAAAGGCAGCACCACATTTCCATAGAAGATAAGCCCCTCGCCCGCTTCGGTGTGGGTAACATACTTCATCTGCTGCGGGGAAATATTAAGCTGCTTTGCAAGGATAGTACGGTCGCCCTGCGCTTGATTGAGCATGAGGACAAAATCGCTGTTCTCAAAGATATTTTCCACCTCGCGGCTTGCCAAAAGGTCTTTGACGTTCTGCGTAATGGCTGTTGGGATACCGCCCCATTTACGGAAACGCTTCCAAATCTCCACGCTGTAAGCGGCGGTCTGTTCCTCTTTTAAGAGCAAGTGAAATTCGTCCATATAGTAGCGGGTCGCCTTTTTCTCTGCCCGGTTTATCGTTACCCTGTTCCATGTCTGGTCTTGCACAATGAGCATACCTAACTTTTTAAGCTGCTTTCCAAGCTGCTTTATATCAAAGCAGACAAGGCGGTTAGAAAGTTCCACGTTGGTTCTGTGGTTGAATACGTTAAGGCTGCCGGAAACATACAGCTCCAATGCCGCCGCGATACGGGCAGCTTCCGGCTCCGGCTGTCTTAACAGCTCGTCGTAAAGGTCGCCCAAGATAGGCATTTTTGCCGGGTCGGGGTCAGCAAGGTAGTCCCGGTACACATTCCTTACGGCGCGGTCAATGACGGTCTTATCAACGGGCTGCAAGCCCTCCTTGCCGCCAATGACAAGCTCGCAGAGAGACAGGATAAAATCACTTTTCAGTGCAAGGGGGCTGTCGTCCTCGCTGTAATTAAGGTTCATATCCATAGGGTTCACATACTGGGGCTTGCCGTCCATGCCTTTCCCGGTCGGGGATAAGCGTATCACTTGCCCGCCAAGCCGCTTGACAAGGGCAAAATACTCGGCTTCCGGGTCGCAGATAAAAATATCATCGTCAGTAATGAGAAAGGCGTTTGTGATTTCCCGCTTTGCCGCAAAGGATTTTCCGCTGCCCGGTGTTCCCAAGATAAGCCCATTCGGGTTTTTAAGCTGCTTGCGGTCGCAGAGTATCATGTTGTTGCTTAAAGCGTTCAGCCCATAATACAGGGCAGACCCGGTCTGAAATAGCTCCTGCGTGATGAACGGGATAAAAATAGCGGTGCTTGATGTGGTAAGTCCCCGTTGTATCGGGATAAGGTTCTCCCCCAAAGGGATAGAGGACATCAGCCCCGCTTCCTGCTGATAGTCAAGACGGGTCAGGGCGCAGTTGTATTTCTGTGCAATGCCCGCCGCCGCGAAAATGTCATTTTCCAGTTTCCGCTTCGTGTCTGCCATGTTTACCACAAGGAACGTCAGCAGGAACATTCTTTCATTCCGGCTTTGTAAATCCTGCAAGAGATTTTTCGCTTCGCTGCCAAAGGTGGCAAGGTCGGACGGGATTATGTCCATGTCGTAGCCGCTGCGGACAGCTTTCTTTTGTTCCTCAATCTTCATTTTGTCGAGGTCGGTAATCTTGCGCTTAATGGTCTTGATTGCTTCGCTCTGGTCGATACTCTTTACATGGAGATTGACGATAATCCCGTTTTCAAGGTCGAGAATGTCCGAAAGCATACGGTCATTCAGCTCCGGCGCGAGGATTTCAAGGAAGCTAACAGCACCGAGCTTACGCCCCATGCGAAACGTCCTGCCGTCGCCAAAGCGGAACGAGGACGGGGCGATAAAGTCCTTTGTGGTAAGCCCTGTCGGGGTCAGCCAGTCATAGGAGAATGAGAACGGCTCGCCTGCCGGGTGGAATACCCCATGCAGCACCTTTAAGCGTTCATAGCCGGATAAGGGGTGCGCCGATACGCCAAGCACCTTGAAATTGTTGAGTACGTCCGTTTCGATACGGGAAAGCCGCGCCCTTGCCGCCGCCGGATTGTCCGCTTCAATGGAAAACGTGATGTACTTGTGCTTTACAAGCC
>ENA-OYXO01000424-OYXO01000424.1-human-gut-metagenome-genome-assembly--contig:-NODE-424-length-14214-cov-8.973162_pt1 | contig 14214 bp, 16 predicted proteins | sample MGYA00244219_ERZ653425 | MGnify/ENA primary metagenome ERZ653425 (study PRJEB26926, sample SAMN06164965) | human gut metagenome | biome: ENVO:00009003; feature: ENVO:2100002; material: ENVO:00002003... | reverse complement strand
TTAAGTTCTCAAGCGGCTGTGTTACTGCGGAAGTACCTGTACCTGCTGCAAAACAAGTAGTGCTCATAAGCATTACTCCCATAAGTGCTCCGGATAATGCCGGAACGAATCTCTTTTTAAAGTGAATGAATCTGCTCTTCATGCCTTTCTCCTCCATCTGATTGTTGTTTGTCGTAATAATCTGTTCTTTTCTCATGTTGTTTGTCTCCTTTTTGATAAAAAAATAAGCCAGCAGGGATAATCCCTAACTGGCTGTTAAAAGTTACTCTATATGATCAGGCAATGCCTGTTGTAATGATTAAATCGGGCTTTTCCCGATGTGGTATGCTTCAACCACCTCCTTTCAAGGCGCAAAAAAGCACCTTAACCATATTGGCTAAAGTGCTTTTATTAGTTCATTATTAAATTGTGTGTGAATCAGACAAACTTGAATTTTTCTTGTTAATTATTTTTTTGATTGTGGCGTTTCTTATTCCACAGTGAACCTACCAACATACCGATTGCAGAGATTATTGCTCCGGCTACAATCATTCCCAAGTCAGGGGCATTCAGTTTGTAAAAAGCAATGTTGTTTGCCATTTTGAATGTGCCATATTCAGCAAGCATATACATTACGCCAAAGAAAAGAGTGAATGCCCATTTTCCTTTTCCCCAAAAGTTATTTTTACCAATAACAATAGACACAATAAATGTGGATATAGGAAGAATAAACCAAAGAAACATCAAACTGTAACCCATAGCGTCACTTCCACTTGTAAAAAACCAGAACACTATCATTGCAAACGCCCAAATCAAGAGATAGGAGAGAATCGTAATAATCTTGTTTCTGTTGGCATTGCTTTTCACAACATTCGTACTTTCTGCAAGATAATCATAATAGCTTTTCATTTTTTGTTCTCCTTTCAATAGATAGTCAAGAGAGACATCGTAGCATTCGCTCATTTTAATGACGCTGATAATATCTGGATAGGATTTTTCATTTTCCCAATTTGAGATGGTCTGACGACTCACACCCAACAATTCGGCAACCTGTTCTTGCGTCAGCTTTTTTTCAATTCGGGCTGCCTTGATTTTGCATCCAATATCATGCTCCATGCCACTATACCTCCTTGCACTTTTATTGTAGGAAAAACACTCACTATTGTCTACAAAATAGCTTTGACATCACTTATTATGCGTGTCAAAATCCTTTTACATCTGCCAAATTTTGATTTGCAAATTTCTTTTACTTATTATATCACATACACATATCTACACACCAGCAAAAGAGCGATAATCTCTATCTTCCTGTTGAACCAAAGGCTCCATTTCCACGCTCTTTCCAGTTTTCAAAAGTAAAATCTGGTATCAGGATCGGCATGATCACAAGCTGTCCTACCTTATCACCCTCCTTGATTTCATATTCCCTGTTTCCGACATTAGAGATGATTGCATGAACCTCCCCCGTATATCCGGAATCAATAGGTGGCAGTTCGCACACAATTCCCTGTGAACTTAATCCACTTCTTGGAAATATGTATCCGGCATAGCCATCCGGTATTTTTAATCCAAATCCCAGAGGCAGCTTACAGATATCTCCCGGCCGGATCACAACATCCCTGGGACTGAATACATCCGCACCGGCATCATTGGCATGAGCCCTTTCCGGGCTTCTCCCACCAAAATCAATCAGCTGTATCTTCATCTGGTACTCCTTCCTCCAACACACTCGCTTCGCATAGTTTTGGAAAATCCATCCTGATAATATCTGTTGGTAACATCTGCGGTGGAATACTCTTTCCACAGGTCATCTTTCCTTCCTCACAGCCGCCATTCATACAGAATGGTCCACAGTCAGAAAACAGTTCCCTGTTCTGCTCCAGAAGCTGTTTCCAGATTTTCAGCATCACATATCTGGTCTCCTTTGTGTTTCTCCTGCATGTCCTCTGACGGATCATGTGCTTCCACTGATACGGTGTCGCGCCGATCAGAAGAATATTTCTCATTCCCTGCGGTGCACAGTATCCGGCAGAATCATTATCAACCCCATATCTGATCATTTCCTGATAATTTTTCATTGCCATGCTGCACTGTCTTAAATATCCTTCCTCCTGGCCGGTTCCCATCAGATCATAAGGAATAACAAAATCCTCCACTCCTGAATAGTCGCTGTATTGCAGGCTTGCCGACATATACTTCACTTCATTCTGGTGCCTGGTAATCTGTGCCAGGAATCTTCTGGATGCACCGACTACAACCACATTGATGATTCCAAACTTCTGGATTGTTGGATGTGGCAGCTTCACAAGATTTGCCACGGTGGATCTCTGATAAGGCTTCTCATACAGATCCATGAAATCATCCAGACAGGAAATCTGATGTCCTCTCTGTGTCAGCCTTGCCGCACAGACCATCAGCTTCTCTGCCTGGTCAATGGATTCCGGATTTAATATCTTCACTTCAATTTTCTTCATTCAGTTCCTCCTCTACAATCGCACAAAGAATCAGGAAATAGTTAATACTGTCGGTGATTTTCTCATCCCACTGCTCTTTGGAATACTGCTGCTCACCCATACACATATCCGATACAGAAATCAGATGCTTGGACAGCATCCCCATAAGTGCTGCTCTCGGCGTGGTATTCAGCACCACTGCTGCCTTCTTGAAATGCGCCAGCCTGTCCACTGCCGTATTCTTCACTGCTCTGGGAGCGTACTCTGCTCCCTTTGCCACCAGCATGGATTTACAACGATCCGTCTGCCTGATGATCACTTCATTGAACTCTTTCTGATTCATGCCCTTTCCTCCTTCGCTTTCGATGTTCTGCTTTTCTTAGGTGCCTGCTCTGCCTTTTCCGTATTGGCTTTCAGCTTTGATTTCACAGACTCCTTTACCTTTGACAGAGTCCTTTTCTTATCAAGATCCTTCAGGGCCTTGTCAACAACTACCTTTAATTCCGGGTTGACAGTTTTCTCCTGTGTCTCAGGTACGACCGGAATAAAGCCCATATCCTTTGCACCCTCTGTAATTTTGTCCATAAGCTCCTGTGCAAACGGACTTGGTGCTTTTGCCGATTCCTGCACCTGTTCCTTATCTGCCATCAGCACTTCCATCTTCTGGTCAATCTGATAGATGAACTCCGACGCTGTCTGGCGGATCTTATCAAGGGATGCTTTCAGCTCTGGTGTTTCCTTTCCCTCTGACCAGCCCGCGACATAAGAAAAGGAATAGTCAGAAGTGTTGATTCCGTAATGCTGGCATACTACATATGCAACACTCTCAGCCTCAACTTCTTTCCCATTCCTTGAAATGTCTTTTGCCTCCGGCACATTATCCTTGTCATGCAGTTTCTGGTGTGCCATTTCATGAAGCAGTGTCTTAATGGTCTGTACCTCACTCATGCCATCCTGAACCACAATTTTCTTGTCTTCCAGATGATAGAATCCCTTGGCATCTCCATCAATCAGCTCAAAAGATACCGGAACCGGGCTGATTTCCTGCAATGCCTGCAAAAGTTTTGGATATCCTTCAATATTTCCCACCAGTTCAGACGGACCGATGGTAGGAAGTTCTTTTCCGTCTGTCTGGGACAGGTCAAATGTCTTTACCACCTTGAATGCCCGGATCGTGACTTCCACTTTCTCCTTTACCGGTTCTCCGTCAGCATCAAATACCGGTCTTCCCTTTTCATCCAGTTTTGTCTGTTCTCTCTCGATCTTATAAGGTGCCGGGGCAAGGATGCTGATTCCCTTTTCTCCCTTTTTCACATACCGCCCCATCTGCTTCCAACCGGTAAAACTCTGGCACAGCTGTGCATCCGGTTTCTGCATCATGATCAGAAGTGAATTGTTCACGGAATATCTTGGAAATTTCGCCATCGTGTCAAGAAACTGCTTATATCTGTCACTCTGGAACACCTCCACAACTCCCTTCTCCAGTTTGTCAGTTATCTGCTGCAATTCATCCGTCCGCTTATCCCTGGACTCCAGCCAGTCGATTTTCTTCTGTATGCTGTCGGGGATCTGTCCCACAACTTTTACATCCGGCATCTCATGGATCAGTGATGCAATCATCTGTTGTGCCTGCCAGTTGTCTGCAATCTCCGGTATATAACGAAGCATATCCATGTCAATCCTTCTCCCGATCAGTACATCCATCTCCGTATATTCATCCGGATCCTTTGGATCAGCCGCCCTGATTCCGATTGCCGGAACTCCGTGCATACGCTCCGGTGGAATAGCTTTGAATTTTGCTACTGCCTCTGCCACACTCTTGATATTCTCATGAAATTCACCCATGCTGTGAAATTCCATGCATTCCGCAACCGTAAGCGTGATTACCTTCTTCTCTTCTTTTACCGCTGTATTTTCTGCCACTCTAAATCCCTCCAGTTCTATATCTTCCAGATTTTTTGTCAGCTTCAATGACGCTAAAGGCATCTGATTTTTCTCCTGAAATGAATAAAATTCATTTCCAGGTCCCACTATGATGTGGTCCACCAATTTAACACCTATCAAATCACAAATCTTATTCATTCTGTCAGTCAGACCGATATCTTCCACACTTGGAACCAGTCTGCCGGACGGATGATTATGGACCAGTATGATAGCCGCTGCATTGGACAAAATGGTACTCTTAAGAATCTCCCTTGGATGTGCAATCGACTGGTCAAGAGCACCTATACTTGCAATATTTATATTGATTGGTCTCATGTCAGCCCGCAGATTCACAACAGCAACAACTTCCCTGTCATAATCCCGAAATGTATCTGCCATAACTTTTACTGCTGCCGCCGGACCATTCATAGGTTCCTCACTGAAAAGAGGCGGCATTTCCACCATACGGATAGCCACCTGATTCAGCCGGTGCATTTCTTTTTTCTCTGGTTCCCGTCTCTCCACGCCGGCATAAAATTCCTGTTTCGGACGGATTCCGCTAATGTTCATCCTCCGCTCCTTCCCCAACAGGTATGTTCATTGTAAACTCCCTGTTTTTCATGCTCCTGAGCTTGTCCAGTAAAGACTCTTTTGTAGATGTCTTCTCATGCTTGGAAATCTTCTGCAATCTCTTCATATATCCCAGATATCTGCTTTTTCTTGCCATACTACCGCTCTCCTTTCTTCTTTTGCTGTCCCTGTTTCTTCGGAACCCTGGCCGCTTCTTTTTTCTTTTCATGCAGATCTGCAATCACAGAATCTTTAGGCTCTGCCCTCTGCATCCTTTCCTTTATCCTTCTTATCTGGTCTCTGGTAAGTGGTTTGTCCACAATGCTCCTGTGGAGGATTTTCCCGATAGGAAGCCATGTGACATCCTTACCTGCCATTTCCTGCTCCATGATGAATTTCATATGTGATGCAGAAAACTTCGGATTCATGTAATGTTCCAGGTTCAGGTCTGCTTTTGCTGCTTCATAGATTACCTTGATCTGTGCCGGCTTGAACTCCTCCGACACCCTTCCGGCATCTTCCATAGCTTCTTCAACACGTATTGATGCAACAGATCTAAATGTATAATCCACTTCAACAAATCCACTGTTATAATCATCTACTGCTTTCTGAAATCTTGCCTTTTTCTCCTCTGGTGTGAGCTTATCAAATTCCTTGTCTTCCATAGATTCCTCCCATCAGAAAAAGGCAGCCTTACGACTGCCTCATTCCCTTGATGCTACTCTTCATCCATCTCGTCCTGATCATCTTCTCCTGTATCTTCATCAGGGCTTTCTTCCTCTGTATCTGATACAGACTCTTCTTCAATGACCATATCTGCAAGATAATCCTCGTCATCATCACTGTCGAAGTAATCTGCATCCGGATCCGGTGCATCTGCTTTTTTCTTTCCCTTATTAGACTTCATATACATAAATCCACCAATACCACCAATGGCTGCGATCAGGAACAGTGCCATAATTCCTGTTACATTTTTCTTCTTACCAGTCTCAGGAGCTTTTGTCTCTTCCTTTGGCTCCTCAGAGATTTCTTCTGTAGCCTCTGTACTTTTGACCTCTTCTGTCTCTTTCTCCGAAGCGGTCATGCCCTGGGAATTCATATAGGACTCCACATCATCATCCTCCATAAGCTTCAAGAGATCTGATTCATCAACAAGATTCAGGAAATGCACGGTCTCTGTTCCCTTATCGTCATGGTCAATGATGATATAGAAATAATTGCCGGACTTGGTTGTAACCGTAATGAACTGCTTGCCACCTGCCTCAATGGAACCATAATCATCCACCAGATTCATATTTCCATCCGGTGTAAGAGGACCATAGCTTTCCTCGGCTGTCTCAGTACATTCCTCTGAACCTTCTGCATGTGCGTCCACACCCTGGCAGACATTGTAATCATAAAGGCATACTGCACATTCCTCATTGGTGGAATCCTGAGAGCACTTTTCCTCACAGATGCATTCTGCTTCCTGACTTTGTGCAAATACAGTAACCGGTGCCACACCCGCAACGGCTGTCATTCCGATTACCAGACCTCCCATAATCTTTGCTGCAATCACGTTTTTCAAATTATTCATTCTCTTCATCTAAAAAATCCTCCTCTTCCTTATCCATATCTGTCTCATTGTCTTCATTCTGTTTTTTACCGGATGTATCTGCATTCACGGCTCCGGGCATCGGAACCTGTCCGCTGAGCATTTCCTGTAACCTGCCACTGTTTGCAAGCTGTAAGAACTGTGCCAGCTGTTCCGGTGATAAATTGTAGGATGCAACATCACTGACGATCTGCTGGTTTTCCTCTTCTTTCAGCTTTGCTTCCAGCTGCTTTACCTTTGCATCCGCTGCCTCTCTTTTGGCTACTGCCTTTTTCAGATCCTCGCGGAGCTTATCTAACTTTGCATACATAAGCGCTCTCCTTTCCTTTGTGACAGCAAAAAAGCCACCACTTTGGTGACTTTCGCTGCATTCATAATTACTGGATTCTTCCATAGCAATAGGCATGTGCCCTCCAGTATGGCGTATCATATGACGCATACTGGATTGGATTGCCACAGTGAATCATGATCTTATTTACTGGATCGACTACAATACCCACATGGGATGCTCCGGCTGTGTTATAGGTTCCCTGGAAAAAGACCAGATCCCCCGGTTTTACATCGGAAGCTGCCACCCTTGCGGTTGCATTCTTCCAGCCATTTGCCGTAAGCCTGCCATAGTTCCAGCCATTTCCACAATTATTGATGACATAGCTCACAAAACCGGAACAGTCAAAACTTGTCCCCGGTGAGGATCCTCCCCATACATAAGGATATCCAAGATACTTTTCGGCTTCCCGGTGCATATTGGAAAACTGCTGGTCCGTCAGGTATTCTCCCGGTACGGCATATCTCTCATATTCCTCCGATACACCCGGATTTGCATATACATTATCCCCGAAGATATCCGGTTTGTTGCCTCTGGTCTCCAGAAGCAGCGTATACCGTTCCATCTGATCCTGCGTCAGATTCAGTGCACTGACAGCTGCGGATATTCCATTGTTGGTCAGCGTTGTATTCAGTATCTTGTACTCATACTCCACTTCAACCTCATAGGGTTCATATACCTCATATGGAACTGACACTGTATAGGTATAGGATTCAAGACGTCCGTTTACCAGGCGGTATCCGGTTCTTTCCTCATCCCGGTAATGTGTCACATAATGCCATCTGGTCTCTGTCCTGGTTCTGATCTCCACAACTTCCGTTGATGTCAGCTTATACTGATAATCAAAGATGGTCTGTAATTTTGACTGAACCTCTGACGGTGTATAGTTCTCATACAGAACCGTCAGCAGTGCCGCCAGTTCAAAAGGATTATGGGATATCTCTGAAAGTGAATAATTGTATTCGTCATATCTCGGATGATCTGTCTCGATGCTGTCCACCTTATTCTGCAGCGCCGTCTCCAGTGCCACATAATCTGCTTCCACCTGCCTGATATCATCATCCTCTGCGGTAAATGAAGTTGCCACAGTTCCACTGTTTATGCCGCTTCCAAGAGCAGAACAGGATGTCAGTGCTCCTGATAATACGAGAACAACGATCAGAATTACCACCGCTATGATCATGCCGATCGGATGGTCTTCACAGAATTCTTTCAGCATCTCTGCAAGCCTTCCCATCAGGTCCTCCGCCTGATCCGTCAGCTTTTTGCTGATCTTTCCTGCTCCGTTTGCAGCTTCCTTTGCCTTCTTCTTTGCTGCCGCCTCAGCAAATTCCCTCTGCATCAGCTTTTTGCGTGTTTTCTTCACGGTAGCTGACATGGTGCTTTCTCCCGCCTCTCCGGCTTCTTTTGCTCCTTTTGCTCCCTGCACGGCATCCAGATGGTCACTGCGGTTATGGATTTTGGAAGAATATTTCCTTGCCTGTCCATGTTCCCGTACTTTTCCAATACCTGCTTCCAGTCCTGCATTCAGGCTGTCCGTTCCACTGTTGTCATCCTCATTTTTAATCGTGATTTTTCTTACTGTGGCTGCAACTGCCTGATTTTTATATATCCTCCTTCTCCCCTGCTTCTTCATGCTGCGAAGTTCTTTTGCTTCGCTGACTGAAAGCGAATTATCCTTTTTCCCATACCGGATCTTATCACGGTAACTCCTGGCTGCCGATGAATCATTTTTCAGCTTTTTGCCGTGGCTTTTCCCTGCATGGATATCCGGATTCACTTTTTTCTTCCGGGTGGACTTCTTAGCAGAATTCCTTGTATATTTTTCTTCATTCATGCTCTATCCTTTCCGAAGAAACAGCCTCTACGCTGACTGTTCCTTCTTTGCATCAGCCACTTCGGACAGTCTGGTTGTCATGATACGGTAAAGTTCCGTATTTGCCGGGAATCTGTCCACGAATGGAAGGATCACATTTCCATAGAATAAAAGCCCTTCGCCTTCTCCCGAATGTGTTACATACGAAAGCTGGTGAGGGCTGATATTTAACTGCTTAGCAAGGATCTGTCTGTCACCTACTGCCTGGTTGAGCATATAGATGAAATCAGAGTTTTCAAAGATATTCTCCACTTCCTTGGAAGCAAGAAGGTCCTTTACGTTCTGGGTGATGCCGGTCGGGATTCCTCCCCATTTTCTGAAACGCTTCCAGATTTCAACCGTATAGGCTGCCGTCTGGTCTTCACGGAGGAGAAGGTGCATCTCATCCATATAGTATCTGGTCGATCTTCCCTGGATCCGGTTCTCCGTTACTCGTCCCCATACCTGATCCTGTACCACGAGCATTCCAATCTTTTTGAGCTGTTTTCCAAGGTCCTTGATGTCATAACATACAAGGCGGTTCGTAAGCTCCACATTGGTTCTGTGGTTGAATACATTCAGGGAACCTGACACATAAATTTCAAGGGCGGTTGCCACATGCTTTGCCTCCGGCTCCTCCTGGGACAGAAGTGCCTCATACAAATCTCCGAGGATTGGCATATTCTCCGGTCCCGGATTTTCAAAATATTTCTGATAGATCTGCCTGATACAGCGGTCAATGACCGTCTTTTCTACCGGACGCAGGCCATCCTTATTCCCGACGATCAGCTCACATAAGGACAGAATAAAATCTGCTTTCAGTGCAATCGGGTTGTCGTCATCCGAATAGTTCATATTGATATCCATAGGGTTGATGTACTGGTCGGATGTCGGACTGATCCTGATAACCTGTCCTCCAAACCTTGCTACAAGCGGTGAATACTCTGACTCCGGATCCGAGATGATAATGTCATCATCCGTAACCAGAAAACTGTTGGCAATCTCTCTCTTTGCAGAAAATGACTTACCGGATCCCGGTGTACCAAGGATCAGCGCATTCGGATTTTTCAATTTCTTTCTGTCCACCATGATCATATTGTTGGAAAGCGCATTCAGACCATAATACAATGCCTCATCCCCTCTCTGGAAAAGCTCCTGAGTGGTGAATGGCACAAAAATAGCCGTACTGGATGTGGTCATTCCCCTCTGAATCTCGATCAGGTTATTTGCCAGTGGCAGTGTGCTCATAAGGCCCTGCTCCTGCTGGTAATCCAGCCTGATCAGATTGCAGTTATGTTTCTGTGCAATGGAAGCCGCCTGGAACACATTGTTTTCCAGCTCCTGCTTCGTCTTTCCTGTATTCATGACCAGAAACGTCAGAAGAAACATTCTTTCATTCTGGGACTGCAATTCTTTTAAGAGTGCTTTTGCATCCTTGCCGTAGGTTGCAAGATCCGATGGGATGATATCCATGTCATAGCCGGCTCTTACTGCCTTTTTCTGTTCCTCGATCTTGGAACGGTCAAGCTCTGTGATCGTATGCTTGATGGTCTTGATTGCCTCATTCTGATCTACGGACTGGATATGCATGGTAACGATCTGGCTTGATTCCATCGAAAGAAAATCCGCCAGAAGCCTGTCGCTGATATCCGATGCATCAATGGATAAAAAGCTCATGCATCCATACATCTCTCCAATCTGAAAATATCTTCCGGTAGGAAATGCAAAGCTGCTCGGTGCAATAAAATCCTTAACCGAAAGTCCTGATCCTGTCAGGTACTTCCAGTCGAAACGGAACTTCGCATCATCCCCCATGTGAAACTGTCTGTGCATCAGTTCCAGCCTTTCACTGCCGTTTAAGCTCCTCGCCTGTACTCCCAGCCTCTTGAAGTTATTGAGGATATCTGTTTCGATATGCGTAAGTCTCGGCTTTGCTGTCTTCATGGACTCCGCATGGATCCCGAAAGTAAGATATTTCGTCTTGGTAAGGCCATTGTTTCCTGCTTCCATCTGATGAAGGAGCACTTCCGAATACTCATCCCTGACATCATCGAATCCGTCTTTTTTATGGGAAATCTTGATGCTCTTCTCAAAATCCGATACATCCGTTGCCATATTTTCAAATGAAAGCTGAAACTTTACGGAACTGTCAAAGAAATTTAAGAATGCGCACCATTCCTCAAAGATCTCCGTCTTGTCTTCCTGCTGTGCCAGCTGGTAATTGATATCCTGAAACTGGACTGTCTTTGTATAATAATCAAGCCCTACACGGCAGATACCATCCGGGAACATCCTGTCAAAAGGAATGCTCTGCTGTGCCGTCTTCGGTATGCCATCATTTTTCCGGGCATTTCTTACGATTTCCCTTACTGCCATCTGGTCTGCTTTGCTTAATCCTTCCGGCATTGTGAACTTCCTGCTCTCCTGATTTTTCTTTTTGAGAAAGTCTAACAATCTTTTCTACCTCCTTTTCTGCCTGACGCAGAAGTGCTGCGTAATAGTTATCCGTCTTATATGGGCGGATCTTCGGCCTTTTGAAAATTGCCTGTATCATATGGTTCAAAATGACTTCCAGCGGCTGTCCGTTTTTCTCATACATGGCAAGGAAAAAGAATGGCATCATAATGACCATCATTCCCATAACTGCCGTATTGGTCTTCATTACTGTCTTCATCAGAAAAAATGACGGTACTCCGATCAGTACCGCCATGCCAAAACAGATCAGCTGCCTTTTTGTCAGATTGAACATCACCTTGCTTTTTACTTTTGTCAGGTCCCTTGGAACACTGATATAAGATGCTGCCATACTCTGCCTCCTTAATGTGCATGGAATATACTGTGTGCTACTGCTCCGGTCTTAAATAAGGTAAATGCCAGCAGGATCGTAAAGCCCATAACCTTCCATAACGAAGCAATGATATCTGTGCTGAATGCTACTGACTGGATCAGGACCGCATAGATTCCCACACATACCATGATCAGAAATCCCTGAAATCCCAGTGCGAACAGACTTCTCATATAATTCTGGCCCATCATGCTCTGCTCCCTGTTTCCGAAGGTTGCAAATGGGAGTGGTGCCAGACTTACCATCAGATAGATCTCCACCATACGTCCGTTGATGATCACAAAGATGACTGCCGAAAGCACATACATGAGAAACTGCACAATAAATGACTGTAGGAATATTGCAAGAAGCGGTCCCAGCTCCATGGCCTCCAGTGTGGACTGCATGGTTGCCAGCGTACTTGCATCTACTGCCGTGCTTCCCTGTATAATGCCTCCTGCCTGCCGCACCACACTCTGCGACACATCAAATACTGCCATCGTGATATCAAATGTGTGTGTGATCAGTTCCACTGCCACAAAAGTCTTGAAGATCCATTTCCAGATGAACCATGTCTCAAAACTTGCCAGATTGTTATAACTGATGATCAGCTGTATCAGCTCATAACACGCAATGAATGTGAGCAGTATTCCGGCAACCGGCATGATCACGGATTCCGACAGGTTCCTGACCATATTGAAGACTGCCGGCATGAAATTACTCGGTGTCTTTCCTACTTCCGTTGCAATCTGTCCTACCTGGTCATTCACAGAGGAAAACGTATTGGTGAGGTTGTCCATGATTCCCGATACAAGAATGCCCTTCAGCCAGTCAGTAATCTGCTGAATTATGCTGTTCAATTATTTCCTCCTTTCCTCCGGGACAGGGATTTTCCCTGCCCCATGATCCAAATCTGATTTAGAATAAGCCGGAAAGTAATGGAACAAGTGTAGTTCCGATCAGGGCTACACCACCGCCTGCCATAAGCTGCTTCATTCCCTGGGATTTCGCACCGGGATTGTCGTTTCCGTAGCCTTCCATAAGGTTGATTGCTCCCCAGATTCCAAGTCCGGCTCCAAGGGCGATCACAAGAGTCTGTAAAGTTCCTACTGCGCTGTTAAAAAATGCCATAATATAAATCCTCCATAATTTTCATGATTTTCGGCTGTTATTCTTTTCTACCGAATTTGATTAAAGTTTCTTCCGGACATTCAAAGAACCGGAAAGCACTTATGCCTCCGGTCCTGTGTCCTATCCATATTCAGTTGTCTTCCTGCGTGATCCTGCCACGCTGCCTCTTAGAAAAGGCCGGAAAGCAACGGCACAAGTGTGGTACCGATAAGGGCTACACCGCCTCCTGCCATAAGCTGCTTCATTCCCTGGGACTTCGCTCCGGGATTATCGTTTCCGTAGCCTTCCATAAGGTTAATCGCTCCCCAGATTCCAAGTCCGGCTCCAAGAACGATAACAAGTGTCTGTAAGGTTCCTACTGCGCTTGTAAAAAATGCCATAATTCAAATTCCTCCATTAAATGATTTATGTGTGATATACTTTTTCCTTCTGCCCTGACCAAAGGGCGGTTTATAGTTACTGCCGGTCTCCCTGCAGTGATCCCGGCTATGCGCGCATATTTGCTCCCCATCTGGAAATTCTTTTATTTCCTATTCGGGAATATAGTAAAAGCTCCTGCCTCCCGGCCTTTATCGCCGGATGGAAAGAGCTCTTTACTCGGTTACATCGATGACCTGGTATTCGTCATCTGCTTTCAGTATTAAGTTGTGGCTGAGGAATTTTACTACATCAAAGTAATTCCTCTTATCATAATCTGCTGTCAGCTTGTAATTCGGATGCTGCGTCAGATCATATTTATCGGATAAGAAAGGTCTTACACCACGGACCTGCACAATACATTTTGAGCCGTCCATGACCGCCAGTTCATCCATTGTCATAAGATCCTTACCAAGTTTCTGGTAATTCATGTTGTAGCTTTCCTGGGATCCTTTAGACTGGCCTGTATTATACATATCGATTGTCTCTTTTCCCAGAATCGCATTCAGATCCTTCAAAGTGGTCTGTTCCGTACCACCAAGAAAAATCTGTGAATCCATGTTGCCGATGATCGTATCAGCGTTATCCTTATAAATCGCTTTCAGCTGCGACTTGGCCTGTAATACCAGGCATGCTGATATTTCTCGGCTTCGGATTGTTGCAACCAGCTTCTCCAGGTTCGGTATCTGGCCGATATTCGCCGCCTCGTCGATCAGACATCTTACATGTACCGGTAATCTTCCACCATACACATCATCCGCTTTCTCACACAGAAGATTGAACATCTGTGTATAGATCATGGAGATCAGAAAATTGAATGTTCCGTCTGTATCTGACATAATCAGAAACAGGGCCGTCTTCTCATCTCCCAGAGTATCAAGCTCCAGTTCATCATAAGCAGTCAGGTCTCTGAGTTCCTTGATATCAAACGGTGCCAGTCTTGCACCACAGCTTACCAGAATGGACTTGGCCGTCTTTCCAGAGACGAAAAGTCAAGGACTTTTTCATCAAATTCAAAAAGAAGTCACATTTTGCGGACTTCCTCACGGAGCAGACGCTTGATTTTGTCCTCCATCGTCTCTTTTGCGGTCTGGCTGAAATGGACACGGACGATATAGGTTGTCTTGCCGATCTGCTTTC
>ENA-OYXO01000419-OYXO01000419.1-human-gut-metagenome-genome-assembly--contig:-NODE-419-length-14313-cov-3.700940_pt1 | contig 14313 bp, 13 predicted proteins | sample MGYA00244219_ERZ653425 | MGnify/ENA primary metagenome ERZ653425 (study PRJEB26926, sample SAMN06164965) | human gut metagenome | biome: ENVO:00009003; feature: ENVO:2100002; material: ENVO:00002003... | reverse complement strand
ATCTACACTTCTAGCTTCGTCGGCAGCGTCAGATGTGTATAAGAGACAGGCGCAAAATGGGAAAAATGAAAAGCGGAACTGGCCGATGCAGAGTACCGGCCAGTTCCGGGAAGAGGAAGGAGCGAGAATGCGTTTCAGACGACAATGGTGCCGATGAGGCAGCCGAAGACGATCATGATGAGGCCGATGATCCAGTGGGGGAGGAAGTTGGTCTTCATGACGTCCTTCAGGGACATACCGGACACGGCCAGGCCGAGGTAGGTGGAGGCGATGATCGGTGCCATCGTGAAGCAGGAGTCTGCGCCGACGCCGAATGCGATGGCGACGCTGGTGGCAGGGATGCCGTAGTTGCCGCAGACCTCGATAAGAACGGGCAGGATGCCGTAGTACAGTGGGTCAGGAGAGACGGCCAGACCGATGAAGCCGCCCAGGAAGGCAAAGACGAGGTGCAGGTGCTTGGCCAGTGCGGCGGGCAGGATGTTGATGATGAACTCTGCCATGGCGACGATCATGCCGGTGTTGTTCAGGATGCCGACCATGACGCCGGCGGCCAGAACGGTGGCGACCAGGGAGATGGCTTTGGGAGCGTGTGCGGCGAGACGGGCTTCCTGCTCTTTGGGGTCAGGGAAGTTGACGACAAGGGCGAACACGCAGCCCAGCATGAAGATAAAGTAGTTGGGAAGCTTGGTGGTGAAGAGGAGCACGAAGACGACGACAGTCAGCAGGACGTTGTACCAGAGCAGTTTGGGGCGAAGGAGCTTCGCAGCGGCTTCATCTACGACTTCAGCTTCTTCTTCCTGCGTGGCAGAGACGTCGATCTTACCGGCACCGCGCTTGACTTCGACACGAGCCATGATAACGGCCAGACCGACACAGCAGACGAGGCCGCAGACCTGCAGGGGCAGATACATATGCCACAACTCGTTGGAATCCATCGCCAGCGTGATGGACTGACGGTTGAGCACGCCGCCCCAGGGTACGAGGTTCATGACGGTGATGGTGGCTGTGCAGACCATCATGATGGTGCTGATGCGGATGTTCAGCTTTTTGCACAGGGGTGCCATTGCGGGGATGACGATGAGGTAGGTCGTGGGGCTGTTGCCGTCCAGATGGCCCAGGATGGAGACGAGGACGACGACCAGAAGGATGCCCAATACCCGGCCGTTGGCGATCTTGATGAGCTTTTTGACCAGCTTATCAAACATACCGACATCGGTCATGATGCCAAAGTAGGTGATGACGAAGACGAACAGAGCGGCCATTCCCCAGGTGGTGGAGACGCCGGATTTGATGTAATCGGTGATGTCTGCGATGCCGAAGCCGTTGATGAGTGCACCGATGATGGGAAGGACGACGAAAAGGGTCACGGGGATGGCCTTTCCCTTCAGCAGGAAGTACATCAGCAGGCCTATCATGACGAAACCTGTGAGCGCGAGCAGCATTGTTTTTTCCTCCTTTTTCGTGTGGTGTTTTTATTTTTGGCGGGAGAGCGCGTCGGCTTTCCGCACAAAGTCAGCGAGACAGGCGTTGAACTTTTCCGCCTCGTACAGGAACATCAGGTGGCCGCTCTTGTAGAACTTGTGGACCTCACTGTAGCCCTGCACTTCGGCGGCAAAGCGGTCTACCATGTCCAGACCATACGCCTTGGACTGTGCGCCGAATACGGCGTAAGGAACGGTGACCTTTTTCAGATTGCTGAAATTATCGGTCAGGCAGAAGTCGTAGTGCAGCTCCAGCGCCGTCCAGGGCATCGTCTTTTTGCACTCGGCCTCGAACCAGGCACGGGTCTCATCGTCCATTCCCTCCGCACAGGAAACGCGGGCGATGAATTTGTCATAGAAGAGCTTGGGGTCATAGTAAAGAGGCAGGTAGGTGTCGAACCAGTTCTGCAAATTGTAGTCCCGGCCACGGTGGTGGTTCCAGTCGGCGTCCGAGAACGGATACAGCGAGCCGTCCATCGTCACGAGGCCGTTGAGCTTGTACTGCTCAAATTCGGCTGCATAGCTGACAACGATGGAGGAGGCCAGCGACCAGCCCAGCAGGACGACATGCTCCAGACCGAGATGGTCGATGAGTTCCTTGATGTCCTGTGCGTTGCGGCGGATGGTGTTGCCCTGACAGGTCTTGGAGGAGTTGCCCTGTCCGCGGAGGTCCATCGTGATGACGCGGAACTCTTTGGAGAGGACCTCAGCGTTTTTTTCGAAAAATTTGGTGGTGCATAAAAATCCGGGGACCATCACGATAGGAAGTCCGGAACCCCGGTCTTCGAAATAAATGTGAATGCCGTCCGAGGTGGTGAAAAAATTATCTGTGGTGATTTTCACTGAAACTGCCTCCCTTCTGTTGACAATTTAATTATAACTTGCCGTGGTATAAAGTCAAATTTATGGTTTTTATGTCAGATATTAGCGCAGAGTAATAGGAGGGCGCAGGGCATAAAATACAGCGCAGGTCCCGGAAACAGACGGGTCCCCCTGTTGCAATCTCTTCGCGTTGACGGCCCCGGATTTGAAATATTATCTACCCTCAAAGAGAGCCGGGCTTGTTGTTTCCTCATCCGGGTTATGGTATACTTACTAAGTATCATCGCTGTAAGAACTGAAACTTTACCCAAAGGATGTGGAAAGATGGACACACTGGAACAAGCCCGCGCCGAGATCGACGCGGTGGACGCGCAGCTTGCCGCCCTGTTTGAGCGGCGGATGGCCGCTGTGCTCAGCGTCGCCCAATACAAACAGGCCCACGGCCTGCCGATTTTTGACGCCGCGCGGGAGGCGGTGGTGCTGGAAAAAGCTGCGGCCCGCATCCAGAACGCTGCCCTCCGGCCTTACTATAAAGACCATGTCCAGAACATGATGGATGTCGCCAAGCAGTACGAAGCTGAGGTGCTGGGCCGGAACCGCGCCGCCTATCAGGGCGTGGAAGGCGCTTTCGCCCACATCGCGCTGCGGGCGCTCTTCCCCCACGCGGAGGCCGTCAGCTACCCGACGTGGGACGAGGTGTTCGATGCCGTCAGCCGGGGCGACACCGCCCACGGCGTTGTGCCGTTTGAGAACAGCCATGCAGGCGATGTCTCCGCTGTCCTCGACTTGTGCTACAACCACCCCGAGCTGTGGGTGGTGGACGTCTACGACCTGCCCATCTCCCAGAACCTGCTCGTCCTGCCCGGCACCCAGCTGGCCCAGCTCAAACACGTTTACAGCCATCAGCAGGCCATCGCCCAGAGTGAGACGTTCTTAAAGCAGTTCCGTCTGCCCGCCACGGCCATGCCCAACACGGCCATGGCCGCAAAGTTCGTGGCCGAGTCGGGCGACCCGTCCAAAGCCGCCATCGCCAGCGCCGAGACAGCCGCCCTCTACGGGCTGGAAGTCCTCGTCCCCAGCATCAACACCGACGGCGACAACACCACCCGCTTCATCGTCCTCAGCCGCGAAAAGCCCACCGCAGGCAACCGCTTCTCGCTGCTGTTCACACTGGACAACAAACCCGGCAAGCTGGCTGAGGTCATCCAGGTCATTGGCCGCTTCGGCTACGACATGGAGTCCATCAAGAGCCGTCCGCTGCCCCATGTTCCCTTTGATTATTATTTTTACGTCGAGCTGGTGGGCGACCCCTCCGCCGACGAGACCGCCGCGCTGCTGCGTGAGCTGGACCATACCTGCCGCACGGTGCGGCTGTTAGGAGTGTATACAAAATGAGTGGATTTATCGGCACCAAGCTCACCATGAATCTGGGTGAGCGCAGCTATGACATCATCCTGAAAAACGGCGCACTGGAAAATCTGTACCAGTTTGCCCGCCTCGACCGCCGGGTGGCGGTGGTGACGGACGCAGGCGTTCCCGCCGAGTACGCACAGCGTGTGGCCGACCAGTGCCGCGACGCAAAAATTATTACTGTCCCGCAGGGAGAGGCCAGCAAGAGCATGAAGATCCTCGAAAGCGTCCTGCGCCAGATGCTGGAGTTCAACATGGGCCGCGGCGACCTCGTCATCGCCGTCGGCGGCGGCGTCGTGGGCGATCTGGCGGGTTTTGCCGCTTCCATCTATATGCGCGGCATCGACTTCATCAACTGCCCCACCACCACCCTCTCGATGATCGATTCCTCTATCGGCGGCAAGACCGCTGTGGATCTGGGGGAAACGAAGAACATCGTCGGTTCCTTCTGGCAGCCCAAGCTGGTCATCGTAGACCCCAGCACCCTCGCCACCCTGCCCCGCCGCCAGTACATCAACGGTCTGGCCGAGTCGGTGAAGGCCAGTCTGCTGGCCGACCCGGAACTGTTCGCCATCTTTGAAAAGGGCGACATCGACGAGCAGATCGGCGAGATCATCTACCGCAGCCTCCGTTTCAAAAAGAGCATCGTCGAGCAGGACGAGACGGAGCATGGAATGCGCAAGGCCCTCAATTTCGGCCACACCATCGGCCACGGCATCGAGGCCGTCAAGGGCGTCAAGGGACGCCGCACCGTGGGCCTCTACCACGGCGAGTGCGTGGCTCTGGGGATGCTGCCGATGATCGAGTCCAAGGCACTGCAGAAGCGCGTCCGTGCGGTCTACCGCCGTCTGGGCCTGCCCCTGCGTACCGCCTACAACAAGGACAAGGTCTACGCCGAGATGCTCCACGACAAAAAGGCACAGGGCGGCCAGATCACCGTCATCAAGGTGCCGGGTCTGGGCTGCTGGCGCGCGGAGACCATCCCGGTGGAGGGTCTGCGCCCCCTGCTGGGCATGGAGGACTAAAGCCATGAAAAACACCTTTGGCAGCGCATTGGCGCTGACCATCTTCGGCGAGAGCCACGGCAGGGCCATCGGCGGTGTGCTGGACGGCATGGCCGCTGGTGTGCCGGTGGATAAGGAATTCATTGCCGCCTGCATGGATAAGCGCCGCGCCCGGGGCGACGGGCTTTCGACGCCCCGCGTGGAGGCCGATAACGTACAGCTGCTCTCCGGCGTCGTGAACGGTCACACCACCGGCACGGCCATCGCGCTGATGATCGAGAACCAGAACACCCGCAGCGGCGACTACGCCAAGACCGCCGACCTGCTGCGCCCCGGCCACGCGGACTTTACCGCCTACGCCAAGTACCACGGCTTTCAGGATGCCCGGGGCGGCGGCCACTTTTCGGGCCGCGTCACCGCCGCGCTGGTGGCGGGCGGCGCTCTGGTGCTGGGCGCTCTGAACCGGGCCGGAATCGAGATCGTGACGCACATCGGGCGGTGTGCCGGGATCAGCGATGCCCCCTTTGCGCTGAACGATCCCGCCGCGCTGGCGGCGCAGGCCGAGGCACTGCTGAACAAGTCCGAGGGCTTTGCCCTGCTGGACGGCAGTGTAGAGGAACCCATGAAAGCCGCCATCCGTGCCGCCGGTGCGGAGGGCGACAGCGTGGGCGGCATCCTTGAAACAGCCATTCTCGGCCTGCCCGCCGGTGTGGGCGAGCCGTATTTTGACAGCGTGGAGAGCCTTATTTCCCACATGGCGTTTTCGGTGCCTGCCGTGAAGGGCATTGAGTTCGGCACCGGCTTCGGCTTCGCCGACCTGAAAGGCTCTGAGGCCAACGATGCCTTCCGCATGAAGGGCGATTCGGTGGTCACGGCCACCAACCACAACGCGGGCATCAACGGCGGCATCACCAACGGAATGCCTGTCGTCTTCCGCACCGCTGTCAAGCCGACGCCCAGCATCTACAAAGAGCAGGAGACGGTGGATTACATTGCAAAGCAGGACGCGCCCCTCTCCATTCAGGGCCGTCATGACCCCTGCATCGTGCCTCGCGCCGCCATCGTCCAGACCTGCGCCGCCGCGCTGGCTGTGGGCGATTTGATGACCGCCCGCTATGGCACCGCATGGATGGAGCGGCCTACCAGCTACCGCAGGGAGGGACTGTGATGGAATACGGACTCATCGGCTCGAAACTGGGCCATTCCTACTCGAAGATCATCCATGAGATGCTCTGCGGCTACCACTACGACCTCTGCCCGCTTCCCACCGAAGAGGAGGCCCGGGCTTTCCTGACTAGGCGGCAGTTCAAGGCCATCAATGTCACCATCCCCTATAAGCGGCTGGTGATGGAATACTGCACCTACATCGACCCCCGTGCCAAGGCCATCGGCGCGGTGAACACTGTGGTCAACAAGAACGGCCTGCTCTACGGCTACAACACCGATTATCTCGGCTTTGCCCACCTGTGCGACGCCCACGGCGTCGATTTTGCGGGCAAAACCGTCCTCATCCTCGGCACCGGCGGCACCCACAACACCACCAGCGCCGTCGCCCGCGACAAGGGTGCGGCCAGAGTGCTCACCGTCAGCCGGACGCCGGACGCCGCCAAAGGCCAGCTCTCCTATGAAGAGGCTGTGTTCAGCGGCGCACAAATCGTCATCAACACCACCCCCGCCGGAATGTACCCCAACGTGGGCGTGTGCAGTCTGGACGTGGCAAAAATGCCCGGGCTGGAAGCTGTGCTGGACGTGGTGTACAACCCCGATAAGACGGAACTCATCCTCCGGGCCGAAGAGGCCGGGGTCCCGGTGGCTGTGGGCGGCCTCGAGATGCTGGTGGCGCAGGCCGTGTACGCCGCCGAATACTTCCTCAGCCGAAAGTTCGACGACGCAGCAGGAGAGATCGGCCGCATCACTGCCGCACTCCGCCGCGATATGCTCAACGTGGCCCTCATTGGAATGCCCTCCAGCGGAAAATCCACCGTGGGCCGTGCATTGGCCGAAAAGCTGGGCAAAAAGTTCATCGACCTCGACGAGGAGATCGTCAAGGCCGACGGCCGCAGCATCCCCGACATCTTCGCCGCCGAGGGCGAGGACGGCTTCCGTGCGAAGGAATCCGCCCAGACCGCCCGCTTTGCCAAAGAGGGCCGACAGCTGCTCTCCTGCGGCGGCGGCATCATCAAGCGGGGCGAGAATCTGCGGGCGCTGCATCAGAACGGCGTCGTGCTCTTCCTCGACCGGCCCCTGGATGCGCTGACGGTGGGCGGCGGACGTCCGCTCTCGTCCAGCACCGAGGCGCTGAAAAAGATGGAGGCGGAGCGCCGCCCCCTGTATCTCGCGGCGGCAGACGCCGTTATCCCGAACAGCGGCACGGTGGAAGACGCCGTGACCGCCGCAATGGAGGCACTGGATGAAATTTTTAGTCATTAACGGCCCCAACCTCAACATGATGCACTTCACCGAGCCGGGCGTGGCCGGTCAGCTGGATTATAACGGTCTGCTGGATTACCTCGAGCTGTGCTGCACCCAGATGGGCATGGAAGTGGAATTTTTTCAGTCTAACCACGAGGGCGACCTCATCGACGAGATCCAGTCTGCCGCAGGCCGGGCCGACGGCATCATCCTGAACCCGGGCGGCTACGCCCACTACAGCGTCGCCATCCTCGACGCGCTGCGCCTCTGCGGTGTGCCTGCCGTGGAAGTGCTGCTCAGCGAGCCCGACGAGCACGAGCCCTTCCGCAAGACGGACATCGTCTCGTTCGGCTGTCAGGGCCACTTCATCGGCGAGGGCATCAGCGGCTATCTCCACGCTGCCGCCTATCTGGCCCAGCTGCTGCGGCTGGACGGCAGTGCGCACACCCATTTAGTGATGTAAAAATCGACTCTCTTCTGCTGGAAAGCAGAGCAAAGAGGGCGTGGAAAAGAAGGATAGAAAGGAAAAATTTTATGATCATCTCCACCAAAAAGGGTACCCCGAAGGAAGAACTCGAGAAAATCGTTGACCGCTTCGAAAAGCAGGGCCTCGACGTCACCCTCATCACCGGCAAGGACTACAATGTCTTCGGCCTCGTGGGCGATACCACCAAGATCGACGAGCGCGATGTCCTCGCCAACCCCTGGATCGACAACGTGACCCGTGTTTCCGCCCCCTATAAGCGTGCCAACCGCCTGTTCCACCCGGCAGATTCCGTTATCGACTGCGGCGGCGTGAAGATCGGCGGCAAGGAAAAAATCGCCGTCATGGCAGGCCCCTGCAGCATCGAGGGCGCAGAGCAGGCTCTGCGCATTGCACAGGGCGTGAAGGCCGGCGGTGCCACCCTGTTCCGCGGCGGTGCCTACAAGCCCCGCACCTCTCCCTACTCCTTCCAGGGCCTCGAGACTGAGGGCATCCTTGACATGGTAAAGGCCCGCGAGGCCACCGGTATGCCCATCGTCTCCGAGCTGATGAGCGAGGAACGCATCCCTGAGTTCGAGGAATATGTGGACGTGGTGCAGATCGGTGCCCGCAATATGCAGAACTTCCAGCTGCTCAAGGCTGTGGGCAAGATGCACAAGCCCGTTCTGCTCAAGCGCGGCCTTTGCAACACCATCGAAGAGTGGATCATGAGCGCCGAGTACATCATGGCCGGCGGCAATGAGCAGATCATCCTCTGTGAGCGCGGTATCCGCACCTTCGAGAAGTACACCCGCAACACCCTCGACCTCTCCGCTGTGCCCATCATCCACGAAAAGACCCATCTGCCCATCATCGTGGACCCCAGCCACGCCACCGGCAAGGCAAACCTTGTGGAGCCCATGATGATCGCCGCTGTCGCCGCCGGTGCCGACGGCCTTGAGGTGGAAGTCCACTACGACCCCCGCCACGCATGGAGCGACGGCGCACAGTGCCTGACCCCCGACGCCTTTGCGCAGGCTATGGCAAAGTGCCGTCAGGTCGCATGGGCTATTGGCCGGGATATGTGATATGAATGCTACGATAAAACGCGCCCCCGGCGGCATCGGCGGCACCATCACCGCGCCGCCCAGCAAGAGCATGGCGCACCGTGCGGTGCTCTGCTCGGCGCTGGCCGAGGGTGCTTCCCACATCGAAAACCTTGAATTCAGCAAGGATATTTCTGCCACCCTTTCCGCCGCCGGGCAGCTCTGCGCCAAAGTGCGCACCGGTGCGGATCGTGCCGTCGTGGAAGGTCTGGGGAGCTTTCTGCCCGTCAGCGCTCCGGTGGATTGCTGCGAGAGTGGAAGCACCCTGCGCTTTCTCATCCCCATTGCCAGCCTCACCGGGCAGAAAGTGACCTTTGTTGGCCGCGGACGGCTGATGGAACGCCCTCAGACAGTATACGAGAAGTTGTATCAGGAACAGTCTCTCCGATTTGAACAGTCCCCGGCGGGCCTGACCGTCGAAGGAACTCTGAAAAGCAGCGAATACGAGCTGGCGGGCAACGTGTCCAGCCAGTTCATCAGCGGGCTGCTGTTTGCCCTGCCGCTGCTGGCAGGCGACAGCACCCTCCACCTTGTCCCGCCGGTAGAGAGCCGCAGTTATATCGAGATGACCCGGGCAGCCCAGCGCCGTTTCGGCGTCGAGAGCTGCTGGCAGGACGAAAACACCCTCTTCATCCCGGGCGGGCAGAAATACCGGCCTTGCGATTACACCGTGGAGGGCGATTACAGCCAGGCGGCCTTCCCGGCGGTGCTGGGAGCGGTGCAGGGCGGCGTGACCCTCAAAGGATTATCCGCCGGCACCCTGCAGGGCGATGCCGCGATCCTCGACATTCTGCGCCGCTGTGGTGCAAGCTTCCGCACCACCGATGCAGGCATCGTGTTCGAGAAAGCACCTCTCCACGGTGTGGACATTGACCTTGCCGACTGCCCCGACCTCGGCCCCGTGCTGATGGTCCTGGGCCTGCTTTGCGAAGGGACCACCACCATCCGCAACGCGGAACGTCTCCGTATCAAGGAGAGCGACCGCATTGCAGCCATGGAAGCCGAACTGCGGGCCTGCGGCGGCGTCCTCGAGAGCGAGGGCGGCACCATCACCATCCACGGCTGTGCAGACAGGCTCCACGCCCCCGCCGCGCCGCTCCATGGCCACAACGACCACCGTGTGGTGATGAGCCTTGCGGTGCTGGCGCTGGCCGCCGGGCTGGAACTCTCCATCGACGACGCCGAGGCCGTGCAGAAGAGCTGGCCCCATTTCTTTGAAGCCATCAAGCCGTTAGGCGCGGAGGTAGAATATGCTGGATAAAACAAAGCGTTATCTTATCGTGGGCCTCGGACTGCTGGGCGGCAAATACGCCCTCGAGCTTTCCAAAGCCGGATTCCATGTGGACGGCATCAACCGCAGCGAGGGCCACTTACAGTACGCCCTCGACCACGGCTATATCGAGACCGGCAAGACCCACGATTTCGAGGACCTCGTCTCGCAGGCCGACCACATCATCTTCGGCCTCTACCCCACGGCCCTCATCGACTGGTTCAAGACCTACGGCTATCTCATCAAGCCCGGCTGCATCTTTACCGATGTCTCCGGCGTCAAGACCGGCCTTGTGGAGCCGGTGCAGGCCATGTGTCCGGAGGGTGTGGAGTTCATCGCCAGCCACCCGATGGCAGGCCGTGAGACTTCCAGCGTCGAGCACGCCGCCGAGGTCAGCTTTGCCCCGGCCAACTTCATCATCACCCCCACCGAAAAGAACACCCCCGAGGCCGTCCAGTGGGCAAAAGAGCTGGCCGAGGTGCTGGGCTTCCGCCACATCTGCACCCTGACGGTGCAGGAGCACGACAAGATGATCGGCTACGTCAGCCAGCTCTGCCACGCCATCGCCGTCAGCCTCATGTGTGCAAACGACAACTCTTCTCTCTGCGAGTACACGGGCGACTCTTTCCGCGATTTGACCCGCATCGCCCGCATCAACGAGAAGATGTGGGCGGAGCTGTTCCTCTGGAACAAGGAGAACCTCATCGCCGAGATCGACCAGTTCGATTCCGCTCTGGACCAGCTGCGGGACGCCCTCGTGGCCGATGACCGGGACAAGCTGGAAGAGATGTTCCGTCTGTCCACCCAGCGCCGCGCCGCATTCGACAAAAAGAACTCGTGACCGTAAAGGAGGCCGCCCATGCCCAAGCAGGAGGGACAAAAATCCAAACTGTTGGCGCTGCTGCATATCTTTGAGCAGCAGACCGACGAGGAGCATCTGCTGAATGTGCCTCAGCTGGTGGAGCTGCTGGCCCGGCAGGGCATCCTCTGCGAGCGAAAGAGCGTCTACAGCGACATCGACGCGCTGAACGCCCTGGGCTATGACATCCGGCTGCGCCGGGGCCGCAGCGGCGGCTATTGGATGGCGACGCGGCCTTTCGAGCTGGCGGAGCTGAAGCTTCTGGTGGACGCTGTCCAGTCCAGCCGGGTCATCTCGAAAGCGTCCAGTGATAAGCTCATCCATAAGCTGGAAGGGCTGGCCTCCCAGTATGAGGGCAGTCAGCTCCAGCGTCAGGTCTATGTCGATGGCCGCCCCAAGAGCGCCAACAAAGACCTGCCTTACAGCGTGGATGCCCTCTTTACGGCCATCAACACCGGCAGGATGGTGCGCTTCCGCTACAAAAAGGCGGGACGCCCCGCGCCTTACACCATCAGCCCTTGGCAGATGGCGTGGGAGAACGGCTGCTACTACCTCATCGCCTATCAGGATGAGAAGGAGCCGGTGGGCATCCGCCATTACCGGGTGGATAAAATGGCCGGCGTCACGGTGCTGGACGAACCCCGCCGCGGCAAAGAGCAGTTCGCGGATCTCGACCTGCCCGCCTACCTGAAAAAGCACTTCCAGATGTTCGGCGGGCCGGAGTATAGAGTCACCCTGCGGTGCACTTCCGACCTTGAATCAGCTATGCGGGAGCGCTTCGGCGCTTCGCCCATCTTCGTGCCGGAAGGGAAGGAGCACTTCCATTTCGACGTCCCCGTCTGCGTCAGCGACCAGTTCTACGGCTGGGTCTGCGGCTTCGGTGGCAAGATAGAAATCGTCTCGCCCGCCGAGGTGCGGGAAGGCCTGCGGGCGCTGAACGAGCGGCTGGTAAAAATGCATCAATAATGAAACAAAAGGCCCTGAATCGTCAGATTCAGGGCCTTTTGTTGTATAAATTTTATTTGAAATTACTTTGCGTTGAACACATACCGGTCCATCCGGTGGAACGCCTCTTCAATGCGGGCGCGGGGCGAGGCCAGATTGATGCGCAGATGGCAGGGGCCGTGGAACATCACGCCGTCCTGCACGGCAGCACCGACGGCCCAGCAGGCTTTCTCCACGTCCTGAATGGTCTTGCCGTGGGCGGCGCACCAGTCGGTGCAGTCCACAAAGAGCATATAGGTGCCTTCGGGCTTTGTCACATGGACACCCTCGAAATGCTTTGCGATGTAGTCACAGGCAAAATCCACATTGCCGGTCAGCGTCTCACAGAGCTCGTCGGCCCACTCATAGCCCTCGGGGCGGTAGGCACCGAGGAGGGCGTGCATCGAAAGGACGTTCATGGAGTTGTAGTGGCAGAGGGAGGATTCCTTCTTGATGCGGTCACGCCACCACGGGTTATAAACGATGTGATAGCTGCCGATGAGACCGGCGAGGTTGAAGGTCTTGGAGGGGGCGTAGAGGGCGGCAGTGCGCATCCGGGCGTCCTCACTGATGGACTGGGTGGGGATGTGCTTGTGGCCGGAGAGGATGATGTCCGACCAGATCTCGTCGGAAACGACGTAGACATTATACTTTTTGTACAACTCCATGGCCTTTTCCAGCTCCCAGCGCTCCCAGACGCGGCCGCAGGGGTTGTGGGGGCTGCACAGGATGGCGGCGTGGATGTGCTCTTCGGCGAGGTGCTTTTCCATGTCGGCGTAGTTCATCCGCCAGACGCCATTTTCGTCCTGCACCAGCGGGGAGTGGACGATGTCATAGCCGTTGTTGGTCAGGCAGCGGGTGAAGCCGATGTAGGTGGGGCTGTGGACCAGCACCTTGTCGCCCCGGGAGCAGACGCAGTTCAGTGCGCTGATGACGCCGCCCAGCACGCCGTTCTCGTAGCCGATGGCCTCGGCAGTCAGACCCGTGACGTCGTTGCGAGTCTCTTGCCAGCGGATGATGGAGCCGTAGTATTCGGGCGTCGGGTCAAAATAGCCGAAAGCCGGGTGCTGGACTCGCTCGATGACGGCCTGCTGGATGGTGGGCAGGCAGACAAAGTTCATGTCTGCCACCCACATGGGGATGGCATCGAAGCCGGGCTGCGGTGCGTCGGGCGCAAAGCCTTTGCCCAGCCCGTCCACGGCGATGGAGTCCCGGCCATGGCGGTCGGGCAGGGTGGTGAAATCGTACTTCATGGAAGTTCCTCCTGTGGATGCAAAAAAAGGCTTCCTCCGAAGAGAAAGCCATAGGTGCAGAAGATCAGCCCTCGAGCAGCTCGACGGTCTTGAGGATGATGTCGTCAAAGTCGAGCGCGTTCGCCTCGTGCAGACGCTTGTCGTATTCCTCGTAGAGCTGCGCGATGCGGTCCATGCGGAAATCGCCGGACTTCCCGGCGTGTTTGGAAAACGCCGCCGGGTCCTGCCGCCGGTCCTTGGCCTTGCTGATGACGGACAGGGCCAGCCGCGGCGGCAGTGCCTTTTCGTCCAGGTCAAAATCGCGGAGGATATCCTTCATCACGCGCTCGGAATCGCTCGAGTCGTAGATCGTGAAGCGGCCGGTATAGCCGTCCAGCCGGTCGATCTCCCGCCGCAGGATGCGGCAGCAGGCCGCGTGGAACGTCATGGCCCAGACGTCCATGGCGTAATCGCCGAGCAGCGCCTGCAGCCGGCTTTTGAGCTCGTTGGCGGCCTTGTTGGTGAACGTGATGGCGAGGATGGACCACGGCGCGGCGGGCCGGAGCGCGCACAGGCGCTCGGCCTGCAGCTGCATGGCGGGATCCTGCGTTTTGAGGTACGTTTCGAGATATGTAAGGTCCTCTTCGGTCACGTAGTCCGGGACCTCCTGCGAGTCGGAGCCTTCACCGAAGGCGATGAGGTTCGCAATGCGGTTGATAAGGACCGTCGTTTTGCCGCTGCCCGCGCCGGCCAGCAGCAGCAGCGGGCCCTGTGTGGTCAGGACGCCCTCGAGCTGCATGGCGTTGAGATTCTGAAAGCGCGCGGCGATGACCGCGCGGCGGGCGGCCAGAAATCGGGATTCAAATGTCTGTTCCATAGCTTCACCTTTGCGTCAGCTGACGCTTCAATAAACTATGGATATTCTACCGCATCTGACCGGATTTGTCGATATCAAAAAAATGTTCGAAGCCGTTCGAGCGCTTTCTTTTCGATCCGGCTGACCTGGACCTGCGAGACGCCGATGAGCTCCGCCACGCGCTGCTGCGTCAGGCTGTGGTAATAGCGCAGCTGGATGACGAGCCGCTCCTTCTCGCCCAGATGCCGCAGCGCCTCCCGCAGGGCGAGCTTTTCCAGCAGCTTTTCCTCCATGCCGTCCGTGCAGAGGACGTCTTCAAGGGAAAAGCCCTCCTCGCCAGTCTGCCGCTGGATCGATTCGGCGGCGCTGGTGGCCGTCTCGGCGCTGGCGATCTCCTCAGGCGATAGCCCCATG
>ENA-OYXO01000408-OYXO01000408.1-human-gut-metagenome-genome-assembly--contig:-NODE-408-length-14583-cov-4.686123_pt1 | contig 14583 bp, 10 predicted proteins | sample MGYA00244219_ERZ653425 | MGnify/ENA primary metagenome ERZ653425 (study PRJEB26926, sample SAMN06164965) | human gut metagenome | biome: ENVO:00009003; feature: ENVO:2100002; material: ENVO:00002003... | reverse complement strand
AACCGCTTGACCAACGAACCGTGTATTATAATAGCATACACCCCACGCTTCGTCAAGCATATTTTTCATATTTTTCAAAAATATTCAAACAAATTCGAAAATAAGACTTTTCCCTCTTTTTTAATTAATCCTCATAACCGTTTGGATTGTTCTTCTGCCATCTCCAGGAATCCGCACACATTTCCTTAATTCCGTACTGCGCTTTCCAGCCAAGTTCACGTTCTGCCTTACCTGGGTCACAGTAACAGGTTGCAATATCGCCAGGACGGCGAGGCTTGATGCTGTATGGAATCTTAATGCCGTTTGCTTCCTCAAAATTCTTTACGATATCAAGCACGCTGTAGCCGTGTCCGGTACCAAGGTTGTAAATGCAAAGTCCGGCGTTCTCTTCAATCTTCTTTAATGCCTTTACATGTCCGTTTGCCAGATCAACCACGTGGATATAATCGCGCACACCGGTTCCATCTGGAGTATCATAATCGTTTCCGAATACACCGAGTTCTTTTAACTTTCCAACTGCAACCTGTGTAATGTAAGGCATCAGGTTGTTCGGGATGCCGTTTGGATTCTCCCCCATGGTTCCGCTTGGATGTGCTCCGATTGGATTGAAGTAGCGAAGCAGGATCACATTCCACTCATTATCTGCCTTGTAGATATCTGATAAAATCTGCTCCAGCATGGACTTTGTCCATCCGTAAGGATTGGTACACTGTCCCTTCGGGCAGTTCTCGGTAATCGGAATTTCTGCCGGATCGCCGTATACGGTTGCAGATGAAGAGAAAATGATGTTCTTGCATCCGTTCTGACGCATCACATCAACCAGTGTTAAAGTTCCTGCAATGTTGTTATTGTAATACTCCCAAGGCTTTGCCACAGACTCTCCGACAGCCTTCAGTCCTGCAAAATGAATACAGCTGTCAATCTTCTGCTCTGCAAAAATTTTATTTAAGATGTCACGATCAAGGATATCTCCTTTATAAAATGTAACTTTCTTTCCGGTCAGTGCCTCCACACGATCCAGTGACTTTTCTGAAGCGTTTGACAGATTATCCAGAACAACGACATCATATCCCGCATTCTGCAGTTCCACACAGGTATGACTTCCGATATAGCCTGCTCCACCAGTAACTAAAATTGCCATAATTCCACTCTCCCTTTCTGTGCTTTTGTTTTCTTCTGATACCCCTATTCTATCGCTCCCGGCTCTTAATGTACAGAACCAAATGTAGAAAAAATATGTAAAAATGTTGCATGTGCATAAAAAAACGTATAAACTCAATACTAGAATCGTGTAAGGAGCATTTCCAATGAATGATCAATATAAAAATTCCTACAAAGCAACTGCAAAAGAACTCGTTTCCCTGTCGGTCTATAATGTCGGATACCAACTATGCGATGCCGGCTATCAGTGGGGTCCCGGAATCCGCGACCACTACCTGATTCACTATGTGATCTCGGGAAAAGGCACATACGAAGTCAACAACGAAACCCATTTTCTTTCTGCCGAAGATGCCTTTCTTGTGTATCCGAATACGGAGATCATCTACCGTGCCGATGCAAAAACGCCATGGGAATATGCATGGGTCGGATTTACCGGAAGTGACGCTGCCACAATTCTGCAGGCAACCGATTTTTCCCGCAAACATCCATGTATTCATGCAGTTCCCAACGGCGAAGAAGTCAAACGTCAGCTTCTGCATATCTATGATGCCAGAGGAAACGGATTTGAACATGCCGTTGAAATGACCGGCCGGCTCTATACCACGCTGGCGCTCTTTCTAAAATCTTCCACCCAAAAAGAAACGCAGCTGACAGCCGCAACCTACGTCCAGAAAAGTATCGAATATATCAGCGCCAATTACTCCTACCCGATCACAGTGGAAGATATTGCCGCCTACGTCGGTTTAAGCCGCAGCCATCTGTTCCGTTCCTTTGAACTGGTGCTGCAGCAGTCCCCAAAAGAATACCTCACGGATTTTCGCATGAAACAGGCATGCTATCTGTTGGAACACTCAAATCTTTCGATCACCGCCATTGCAAATTCCGTCGGATTTGATAATGGGCTGTATTTTTCAAAAACCTTTCATAAGAAAAAAGGGGCCTCTCCCAAAGCTTATCGCATAAAAATAAGAGGGACAGAATAATTTTTGCCCCTCTTTTCTTCTAATGCCACGGAAACGTGAACATTCCATAAATATAAATAAATAAAATCCCTACAGGCACAAAATAACAGAACAGCGGTTTCATCCATGCCTTGATTTTTAAGCCTTTTCCCGCATTGGCCTCCTGCAGGAAATTGTTCCACCCCCATCCCCGGCGTGTACAGCAAAACAGCGCCAGTATCAGTGAGCCGAGCGGCATCGCATTGTTAGACACAATAAAATCCCACAAATCCAGCCATGCCGTGCCTTTTGCAAACGGCTGAAAACGAATCAGACTGTACCCCAGCGCCGTTGTCAATGCCACAAGAAACGTCCCAATCCCGCAGGCAATACATCCCACCGGACGTGACCAGCCCGTCAGTTCCCGGATCATGGCAAGCAGATTCTCACATACTCCAAATACCGTTGACATGGCAGCAAACACCATGAACAGGAAAAACAGCGCACCCCACCAGCGTCCGCCCTGCATATGGTTAAACACACTCGCCATCGTATCAAACAAAAGGCTTGGTCCCGCAGTCACTTCAAGATTATAGGTATCGCAGGCAGGAAACATAATCATGCCTGCAACAACTGCTACAAACGTATCTAAAACAATGATATTTACGGATTCTCCCAAAAGGGAACGCTCTTTCCCGATGTAGCTTCCAAAGATCGCCATGCCACCCATACCGACCGACAACGTGAAAAACGCCTGATTCATTGCTTTTACAATCATTGTACCTGATATTTTGGAAAGGTCCGGAATCAGATAAAAAGCCAGCCCATCCTTTGCGCCGGAAAGCGTAAAACTGTGGATCGCCAACACCAGCATCAGCACCAGAAGCGCCGACATCATATATTTGGTAATGCGTTCAAGGCCTCCCTGCAGCCGGAAACTCAAAATCACAAATGTAATCACAACCGTGATCAACAGGTAACCAACATTTACGGATGGTGTTGTGATCATTTTTTCAAATCCCAAATCCGCATTCTGACCGGTAAGAAACTTCACAAAATAATAAATAATCCAGCCTGCAACAACGGAATAAAACGCGATCAGTGCAATATTTCCAATCAGACACACAATCCCCGGAATTTTCCATTTGCGTTTTCCGGAAAGTTTCTCATACATATACAAGGGACTTGTCTGTGCCGCACGTCCTACGGAAAGTTCCATCACCATTGCCGGAAGCCCTAAAATGAGCAGACAGATCACATAGACAAGCATGAAACTGCCACCGCCGTTTTGTCCGCACATCCAGGGAAACTTCCATACATTTCCGCATCCGATTGCACATCCTGCCGAGAGCATAATAAACCCAAGTCTGCTTCCGAGCTGTTCTCTTTTTTCCATTGTTTCCAATACCTTTCCCCGTATATTTTTCAAAAAACTCCGGACAAACAACTTGTCCGGAGTTTTCTACCCAACATTTTTCCGATGACTAAGCTAATGCTTTCTTTGCAACTTCTGCAAGCTTTGCAAAACCTGCTGCATCTGTAACAGCCATGTCAGCTAATACCTTACGGTTTAAATCAGCTCCAGCTACCTTTAATCCGTGCATGAACTGGCTGTAAGAAAGTCCGTTCATACGAGCTGCTGCGTTGATACGAGCAATCCATAACTGACGGAACTGTCTCTTTCTCTCTTTACGTCCAGAATAAGAACTTGTTAAGGCTCTCATTACGGACTGCTTAGCTACACGATACTGCTTGGAACGAGCTCCTCTGTATCCCTTTGCTAACTTTAAAGTTCTGTTATGTCTTTTCTTAGCGCCTAATCCGCCTTTAACTCTTGCCATTTCCTATATCCTCCTTAACAAATCTTAGATGTATGGTAAAATCTTCTTCATGTTCTTGATGTTTGTCTGATCCATCATTGCTGCTTTTCTGAGATTTCTCTTATTCTTTGTTGTTTTCTTTGTTAAGATATGTCTTCTGTAAGCCTTGTTTCTCTTTAACTTTCCGGTTCCGGTTGCTTTGAAACGCTTTGCTGCTGCTCTGTTTGTCTTAATTTTTGGCATTGTGTATTCCTCCTTAATAAATGTTATCTCTTCTCTGCCAACACCATACCGATGCTTCTTCCCTCGATCTTCGGTGCTTTTTCCACTACTGCGATATCGGAAAGCTGCTCAGCAAGATCATCTAAGATGTGCTTACTGCTGTTCATATGTGCCATCTCGCGACCACGGAAACGAAGTGTGATCTTGACTTTATTGCCTTTTGCGAGGAACTTCTTTGCAGCGTTCATCTTGGTGTTCAAATCATTGGTGTCAATGTTTGGTGACAGGCGGATTTCTTTTAATTCCACTGTCTTCTGCTTCTTCTTTGCATCCTTTTCCTTACGTGCAAGATCATAACGATACTTACCGTAATCAATTACCTTGCATACAGGCGGCTTTGCATTCGGAGCAATCTTGACAAGGTCAAGACCGGCTTCATCTGCAATTTTCTGTGCCTCTCTGGATGAGACAACACCAATCTGCTCGCCATCCGGTCCGATCAGACGAACCTCTCTGTCTCTGATCTGTTCGTTAATCATTAATTCGCTAATGGTTTTGTACCTCCAATAAAAAATAGTGGATAGGCAGACTATCCACTATTACATCTAACATTCATATAACATGCTAAAAGTATGAACACTAAGTCGCCCGATTGCGCTTAGGTGAGAGTGGATACTCTACTTGTTTCTTAACAACCATTTGACTATACCACCTGATTACGGTATTGTCAACTGTTTTCTGTAAATTTATTCCGCCGGTTCTGCCGGAATAAACAGCCGCTGGTTATTTCCCGGATTCTGATCCGGCACTGCTGCTTTTGCCTCCGCACAAAACTGCTCCTGTGAGTTTATCAGAACCTTGCCCCGCTTGTCAAGTTTTTCATAAGTACCATCCGGCTGCATCACACGCGCTTTCACATTATCTTCCAGTTCCACATGCAGAATATGCAGTGCTTTTTCTTTGAGTTCCTCCTCAATCACCGGGAAAACAATCTCTACACGCCGGTCAAGATTTCGCGGCATCCAGTCCGCACTTCCCATAAATACTTCCGGATTGCCGTCATTATAAAAATAGAAAATACGGCTGTGCTCCAGGAAATTTCCCACAATAGAACGCACGGAGATATTCTCACTCACTCCCGGAATTCCGACGCGCAGACAGCAGATTCCGCGCACGATCAGATCAATCTTTACACCGCTTGCAGATGCCTCATACAGCGCCGCAATAATGCCCGGATCACAGAGAGAATTCATCTTTGCCACGATACGGGCTTCTCTTCCCTGCTGCGCGTTTTTTGTTTCCCTGCCGATCAGGCGCAAAAATTTATCCCGCAGCCAGTATGGTGCCAGCACCAGTTCATTCCATGCCAGCGGTTCGGAATATCCGGATAACATATTAAATACCGCTGTGGCATCCTCCCCGATCGACTCTTTGCAGGTAAAGATTCCACAGTCCGTATATAATTTTGCCGTCGAATCGTTATAGTTTCCGGTTCCCAGATGAACATAGCGGCGGATTCCGTCCTCTTCCCGGCGGACCACCAGTGCGATCTTGCTGTGTGTTTTAAGGCCAACGAGACCATAGATCACATGACAGCCTGCCTGTTCCAGTTTTTTCGCCCAGACAATGTTGTGCTCCTCATCAAAACGGGCTTTCAGCTCAACCAGAACCGACACCTGCTTGCCGTTTTCCGCTGCCTGTGCCAGACTGCTGATAATCGGGGAATTTCCGCTGACACGATACAGTGTCTGTTTAATCGCCAGGACATCCGGATCTTTGGATGCCTGCCGGATGAAATCCACAACCGGATCAAAGGTTTCGTATGGATGATGCAGAAAAATATCCCCTTTGCGGATTGCGGCAAAAATGTCACTTCCCGGTGTAATTTCCGGCACCTGCTGCGGCGTATACGGTTTATAGCGGAGATGGTCATATCCGTCAATCCCATACATTTTCATTAAAAAAGTCAGATCAATCGGTCCTGCAATCTGAAAAATATCCTCATCCGATACTTTCAGCTCGGTCTTTAAAAATTTCAGAAGCTTTTTGTCTACCTTCTCTTCAATTTCCAGACGGATAACTTCTCCCCACTGACGCATCTTTAATTTGTTCTCAATCTCTTTCAGCAAATCCGATGCCTCATCCTCATCAATCGTCAGATCTGCGTTTCGCATGATCCGGTACGGATACGCACACAATACCTTGTAATTGGAAAACAGTATGCCTATGTTGCGTTCTATAATCTGCTCAAGCAGAATGAAAGACTTCGTTTCCCCTTCGCTTGGAATCTGTACCAGACGCGGCAGAACACTTGGCACCTGCACGGTCGCAAACACAGTCTCATCCTCCGTTTTCTTTCCGGTCAGAAGTGCTGCAATATTCAGTGTCTTATTGCGAATCAGCGGAAACGGACGCGACGCATCCACTGCCATCGGGGTGAGTACCGGATATACATTTTCCATAAAATAGCGATCCACAAAACGCGCCTGTTCCTCATTCAGATCCTCATGTGCATCCAAAAGATATATTCCTTCTTTGCGCAGAAGCGGCATCAGGGAACGGCTGAATGTACTGTACTGGATATTGACCAGCTCCCTTGCCTGTTTATTGATGGCGGAAAGTTGCTCCGTTGCGGTCATTCCGGCGATATCACGCTTTTTATATTTTGCATGTACCATATCCTTTAAGGATGCCACCCTTACCATGAAAAATTCATCCAAATTGGAAGAGGTAATACTGACAAATTTCAACCGCTCCAAAAGCGGAATGGATTTATCCCTTGCTTCACTTAATACACGCTGGTCAAACTTAATCCAGCTGAGTTCACGGTTTTCATAATATGCCGGATCTTTAAAATCTATTTTTGTGTCCATAAAAGCCCTCCGATCTAATAGTTATAAATACGCTTTTCTTTTAAAACAGGTTTCATGCTGTATACATTTTCAAAATAAGAGGTCTTTGCGTCAAACAATGCCTGTTCCAGTGCAATATCCTCAAATGCCTCGACCGTAATCACGAGTTTTCTCTCCCTTACCGCGATCCGGATATTTTTAAACTTCTGTTTATGACTCTGATCCAGCGCATTTGCCACACGAAGAATTGCCGAAAGTTTTGCCACACAAAGATACTCTTCCTGGCTCAATACATCAGCGACTTCCTCATACGGATCCAGCGGAAGAGTATTGTAGCGCACGATCTGTGCAACAATCTCGCGCTCCTGATGGGTCAGACCGATAATCTCTGAGGACATGATAATATGATACGTACTCTCCGACGCTTCCGCAAAGCTGACATACTTTCCACAGTCATGCAGGATTGTAGCCACCTGAAGCAGCAGACGCGCCCGCTTTCCAAGTCCGTGTTCCTGTTTCATCGCATCAAAAATCTTAATGGATAGCTTGGAAAGTGTCTGAATGTGTGGAGAAAAACTGTGGTAATGCTCCGATAAAAATGTGGCCGCCGAAATGACATCCGCATCAAAATCATGTGTCGATGCCAGCAGTTTATTGTGCTGTGCATAATCAAATGCCATACCATCCTGAATGTTTGCTCCCGGCACCCATACCTCTTTTGGATTCACATTCTGTGCCATCATCTTATACAGCACAAGTGCCGGAATGATCAGCGGTTCCCTCTCATCTGAAAGATTTAATTCCGCTGTGATCTCCTCCAGCGTTTTTTTGAGCAGTTTATCGATAAATTTAGAGAATTTATCCAGCTTTACCTGCCGGCTTTTTCCGCCTTTTTCCTCAATTTTTTTGACCAGGCCGCCGGCATAGTCACTGATCAGGATCAGATAATCCACCGGCGTATTCATGTACATGGAGCGAAATCCCTCGAGTTTTTTATTGACATATTCCTCAATCTGGTTTTCATACATTTTCAGGGAGTATCCGCGGTCTCCAAGCAGATTCCGCAGGCGCATAATGCCTGTTTCCATGTGTTGTGTCGTGATCATTTTCCCGTCACGGAATAATGTGATCTGCACACTCGCCCCGCCGACATCCACGACTGCTGCACTCGTCTTTATCATCTCCTCAAACACCGGACTGCCAGCCACCGCTTTATAACTGATAAAACGGTGTTCCGAGTTGCTTAACACCTTTACCCTGAATCCGGTTCTAAGATAAATCTGGTCAAGGACAAATATCTCATTTGTGGTATCCCGGAGTGCGGCGGCTGCACAGACTTCATAACTGTCTACCTTGTAGCTTTCCATAATCTCTTTAAACTGTGCCAGTGTTTCACAGAGTTCTTCCACCTGCTCATATCCGATTGTCCCGGTGCCGTAAGCACCTTTCCCCAGTTCCTGCCGGGACCGGATGTGATCCACCTCATGAAACTTTTTTCTGTTTGTAAACTCAAATACCTTCAGGCTCACATCGTATGTGCCAATATAAATTGCTGCAAATGTGTGAATTGCCATACGCCCACCTTCTTTCACCAATTCTGACTAATACGTACCAAGAATCCGGAATGCAATTGTTTCGTCCCGAAGTCCGCGCAGCGCATTCTGCACTGCATGATCCTCAAATCTTCCCTCAAAATCAACAAAGAAACGATATTCCCAGTTTTTATTCTGTAACGGACGTGACTGGATATTTGTCATATTCAGTCCATTATAAATAAAATGCGACAGTGCATGATATAAAGCACCGCTTTCGTGATTGATCTCAAAACAGATGCTGATCCGGTCTGCCTGATCGGTATATACTTTTTTCCCTGTCACAACAATAAACCGGGTCGAATTATTTTTATTATTCTGAATGGAATTGCGTAATACTTTCAACCCATAAATCTGGGCATTTTTTGCACTGGCAATCGCCGCCTGGGAAATCTCCCCATCCTCTTTGACCTTCTTGGCTGCAACGGCATTATTGCTGACACTGAATTTTTCCCAGTCCGCATGACTGTCCAGAAATTCACTGCACTGCATCAGTGACTGTTTGTGCGAATACACGGTACGGATATCTCTCTCATCCGCATCTTCCAGTCCTAAAAGTGCATGATCAATACGGATGATCTGCTCCCCGACAATATAATTATCATATTCCACCAGAAGATCATAATTTTCCGAGACAATTCCTGCCGAAGAATTCTCGATCGGGAGTACCGCATAATCCGCTTCCCCGTTCTTAATGGCCTCCATGGCATCTTTCCAGCTCTCCACATGGAAATTATTGCAGTTTTCTCCAAAAAACTGTTCCATGGCAAGCTGGCTGTAGGCACCTTCGAGTCCCTGAAAAACAATCCTTGCATTGGAATAATCCAACGTGTGAATCGGCTCAAACTCCTGCGGAGGCATAATTCCATGCTCCGTCAGCAGTTTATACTGTTTCTTACGGCTCATCGCCATGATCTGCTCAAAAAGTTCACGGATTCCGTGTCTGGTAAAATCACTTTCCGCTTTTTTCTGCAGCGTTGCCAGCTTGGATTCCTCTCTCTCCTTGTCAAAAATCTGCTTGCCGGTGTTTATTTTGTATTCAGCCACATCCGAGGTCAGTTTCATCCGTTCCTCATAGAGTTTTACGATCTGTTCGTCAATTTTATCAATATCTTTTCGGATATCTAGTAAATCTTTCATATAGCGCTCCTTCATGATTTATGATAAAATTTTATAACACAAAGGTATAAAAGGCAAGATACAACTTACCAAGGAGGACTCGATATTATGAAAAAACGTTTGCCCATAATTATAATTGCTGTTCTGGTCGTAGTATTTGCAGGACTGGGATTTTACAGCCATCAGAAAAGTAAGATCAAATACAACACAAGCTATGTCAACGGAAATACTGCCGGAAACCTTTACAATGCCGGCTTGTTTTGTGAGAAAAACGGAACCGTTTATTTTGCCAATCCGGATGACGATTACCGGCTGTATTCCATGGATACAAACGGCAATCATCTGAAAAAACTCAGTTATGACCGTGTCATGTATATCAACGCCGATGACCATTATGTATACTATGTACGCAATAATGAAAATAATGGAACCGGATTTGATTTCTTCTCCTACGCAAGAAACAGTCTGTGCAGAATTGACCAGAATGGAGAAAACACTAAAATTTTAGACAAAGATCCCTGCCTGTATGCCTCGCTTGTCGGAAACTACATTTATTATCTGCACTATGATGACAAGGATGCTACAACGCTTTACAAGATCGGAATCGATGGCAAAGGACGCAAAAAAGTATATTCGCCTTACATTTTTACATGCAGCACGCTGGGTCAGTATATTTATACCAGCGGAACGGAAAGTGATGGCGCCATCTATCAGCTGGATACCTCCAATGACAGCTTAAGCAAAGTCTACGAATGTAATTCTTTTAAACCGATCGTAACCAGTGACGACAATGTCTATTATATGGATGTGGATCAGAACAACGCCCTGGTACATACCAATATGAAATCCGGTCATCCGGTTACACTTACCAAGGACAGTCTGGATCTCTACAATGTATACGGAAGCAGTATTTTTTATCAGCGCTATTCCGAAGACAATCCGGCCCTTTGTATGATCAAAAATGACGGCAGTGGATATCAGGAACTGGCACAGGGCAATTACTCCAATATCAACGTCACTTCCAGTTACATCTATTTTACCGATTTTAAGACAAAAGAAATGTTCTGTACACCGACCGATCATCCGGGAACACTCACCGCTTTCCATCCCGGCGTTATCAAAAAATAAATTTATAAGACTGTAAAAGAGGAGGAACCCAAAAATGCGGTTCCTCCTCTTTTGTTTTTCAAAACTTCCATAACATTACGCGCCAAAATCAAACAGGGAAAGTTGATTGGATTCCGGCATATCGCCAAACAATCCCAGATCACTCATCAGTTCTATTGTTGTCTTTGATACTTTTGTCCGTTCCCTAAAATCATCCTTGGAAAGAAAAATTCCGTCTTTTGCCGCTTCTGCAATCGCAACTGCCGCATTATCGCCAAGTCCGTCAATCGTATTGAGCGCCGGCAGCAGTTTTCCATCCACAATCTGAAAATGATGCGGTTCTGACTTATAGATATCCAGCGGAAGAAATTCAAATCCTCTGGCATACATTTCCTGTACCAGACGCATATCTTTGTAGGTATCCTGCTCTTTTTTGGAGAGCTCGTCCTTGCGCTTTTCGTACTCATGCATATATCCTTCCAGTTTTTCTTTTCCCTGACACATCAGCTCATAACTGAAAGCGGTCGCACGGATAGAAAAATATGCTGCATAGTAAGCCAGCGGATAAAACACTTTACAGTAGGCAATGCGCCATGCCATCATAACATACGCGGCTGCATGGGCTTTCGGGAACATGTACTTAATCTTCTCACAGGACCAGATATACCAGTCCGGTACATTGTGATCGATCATATCCTGCTTCCATTCCGGCCATTTGTCACATTTTCCTTTTGCCACAATTCCCTTCCGGACATTCTCCATAATCTTAAACGATTCCTCGGAATCCAGTCCCATACTGATCAGATAGATCATGATATCATCCCTTGTACAGATGGCGGTAGAAATCGTTGCCTTCTTTTCCTGAATCAGTGTCTGTGCATTGCCAAGCCATACGTCCGTACCATGGGACAGCCCTGCAATACGCACCAGATCCGAAAATTCTTTTGGCTGTGTATCAATTAACATGCCCATGGCAAAGTCTGTACCAAACTCCGGGATACCCAATGCCCCCAGCTGGCAGTTCACCAGATCATCCGGCGTGATGCCAAGTGCGGAAGTATCCTGAAACAGCGACATGACAGCCTTATCATCCAGCGGGATCTGCGTCGGATCTACGCCCGTCAGATCCTGCAGCATACGGATCATGGTAGGATCATCGTGCCCGAGAATGTCAAGTTTTAAAAGATTATGGTCAATCGAGTGATAATCAAAATGTGTGGTCGTAATATCGACCGTCATATCATTTGCTGGATGCTGAACCGGGGTAAATGTATAAATCTGTTCCCCCATCGGAAGAACAACGATACCACCCGGATGCTGTCCCGTAGTACGACGCACCCCGACACATCCAAGCACGATCCGGTCAATTTCACAGTTTCTCTTATGTACGCCGCGCTCTTCATAATAATTTTTGACATAACCGAATGCCGTCTTATCTGCCAGCGTACCGATCGTTCCTGCCTTAAAGGTCTGTCCCTCCCCGAAGATAACTTCGGTGTATTTATGTGCCTTACTCTGGTACTCTCCGGAAAAGTTCAAGTCGATATCCGGCTCTTTATTTCCCTTAAATCCCAGGAACGTCTCAAACGGAATATCAAACCCTTCTTTGGAAAGCGGTTTTCCGCAGCGCGGACAGAGCTTATCCGGCATATCACATCCACTTCGGCCGGAAAAAGATTTTACCAGATCCGAATCAAAATCGCTGTACTGGCAATGTTTGCACAGATAATGCGCATGCAGCGGGTTCACCTCCGTAATACCGGACATTGTCGCAACGAAAGAACTTCCGACCGATCCACGCGATCCGACCAGGTAGCCGTCTTCGTTGGATTTCCAAACCAGCTTCTGCGCAATGATATACATCACAGCATACCCATTGCTGATAATGGAATTTAATTCCCGGTCTAAACGTTCCTGCACAATTTCCGGCAGTGGATCTCCATACATTTTATGTGCTTTGTTGTAACAGATGTCACGCAGCATCTGATCCGAATTTTCAATGACCGGCGGACACTTATCCGGACGAACGGGAGAAATTTTTTCGCACATATCCGCAATCCGGTTTGTGTTTGTAATAACAACCTCTTCTGCTTTTTCACTTCCAAGATAGGCAAATTCTTTCAGCATCTCTTCCGTCGTCCGCAGAAAAAGGGGAGCCTGCTCATCAGCATCTTTAAATCCCTGCCCTGCCATGATAATTCTCCGGTAAATTTCATCCTCCGGATCTAAAAAATGCACATCACAGGTTGCCACCACCGGCTTATGGAACTGTTCCCCGAGCCGGACAATCTTTTTATTGATCTCAATCAGATCGTCATTGGACGCAACCGGAGAATCTTCATCTCTTACAAGGAATGCATTGTTTCCGAGCGGCTGGATTTCCAGATAATCATAAAAGTTTACCAGTCTAGAAATTTCTTCCTCCGGACGGCCATTTAAAATTGCCCGGTACAACTCTCCCGCTTCGCAGGCAGACCCGATCAGAAGTCCATCCCGGTACCTGATAAATTCACTCTTCGGAATCCTCGGACGCCGGTGATAATATTTGATATGCGCCAGCGAAATCAGCTTATACAGGTTTGTCCGCCCCTGATCGCAGGTGGCAAGAATGATCGCATGATAAGTCGGCATCTTTTGTACATTCTGCACCGATGAGGTTCCCATTGCATTCACTTCGTCCAGGGTAGACATACCGCGCTCCCGGAGCATCTCGATAAACTTCACAAAAATCTCTGCCGTACATCCGGCATCATCCACTGCACGATGGTGATTTTCCAGAGATACGCCCAGCGCTTTTGCAACCGTATCCAGCTTAAAACGGTTCAGATTCGGAAGCAGGACACGCGCCAAGGCAACCGTATCCACAATCGTCGGCTTGCATGGAATATCCAGCCTCTGGCAGTTTTTCTTGATAAAACTCATATCGAAATCGGCATTATGGGCAACCATAACACATCCCTCGCAGAATTTCATAAATTCCGGAAGAATGTCTGCAATGACAGGTGCATCAATCACCATGGAATCATTGATCGACGTCAGCTGCTCAATCCGAAACGGAATCGGCACTTGTGGATTGACAAACGTTGAGAATTTGTCCACGATCTTTCCGTTCTGCACCTTCACCGCCCCGATCTCTATAATGCGGTTGGTCTCCGGACTAAATCCGGTTGTCTCCAAATCGAATACCACATAATCTGCATCCAGATCCTGGTTCTGGCTGTCCGTCACCATCCCCTTTAAATCATCGACCAGATATGCCTCCACGCCGTAAATGACTTTAAAATCCGAATCGGACGGTACGGTATGATTGGCATCCGGGAACGCCTGCACATCCCCGTGATCGGTAATGGCAATCGCCTTATGCCCCCATTTCATGGCACGCTTGACAATATCCTTTACATCTGAAACGCCATCCATATCACTCATTTTGGTATGGCAGTGCAGCTCTATGCGTTTTTCTACGCTGGTATCCATACGGACCGTTGTAAAATCGGCGCATTTCTTGATTCCGACGATAGAACCGATGGTAAGTTCACTGTCGAACTTATCAATGGTTGCAACACCTTTGACACGCACAAACTTTCCACCGCTGATTTCTTTTAACAGCTCCGGTACATCATCATTTCCCGCAAAAATTTTAAGAACAATCGTATCGGTAAAATCCGTCACGGAAAAAATAATGATGGTCTTTTCATTGCGGATCTCACGGGTATCTACCGCTGTCTCTTATACACATCTCCGAGCCCACGAGACACTGAGCGATCTCGTA
>ENA-OYXO01000402-OYXO01000402.1-human-gut-metagenome-genome-assembly--contig:-NODE-402-length-14759-cov-7.519450_pt1 | contig 14759 bp, 8 predicted proteins | sample MGYA00244219_ERZ653425 | MGnify/ENA primary metagenome ERZ653425 (study PRJEB26926, sample SAMN06164965) | human gut metagenome | biome: ENVO:00009003; feature: ENVO:2100002; material: ENVO:00002003... | reverse complement strand
CTACACTTCTAGCTTCGTCGGCAGCGTCAGATGTGTATAAGAGACAGCCTTTAGGTTGCCGTTTTTGTCCTTGTGGAACTCTTTTACGGTTGTCTTATAGATACGTGGATCATGTCCGAATACTGCAATGGCTTCCTCCTGGCCGTAGTCTGTTTTTAAGACCTTTGGCCACTCTGGCCACGGATTGTTTGCGGCACGCTCTGTAGGCGGACAAGGCATCATCTCAAGCTGTGTGACTGATTTGGCGCCCTGACGGATTGCAGTTCCGACACAGTCGTTTCCTGTGTCACCGCCACCGATAATGACCACATTTTTGCCCTTTGCAGATACAAACTTGCCATCTGTCAGGTTTGAATTTAAAAGGCTCTTTGTATTCTGGGTAAGGTAATCAACAGCAAAGTAAATACCCTTTGCATCTCTTCCGTCTGCCTTTATGTCTCTTGGATTTTTGGCACCACAGCAAAGGATTACCCTGTCATACTTCTTGTAAAGCTCTGCCGGCTTTATATCCTTTCCGACATCACAGCCTGTGACAAAATGAATGCCCTCTTCCTTCATTATATTAACTTTTCTGTCAATAATGCTCTTATCAAGCTTCATATTTGGAATACCATACATGAGCAGGCCGCCGACGCGGTCCTCTCTCTCATATACTGTAACCTCATGGCCTCTCTGGTTAAGTTGGTCTGCTGCCGCAAGTCCTGAAGGGCCCGAACCAATGATTGCCACCTTCTTGCCGGTTCTGACCTTTGGTGGCTTTGGAGCTGCATATCCGTTTGCATATGCAGTCTCTATTACACCATGCTCATTGTCCCTGACTGACACCGGACTGCCCCAGTGTCCACATGTACATGCCTTCTCGCACAGTGCCGGGCAGACTCTTGATGTAAACTCAGGGAAATTATTGGTCTTGTGCAGACGATTATATGCCTGCTCCCAGTTGCCGGTATATACAAGGTCGTTCCACTCCGGAACCAGGTTGTGCAGAGGACAGCCTGATGTCATGCCTGCTATTGTCATTCCCGACTGGCAGAAAGGAACTCCGCAGTCCATACAACGGGCAGCCTGTTTCTGTTGATTTTCTTTTGAAAGGAACACATGGAACTCGTTAAAGTTCTTAATACGCTCCTTTGGCTCTACAGACGCTGCTTCGCATCTGTCATATTCCATAAATCCTGTTGGTTTTCCCATTATCTGCGTCCTCCTTAGCCTCTTGTGCTGGCATAAAATGCCTCAATCTGTGCCTGCTCTGCGTTAAGACCCTTTTCTTCCATCTGTACAATAGCCATCTGCATACGGTTGTAATCGTAAGGAATAACCTTCTTGAACTTAGGAAGATACTCACTGAAATGATCAAGGATTTCCTTACCCTTTTCTGAGTTTGTAAGTGTTACATGCTCTTTTATCATTTCCTTAAGCTCTAATACATCGTACTTGTTTGAGACCTCCTCAGTAAATACCATCTGCTTGTTGGTTCTCATGTAAAGGTCATTGTCCTCATCAAGCACATATGCTATTCCACCACTCATACCTGCTGCAAAGTTTTTTCCGGTCTTTCCAAGGATAACTACGCGGCCACCTGTCATGTACTCGCAGCCATGATCGCCGACACCCTCAACTACTGCTGTTGCACCGGAATTTCTTACGCAGAAACGCTCACCGGCAACACCGTTTATGAATGCCTTACCGCTTGTAGCTCCGTAAAGTGCTACGTTTCCGATGATGATATTATCATCCTTCTCAAACTTGACTCCTGCAGGTGGATATACGATGAGCTTTCCACCTGAAAGACCCTTTCCGAAGTAATCATTTGAATCTCCGACAAGCTCAAGTGTAAGTCCCTTAGGGATAAATGCTCCAAAGCTCTGTCCGCCTGCACCGTTACACTTGATAACAAAAGTGTCTTCATCCAGCGTATCGTCATATTTCTTTGTAATCTCAGAACCAAATATTGTTCCGAGAGATCTGTTTGTATTTGTTACCTCAATCTCAATCGCGCGCTTTTGTCCGCTCTCAAGTGCGCTCTTAAGCTGTGTCATGATCTCAGTCATATCCTTTGTCTTTGAAAGCTCAAAGTCATATACCTGCTTAGGATCGAAGATAACACTCTGCTTTTTGCCGTCAAACGGATTATTAAGTATACAGTCAAGGTCAATCTTTGACTGTCTCTCGCTTAGATTATCACGCTTCTTTAAGAGATCTCCACGTCCAACGAGCTCATCCACTGTCTTTACGCCAAGCTTTGCCATATACTCACGAAGCTCTTCAGCGATGAAACGCATGAAGTTCTCAACGTACTCCGGCTTTCCTGCAAAGCGCTTACGAAGCTCAGGGTTTTGTGTAGCAATTCCTGCCGGACATGTATCCAAGTTACATACTCTCATCATTACGCAACCCATTGTTACAAGCGGAGCTGTCGCAAAACCGAATTCCTCGGCTCCAAGACACGCTGCTATTGCCACATCACGGCCACTCATCAGCTTACCGTCTGTCTCAATTCTTACTTTATTTCTAAGACCATTCATAAGAAGAGTCTGGTGTGTCTCTGCAAGTCCAAGCTCCCATGGAAGTCCCGCATTATGGATTGAGCTGCTAGGTGCGGCTCCTGTTCCTCCGTCGTAGCCTGAGATAAGCACTACCTGTGCTCCGGCCTTTGCAACGCCTGCCGCAACAGTTCCTACACCGGCCTCAGAAACGAGCTTGACTGAGATTCTTGCATCTCTGTTTGCATTCTTTAAGTCGAATATAAGCTGCTCCAAATCCTCGATAGAATAAATATCGTGGTGTGGTGGTGGAGAGATGAGTGCAACACCCGGTGTTGAAAGTCTTGTCTTTGCAATCCAAGGATAAACCTTCTTTCCTGGTAAGTGTCCGCCCTCACCCGGCTTAGCACCCTGTGCCATCTTAATCTGAATCTCCTGTGCGCTTGTTAAGTATCTGCTTGTGACACCAAAACGTCCTGAAGCAACCTGCTTGATTGCTGAACAGCGGTTCTTTCCGTCTTTTCCGATTGTGAGACGATCCTTGTCCTCTCCACCCTCACCGGTATTTGATTTTCCGTGCAGATGGTTCATGGCAATTGCAAGTGTCTCATGTGCTTCCTTGGAAATAGATCCGTATGACATAGCACCTGTCTTGAAACGTGTCACAATTGAGTCAACGCTCTCAACCTCCTCGAGCTTGACACCCTTCTTAGGATAGTTGAAATCCATGAGTCCACGGATGTTTGTATTTTTCTCTTCCTCGTCCACAAGTGCTGTGTACTGCTTGAACATATTGTAGTCACCGCGCTGTGTCGACTGCTGGAGAAGATGGATTGTAGCCGGATTGTACAGATGGTCATCAGCTCCGCTTCTCATCTTGTGTCTGCCCTTGCTGTCAAGTGTAACATCTGTCTCAAGTCCGAGCGGATCGTAGGCCGCAGAGTGAAGCTCATTCACATCGTTCTCGATATCCTGTAATGTAATTCCACCGATACGGCTTACTGTATTTGTGAAATACTTGTCAATAACACTCTTGTCAATACCGATTGCCTCAAAAATCTTTGAGCCCTGATATGACTGGATGGTTGAAATACCCATCTTTGCTGCAATTTTTACGATACCTGTGATGATTGCATGGTTGTAATCATCGATTGCTGCATAATAATCCTTGTCAAGCATATGCTCGTCAACAAGCTGCTTAACTGTATCCTGTGCCAGATAAGGGTTGATTGCACTTGCACCAAAGCCAAGCAGTGTAGCAAAATGATGAACCTCTCTCGGCTCTCCTGACTCAAGAATGAGCGAAAGCGATGTTCTCTTTTTTGTCTTTACAAGATACTGCTGCAATGCAGCAACTGCAAGCAGTGAAGGAATTGCAACGTGGTTCTCATCAACGCCCCTGTCTGAAAGGATAATAATGTTGGCTCCGTCCCTGTATGCACGGTCAGCCTCTATATAAAGTCTGTCTACAGCTTTCTCAAGACTTGTGTTCTTGTAATATATAATAGGTAAAACCTCTACCTTAAAGCCATCGGCCTTTAAATTCTTAATCTTCATAAGGTCAGTGTTTGTAAGGATTGGGTTGTTAATCTTAAGTACACGGCAGTTTTCCGGCTTTTCCTCAAGCACGTTTCCGGCCTCACCGATATAGAGTGTGGTTGATGTGACAACCTCCTCACGGATTGAATCGATAGGCGGGTTTGTTACCTGTGCGAAGCGCTGCTTAAAGTAGTTGAATAACGGCTCCCTGTTACCTGATAAAGCTGCAAGCGGTGTATCAGTACCCATGGCCGCTGTGCCCTCAACACCATTTTTAGCCATAGGAAGGATTGAATCCTTGAGTGACTCATATGTGTAACCGAAGGCTCTCTGCATTCTCTGGCGCTCTTCCTTTGTATACTCAGGCACTCTCTGGTTAGGAATCTTTAAATCCTTAAGATTTACCATGTATCTGTCAATCCACTCACCATAAGGCTGCTTGTCTGCATATCTCTCCTTGAGCTCATCATCATCTATGATTTTTCCTGCAACAGTATCCACAAGGAGCATCTTTCCCGGACGGAGACGATCCTTTTTCACTATCTTTGTAGGGTCAATCTCAAGCACTCCGACCTCAGATGAAAGGATGAGATAATCATCATCTGTCACATAGTAACGTGATGGACGAAGTCCGTTTCTGTCGAGCACTGCTCCGACTAAATCACCATCTGAGAATACGATTGAAGCCGGACCATCCCATGGCTCCATCATTGTAGCGTAATACTGGTAGAAATCCTTCTTCTTCTGAGTCATGATTGAATTGTTTGCCCATGGCTCAGGAATCATTATCATAACGGCAAGTGGAAGCTCCATACCACTCATTACCAGGAATTCAAGCGCATTATCAAGCATTGCTGAGTCAGATCCTGCCGCATTGATAACCGGCAAAACCTTCTGGAACTCTTTTTTAAGCTTTGGAGACTCCATGTTCTCCTCACGTGCTGACATCTTGTCAGAGTTTCCAAGAATAGTGTTAATCTCACCATTGTGCACGATAAATCTGTTTGGATGAGATCTCTCCCAGCTTGGGTTTGTATTTGTAGAGAATCTTGAATGTACTGTGGCGATTGCTGACTCATAATCAGGATCCTGTAAATCCATGAAGAACTGTCTGAGCTGCTCTACAAGGAACATTCCCTTATATACTATTGTTCTGCTTGAGAAGGAAACCACATATGTATTGTCGTTTGACTGCTCGAAAACACGTCTTGCAACATAAAGCTTTCTGTCAAACTCAAGTCCTCTCTCAACATCCTCAGGTCTCTTTACAAAGCACTGCATGATGCATGGCATACAGTCTCTGGCTTTTTGGGAAAGCTTATCAGGCTCTGTAGGCACTTCTCTCCATCCGAGAAATTCAAGGCCTTCCTTCTCCACGATAACCTCAAGCATCTTCTTTGCCTGAATAGTCTTGAACTCATCATTAGGGAAGAAAAACATTCCCACACCGTAATCTCTTTCGTCTCCAAGCTCTATTCCAAGTGGCTTTGTAACCTTCTTAAAAAACTTATGAGAAATCTGAAGCAGGATGCCGACACCGTCTCCGGTCTTACCATCAGCGTCTTTTCCGGCTCTGTGCTTTAAGTTCTCAACAATCTTTAAAGCATTCTCGACTGTCTCATGTGTTTTGATACCTTTGATATTTACTACTGCACCAATTCCACAGTTATCATGCTCATAGCGAGGATCATATAATCCCTTAGCTGTGGCTGTGCTTTCATTCCATTGTTTACTCATAGGTTCTTCCTTTCCTAGTGTAAATTTGTTAACGGATAACTTATTAAGAAGTGAATCATTTCCTGTTTATGATTTTACAACGATGAAAGCCCAATGTAAACAGTTTTTTTCTCGCTATTGTCTGATTATTTGATAACTTAATATTATAAAGTTATTTTTCTGACTATAATTGTATTTTTATCTTTTTTATAAGGCTATACGCACAATTTACTTTTTAAAATTCCAAAACTTTTTTCAATAAAGTAAGGCATAAAACACTGTTTCAGCAAATTGTGTCTGAATTGTGTATACTTTACAGTAACTTTTCTTGGCTGATATCATAAAAAAATCAGCTATACTTTTTATTGTATAGCTGATTTTTATAAACATCCGGTAACTATCCTAAATCGCATTGCTCATATTCGTAAAACTGCACGATACTCGTATTTTGTCTACACTCCGTTTCGGTCCATGCTAAACAGTTCCTTCTGTGTGCTTCGCATAATAATAAAATATCACAGCACCAACACCAAGGCACATGACAGATACCACCCATGCCATTACACTGCCATCAACAGTCCACTTCAAAATACCGGTCTCTGTCCTTATAACAGCAAACGCATTTGCGGTAATATGCCCAATCATGGCCGCATACACATGCCCTGACTTATACATAAAAGCTGCAAGCACAAGGCCAAGTAAAAACGCATAAACAAACTGCACTATATTAAAATGAATGAGCCCAAACAAAAGCGCCGACAAAAATACAGCCTGTGGCACATTCATTATTTTGCGCATATTTCCAAATACGATGCCTCTGAAAACGAGCTCCTCCATAATCGGAGAAAGAATTGCCGAGCCAATCAGCTCAATTACAAGAGTGCTTGCATAAAAGCTCTCATTCGCCCTGGCATATCCTTCTGAGAGCCCGATAAGCGGTGACATGGTGATGATATTATTGAGCGCAAATGAAATGAACAGTGTAATCACAATCACCCATAGCACATTTATAAAAAGTGCTCTGTCTATCTTTGGTTTTTTAACAAACATCTGTTGTGTCGGCTTATAGCTTGCAAAATACATAAATGGTATTGTAATTGCTGCAGATATTATCTGCGCTATCATGTATGTCGAAGCTGTGTGTCCGATGAACGCAAAAATAAAGTACATTGCGCTCAGAAAAACAATGTAGTAAAGCACAATCGGGACAATTATCTCCCACACTATCGCTCTTAATTTTAAATTCTTATTCATGAAATCCCATTCCTATCTACTGTTTATAACCTCAGGTCTCAATGCATTGCATTTTCATAAAAGCTAATCGAAAAGCCTGGAAAGTACATCAGGAAGCTGCCTTATATCATCTATCACAGCTTTTGCACCGGCACTCACCATCTCGTTAACATCTCCAAATCCAAAGCTTACCGCTATGCTTGGCACATTGACACGATTTGCTCCCTCGATATCAAACATAGTATCTCCGATTAAACACATCTCATCCCTTGGAATGTCTGACCACCGGCGCATTACCTCGTTAAGTACTTCTTCCTTTGTATCTATCCTGCCGTCAAATGTAGCTCCGACCACCTCATCAAACATATCCAGTATTCCAAAATGCTCCAAAATACGCTCACACGATTTTTCCGGCTTTGATGATGCAAGCCCTATCCTATAGCCGGCTGCTTTAAGCGCCTCTATGCATTCCTTTACCCCCGGAAAAAGCGAACATTCAAATATACCTATTTTGTTATAGCGTTCTCTGTACTTTTCGACCGCTTCAAATGCTCTCTCCTTAGTAAATCCGTAATGCTCCATAAATGTGTTTATGAGCGGTGGTCCTATAAAGAAAAACAGACTGTTTCTGTCAGGCTCATCTATGCCAAAGTGTGAAAGTGCATATTGTGCCGACTTTGTGATGCCCTCTGATGAGTCAATCAGCGTTCCGTCCAAATCAAATAATATTGCTTTCATTTGTTATCTCCATTGCTTTAAATTTATTGTATTTTTAATTAAAATGCTAGGTCAGTATCTCATTTAACACTCGTCCGACAGCATCGGCAAACTCGTTGATACTCTTTATCTTCACGAGACTTCTGCCGAATATCTTTGTTGCAAGCTCACTGTCATGTGCACTTCCCATGAAGATGCCAATTACGTCTATTCCATGGTTTTTAAGCCTCTGCACCTCATTTACGGTGTCCTTAACAGCAAGAGCATCAGTGTACTCCCGGTCCTTATAAAAGGCTCCCTCCCCTGCTATCTGATCATCCTGGGGACTTGCATCCGAAAACATGAAAAGTAACTTCTTTGGCTTTGGACTTAGCTCCATCAGATGTGATGCCGCGCGCAGAGCAAGGCCATCCCTGTTATTTCCTGCCACAACAAAATGAAATAATTCATCCTCCACACCATAATCGTCATATTCCTTAAAAATATGCATCACCGTGTAGCCTCTTATGCTGCAATATGAGTAAATCTGCACCGGTATGCCACAATTAGTCAGGCTCTTTGACAGTACATATGCCTGTGCTGCTATCTTCTGCTGCATCTGTTTTCTGGAAGAAGACGCATCCATCAGTATGTCGACAGAAAAGCCCGGCGTCTCCACCTCATCTTTTCGCTCAAAAACACGCGGATTGTCCAGATACAGGGCCTTCCATACTCTCGCAGGCTTTATACGGCCGTGAGTTGAAGCATCCATAAATGTCTCATCTGCTGTCTCCAGGTGCATTCTAAGGCTTTCTGTAAGTCTCCTTATACTGTTTTGATACACTGCCATGTTTTTTTCAAAATGCTCTTTATTCTTGTCGTATTGCATGGCTGTCTCTTTTGTAAATGCAAGAATTTCCCTGCGCTCTCTTTTGTTGTCAATCTCATCAGGTACAGTCTGCATATTCTCCGATGAAAAACCTCTGGTAAAAAGCAAGTGACAGTTTTTGTGATTTCCTACACAGAGCTTTTTCTCCAGCTCGGCCTGCTGCCTGTCAGAATACATGCTTTTTCCAAAACAGGCTGTCACATACCGCTTCGCTTCTATTGGATCTTTCTGCAGTGCAAACTGCAACAGATATCTCTTTGAATGCTCCATAGACAAAGCTGCTGTATCCGAGACCATATTTTTATCATAAAAGCTATTCGCTCTGACATACTGTGTGCTGACTTTTCCTATTGAGTGAAATGCTCCTGCTACCTTCTGTAAAAAATATATGCCCTGCGGCTTTACCACCTTTATCGGCTTATACGAGAAATACTTCCACAGATTTTCTCTCGTTTTTTCTATAATCTCATCCGTTGTCATATCAGGTGTAAAACAAAAAGCATGCAGTATCTCTTCATCCTCTTTGCAAAGACCTGATGGTTTTCCAAGTATCCTTCTGCAATGTGCATTTCTGATTATATCAATCCTCGAATACTCCCTGTTTTTATTGACTCCTGCAAGGCTCTTTTTCGCGTACTCAAGCCTTAAATCATATAAGGCAGGCCTCGTTTGTCTCTCCTTTTCATACAGGGCATTTTCCAAACCTATCCATAAAAGCCCCTCATAAAGCATGGCGTTTTTTCCTGTCAGCTGATTGAATAAGGCATCTATCTTGTCATGCTCATACCACTTGTATTCAAACCCAATAATCAGATTAAGGTAAATATCCGCAGTGCCATCCGGTGCAAATGCCAGAAAAAGCGGCTCTATGTCATAATCACAGGCCGCCATCCATATGAAGTTTCTTGCTCTTTTTGCTTCCTTTATATCCTGTTCTTCCATATGTTCCATTCCTTCATATGTCACAAGCTCATATCAACAAAACAGCTGCTCTCTGCTCATCTTCCTTGAGATTCTTGCACGGATTGTATCACGGATAAGAGTCTGCTCATACTCATCAAAGCTCTTGTTTGTTATACCCATATCCAGAGCTGTATATATATTTAAGCCCTTTTCCATCATACCAATTGAACCGATGAGACCACGCAGATCAAGTGCTTTTGATGATATTTCGCCATTTTTGCACTTGGTATGCAGTTCAAGAAATACCTCCGCAAGCTCATTTGCTCCCGCTTCACGTATTGCAGGATAATGCTCCTTTATGAGCTTCACAAGGCTCTCTTTTGAAATCATAGGCATCCGGATTACCGCAAAACGTGATACAAGAGCCTCATTTAGCTCCTTTGTGCCTGCATAGCCGTAATTCATCGTGGCAATAAATCTTGTTGCCGGATGAAGCGACAGTCTGTCATAGCCCGGCACATCTATTGTACGTCTGAAATCAAGTGTGGCATGAAGCACTGCCATAGCCTCACTTTTTGCCATATTTATCTCGTCAAGCACCGCAAAGCCACCTGTTTTTGCGGCTGTATACACAGGTCCCGGCCTGAAGGTTACTTCTCCGGCGCTAAACGTATCGGTTCCGATAAGTGATGCTGCATCCATATTTACGTGAAATGACACATCCCAGCGTGGTCTGTTAAATACACCTGCCAGATTCTCTGCGAAAAGATTCTTTCCTGTGGCCTTTTCTCCTACTAAAAGCAGATTTTCTCCACACAAAACAGCTGTTATAGCCTGTTCCCACACATCGCTTCCGTAATAAAACTGTGTAGGCACGGGGATTCTTGACTCATACTCCTTGTCCACCGGATACTGCGAGCGAAACTTTTCAATTTCCTTAATCAGATTTTCTGAAATGCCAAGCTCTCTTAATTTGTCCAACAAGCTCATCGCTTCCTTTCATGTCAGATATTTTAACTGTTCTAAGGCCATACATACTCAAAACCGTACACAGTTTATGCTTTACGTTATATTGTCATACGATATATTATTTCTTCACGCCCTTGGTGTCACGGTTTGCAATGTGCAGCCTGTGAAGCGCCACCTGCTTACCCTTTACCTCGACCTCTTTTTCCCCCTGGTCATTAAGCAGATAAATGTCAGTAAGCTCATCCTCTCTGTCAAGCCTCATTCCCCTGACACCTACTGCTGCCTTTTTCTTTTCAGGAATAGTGCCACAGTCGATTCGAAGGAACATCTCCTTCTTTGAACGCATTACCATTGTAGCATTCTCTGAAAGCATGTCAACAAATAACAGCTCATCATCATCCATGAGCTTTGTAGCCTGCGAGGTCTTTCGTGTCACCACAAACTCAGCACCATCCACGAGCTTTATCATGGCTGACTTCGTTCCAAATATAAGCTTGTGCTTTTCAACATCCATAAGAGGCGCTATAAATACTATATCCTCCTTACTGCTGTCATAGTTGCTTACATTGTCAATAGGTGTGCCCTTGTCACGGAATTTGCCGTAAGGCAGGTCTAACACCTTGACAAGATGCATGTTTCCGTTGTTTGTGAAAATGCACAGCTTATCTATATTTTTAACCTTTAATATCAGCTTGTTCTCTGCGTCAGCTGTATCTTTGTTTCTATCATAGGTTGAAGTATCTACTGTCTTCACATAGCCGAAGCGGTCCATAAGCAGCACTACATCCGATACCTCAAGCTCTTTTTTGACCACAACTGCTTCCTCGAGATTATCAAGCTCTGTGCGTCTGTCCCTTGCATACTCCTTGCGGAACGCTTTAAGCTCCTTCATAATGACCTTTGCCATGGATGAGCGATGCTCTAAAATATCGCTGTACTCTGCAATCTTTGCCCTGGTCTCCTCGTGTTCCTTAATCAGAGCCTCAATTTCGAGTCCAATCAGCTTGTACAGACGCATTTCAAGGATAGCAGCCGCCTGACGCTCAGTAAAACAAAGCTGGGCTGCCATGGCTTCTGAAGCCTTTGACTTGAATTTAATCCCCTCTGTCTCTCCGTTTATGAGACATGCCTTTGCCATTTTCTGGTCACGGCTTCCTCTTAATATTTCAATAATCAGATCTATCACGTTGCAGGCCTTTATAAGTCCCTGCTGTATTTCTTCTTTCTCCTGCTCCTTTGCAAGAAGTGTCTCATACTTTCTTTTTGCAATCTCATACTGGAAATTGACATGGTGCCTTATGATGGGTACAAGACCAAGCGTCTCAGGTCTTCCATTTGCGACGGCCAGCATATTTACACCGAAAGTGTCCTCCAGCTTTGTCTTTTTATACAAAAGGTTCTTAAGTGCCTCAACATCAGCACCTTTTTTAAGCTCTAAGACAATTCTTATTCCCTCTTTCGATGACTGGTTGGTTATGTCCACAATATCCGTTGTCGCTTTTGACTCGACAAGTGAATAGACATCATTTAAGAATTTTCCTATATTGGCACCAATCATTGTGTATGGGATTTCCGTAATGACAAGCTTGTCCTTTCCTGCCTTACCCTTCTCTATTTCGATTCTTCCACGGATTTTTATCTTTCCCTGTCCGGTCTCATATATTGCTGCAAGATCATCCTGATTTGCAACAATGCCTCCTGTCGGAAAATCAGGTCCCTTTATATACTGCATCATCTCGGCAGTGGTGATATCAGGATTTTTCATATAAGCAATCACACCGTCCACCACCTCGCCAAAATTGTGTGGCGGAATACTTGTAGCCATGCCGACTGCTATACCCTCAGCTCCATTTATCAAAAGGTTCGGCACCTTGACCGGAAGCACCTCTGGCTCTTTTTCTGTCTCGTCGTAGTTTGGAATGAAATCAACCACATTTTTGTCAAGATCAGCAAGATATGCTTCCTGTGTGATTTTTTGAAGTCTTGCCTCAGTATAACGCATGGCAGCGGCTCCGTCTCCCTCGATTGAGCCAAAATTACCGTGTCCATCGATAAGCGGCATGCCCTTTTTGAAATCCTGTGCCAAAACAACCATCGCATCATAGATTGATGAATCGCCGTGCGGATGATATTTACCCATTGTATCACCGACTATACGCGCACTCTTTCTATATGGCTTGTCGTACCTGATGCCCAGCTCATGCATATCATAAAGTGTACGCCTTTGTACAGGCTTAAGCCCATCGCGCACATCCGGCAGGGCTCTTGCTATAATGACACTCATCGCATAGTCAATATATGATTTCTGCATCAGCTCCGAATATTCGGTCTGAATTATATTGTTGTCTACATTGTTATCTATATTTCTATCCATGTCTTTCTCCGATTATAAATACTGCTTAACTATTCAGAACCACTGAGAACCAAAAGCTGCTGCGTCATGCTTATACATCAAGCTCCGCGTCATGCGCATGCTCGTATATGAACTCTTTTCTCGGTGGCACATCACTACCCATAAGCAGTGATGTCACATCATTTGCCAGGCGTCCATCCTCTATTTCAATACGCTTTAGCATCCTTGTTGCGGGATTTAGTGTGGTATCCCAGAGCTGATCCGCATCCATCTCTCCAAGACCCTTATATCTTTGCAACGTAAACTTGCCTGTATGTGTCTTTCTGTACTTGTCAAGCTCCGCATCGTCATACAAATATTTTTCCTCGCCCTTTGACGGAATAGCCTTGTAAAGCGGAGGCATGGCAACATATACATGTCCCTCTAAAATAAGCTCAGGCATAAACCTGAAGAACAGAGTCAAAAGCAGTGTGGAGATATGAGCTCCGTCCACATCGGCATCGGCCATAATGATGATTTTGTCATAACGAAGCTTTGTTATATCAAAATCATTTCCATACCCTTCCGAAAATCCGCAGCCAAACGCATTTATCATTGTCTTTATTTCAGCGTTTGCCAGTACCTTATCAATACTTGCCTTTTCAACATTCAAAATCTTGCCTCGAATCGGCATGATTGCCTGAAACATACGGTTTCTTGCCATCTTTGCCGAGCCTCCGGCCGAATCTCCCTCGACTATGAAAATCTCGCACTTAGAAGCATCCCTGCTCTCACAGTTTGCAAGCTTTCCGTTTGAATCAAAGGAAAACTTCTGCTTTGTGAGCAGATTGGTCTTTGCCTTCTCCTCAGCTTTTCTAATCTTTGCGGCCTTCTCAGCACATGATATTACCGTCTTTAAGACCTCAAGATTCTTGTCAAAATAAAGCGGTACCTCGTCATTTGTCACCTTGGCAGTTGCACGGTTTGCATCCTGATTGTCAAGCTTTGTCTTTGTCTGACCCTCGAATCTGGGGTCAGGATGCTTTACTGACACTACAGCAGTCATGCCGTTTCTGACATCTGCTCCGTTGAAATTCGCATCCTTGTCCTTTAATATACCAAGCTCCCTGGCATATGAATTGATAATACCTGTAAACGCAGTCTTAAAGCCTGTGATATGCGCTCCACCCTCAGAATTGTATATATTGTTGCAAAAACCTAGAATATTCTCATGGAACTCGCTTGTATACTGAAAAGCCACCTCAACCTTTATATCCTCACTCTCTCCTGTAAAGTAAATGACATCATGCAGCTTTTCAATATTTTTATCCAAATCCTTTACAAAACCAACAATACCCTCAGGCTCATGATACTCAATATGCTCTGTCGCATCGCCTCGTTTATCCTCGTATATGATTGTAAGCTTCGGATTGAGATATGCAGTCTCCTTCAGTCTGTTCTTTACATCCTCTTCCTTGAATCTTGTCTTCTCAAAAATCTCCGGGTCAGGCAGGAAATTAATCCTTGTTCCTGTTTTTTTGGTTTTGCCTAAAGTAGGAAGCAGGCCATTTTCAAGCTCCACAACAGGAACACCCTTTTCATATCTGTCATGGTGGATATAGCCATCTCTGCTTATCTCCACATCCATATATGTGGATAATGCATTTACAACCGACGAACCAACTCCGTGCAGACCTCCACTGGTCTTATATACAGAATTGTCGAATTTACCTCCTGCGTGCAATGTCGAGAATACAACACGCGCCGCAGATACACCCTTAGCATGCATACCTACAGGTATTCCACGTCCGTTATCCTCCACCGTACACGAACCGTTTTTCTCAAGAGTTACCCTTATGGTATCACAGGCACCTGCCAGATGCTCATCTACGGAGTTGTCCACAATCTCATATATCAGATGGTTTAGTCCCTTGGTTGTGACACTTCCTATATACCTGTCTCTTATACACATCTGACGCTGCCGACGAAGCTAGAAGTG
>ENA-OYXO01000396-OYXO01000396.1-human-gut-metagenome-genome-assembly--contig:-NODE-396-length-14882-cov-5.506913_pt1 | contig 14882 bp, 15 predicted proteins | sample MGYA00244219_ERZ653425 | MGnify/ENA primary metagenome ERZ653425 (study PRJEB26926, sample SAMN06164965) | human gut metagenome | biome: ENVO:00009003; feature: ENVO:2100002; material: ENVO:00002003... | reverse complement strand
CCACGTGTCAGAAAGGTGGTGGCGGACATACTGGGCGACATCAGACAAACCGTGTTGCAAACGGAAATGGTAAAGACCATTCTTCCCACGACACGGTTCAACTTGGATTATAAAACAGCATAGGACAGAAATATGAATTTACATTCGGACAAGGAAGCGTTCAAGGAAATCATCGCACTGGCGGCTGAACATTTCGGCTACGAGCAGTCGCACGTGGAAAAGGATTACTGGGTATCGAAGATACTGCGGGATATTTCCATGTCCGAATATGCGGATAAGACCTACTTCAAAGGCGGAACTTCACTTTCCAAAGCCTACGGGCTGATAGAACGTTTCTCGGAAGATTTGGACTTGTTCGTGTTCACGGGTGACAAAGGTGCGTCCAAGCAGGCGGAAAAGACATTGAACAAGAAACTTTCCAAATACATAGCCGAACTCAATAGTGACATATACAAGGAAGATTTGTCGGAAACGGGCGGTAATTACCGTAAACTGTATTTCTCGTATGACAATGTATTTCAAGGCGTGGGACTGAAAGAACATTTGGAAGTAGAGATAAAATCCTGTGACCTGCCGGACAAAAAACGGATGTTCTACCCGGCGGACAAGCGGGTTATCAAACCGATTGTGACCGCCTTTCTTGAAAGCATCGGGCAAGAGGAACTGATAAGCACCTACGGGCTGGGAAGTTTTGAAACGCAGTGTATCAACCCCCGAAAGACTATCTGCGACAAGGTTTCAAGGCTGGTAAAGCTGTCTTACAATGAGGATGCAGCCGCACTGTTGGCAAAGCATATCCGTGACGTTTACGACTTGTCGGCACTCTACCACAATCAGGAATATAACGATTACCTACATTCGGAAGATTTCTTGGATGCCATGTACCGGGTGACGATAGAGGACGGACTAAATAAAAACTCCCGTTCGCACTTGTCGCTGGCTGATGCACCGATATTCAAGGATGCCGAAGCGGTCATGGCGTTGCCCGAAGTGGCTACGGCGTACACTGCCGATTTGAAGAAACTGACTTTCGACAAAAGCAAGATGCCGCCGATAGGCAAGGCTGTGGAAGCATTGAAGAACCTGCACGAAATATTAGTGCGTTTTGAAGCCTACCGCACCAAAAAGCAAAATGAAGAACAACCGTAAAGCTACATCGGCTGTTCTTCACTCCATACATTATTATATACAGCTATTCTTCCTCCTTAATCAAGTGGCATAGCTCCGGGTCGTTTTTAATCCGGGTTATCTCGTCCTCGACAATCTGCCGGACTTCCTGACGGATGCGGTCATAATTGGCTTGTATCTCCTCCTGCATCCGGTCGTTGCCGTCCTTGTCGGTGAAGTCGATTATCTGCGGCAACTTCACGTAACGGGCGGTTTCCCGCTTCACCTTTTCATTGTCCACCACGATTTCACAGTGGAAAATCTTCTGCTCTATCCGTTCATCGAAGTTGTCCGCCACAGCACCCACGAACATGCCTTGCGTGAGGTTGGATATTTTGCTGGCGGGTATCAGGCTGTCCATTTGGGTGCTTATCGAGGTGGACTTCTCCCGCTGGTTTATCGTCATGCTCTGCCGTTTCTGCAACACCTTTCCGAAACGCTCGGACAGTATTTTTGCCGTTTCACCGACTACCTGACCGCTGAACACGTTGCCCACCGTATTTTGGATTACACGGCTTTCCTTGTCCCCATAGTCACGGGTAAGCTGGCTGTAATCTTGAAAGCCTAACAGAACCGCTACCTTGTTGCTTCGGGCGGTCGCAATCAAATTATCAAGCCCACGAAAATAAATCGTTGGCAGCTCGTCTATTATCACCGAACTTTTAAGCTGACCTTTCTTGTTTATCAGCTTCACTATTCTACTGTTATATAATCCCAGTGCCGCCGAATAGATGTTCTGACGGTCGGGATTGTTGCCGACAACCAAGATTTTAGGCTCTTTCGGGTTGTTGATGTCGAGTGAAAAATCATCGCCCGTCATTACCCAGTAAAGGGCGGGTGAAATCATTCTTGAAAGCGGGATTTTCGCACTTGCTATTTGACCCTGCAACTGCTCTTGAGCGTCTGATTCCCAAGCATCTACGAATGGAGAAAGATAGTTTTCCAATTCGGGATAGCTACGCAAAATGGTGAACACATCGGCGTATTTCTTGTTCAACAGTTCAATGGCATGGGGGAACGTGCAATACTTACCGCCTTGATAGATACGGAGATACCAAATTATAGCCGCCAAAAGAATAATCGGGCTTTCCACGAAGAAGTCGCCCTGCTTGCTTATCCAACTTCGATTGAGGTTAAGCATTATCGTGTAGCTGGCTTCGTAGGCATCCGCAATGTCTGACATGAAGCTGGCGTTTATCGGGTTGCATCGGTGGCTCTTGCGGGGGTCGTCAAAATTGATAATGTAGAATTTGGGCTTTACCTTATACCCGTCCAAGTGGTTAAGCAAATGATTATAAGCGATTTCCGACAAATCGGGAAACTTATAATCATAGCAGTAAAGTGCAAAACCTTTCTCGATTTGCTGTTTTATGTAACTGTTTACCACTGCATACGATTTGCCACTACCCGGCGTACCCAACACAAGGCTGGCACGGAACGGGTTCACGACATTTATCCAACCGTTATTCCATTTCTTCTTATAGTAGAACCGGGTAGGCAGATTTACCGAATACTCGTTCTCGATAAGCCTTGTTTCCTGCTGGAAACTTTCGTTCTCTGTATTAAAGACATCATCCATTAGGTTGTTCTTCAACAACCGGGACATCCATGTACCCGCCATGAGCATACAGATATAGCCCGCCGATAGCGTGGCGATATAAAACACAGTGTCCGCCGTATGTGGCAGCGGAAGTTCCAGCAGCCACCAGTTCAGGAAAAACAACACGACACCCGCCGCAAGGCTGCAATGTATCTTCGCCCACGTTATCTTTTCCTCTTTCACGCCCTTAGTGCCGATGCACGACAGGGCGAGGAACACCACCGCAAAAAGTTTCGTCCAAAGGACGGACGAGAACAGCCCGGTGGTGCGCTGGAAGTTCCACAGTATCTTGTCTATCACCTCAAACGTCACTCCCCATTCTTTCAGGGTGGAGTAACAGAACCAGTACACGTTTATTCCCACGAATAGAATACTGACAGCCCGCATAAAGTCCATGACCCTTGCAAGCCCTCTCAAATCATCTTCCTGTTGCATGATTGTAATGTTTTTTTTAGTTAGTCGATGCGCCTTGTGCGCTTCTTTTTCTTCTTTCTCTTTTGGCGGGCGGTGTCCTGCGGCTCGTCACCGCCAGATGCACCGCCGCCCAGCAAACCGCCGAAAGCACCCAGCACGGAAGCCATGCCCGAAACGATGTCGGATTTCGGCGTGAAGCCCGGCTGTTCCTGATGCGTGGGCTGGTCTTGCTGCGGTGCTGCCACTTCGGACTGGTGTATCTTTCCGGTTTCGCCCGAAAAACGTTCGTTGAACACGTTCGCCGAATACTCCTTGCCCAAGCGTGAACCGTTCAGCACCACCCGGCTGTCGTGGTCGATGAACGTAACGCCGTAGATGCGCCCGCTGTCATTCTGACGGAATACCACGTCAATGCCCTGCTTCTTTAGCTGTTGTTCCAGTTCTTTGCGGCTGCGGGCGGTCTGCATGGCAGTGGCTACAATCTTCCGGGTGCGCTCTTTCAGTTTCCCGTTCCTGATTGCTTCGCCCGATTTCTCCATTCTGCGCTGCACCGCTTCATAACCCACCGACTTGCCGATGCGGGAAGCCTTTACCGGGTTGCCTGTCTTTTCGCCCTTGTCATTGGTGGCGGAATAAACTATGCCCTGATAGGGCTTGCCGTTTATCTCGCCCTTGACTTCCTCGGCGCACACGTTGTAAGCGGCAAGCAAAGCCTTGTACTCCCCGAACGACTGGAAACGATAGCCATAGCAAGCCGCTTTCACGGTATTGCCGATTTGGTGTTTCACGTCCCCGGCGGCATAGTCCACCTTTTTAAGTTCCGGGCGTTCGGCACGTTCCTTTCGCTCTGCCGGGTGCAGCCCGTATTTCTTTTCCAGTTCACGGGTGATTTGCTTGCTGCGCCGATGCTCGAACTTGTCATTCAGCGGCTTGCCGTTCTCGTCCACCCGCAACCCCACGATGTGGATGTGGTGGCGGTCGATGTCGGTATGCTTGTACACCAGATAAGGCTGGTCGCCATAGCCCAACTTCCGCATATACTCTTTGGCGATGTCGGAAAGCTGCTGGTCGGTCAGCACGTCTTCCGGGTGCGGGTTTATGGAAATATGAAGTATCGGCTTCTTGGTGGATAGCTGGACGGGCATCTGCATTTCAAAGCTGCGCATACACTCGCCGATAGAGAAATTCCCGTCCTCGCCCAACAGCATCCGGTTGGAGAAAAGCACCTTTGCTTCCCCGCTGTCCACCTTGTTTTGGTTGTAAGCCAGTGCGCCGAACATATTGCCGCCCGTGCTTATTTTGGCAACCATAGTTCCTTGCACTCGTTTGTCAGGTCGATAACCTGACGGTTCAACACAGCCAGTTCGGTGGTCGCTTTCTCCAGTTTATAGAGAAAAGCCAGTGCCTTTTTCTCCGAAAAGTTGCTGTGCAACGCCTTTACGACTTGGTTGTAATTGACTGCAACCGCCCGGAACTGGGCGTAAAATTCGGTCAGCCGGGCGCAATATTCTACTGCCGATTTGTCCACTTTCACCACCCGGAACGGCTCGCCGAACAGCCGGGCGGCGATGAAACGGGACTTGCTCGTGACGCCCGACTGCTCCCATTGCGAGAGGAAGCGGGCGTTCTCCCGGTCGTTCAGGTAAAGGACATGGCGATGCTTCGCCGGGTCTGCGAGGGCGGGGCGACCGCCCTTGTTAGGTTTTCTTGTTTCCATGCTTCTTTGGATTAAAAAAATTACGACTTCGGAGTGATTTTTACCCCCGCAAGGGGCAAGGCGTTTTCAGGCACGGAAAACGGTTTTGTAGCATACAAAACACACCTTGCTATTTTCTGACGAAAATCGAAATCCGTCACGGACGGATTGGGGTTAGCGTGAAACGGTAAGCCCTGCCATTAACCAGCCCTGTTTTACCCCTCTGCCCCCAGCGGTTCGTTACTCCGCTGCAAAGTAACGGTGATTTATAATGCTGTAAAATAGGTGGTTGGTGGACAAATCGGGACAGCGCAGGACAAAACGGGACAAGGTTTTCAGGGGACGTTTTTTCTCCCTTTTTTTGCATCGGATTTCAAGATTGAAAGCAAGATTGAAAGAAATATTCCAATCAGGAAAGAATGATTGAAAGCATGATTGCAGGATTTCAATATTCCAAGAAAGAATGAAAGCTGGAAAACAAGATTGAAATAAAACAGTCTTTCAATATTTCAAGATTGCAATATGGAAACAAAGAAAGCTATATGGCTGGATTGATTGAAAGCAATAAATAAATCTATCAACCAATAATGAACGAAAGCAATATGGAAAACGAGAAAACACCCCTTTATGTCGCCTTTTCCACCCAAAAGGGCGGGGTCGGCAAAACCACCTTTACCGTACTGGCGGCGAGTTACCTCTATTACCTCAAAGGCTACGATGTGGCGGTGGTCGATTGTGACTACCCACAACACTCCATTGCCGGGATGCGAAAGCGGGATGCCGAGCAGGTCGGGGCGGATGAAGATTACAAGCGAATGGCGTATGAACAGTTCACCCGGCTGGGGAAGAAAGCCTACCCGGTATTGTGCAGTTCACCTGAAAAGGCGATTGCAACGGCTGACGAACATATAGCCGCCGGACACGTGCCGGATATAGTGTTTTTCGACCTGCCCGGCACGGTGAACAGCGAGGGCGTGATAAACTCCCTTGCGGGCATGGACTACATTTTCACCCCCATTTCCGCCGACAAGGTGGTGCTGGAAAGCAGCCTGTCGTTCGCAATGGCTATCCAAAAGCTATTAGTGAAGAATGAAGCCTGCCGACTTGCCGGGCTGTACCTCTTTTGGAACATGGTGGACGGTAGGGAGAAAACAGACCTTTACACCGCCTACGACAAGACCATTAAGGAACTGGAACTGCCGCTGATGAAAACCTTTATCCCCGATACCAAACGCTACAAAAAGGAACTGGTGGCGGATAAAAAGGCAGTGTTCCGCTCCACGCTCTTTCCCGCCAGCCGCTCGCTGGTAAGGGGAAGCAACTTGGAAGAACTGATAACCGAAATAGTGTACTACATCAAATTAAAATGATATGGCAAAGCAAAGCGGCGGGATGCCGAAGATAGACGAGGATTTCATGAAAGAGCTTATCTCGCAGGGTGTTCCCAGTAAACAAGATAATAATAAGACGAATGATGTACCGCAAGAAACACAAACAGAAACGGTGCAAGTAGAGAAACCGACACCCCGCAGGCGCAAGGGCGGTTCGGGCGACTACCAGGAAACTTACTTTCAGAAAGTGGAACTGGCAGACCGACAGCCCTTGTACGTGAGCCGTACCACGCACGAGAAGCTGATGCGTATCGTGACGGTGATAGGCGGGCGCAAGGTGACGGTAAGCAGCTACGTGGAGAACATTCTACTGCGCCACTTCGAGCAGTACCAAGACGAGATAAACACCCTGTACGAAAGCCACTTCCAAAAGCCTGTCTGATTATGGTAATCTATTGCATACTTACCGGGCTTTTGGTGTACTATATCGCCCTATGGCTGTGGTATCGCTACACGGACAGCCGGACATCAACGAGCAAAGCGGATGATGTGTCACTTCCACAAAATAAGGTTTCAAGTTACACGCTGGTAGGTGAAAGCCGATACAAGAGTGGACTAATCGGGACAGCGCAGGACAAATCGGGACACCTCCCGCAAACTGCTGGAAATGATACTATTTTTGCGCCGCAAGCTGGCGAACAGTCGGAAGAAAACATTTCGGAAGCAACACCCGAAGCGGAAGAAACGCCCGGTTACGAGAATGACGAACCCGACTACGAGGACGAGGAAATAGCCGGGTACATGGACGGTGACGATGATACCGGGCGGGCTACGGGCGTGAGCTTTGACGAACTGGGCGAAGCGGTACGCACGGCGAACGCCGACAACCCAACCGAAGCGGAGAAACGGCAAACCGCCGGGACACTGGCAAGCATTGAGGGGACGAACCTCTACGATGCGGTGGTGGAGAACATCAACGGCGGGCTGGCAAAGGTGGCGGAACTGCTGGGACGCAACGAAGCGGAACTGGCTACGGCTGCTGTCCCTGCCGGAACTGGCAATACAAGCAAGGAACACGAAGCGTTCGACATGAACGACTTCCTTTAATATAATAATGTATAAGACTGACAACATGAAACAGCGTGATTACGGTTGATTGGCAACCCTAAAACCAACAGACGGCATCCGTGCCGCAGCCACTAAAATTTCAAGTTATTCATCAGCCGGGTGACAGCGGACTATCCACCCGCTACCCCGGCATTAAAATCCAATTCGCAATGAAAAAGAAAATCTTTTTGTCGGCGGCTATCCTTGCCGCTGCGGTAAGTGCCTACGCACAGGGCAACGGGCAGGCGGGCATCACCGAAGCCACGAACCTAATCACCGGGTATTTCGACCCCGGAACAAAATTAGTGTACGCAATCGGGGCGGTCTGCGGCTTGATTGGCGGGGTAAAAGTATATAACAAATTTTCAAGCGGCGACCCCGATACCTCAAAGACCGCCGCCAGTTGGTTCGGGGCGTGCATCTTCCTGATTGTCGCCGCCACTATCCTACGTTCGTTCTTCCTCTAAAAAGGCGGCAATGTCTGAATATCCGGTAAACAGGGGTATCGGGAAGCCAGTGGAGTTCAAGGGGCTGAAAAGCCAGTACCTCTTTATCTTTTGCGGCGGCTTGCTCGCCGTCTTCGTGGTGTTCATCGTCCTGTTCATGGCAGGCGTGAACCAGTGGCTATGTATCGGTTTCATCGTGTCGGCTTCGCTGCTGCTCGTGTGGCAGACGTTCCGGCTCAATGCCAAGTACGGCACGCACGGGCTGATGAAAGCTGCCGCACGCAAAAGACACCCACGCTTCATTATTAGCCGAAAGGCGATACCCCGGCTGTTCAACTACAAAAGAAGAAAGGAAGAAAGAACATGAGGAATACATTAAAGGCTACCACGCTGGAGAGGAAGTTTCCCCTTTTGGCGGTGGAGAACGGCTGCATCATTTCAAAGGATGCGGACATAACGGTGGCTTTCAGGGTGGAACTGCCCGAACTGTTCACCGTCACCAGTGCCGAGTACGAAGCCATACATTCGGCATGGTACAAGGCTATCAAGGTGCTGCCCGACTACTCCATAGTACACAAGCAGGACTTCTTCATCAAGGAGAACTACCAGCCCGACACGGAAAGGGACGAGCTTAGTTTTTTAAGCCGCTCCTTTGAACGGCACTTCAATGAACGCCCGTTCCTGAACCATTACTGCTACCTGTTCCTGACGAAAACGACAAGGGAGAGAAGCCGCCGACAGAGCGACTTCTCCACCCTCTGCCGGGGCAGGATTGTACCGCAGGAGATAGCCGACAAGGAAGCGGCAACAAAGTTCATCGAGGCGGTCGGGCAGTTTGAACGAATTATGAACGACAGCGGGTTTGTCACCCTTACCCGGCTGGCGGCATCGGAAATCACCGGGCAGGACGGAAAGGCGGGCATCATCGAGAAATACTTCTCGCTATCACAGACCGATACCACCTGCCTGAAAGACATCGGGCTGTACCCGGAAGAAATGCGTGTCGGGGACGATATACTGTGCCTGCACACGCTTTCGGACGTGGAAGATTTGCCCGGAAAGGTCGGGACGGACTGCCGATTTGAGAAGCTGTCCACAGACAGAAGCGATTGCAGGTTAAGTTTTGCCGCCCCGGTGGGCGTGCTGTTGTCGTGTAACCACGTCTATAACCAGTTCATCTTCATAGACGACCACGCCGAAAACCTGAAGAACTTCGAGCAGACCGCCCGGAACATGCAATCGCTCTCCCGTTACTCCCGTGCCAACCAAGTGAACAAGGAGTGGATAGACGAGTACCTGAACGAAGCCCACAGCAAGGGGCTTGTATCGGTACGCTGCCACTGCAACGTCATGGCATGGAGTGACGACCGGGACGAACTCAAACGCATACGCAACGATGTGGGAAGCCAGCTTGCCTTAATGGAGTGCAAGCCACGCCACAACACGGTCGATACGCCCACGCTCTTTTGGGCGGGCATACCCGGCAACGAAGCCGACTTCCCCGCAGAGGAAAGTTTCTACACATTTTTGGGGCAGGCTCTCTGCCTGTTCGTGGAAGAAACGAACTACAAGAGTTCGCTTTCGCCGTTCGGTATCAAGATGGTGGACAGGGTAAGCGGTCGCCCGCTGCACATTGATATATCAGACCTGCCCATGAAGAAAGGCATCACGACCAACCGCAACAAGTTCATACTTGGGCCGAGTGGGTCGGGCAAGTCTTTCTTCACCAACCACATGGTGCGCCAGTATTACGAGCAGGGTGCGCACGTGCTGCTGGTAGATACGGGCAACAGCTATTGGGGGCTGTCCCAGCTTATCCACAACCGTACGCACGGCGAGGACGGGATTTATTTCACCTACACGAACGAAAACCCGATAGCGTTCAACCCGTTCTATGTCGAGGACGGGGTATTTGACATCGAGAAGAAAGAGAGTATCAAGACCCTTATACTCACCCTGTGGAAGCGGGACGATGAAGCCCCCAAGCGGTCGGAAGAAGTGGCGTTGTCCAATGCGGTAAGTGCCTATATCGAACGGATAGGCAATGACCGTTCGGTAACGCCCTGCTTCAACACGTTCTACGAGTTTGTCCGGGATGATTACCGACAGCGGCTTGCCGAAAAGAACGTCAGGGAAAAGGATTTTGACATCGACAACTTTCTGAACGTGCTTGAACCGTACTATCGTGGCGGTGAATATGACTACCTGCTGAACTCCGACAAGGAACTGGATTTATTGCATAAACGCTTTATTGTCTTTGAATTGGATAACATCAAAGACCACAAGATTTTATTCCCGATAACAACCATTATCATTATGGAAGCCTTTATCAACAAGATGCGCAAGTTAAAGGGAATAAGAAAATTAATCTTGATAGAGGAAGCGTGGAAAGCGATTGCAAGCGCAAATATGGCGGACTACATAAAATATTTGTACAAAACCGTCAGAAAGTATTTCGGGGAAGCGATTGTGGTAACTCAAGAAGTGGAAGATATTATTTCCTCGCCCATAGTGAAAGAGAGTATCATCAACAACTCGGACTGCAAAATCCTGTTAGACCAGCGGAAATATCTGAACAAGTTCGACAGCATACAAAACCTGCTCGGATTGACCGACAAGGAGCGTTCGCAAATATTGTCTATCAACATGGCGAACCACCCCGGACGGAAGTACAAGGAAGTTTTTATTTCGCTGGGTGGTACGCAGTCGGCGGTGTACGCCACAGAAGTTTCGTTGGACGAATACTACACGTACACTACAGAGGAAAGCGAGAAAATGGAACTGTTCGCCCTTGCCGACAAGCTGGGCGGCAACCTTGAACTGGCTATCAAGCGGCTTGCGGAAAGCAAACGTAATCCCCAATCATCAACAACTTAAAAATTAGGAACATGAAGAAAATAATCCTCTTTATGGCGGTGTGCATTTGCTTTATCGGCAAGGCATCCGCCCAGTGGGTGGTGTCAGACCCCGGCAACTTGGCACAGGGTATCATTAACACCACCAAGCAGATAGTGCAAACTTCCACCACAGCCAAGAACACGCTGGACGGCTTCATGGAAGCACAGAAGATTTTCCAGCAGGGTAAAAAATATTACGATGCGCTCAAAGCGGTGCATGACGTGGTTAAGGGCGGTGTCAAGGTGAAGAAGTCCATTGAACTGGTGGCGGAAATCTCCGAAATCTACGTGCGCAATTTCCAAAACATGCTGGCAGACCCGAATTTCACGCCTGACGAACTTTCCGCAATATCGTTCGGCTATGCCAAACTGATGTCGGAAAGCTCGGACGTGTTGCAGGACTTGAAAAATGTAGTGAACATCACGGGTATGTCGCTGACGGATGCCGAACGGCTGGCAATCATCGACAACGCTTATCGAAGTTTGCTCAACTATCGCAACCTTGTGAACTACTACACCCGCAAGAACATATCCGTGTCCTACCTGCGGGCGAAGAAGAAGAACGACACCGACCGGGTGTTGGCTCTCTACGGCTCGGCGGATGAACGCTATTGGTAACATATAATATGGTACGCCTATGTTATTAGCAGCAGTGGATTTTGACAACCTGCACCAAGTGTTGCGGGTGCTGTACGATGAAATGATGCCCTTGTGCGGCAACATGACGGGGGTAGCCAAAGGGATAGCCGGGCTGGGAGCTTTGTTCTATGTAGCCGCCAAAGTGTGGCAGTCGCTCGCACGTGCCGAACCCATAGACGTGTACCCGCTCCTGCGTCCCTTTGCGCTGGGGCTGTGCATCATGTTTTTTCCAACTTTCGTACTGGGGACTATCAACACGGTATTGTCGCCAGTGGTGAAAGGGTGCAACCAGCTTATGGAAACGCAGACTTTCGACATGAACGAGTACCGGGCGCAGAAAGACCGACTGGAATATGAAGCCCTGATGCGAAGCCCCGAAACGGCTTACCTCGCATCGGACGAGGAATTTGACCGACAACTGGAAGAACTGGGCTGGTCGCCCTCCGACATGGTGACCATGACGGGCATGTACATGGACAGGACGGCTTATAATATAAAGAAGTCCGTCCGGGACTGGTTCAGGGAGTTATTGGAAATGCTCTTTCAGGCGGCGGGGCTGATTATTGACACGCTGCGGACATTCTTCCTAATCGTGTTAAGCATACTGGGTCCGCTGGCGTTTGCGATTTCCGTCTATGACGGTTTCCAAAGCACGCTGACCCGGTGGATTTCACGCTATATCTCCATTTACCTGTGGCTGCCCGTGTCGGACTTGTTCAGCAGCGTGCTGGCACGCATACAAACCCTGATGCTCCAAAAAGACATCGAGCAGCTTTCAGACCCGGATTTCATCCCGGACGGGAGCAGCACCTTGTATATAATCTTTATGATTATCGGCATCGTGGGCTACTTCACCATTCCAACGGTGGCAAGCTGGATAGTGTCGGCTGGCGGTACGTCTGCCTATAACCGCAACGTGGCACGAGCTGGGTCAATCGCCGGGGCTGCGGTCGGTGCGGCAAGCGGGAAAGTAACCGGGAAACTACTCAAATAACCAACATCAATATTTAGTATATGGAATTTAAGTCATTAACGAACATCGAAACGAGTTTCCGGCAAATCCGGCTCTTTGCGCTGGTATTCATCTGCCTGTGCGCACTGGTGACGGGCTTCGCCGTGTGGAACTCGTACAGCTTCGCCGAGAAGCAGCGGCAGAAGATATATGTCCTCGACAACGGCAAGAGCCTGATGCTCGCACTCTCGCAGGATATGGCGCAGAACAGACCAGTGGAAGCCAAATCGCACGTGCGGCGTTTCCACGAACTTTTCTTCACCTTATCACCCGAAAAGGGGGCTATCGAAAGCAACATCAAACGCTCGTTGTTTCTCGCCGACAAGACCGCTTTCAACTATTACAAGGACTTGGCGGAAAAAGGCTACTACAACCGGGTGATTTCGGGAAACGTCACGCAGACGGTGGAAATTGACAGCGTGAAGTGCGACTTCGACCAGTACCCCTACAAGGTGAACACCTACGCCCGGCAGTTGATTGTCCGGGAAAGCAGCCTGACGGTGCGAAGCCTTGTGACCTCGTGCCGCCTGCTCAACGCCACAAGGAGCGACAACAACCCGCACGGCTTCATTATCGAAGCGTTCACGATTACGGAAAACAAGGATTTGCAAACCATTAAAAGATAGCCGTATGGAAAGGAAACGAAACTATATCGGAAAGGTGCAGGACTGGGCGGACGACCACCTGCGCCGGATGTGCGGACGGATTACGCCGGGCAAAAGGCTGGCGGTTATCCTCGTGATGTTCTTCTTGTTCGGCGGCTTGTCTATCTACATCACCGTTTCATCAATCTATAACATCGGGAAACGGGACGGGCAAAGGCTGCAAATAGAACACATCAGACAACTGCCGTTGCACGGCAATGACACAACCAAAAGTATCAACCCGTTAAACAGACCGCAATATGGAAGACGTACAGAAGAATGAGAACGGCACGACCGTACCACAAGCGGACGGGAAGCCTGAAAAGGAAAAGAAACCCAAAAAGGAACTGACACCCCAACAGGTGCAGCAGCGCAGGAAAATGATAGTCTTCCCGCTGATGTTCCTTGCCTTTGCAGGGTGCATGTACCTGATATTCGCACCTGCTGATAAAGAGGACGTGAATGTGGAAAGCGTGGGCGGCTTCAACGCCGACATACCCCTGCCCGCAGAGGACGGGATTATAGCCGACAAGCAAAAGGCATACGAGCAGGCGATGATGAACCGCAAGCAGCAGGACAAGATACAATCCTTGCAGGACTTCGGTTTCACGGGGGACAATGAAACAGAAGAACCGCAGACGGAAATCGACCTGATGCCGGAAGAAGATCCGAAGCCCCAACGGGGCGGCGGTGCTTCTTCGCAGGCTGCCTACCGGGACATCAACCGCCAGTTAAGCACGTTCTACGAAACGCCCCCTGTGGACGAGGAAAAAGAGGAATTGAAACGGCAGGTGGCGGAACTGACCGACCGACTGAAACAGCAGCAGAACGCCACGCCTACGGCTGACGACCAAATGGCACTCTTGGAAAAGTCCTACGAGCTGGCGGCAAAGTATATGAACGGGCAGGACGGACAAAGGGGACAGATTGCCCAAATACCGACAGCCGGGCAGAACGGCGGCGGTATCGGCACTCCGGCTATTCCGGTGCAGGCTATCCGGGAAACGACCGTTTCGGGATTGCAGCAGCCCATGAGCGATGCCGACTTCATCCGGGCTTACAGCCAGCCACGAAACTACGGCTTCAACACGGCGGTAGGCACGGGGTACGCTATGGGAAAGAACACGGTAGCCGCCTGCATCCACCAAGACCAAACGCTGGTGGACGGGCAGGCGGTGAAACTCCGGTTGCTCGAACCCATGCAGGCGGGAAATATCGTTGTGCCGAAGAATACCCTTGTGGCGGGAACGGCAAAGGTGCAGGGCGAACGGCTCGACATACTGGTGTCCTCGATTGAGTACGCTGGCAACATCATCCCGGTGGAACTCGCCGTGTTCGACACGGACGGGCAAAAGGGGCTTTCCGTACCGTCCTCTATGGAGCAGGAAGCGTTCAACGAAGCTATGGCGAATATCGGAAGCGGGCTGGGTACAAGCATATCCTTTGCCCAAAGTGCCGGGCAGCAGGTGGCTATGGACGTGACAAGGGGATTGCTGCAAGGAACGTCCGGCTACCTCGCCAAGAAGTTCCGAACCGTGAAAGTGAAGCTGAAAGCAGGCTATAAAGTCATGCTGTATGCCAAACAACAATAACCATTTTATCAACCGTTAAAATTTCAATTAGCAATGAAACAGATTTTTGGATTGTTCGCCCTCTTGCTGGGCGTGTGTGCGGCAAACGCACAAACCGCTGACACCGTGAAGTATGCGGCTGGCAACGACTTGTACCGGGGGATTACCCGGAAACTCCCGTACCGCCAAATGGTTACGCCCTACGGCGTGGAAGTGACCTTTGCCAAGACGGTGCATATCATCTTCCCCGCCGCCGTTCGCTACGTGGATTTGGGAAGCAACCACATCATAGCGGGCAAGGCGGACGGTGCGGAGACTGTCTCTTATACACATCTCCGAGCCCACGAGACACTGAGCG
>ENA-OYXO01000370-OYXO01000370.1-human-gut-metagenome-genome-assembly--contig:-NODE-370-length-15472-cov-4.433677_pt1 | contig 15472 bp, 10 predicted proteins | sample MGYA00244219_ERZ653425 | MGnify/ENA primary metagenome ERZ653425 (study PRJEB26926, sample SAMN06164965) | human gut metagenome | biome: ENVO:00009003; feature: ENVO:2100002; material: ENVO:00002003... | reverse complement strand
AGATCGCTCAGTGTCTCGTGGGCTCGGAGATGTGTATAAGAGACAGGTTGTAAGTTCCCAGACTGTATGGCATATCCTTATAGTTTCCGGACATCAGGAAATTGTCAATGGAAGAAGCTATGGCATTTGCCACCTGCGCTTTTTCCTCTGTAATATCCTCTTTAAACGCAACCATGACCCCGCCAAGCTTTTTGTCCATAGCAGCACGCAATGCTTTCGGCAGATCATATATACTGTCCACGGTTTTCTTATTCTGGTATGCCATATTGTACTTTAATGAGTTAGCTGCCGGGAAGTAATCGCGATCCCAGCTCTGGGACTGTCCATACATGGCATCCGTCACATTAAAGTTCGCATAATTTCCATTTCCTGCATCGGAATAAATATCGGTAATGTACCAGTCTCCGTCAATTTTTACCACATCCCAGCTATGGAATTTTTCTGTATTATGTTCCACTTTACATTCAATTCCCATCATCTGCATGAACATGCGGAATGTCGTCGCATAACCGACGCATACGGCATTGTGGTATTTTAACACACCGTATGGATTATCACAGTCTTCCTGTGTACTCGGAATAACGGTCAGTGCCCCGGAATCCTGCTGGAGCTTTTTGGTCATCCAGTCATACACCGCCTTTTCCTTTTCAAAATCAGACATGCTGTCCGTAATCTTCATATCTTTGATCGCTTTTTTTGCCATATCAAGGGTTTCTTTTTCTTTGTCTGTCAGCTTTGAAGTATCGCCGGATTTGTAGGCATCCGAAATATTTGTGGTAGGTTTGATCTCATAATTATCTGCGATCTTTACGTAATCCTCGGTAGTCTCAGGATTTTCTTCCTTTTTCTGCTCTGCAATATAGGATTTTAAAGTCACCAGATTAAACGCAGAAATCGTGGTACTTCCCACAACGCCTGCCGCAAGAATCACCGCTACAACCCCTTTCCATGCACCGCCTTTTTTCTTTTCTTTCTGCTCCGGCTGCACCGGATTACTTTTTACGCTTTCATAAGTTTCCATATGTATTTACCTCATATTTTAATTGATGTATTTTTCTACTGCACCTTTATTATAGCAGTTTCATATCCAAAAAAGGCTATCTTTAAAGAAACTTAAATAAATATTAAGATCCGTCTGTACGAAAAAAGGACATCCACCGCGAATGTCCTTTTCTCCCATATGGTATCATCCTTATATTGCATCTTCCTCAATATGCTCCCTGCCCTGTGCAATGATTGACCGGACGTGGTCATCTGCCAGGGAATAAAAAACAGATTTTCCCTCCCTGCGGCATTTGACTAACTTATTCTGTTTTAAAATCCGAAGCTGGTGGGAAATTGCAGACTGTGTCATTGACAATGCCGCTGCAAGATCACAGACACACACCTCTGCTTCAAACAGGACAAACAGGATGCGGATACGGGTGGAATCTCCAAACACTTTAAATAATTCTGCAAGATCATACAGTTCCGTTTCTTCCGGCATCGTGTCATTCACGATCTTTAGCAGATCCGGATGTACCTGATTTTCACTACAGCATTCAATCTTTTCTTTTTCCATGAAGTTCCTCCTCTCCACCAGAACATTTCCGGCAGAATTATACCCTATAATTTTTTTACAAAAAGTGCGCGGATTGCATTCAGCACAGCAATCACCATAACACCGACATCTGCAAAAATTCCCATCCACATATTTGCAATACCTATCGTTACCAAAAACAGGCAGAGCAGTTTAATCCCGATTGCAAAACAGATATTTTCATATACAATCCGCAGGCACTTTCTTGCGATACGGATTGCTTTCGCAATCTTGAGCGGATCATCATCCATCAGTACCACATCTGCTGCCTCAATCGCCGCATCCGATCCAAGTGCTCCCATAGCGATTCCAACATCAACACGGGAAAGCACAGGTGCATCATTGATGCCATCCCCAACAAAGGCAACGGTACTCTTTTCTTCCCTGGTCTGCAACAGTTTTTCCACTTCGGAAACTTTATCTGCCGGAAGCAGCTGGGAATGTACTTCCGTGATTCCAACCTCCCCTGCTACCTGCTGTGCTACACGGTCATCATCACCGGTCAGCATTACCAGTCGGTGCACGCCGGAATTTTTCAGTGCCTGCATGGCAGCCGCCGCATTCGGCTTGAGCATATCTGAAATCAGTATATGGCCGGCATAAACACCATCGACTGCCAGATGTACGATTGTACCGGTACAGCTGCAGTTGCGATACGCAATTTTTTCTTTTTTCATGAGTTTGTCATTTCCTGCCGCAACCCTGTGTCCGTCTACCGTTGCGATCACACCATGTCCACCGATTTCCTGTACATCTGTGACCCGGTCCACATCCAGTTTCTTACCATAGGCTTTCTGCAGGCTGATACTGATCGGATGTGTGCTGTGACACTCTGCCAGTGCCGCATACTCCAGCAGCTGTTCTTCCTTTTTCGTATATACCGGATGTCCGGACACAACCGGACAGCTGCCGGATGCACAGTTTGTTCCATGAATTCCGCAGACTTCAAATACCCCCTGCGTAATTGTTCCTGTCTTATCAAAGACAACCGTGCGCGTTCCCGCAAGTGCTTCCAGATAGTTGGAACCCTTTACCAGAACACCCTCTGCACTGGCACCTCCGATTCCTGCAAAAAAGCTGAGTGGAATACTGATGACCAGCGCACACGGGCAGCTGATAACCAGAAATGTCAGTGCACGGTAAATCCAGATGCCCCAGTCTGCCGGAAGCCCCATAAACAGCATGCGGACAAGCGGTGGCAGAATTGCCAGTGCCAGCGCGCCGTAACAGACTGCCGGTGTATAATAATGTGCAAATCTGGAAATAAAATTCTCGGAACGTGATTTCTTGGAACTTGCATTCTCCACCAGATCAAGAATCTTAGAAACCGTAGACTCTCCAAACTCTTTTGTGGTGCGGATCTTTAACAGTCCGGAAATATTGATACATCCACTGATGATTTCCTCTCCCACAGCGACTTCCCGCGGAACACTCTCTCCCGTCAGTGCACTGGTATTCAGGGAAGAATGTCCTTCCACAACCACACCATCGATTGGAACTTTTTCGCCCGGCTGTACAATAATCACCGTGCCGATCTCCACCTCATCCGGATCTACTTTTTCAATCTGACCGTCTGTTTCAATATTTGCATAATCCGGCCGGATATCCATCAGATCACTGATATTCCGGCGGCTCTTACCGACTGCATAACTCTGGAACAGCTCTCCGATCTGATAAAACAGCATAACTGCAACGCCCTCTTTGTAATCACCGAGGGCGATCGCTCCGATGGTTGCCACTGCCATCAGAAAATTTTCATCAAACATCTGCCTGTTACAGATTCCTTTCCAGGCTTTCCGCAGAATATCATAGCCGATCACAAAATACGGAACCAGATAGAAAAGAAACTCCAGCCACTTTGGTATGGAAACAACGCTTCCTGCAATCCCGATGATAACCAGAAGCACTGCTGCCACAATAATTCGTTTCAATACTTTTTTCTGCTTTTTATTCATGGTGCCCTCCAATCTGACTGATACCTATGGAAAAAGCCGGATTTAAAGAAAGATCTCACAATCATCTTCCACTTTCTTACAGTTCTTTAACACATCCTGCATAACCGCTTTTGCATCTGCACCCTCTTCAAATTCTACGTTCATCTTCAGTGTCATGAAATTTACAGTTGCATCCTTTACTCCGGTAGTAGCTTTTGCAGCTTCCTCCATTTTATTTGCACAGTTTGCACAATCCACATCAATTTTGTAAGTTTTCTTCATCGTCGGTTTCCTCCATACTTTCCTTTTTCATTTTATCATTCTTTCATATGAGCATTTGTTCATATGTTTGATTCTATTATAGCGCAAAGTTCGTAAATGTCAATATATTTTTAATACGCTGGGATTGTTTCGGAATTGAATTTTCCAGACCATTTTTTTAATAAACAGATTTGCATGTGTTTTTTAAGAAAATCAAGTGTTCTATCACTTTCCAAATTGATAGTGGACATATAGAAAATAAAAGATTAATTATGTCCCACTTGCATCGTGTGTTGGGACATATATGATATATTTTTCCAACTATGTCCCACTTATCACCGCCATCGGGACATATTCATATACTTTCTTGATATATGTCCCTCATCTCTATTCTTTTGGGACATATCACATACTTTTTTCACATATGTCCCACTTTCTTTTAGGTTCGGGACATATCTCATAACTTTTTTCACATATGTCCCATTTAAACATCTTCCCCGTATTCACCGTCTGTTTCCGGTTCTTCATAATCATCTGAGCCATCATAAATGTCCTGCATCAATGGTTCTTTTACTATCTTTTTCTTTCCGATAAGCACTGCCGCTACGGCTGCGGCAATCGGTACGGTCAGCACAACCCCAAGAGTTCCCGAAAGTCCCTGCATGATTTCTGTTCCGATTACATAAGAATTGATCAGCTGATTATAACTCAGATTGTATGCATAATTGACAACGAGCGTAGACAACGAACCACCGACATAGGCAAAAATCAGTGTATTTGCCATGGTTCCCATCATATCGCGCCCCACACGGATTCCCGACACAAACAACTCTTTTGTCCCCAGCTGCGGACTGCGTTCGTGCAGTTCCTGAATCGTGGATGCAATTGACATGCCAACATCCATGGTTGCCCCAAGTGCGGCTATAATGATTCCCGAAAACAGAAGCTGTCCTATTTTTATGTGTGTATTCTGTGCCACATAATTCAACGTTTCGATATCAGACACATTATACCCGGTAATGCCTGCGGCTTTTCCAAACACAACTGCGGCTGCGGCTGCCACAACCACACCGCTGACCGTTCCCACCACTGCAGATACCGTCTTTTTAGAGACTCCGCCCAAAAGCCACAGGGTCAGCAATGTCGAGAGAATGACAACAACAATGGTAATACCGATCGGTGAAATGCCCCGGTACATCAGCGGAAACATCAGATAAACAATACACACACCAGTAAATGCCAGACTTGCAATGGCTTTGACTCCTTTTTTCCCACCTATAATACATATCACCAGACAGAAAAAAAGTACAAACAGATAAATTGCCATAGTACGGTCTTTGCTGTATACCGTAACGACAGCATTATCATCTGTGGAACTGACAATGACAATTACGCGCGAACCAACTTCACAGTTCTCCATGCCAAACAAGGAACCGCTTGGATTGACGGCATCAAACTCTTCCCCTGCATATGCTCCGGATTTAACCTGTACGCGCACCTCCTGTGTCCCGTATCGGTTTCCATCTTCTGCCAGATTATCTTTCGTGATCTTTGTCACGACTGCTTTCTCATAGCTTTGCCCTTCCGTGGAAATCAGGGATACTTTTTCGAACTGGTTTCCTTTGACTAATAACAGTAGGAACCCCACCAGACAAAGGGTTCCCACTAAAACTTTTTTCCAGTTTTTCTTCATTATTATTTAGCTGCTTTCTTTACTGCTTTCTTTGTAACAGTAATCGTAATTGTTTTACCTGCTGCCTGATACTGGCTGGTTGCTGCTGCCTTCACCGTAATTGTAACCTTTCCGGCCTTTTTTACGGTAACTTTTCCGTTCTTATCAATAGTTGCAATCTTTTTGTCGGAAGAGGTATAGGTAAGCGGTGTTTTTGCTTTTGCATTTAAGGAAAAGGCTTTGTCTCCTACGGTTTTTTTGTAAGAGTTCTTCGCCTGAATGGTCTGCTTTACCGCATCTTTTACGATCGTATATGTAGTAGATCCCTGTAACTGTTTTCTGGTCGTTGCATCATAAGTTGTTACAGAAAACTTTTTGTCCGTTACTTTTACGACGGAATAGGTTGGTGTCCAGGTCTGGCTTCTCTCAGAAATGAAGTCCTGTTTGGAAGCAATCAGGTTATAGAATTTTGAACCTGTTGCAGAGTTTGCCTCTAAATATACGGTTCCTTCCGGATTGGTAACGGTTCCGCCAACGGTCTTGTTTACGATTTCATAGCAGTTATTCTGTGCCTGATAATCACTGTCTTTTTCAGCTTCCTCTACAGATTTGTATCCATAAGTGCTGTAAGAAGTATGATCCTTTCCATCCCCCTCAAGCTGGAAGGTTCTGGAATAGGTATGATCATGTCCCTGCATCACCACATCAATCTTATACTTATCCATCAGTGGAGTAAGCTGTGTACGAAGCACCATACCATCGGAATCGGAATGGTCGTAACCACTGCCGTAAATATCCTGATGGAATACCACAATACGCCATTTGGCATCTTTATTCTCATTGATTGCTTTTTTCATAACATTCTCATGCGTTGCACAGTTATAGTTGTTTGTATCAAGAACAATGAACAGGACATTTCCATAACGATAATAGTAATCGGTTCCTGCCTTTGTCTTTCCCTGTACATAATTGGTATCGGTATCGGAAAAAGCATTTGGATTATTAAAATGCAGGCTGTACTGATTCGAAACACTGTCGTGGTTACCAATGGTCGTTGCTACCGGAAGGGAAGTCAGTGCCTCTGCCCCAAGATATCCTGCATATTCCCGCTCGTTGCTTCCGTAGTTCACCTGATCTCCTGCGGACACAAGAAAACTTACATCGGAATGATCCTCGAGTGCTTCATTTAATACGTTGTTCCAGTTATAGCTGTCATTTCTTGCTGCAAGATTTTTTTCCGGTGCAGAAGTTACAACATTTCCTGCATTTTCCATCTTTTCACTCTCACTGCTGGTCTGACCTTTCGAAGCACCGATCTGCGGATCCCCGACATACAGGAAAGAAAATTCATCAAACTCCTGTGTGGTATAGTTTTGTGTATCCTGCCACTTTCCATCCTGAAATACCTGATAATAATAGCTGGTATTTTCTTTGAGCCCGCTTACGGTTACTTTATTGGAAAAATATTTTGTGGTATCTATGGTCACAGCTTCGGTCTGCGCTCCGGTGAACTCTGTCGCACCATCCATATTCTGTCTGGTAGAGATTCTCACCTTTGGAGTCTCAGCCGTTTTGCTGTACCATGCATAATTTAATTTTGTCTCATCCGCACCCGGAGTCAGCGATACATGTTCATACTCACTGCTATAAGCAGCCCAGTTCTTTTTCCAGTTGCTCCAGTCTGTAGATTCCCGGGAAGCATCATTCCAGTGTTCCGTTGCTGCTGCAATCTTTGTCGGGATACCAGTGGCAAACATTCCTGCCAATACAGCGGTGGAGAGAACTCCTGCTGTAAGTTTCATCACATTTTTTCTCATAATTCTTTTGTTCTCCTTGTGAAATCTGTAAGATTTATTACAGGATTTATGATAAACAGGTTATGTAAGATGTACTATCCGGTTTCTGTAAGTCTTAGGTAAAAAGAAAAAGAGTGGATGCTTTTGAGACATCCACTCCATGCGCTTGCTATGCCATGCCGTTTACGGTTTTATATTTATAGAGCATCTCCGCGTGGTTTTGTTCTTCCACCTGGATATCTGCCAGAAGTTTGCGCACATCGGAATCCCCGAATGCAAACACATCGGTATTATACGTTCCGGACACCATTTTTTCAGAACCAATGCTGTCTGTGGCAAGGAAATTATCGTTTTTCTTATCTTCCGGATTGGTCATGGAATCATATGTTGCCTTTGGCTCATACATCTTTCCATCCCTGTCATTGACGTTACAGGATGGGACGCTGCCTTTCATGACCTGTTCCAGAGACTCCACATGCTTTTGCTCTTTCTTTTCAAGATCAGCGAATAAATCCCGAAGCACCGGGTCCTTTGCTTCCTGTCCGTAACGTTTGTACTTCTCCACGCAGGAAAGTTCCTGTGTGTGCAGATCCTCAATTGTTGCCATCTCTTTTTCTGTTAAAACCATGGTTTAACCCTCTTTCTTTCCTGATATAATTCTGACGATTACAGAACATGAAAACTCCGCAATCTTCTCCTCTAGTATCTGTAAAAAAATACAACACATACCTGGTAAAATTTCGTCAAAAAGGGTTGAAACTTCTCACAACAGATTGTATAATTTCGTTTGTATTTTATACAATGTTTACAAAAAGGTGGATTATTTTATGGAAGAACGAGAAAAATTAAAATCCCGTCTGGGATTCATTCTCCTGTCAGCCGGATGTGCGATCGGAATCGGAAACGTATGGAAATTTCCATACACTGCCGGACAGGGCGGAGGCGGTGCCTTTGTGCTGTTTTATCTGTTGTTTCTGATTATTCTCGGACTCCCGATCATGACGATGGAATTTGCGGTTGGGCGTGCCAGCCAGAAAAGTCCGGTCAAAGCCTACCAGGCACTGGAAAAACCCGGACAGAAATGGCATATCCACGGGATTATCACATTGATCGGCTGCTATCTTCTTATGATGTTTTATACAACGGTCACCGGCTGGATGCTTCATTATTTTTATATGACGGTCACCGGACAGTTTCAGGGACTGGATGCCGACGGTGTATCCGGACAGTTTACCACAATGCTGAGCAAACCTCTGACCATGGGCTTCTGGATGGTGGTAGTTGTTTGCGCCGGCGTATTTGTCTGCTCCCGTGGACTGCAGAACGGTCTGGAAAAAGTAACAAAGGTCATGATGACTTCTTTGCTTATCATCATGATCATTCTGGCGGTCAACAGCTTTTTTATGGATGGTGCAAAAGAAGGCCTTGCCTTTTATCTGATCCCGGACTTTGAACGGATGAAACAGATCGGTATTGCAAAAACCATTACGGGTGCCATGAACCAGGCATTTTTCACGTTAAGCCTTGGAATCGGCGCGATGGCAATTTTGGGAAGTTATATCGGAAAGGAACGCTCTCTGCTTGGTGAATCGGTAAATATTGCCATTCTGGATACGTTTGTTGCTATCACCTCCGGACTTATCATTTTTCCGGCATGCTTTACGTTCCATGTTGACCAGACTTCCGGACCAAGCCTGATTTTTATCACCCTGCCGAATATTTTTAACCATATTCCGCTTGGCAGACTCTGGGGAAGCCTGTTCTTTTTGTTTATGTTTTTTGCAGCGTTTTCCACAATCCTGGCAGTATTTGAGAACATCATCTCCTGCGGTATGGAACTGACCGGATGCAGCCGCCAGAAATCCTGTGCCGTTAATCTGGTACTGATCATTGTACTCTCCCTGCCATGTGTACTCGGATACAATCTATGGAACTGGAAAGGTTTTTCAATCTTTGGCGGGTCTGTGCTTGACCTGGAAGATTTTCTGGTAAGCAACCTGTTCCTGCCTCTCGGTTCCCTGATATATCTGCTGTTTTGCACAAGCCGCTACGGCTGGGGCTGGAAAAACTACACAACCGAAGCCAATACCGGAAAAGGATTAAAAATTAAAAACTGGATGCGCAGCTACATTACCTATATTCTGCCGCTGATTGTGCTTTTTATCTTTGGATTTGGCATTTATGATAAATTTTTTACAAACTAAGGAGGATTTCTTATGTATCACGCAAATGAATCACGTTACGAAACCATGAAATACCACCGCTGCGGCGACAGCGGACTGATGCTGCCGGAAGTATCTTTGGGCTTCTGGCACAATTTCGGAGATACCGGTGTTTATGAAAATATGAGACAGATGTGCTTTACGGCATTTGACCACGGAATCACACATTTTGATCTGGCAAACAACTATGGACCGCAGCCGGGCAGTGCGGAGGAAAATCTCGGGAAGATCCTTCGGGAAGAGCTTTCTTCCTACCGCGATGAACTGATCATCAGTTCCAAAGCCGGTTTTGACATGTGGCCGGGACCTTATGGAAACTGGGGCAGCCGCAAGTACCTGATTGCCAGCCTTGACCAGAGCTTAAAACGGCTCGGTCTGGACTATGTGGATATTTTCTATCACCACCGCATGGATCCGGATACGCCGCTGGAAGAAACCATGGGTGCACTCGACCAGATCGTGCGAAGCGGAAAAGCACTGTATGTCGGTCTGTCCAACTACGATGGAGAAACCATGAAACGCGCAGCTGCCATCTTAGAAGATCTGCACTGCCCGTTTATTATCAACCAGAATTCCTACAATATCTTTAACCGTACCATTGAAGAAAACGGTTTAAAACAGGCCGCGGCAGATGGGAAGAAAGGAATTATTTCTTTCAGCCCGCTCGCACAGGGTATGCTGACCGACCGTTATCTGCACGGCATTCCAAAGGACAGCCGTGTCAATACCGACGGACGTTTTCTGCATGCCGACCAGTTCGATGAAAAGCGGCTGAACAGTATCCGGAGTCTGAATGAGATTGCGGCTGCCCGTGGTGAAAGCCTCGCACAGATGGCACTCAAATGGGTCATCCGTGACGGTGTGGTCACTTCCGTTCTGATCGGAGCTTCCCGCCCGGCACAGATTCTTGAAAATCTGAAAGTGTTAAACTCTGCTCCGTTTACGGAGGAGGAACTGAAAAAAATTGATCAGTGTGCACTTTCTCTCTAGGTAAAACAAAAACCCCGGATATTTATTTCCGGGGTTTTGTCTTTTCCTGCATCTGCTACTTGACTTTGACTTTTAATTTTAAAACTTTGGTCTTTCCATTGTTTAAGGTTACTGTCACGCGAATGGACGCAGTTCCTTTTTTGTTCGATTTTATGGTACCCTTCTTGTTTACAGATGCAATTTTTTTGTTATTGCTCTGATAAGAAATGCTTTTTACATTGTCCATATTTAAGGTGGCTGCCAGAGAAACCTTCTTTTGTTTTCCCTTCTTCACCTGAACGGTTTTATTCTTCAATGTAACCGTTTTTAATATTTTCGTTGTGACCTGATCCATATCTTTCTGATCCATAAGGACATAATCCTTATTGGAATCTGCTGAAAAATTCACATTTCCGGCTTTTGTAACCGTATAACTCTTGTCGTTTACAAGGACATAGGCACCTGTCTTTTGATCTTTTGCACACACATACAGCTTATTTCCGGTCTGTATGTCTACTGTATTTACGGTCAGTGTATAGCTTACGTTGCCAGCCGGATCGGTGACCTGGATCGTCACATCTGTGTGTTTTCCATCGTTTTCTTCCAGTATCTGATTTATCAGATCAGCGGTCACCGTTGTTTTGATGGCTTTATTTTTCTGGGTTCCGATAACACTCACGGTTGGTGTATTTTGTCCGGCCGCGTTTCCATCGGACGGTGTTTGTGTACCAGCTGTATTTCCGTCAGACGGAGTTTCTGCATCGGTTTTGTTTCCGTTGGATGGTGTTCCCCCTCCGGCTGTGTTACCACCCGAAGTATTTCCGCCACCGGAACTTTCTCCGGAAGATGAGCCGCCTCCAGTCGTTCCACCGCCTCCGGAAGATGAACCGCCTCCGGTTGTTCCACCGCCTCCGGAAGATGAGCCGCCTCCGGTTGTTCCACTTCCTCCGGAAGATGAGCCGCCTCCGGTTGTTCCACCGCCTCCGGTGGAACTGTCCTCTTTGATTGTAACGGTCGCGGCTTCACTTGTCACTGTTTCGTAATAAGTCTGTCCATCCTTATCATCCGGCTCATATACTGCCTTAAACTGATAAGAACCGCCACGTTTTAAGCCTGATACAACCGTATCGGCTTCCCCATATACGAGTTTTTCCTGTGCCTTTATTATGGTTCCGTCCTGATAAAAAGAAATCGAACCAAGCGGAATACTGCCATTTCGGACTCCATCTACCTTTGCATACAGATGTACGGAATTACCGTTTTCTGTCTCTGCCGTAAGACGAATCGATGGTTTCGCCGCTGTAATGGTAAAGGTTCCGACTTTTTCCTCTATCACATCGTACTGGTTTCCATCCACTTTAAACCAGACATCATAACTGCCCGGCTGCACCGGAACAACATTTTTCCCATCCTGCCGATAGAAAACTTCAGGCTTTACCTGCGAATCTACCGTCTGTCCGTTGTCCGTTCGGACTACATTTACCGTGGAAACAAGGCAGCTCTGTTTCAGCCCTGTGTACGCAGCTGTCTGCTGGATGGTATCATACTGCATCTTTACGGCAATTGGATTTACCGTCACGGTTTTGTTTGCCTGGGAAGGAAGTGCCCTATCATTTTCATTGGTTGCTCCTGCATAAGAAACTGTAATTGCATTTTCTCCCATATGAAATCCGTTTGCCTCTGAAACCGGAATCTTTATGGCTGCCTCTCCGTTTTGAAGCGTGATGCCGGATACTTCATAAGGGGTCTGGTTAATGTATACTGAAAAACCAGCAGACGGCACGTGTCCCTGTAAGCTGCTATCTGTATAGACCGTCCGCACAGTAAGATTCAGTTCATCCTGCATGGACACGGCCGTTGGTAATCCATTTATCGTAGTGGTTGTTTCCCGTGAAGTAACCGTCGAACCGGATGTATCCGGATCTTTGTTTACAATCAGAACTACCTTCTGCTCAATTTGTTCATCTGCTGAAAATGGACGGATTGTGATGTAGTAGGTTCCCGGTTCTGGCAGTTTCAGTTCCCCACTAGTAGCATCTTCATAAATTTCCGGTGTAATTGTATGTACCCCGTCCTGATCTGTGGCCTGGTGAAATACCAGTCTAAGATCCGAAACATTGGCATTTCCATCATCACCAACCGTTGAATAATATATATGATTATTGAACTCTACTTCGTATGTAAGTGGAACCTGATATAAAGTTTTCCCATTTTCGGGTGTCCCTTCCTGCCATTCCACATCCAGATAATACGATTTATCACTATCCCTTATATTTGAAACATTCGCCAAAAGTACCGGATTTTTTATGGTCATATTTTTTACCGCAACCGGTTCATTCCCTGACAACTCACTGGTTTTCCAGATTTCTCCGTTTCCAGACGATGTCCGTTCCAGTGTCATTCCCGCCTGTCCGTCTGTCGGTGTAAAAGAAACCGCCGTATCCGCAGCCCTTCCAAGTTCCAGATAGGTATGACCATACTTCGCAATTCCGGATTTTCCATTTCTTCCATTTAGGGTTTCAAATGTAAGTGCACCCGTAATGGTATCTGTAACATTCAGCGTCTGTTCTTTTCCTAAGATCAGTCGGTTTCCTGCTGAATCCGCACTCACAATCGAATGTACCTGTGGAGTTTCCATCTGGGAAAGATCAATCGCACTTGCCCCTTCCAGCCTGACCGTACAGCTGTCCAACGCTGCCGGTGCAAATGTTCCACCGCCCTTTACTGTGAGGTTTCCTACTTTGCTTATACCTGGAATTCCGGTATAGGACTGGTCGGTATCCATGGTCAGAAATGTCTTCCCTGCGTGATTTTCAGATACTCCGTACACCTGTTTCGTATCGGAACCGGTAAGTGAAATTTCCACATCGCCGGAAACCGTATATTGTCCATCCGCTGCCGGTGGATCCGGCTCCTGCGTGGAAAACCAGTCATCCTGATTTACATATGGTTCAATGGCACCGGATGCATAGATTTCTCCATTTTGCGTACCGGAAACGTGCGCAAGCACGATCTGTGTCTTACCATCATATGTTCCGTTCATGGAACCGGCATAAATATTCCCCAGATTGGTACCACCCCCCGTAATCAGAATCTGTGCCTCTGATCCCGGATGATTCCCCATATTCTTTCCATTCTCATAAAGGGATCCGCCAAAGATATCTACATAGCGGAATCCGCTGTCGCACGTAACATTCTCAAGAACAAGTTTATGCCCATTTGCAAAAATTGCATCGTGCAGACGATTGGAAAACCGCAGCGTAATGTTTTTAAATGTCACATCCGTATTCAGGATAAATCCCCCCTTACGGTTGGAAAAAGTATTTCCATTTCCGTTGACGGTCACGCTTTTATCAAAAATAAACGGTTCCGCAGCCTCGGCATTTAAAAAAGCACCACTTCCCAAAATTGAGATTTCATCCCCATTGCCGGCAGCCGCATAGGCATCCTCAAATAAATTGTAGGGATTTCCATAGCTTCCATCTCCGGAATGGGTAGAATTTCCATCTTTAAATTCCGTATAGATCGTTTTTGCCGCTGTCTGCACAGCCTCCTGCGCCTTTACCGGCACGACAGGCTGCACGGTAATACACATGGTGAGCACGATAAAAAATGCCCATAGACGTTTTGCTACATTGTCTGGTTTCATCTGATTGTTCTTTTTCATCCATTTCTCCTGATAATAAGAACAGGGGGATGAGTCAAAAACTCATTCCCCTGTCACTTCATTGATAGTCTCTACCATCATCCTAACATGGTTTCCGATCATCGTCAACAAATTTATGACCTGTTTTTATACCTATATCATCTGCTGATTTTATATTTTATTATTTCTATCTGTTCTATCTGTGTGATATCAATCTTCTGATTGAAAATATAACGAGCCCCACAATATTTCATTTCACTTGCAGATGCATAGCCATCTCCAAACTCTTCAAGATCTGTACCATCCATGAAAGGATGTTTCTTTTTTTCAGTTCCTTTTCTGTCATCGGTAAGAGGTAACTCTCCTATGGAATATTGCTTTCCGTCTTTTGTTGTTGCAACTACATGATAAAAACACCCTTTTTCTCTCCAGTCATTGACGGGACAAATACTAACCGTATAAGGTGTAATTTCAACAGGGATTGTTTTTTTTGTTTTCTTAACATCCGCTTTTAACATCTTCTCCTTCATTGGAACAACTTTTCCCTTAACCAAAACATTTTTTAATGGCGTATTTGAATTATCCGGTGATTGAAATCCCTTATATACTTTCGGATTTTTCCACGCAGTATCATCGGAATAAAAGCCGCACACATTGATCTGAATACCATCACCTGTATCTATTACATCCACCTTACTGGTAGTATCTAACCCACCTAACCAATAATTTGTTCCTTCCAAAGATTTTACGTTCGGAAGGAACACCTTTGCACGCATAACCTTCGTATTTGAAGCAACCTGAATTGATGATATGATTATCTTTTGCTCTTTTCTGCCATCATCTTCTCTACTGTTTGATTTTGCATCAGAATTTTTTCCACACGCACACAGACAATATAGCATTGTAAAAATTAATAAGTACAGACTGATTTTCTTCATTCATAATCCTCCAATTTCTTTTTCTTTAAAACACTAAGGATTAATATGCTTCCTATCACTATAATTCCAATGCCAGCCACATATTTCATCGAACTTCTGCTCTGTACTCCAGCTCCTGTACTTACCTCAGAATCTTCAATATAAGTATCTGAAATCTCCGCTACAGACTCAAATGAATAGACACCGCTTTCCACATTTTGAGTTTCCGGAATTTTCTCCATAACCGGATACTGATACCCTAACGAAATCCAGATACGTGCTGTTTCTTCATCCATCCCAAGTGCAACCGGCTGTCTCATTCCCGGTTGACTTCCCACCAGTACTACTCTCGTACAGTCCGATAATGCCTCTCGTTTTTCCAGAAGTATATCATAGTAAGGTTCCACTGTATGTTCTGCTGTCTCTGTAATCTGTCTCTTATACACATCTGACGCTGCCGACGAAGCTAGAAGTGT
>ENA-OYXO01000314-OYXO01000314.1-human-gut-metagenome-genome-assembly--contig:-NODE-314-length-17582-cov-4.047527_pt1 | contig 17582 bp, 18 predicted proteins | sample MGYA00244219_ERZ653425 | MGnify/ENA primary metagenome ERZ653425 (study PRJEB26926, sample SAMN06164965) | human gut metagenome | biome: ENVO:00009003; feature: ENVO:2100002; material: ENVO:00002003... | reverse complement strand
AGATGTGTATAAGAGACAGGTGCCATAAAATGTCCTACATGAAGACTGTCCGCTGTTGGGTCGAATCCGATATAGAATGTAGCCTTTCCATTATTTACAAGTTCTTTGATTCTCTCCTCATCTGTTACCTGGGCGATCAGGCCTCTTGCCTGAAGTTCTTCATAAATTCCCATTTTGTTCTCCTTTTTCACTCAAAATCATATCTTCAGCAAGCCCTGCGGCAAAAGTGATAAGCTCGTCACAGCTCTGCCCGCTCTGTTTGAGCTCCACACAGCGTATACAACCGAACTCATCCTGAAAACGTTTTATGCAGCGCTTTGTGAGCTGGGCGATTTTATCTTTGGCCTCCGTATCTCCCTCGGTATTATAAGGGTTTGCAAGGCCGAGAGCCATTACCGCGCTTGTTATCGAGCCGCAGATTTCTCCGCAGCGTACGCCGCCGCCAAAGCCGCCTGCTGCCACGACTTCATTATGGCGCTGCCCAATGGGTATGACACGGTGATTGGGGAGGGCGGTTCCACCCTATCCGGCGGGGAGAAACAGCGGATCTCCATCGCCCGGGCACTTCTAAAGGACGCGCCGGTGGTGCTGCTGGACGAGGCCACCGCCAGCCTGGACGTGGAGAACGAGAGTGCCGTCCAGACCGCCCTCTCCCGTCTGCTTCAAGGCAAGACAGTGCTGGTTATAGCCCACCGGATGCGCACCGTGGCGGGGGCCGACCACATCGTGGTGCTGGAGGACGGCCATGTGGTCCAGCAGGGCACCCCGGCGGAACTGATGGAGCAGGGCGGCCTCTACCGCCGCATGGTAGAGCTCCAGAGCGAGAACGCTCAGTGGCGGCTGGGTTAATTCCGTCTATTCAAGTTCATTCGATCTTTCCTTCGGGAGTACAACATCCTCTGACCGTTCCAGTAAGATACGGACGTTTTGGTTGAGGGTGTCGTACTCCCGCTCCTCTCGCTGGGCTTTCTTATACTCCGATTGCAGAGCGGTTCTTCTGGCGGTGAGCTCGTCTATCTCGGCCCGGAGCCGCTTGGCGGCGGGCAGGGGTACGGCGTCCAGGCGTTTCAGCTCCCTTGCCGCCGCCTCGAACAGGATGATCTCGCCCTCATGCCCCCGGAGGAATTTCTCCTTGTCCCTGGACTGGCGGTATTCCTCATACAGGGGCCGGAGCTGGCGGTAGGTGGCGGCGTGCTTCATGGTGAGGGTCAGCCGCTCCATTTCCTTCTCCGTCGCCCGGAGGTCCGCCTTCACCCTGGCGGTGGCGGCCGCCGCCCCGTCGCACCGCTCGGACAGCTCCTCCAAACTTCCGATGCCATGCTCCGTCAGGAAGTTCAGCGTTTCCGCCGCCCGCTTCAAGTTCTCGATGGTCGCCCAATGCTTGTAGCCGGCGCTCTGCTGAGCTTTGATGTTGTTCTGGATGTCGATGAGCAGGCTGGGCTTCCCGGTGCGCTGTTTCGGCTGGCGGGAGGGGCCGGGCCTGCCGGCGATCTGAGCGGCCAGGGCCTCCTCGGCATAGTCGGCGCCCAGGGTTTTCAATCGGGTGAACCGCTCCTGGTCCGGAGCCCTGGCGGAGATGTACTTGCCCCGTTTCAGTTCGTACCCTTCCCGCTGGAGGCGGCGGAGCAGGTCCTCCAGGTCGGAGCAGCCGGGCAGCAGCCGGTCGATGGCGGAGCGCAGCTTCGCCTTGTAGCTGGTGCCGTTCTGTTCTGCCTGGTGTTCGATGTAGCTCTTGCCCTTGTTCCGGCCTGGGACGATGACGGACAGGCCATGCTCCTTGCAGATCCGGTCGCTGGTACGGCGGATGAAGTGATAGCTCCGCTTATTGGAGTGGTAGTGCCGGTGGTCCTGGAAACTGACTGCATTGAAAATCAGGTGATTATGGACATGATCCCTGTCTATGTGGGTGGTGAGGACAAACTCATACTTTCCACCCAGAACCTCCCGCGCCAGCTCCATGCCGATCCGGTGGGCTTCCTCCGGCGTGACCTCCCCAGGCTCAAACGCCTGGATGAGGTGGCGGCCCAGGTTCGTGCCCTTGTCGATAGCATGGCGGCGGGTCCATGCAAATTCAATGTCGGCGGTTTCCGCGGTGCAGCCGAAGGAGGACACCAGCAGCTTCCCATCCGTCTTGTCTGGATTGCAGATATAGTCGATGGCCGCTTTCAGCGTTGACTTAATAGGATGCGTCTTTGTAACTGCCATATCTGCTCCAATCTCTCCCGTATCTCCTCCATATCGGCCTGATAAGCGGGGCCGCCGGCGTTCACCCTCTTGGCAATCTGGTTGATGTTCCGGCCGATGGAGCCCAGGGCCTTGGTCATCTCCCTGATGTCGGTGGTGTCCACCTGGATGATATACCCGTCAATCGCCATCTTCCGCAGGTAGGCGCCATATCGCTTTGTGGGGAGCTGGCTCATCTTCTCGTCGATGAGCCGCTTTTCCTCCTCTGTCACCCAGAACTTCATCTGGATATTTCGTTTTCGATTTGCCATGCCATTTCGCCTCCGTTTCTTATAAGGGTCTGGGACTATCCCAGCAAGCAATTTTTGTGTTTAGGGGCAGGGGTCCCCCTAAACCGAAAATCCGCCAGTGGGTACTCGCTGGCTGTGCTTGCTACCGTAACCCTACCTTCGTTTTTCCCTTCTACTAATACTACAATTTGAAGGGCTCAGAATGGCTGCATCCGTAAAGAAAAACAAAAAAGGCCACGGTTGAACAAGCATCCATGAAGTGATCCATCGTGGCCTTAAGCTATACAAGGAATACAAATTGACTTTTCCGAATTGATATTGTAAACTGTGATTAGCGTAAGCTAACCGAAGAGAGAGCGCTTATGCATGAATTATTTTTATCATGATTTGCTCTCTAATCCGTAATATTGAAATCATCGAGGAATGTCATGGATAATCAGCACCGCAATGAATGGTATGGTCCGGAGGCCACCACATTCAAAAAATATAAGGACTACAACTTAATCAATTATCAATGCGAAGGTACGGGAATATGCATGGACTATTCTCTTTTTTCAGGCATTGATTTGATTTTTATGGATTTCAACTGTTCACACACATTTAGAGAGCCAATGGTAAATCGGGATATTCTGGATATTCGTCATTACCGACAGGGCCGGGTGGAGTTTGAATTTCAAAATCAAAAGGTCTTTCACATGAGGGAAAATGAGTTTTGTATCAATACCTTGGCGAATATGCCTGCAAGCTATTCTTTCCCCTTTGAAAAATGTAGTGGTGTCAGTCTCGTAATAGATCGTGACAGCATAGACAGTAGCACAATCCATCAGTTTTCTTTGTATGGAATTGATATAAGAAATCTTGGAGAACATCTGGAATTGGATATTCACTGGTATATCTGTAAGACACCGGAAAATCTGCACCATATCTTTGACGAACTGTATGAGGCAAAGGGAAAAGAGTCTGCTACATATTTCCGTATCAAAATCTTGGAACTGTTGTACCATGTTCAAAAGCTACGGAGCGAGGACAGATACGCAGCGGTTTACTATTCCAAAGAACATATTGAAATTGTCAAACGAGCCAGAAAGTTACTGATTGGAGACTTGGAAACGAAAATCCCATTGGAGTCTTTGATTGCAGGTGAGAATATTAGCATGGTAACATTTCAGGCTATCTTTAAGCAAATATACGGAGACAGTCCCTATACACATTTGAAAAAGTACAAAATGAACTGTGCTGCTGTTCGACTACGCGAAGGAAAGGAAAGTATCAGCGAGATTGCGGTCTCTTTAGGATATAGCAACGCCAGCAAATTTTCAAAAGCCTTTCAGGATGTTTTCGGCCTTCTTCCAAAAGACTACCGGCGCCAGAAACAATCCATTTAACTTTTGGGCTATTTTCGTAAAAAAATAAAATAATGGAGTAGAGAGGAGCATATTTCTTCTCTATAATTGTGGTGAGGTTAGTTATTGCTAACTTCACCACTTTTTATTTCTATGCTACAAAGCACAAGGAGGAATTTTCAACTATGGAAAAAACAACTGAACGACGGAAGTTTGGCATTCGTGACATTATGACGATTGCCGCAATGATGGTGATTACCTACCTCGTCGCAATGGTTATCGGCTCTGTTACGCTACCGCTTCCGGTGGTGTACTTGTACGGTTCTGCCGGTATTGATGCTTTTATTGGAGCAATTTTTTATCTGGTCGCAGCGAACCGTGTCAACAAACATGGCCTTTTGTTTGCGTGGGCCGCAGTCTATGGGATAATTCAGGGCGTCATGGGCTATATGTTCCTGATTCCATATTTCCTGGTGGTAGCGCTCCTCGCCGAGCTAACCATGATTGGCAAGGATACATACCGCAATGCTGTCCGCAACCGGATCGGCTGGACGGTCAATGCCATCGGCAACTTTATCGGCTGTGCTGTACCGCTGTGGTGGGCGTGGGACAGCTATCAGGAAATGGCAGCAAGCAGCGGGTTTGATGCAAATACTCTGAATATGCAGTTCTCTATGGTGACTTCTCCGGCACTGATGCTTCTGGGTATTGCCATTACTGCGGTTCTTGCCATCCTCGGTACATTGTTCGGCCAGCGGTTGCTCAGAAAGCATTTCCAAAAAGCGGGCATTGTAGGATGATGGCCGAAGAAAAAAAGCAAAGACGGATTGACCGGATCGATGGGCGCACAGTTCTTTTCCTGACGCTGTGCGCCTGTATCGTGACCTTTTTTGCAACAAGTTTTTTAGGGCATGGGATTTTTACCTTTTGGATTTTTTTGATCCTTTGCTGGTTCGGCTTATATAAACAGGCCCTGGGATGCTTTGCGGTCTATTTAGTGGCGATTGTATGGCTGATGATTGAGACGAAATATCAGATCAGCATCCCCTCTCCGCTGCTACTCAGCATGATTTACAAGCTGTTGCTTCCCGCTATGCCTGCTTATCTTCTGGCTAAAATCCCGTCCGGGAAATTGACAGCCAGCCTGCGAAAAATGCCGATCCCTACCCGTATCATGCTTGTATTGATTGTCATGCTCCGTTTTGCTCCGACTGTACTACATGAATTTGGCGAAGTCAGGGAGGCCATGAAAATCCGTGGTTTCTTAAAATCGGTTGGCAATGTTTTGAGGCATCCAATGGACACATTGGAATACGCCATTGTCCCGATGGTATTTCGCTCCTTAAAGATCGCGGACGAGTTAGCCGCTTCTGCCATAGTCAGGGGAATTGAAAGTCCCTACAAGAAAGAAAGCTACTATGTTAGCCGGATTACTGCGCTGGATTGCTTTTTGATTGTTGTCAGCGTGGGAGCTGCTGTGTGCTGCTGTCTTTTATAGGAGGAAAGGAATGGGAAAAGAAATAATAATCCGTGACCTGACCTTTTCCTATGGCGGGAACGGAAATCAACTGGAACATATATCGTTAGACATTGCCGCCGGAGAGGTCATTGTTATGACCGGCCCATCAGGAAGTGGGAAAAGCTCTTTAACAAGGGTGATTAACGGACTGATCCCCTACTTTTACGAGGGGGAATTAAGCGGCGAGGTTTTTGTGGACGGGAAACTGCTGAAAGAAATTCCGTCCTGGGAGCGCGGCAAAATCGTAGGGAATGTATTCCAAGACCCCAGGAGCCAGTTTTTCGCCAATGAGGTTGCCGGTGAGGTTGCTTTCGGCTGTGAAAACTACGGTTATTCCCATGAGGAAATTCGGAACCATGTTCACCAGGCGGCGGCGGACATTAAGATTCAGGACATTCTGGATCATAGCCTGCACAGCTTGTCCTATGGAATGCGCCAGAAGGTTGCGATTGCATCGGCTGAGGCGATTGACCCGGAAATTTATGTCATGGATGAACCGTCCGCTAATCTGGATATTGCATCTACTTATCGTTTTGCAGACATTATCCGAGCTCTGAAACAGCAGGGAAAAACCATTATCATAGCGGAACACCGGCTTTATTATCTGATGGATCTGGCAGACCGTTTTCTGTGTGTGCAGAAAGGAAAAATTGTGCGAGAATTTACTGCACAACAAATGAAAGCTCTGACTAATCAGGAAATCCAGGCGCTGGGGCTCCGCACTCCTGACCTACATCAGATTGAGCAGACAGAAATCTCATCTGCGGCAACCAGCGAGGTTGTCCTGGAAGTGAAAAAACTAAACCACTCTTTTGGTGAAACGATTGTAGCAAAGGATATTGACTTTCAATGCTGTCAGGGGGAAGTGATTGCCCTGATTGGTCCCAACGGGACGGGCAAAAGCACCATAGGGCGAATATTGGCGGGGCTTTTGAAAGAGAAATCCGGAGAAGTCATTTTGTTTGGAAAGCATTGCAGACCAAAAGGCCGCTTAGGAAAGGTCTGGTACATTCCCCAGGATTTAGACAGCCAGCTATTCGGTGAGGATTTGCTGGACGAACTGACTACCGGCGCTGAGGTCAGCCCAGAGCGGAAACAAGCGGCGGAAGAAATCCTGGAAGCCCTGGAACTGACGCCGTTCATCAAACAGCATCCCTCTACGCTGTCAGGAGGACAAAAGCAGCGGCTGGCTCTTGGCGTAGCTCTAATGCACGAAGCGCCTATTATCATACTGGACGAACCTACAAGTGGGCTGGATGGTACGAATATGCGGAATGTCAGCCGCGTGATCCGCAAGCTGGCGAAGATGGGGCATACCATTATCGTCATTACCCATGACGCAGAGTGTGCGCTTGCCTGCTGTGAGCGGGCAATACGCCTTGAGAACGGCTACATTACCGATGATTTTCAAATCAATGGGGCAGAGCTTCTTTTAGAAAAAATTGGGTATGACCAAAAGGAGGGTTAGAAATGGCACAGCAAAACAAGAATCAGCCGAAGGCAAAAACCGGGCTGGCGCGTTGTCTGGAACTGGCTTCCGGCCATAAAGGGCTTGTGTTTCTATCAGGTTTTTTGGCTGCGCTGGCTGCAATTTGTTCTTTTGTACCTTATTTATCAATTTATTACATCATTCGGGAAATCCTGTTTGTTTACCCGGATATGTCGCTCTTGAATGTTTCTACAATCTCAACATGGGGCTGGCTTGCCCTGGTTGGTATTTTGGGGAACATTGTATTTTACTTTTTTGCTCTACTGTGTTCCCACATTGCAGCGTTTGGAACGCTTTATGAATTGAAGGTGACCTTTGCCGACCACATCATGCACATTCCCCTTGGGTATCATTTGACCTTGGGCAGCGGCAAACTGAGAAAAATCATGGACGAAAACATTGAAAGCGTTGAGAAATTTATTGCTCACCAGCTCCCGGATTTTGTTGCCTCTTTGGTTGCACCGCTTGTTCTGGTCATTATTCTTCTTGGGATCGACTGGCGGTATGGTGTGGTTTGTCTGGTCGGTATTGTTCTGGCTTTCATCGTTCAGTTTGCGGGCTTCAACGGCGAAGCAAAGGAAAAAATGCACCGTTTTCAGACCGCCCAAGAGAACATGAACAGCGCCTCTGTGGAATATGTGCGCGGTATGCCGGAGATCAAAGCATTTAATCAGACCGCAGATTCTTTTAAGCGGTTGAGCAAATCCATTACGGACTATACCTCTTTCGTGCTGGAGTACGCATTGGGCTGGCAAAACTGTATGCCTGCATTTACCACAATCATCAACAATATTTATCTGTTTTTAATTCCGGTGGGTGTTCTGATCGGGATGCACACTACGGATTTCAGAGAGTATTCGTTGACATTTATTTTCTACCTGATTATTGTCCATGCGATTTCTGGCATCCTAAATAAAATCATGTTTATTTCGGAGTCCTTTACGCAGATTGACGGCAGTGTAGAGCGCATGGATGAAATCTTGCGTATCCCGGTCCTGCCGGAAATGAATACTTCGGCTGTTATACAAAACTATGACATTGCTTTTCAGGATGTCAGCTTTTCCTATGAAACTGATTCCCAAGTCAAGGCCCTGGCTCATGTCTCTTTCCTTGCGCCTCAGGGCAAGGTAACAGCCGTTGTTGGGCCTTCCGGTGGCGGTAAAAGTACCATAGCCAACCTGATCTCCCGATTTTATGATGTGACGGACGGAAGTATTAAAATCGGCGGTGTTGACATTCGGGATATTCCGCTGGATGCGTTGATGGATAAGGTTAGCTTTGTATTTCAGGATACATTCCTTTTTAAGCAGAGCATCTTGGACAATATCCGCATGGGAAATCCAGATGCTACGGAGGAGCAGGTGATTGCGGCGGCAAAGGCGGCAAGATGCCACGAATTTATCGAGCAGTTTCCAAACGGTTACCACACTGTGATCGGAAGCACTGGCGTCCATCTCTCCGGTGGTGAACGCCAGCGGATTGCCATTGCAAGAGCTATCGTAAAGGATGCCCCCATCATTGTGCTGGACGAAGCAACCGCATTCAGCGACCCGGAAAATGAGTACCTGATTCAAAAAGCCTTTGAAAAGCTGATCCAGAATAAAACTGTTGTAATGATTGCCCATCGTCTGTCTACGATTCGTAACGCTGACCAGATTCTTGTCATGGAAAAAGGATGTCTGATTGAATCCGGCACCCATGACGAGTTGCTGAAGAAGGGCGGAAAATACGCGCAGATGTGGAGCAGCTATACGGAGTCGATCAACTGGAAAATTAGCACAGGAAAGGCGGTGTGATCTATGAGTAAGCTGAAAGAAAAGTTAATGCTGTCGGAGAAAGGCTACTCCGACCTAAAAAAAGCGATTACAGCCTGCACAATAACCAATATTGCGCTGCTGCTCCCTTCAATGGTAGCCTGCCTGCTCTTTTGGGAACTGCTGAAGCCGTTTACCGGAGAAACAATTTCGTGGGTCGCACTGTGGAAGTTGTTGGGCCTGGGAGTGGTAGCGGCTATCCTGGTATTCCTGGCTGCGAAAAACGATTATAGAAAAACCTATATTGCATCCTATAAGGAGGCCAGCACAACCAGACTTCGGATTGCAGAACATCTTCGCAAGCTCCCCATGAGCTTCTTTAACACGAAAGATTTATCTGATATTACCACAAACATGATGGCGGATTGCAGCAGCATGGAATCCATGCTAAGCAGTACCATTCCGCCGTTGATTGCAAATATTATCTCCGTCACCCTGACCTGTATTTGTCTGGCGTTTTTTGACTGGAGAATGGCTCTTGCGATTTTCTGCACGATGCCGGTTACATTCCTTATCATCTGGTGTGGACGCAAGCTACAACTCCGCCTGTTTGACAAACAGGTAGATGTGAAATTGGAGGCGTCCAGCCAGATTCAGGAATACCTGGAAGGCATCAAGATCATCAAATCCTGCGGCCTTGGCGGTTCCCGTTTCTCCACGCTGGACAAAGCACTTCAGGCCATGAGAAAAATTGCCATCAAGGTAGAACTGGCCTCTGGTATTCTGGTTCAGGGAGCCAGCCTGGTTCTGCAAGCAGGTCTTGGCATAACCATTTTTATTGGAACGGTGCTGATAACCGGCGGTCAAATCGAACTGCTCCCTCTGCTGGTGCTATTCATGTTCTCCACGCAGATTTACGGCCCGATCCTTGCCATTCTTTCGCAGTTGACTTCTTTGTTCCACTTGGGAACTGTCACCAACCGTATGCGTACTCTGCTGACCGCACCAGCTATGGAGGGCGAGGATAAAGATGTATCCAAGTACGACATTGAGCTGAAAAGCGTCACTTTCGGATATAACCGTGACGATGTTATCAAGGATGTGTCTTTCTCTATTCCTGCTGGCAGTATAACAGCCCTGGTAGGGCCTTCTGGTAGCGGAAAGAGTACGATTTCCAAATTGATTGCCCGCTTTTGGGATGTAAGAAAGGGTCAGATTACTATTGGTGGTATGGATGTCAGAACCATTGAGCCGGAACACCTGATGCGCTGTATGTCCTTTGTATTTCAGGATGTGACCCTGTTCAACGATACTGTTTTTAATAATATCCGCGTAGGCAACATGAACGCTACCGAGGAACAGGTTATGGCGGCGGCAAAGGCGGCGTACTGTGACGAATTTATCCAGCGATTGCCGGACGGTTATCAGACTGTCCTTGGAGAAAACGGCAGCACTCTTTCCGGCGGTGAGCGTCAGCGGATCTCCATTGCCCGCGCTCTGCTGAAAGATGCCCCTATCATTCTTCTGGACGAGGCAACCGCATCCCTTGACCCAGAGAACGAAGTTTTAATCCAGAGGGCCATTGCAAAACTGGTGGAGGGCAAGACGGTCATTATGATTGCTCACCGACTTCGCACTGTCGTGGATGCTGACCAGATTATCGTTCTGGAAGATGGCAAACTGGCGGAGCTGGGAACACATAAGGAATTGATGGAAAAGAAAGGGCTGTACGAAAAACTGTATCATATTCAGCAGGAGAGCCTTGGATGGGCTGTGTAATTTTTATATTCACAGAGTATGTGCTGAAACTTCATGTGCCGAGAGAGGAGCATTTAGAAAGCACCTGTTAGAAAGAAAGGGGGCGCACTATAATTTTTTCTTTAATTGTCCGTGAAGCGATTGCGGAAATGCAAAAAAAGCAGGAACAAGAGCGAAAAAAGTTTATGAAGCCAGTAATAACCCCATCCGGGGAGGATTATCTGGAGGCCGTACTGGTACTCCAACAGAAGCAAGGAATGGTGCGATCCGTAGATGTGGCCCGGCACATGGAGGTGTCAAAGCCCAGCGTGTGCCATGCGGTGGCGACCCTGCGTGAAGGGGGCTTCCTGACAATGGACAGCGACTATTTCCTGCACCTGACCGATGTGGGGCGGGAAGTGGCGGAGCAGATCTACGAAAAGCACCGCTTCTTTATCGACCGGCTGATCGAGGCCGGCGTAGACCCGGAAACAGCGGAACGGGACGCCTGCCGGATGGAGCATGTCATCAGCCAGGAATCCTTCGAGCATCTGCGCGATGCCTATAAAACAAAAAAAGAATGATATGCCCGCATAGCAGACGGGTAAAACAGTAACGCGGCCGGGCACATCGAACCCGACCGCGTTACTCGTCTTTCTGGAAGGTTTCCGCCTGTTTGCAGAGCGCGATAAATTTTTCGATCTCTGCTTCGCTTTTCCCGGCAAAGAAGTCCACAACTGTTTTCGAGACTGTCTGATTTACCATTTCCGGGAAGATGGCGGCGTCCACGCTGATATTCAGTTCTTTGGCGACAAGGACCACCGTTTCAAATTTCGGATTACTCTGGCAGGTCTCCAAATCTATGATCGTGCGGGGGTTCATACCGAGGCGTTCAGCTAACTGCTTCTGCGTCAGATGCCGGCGCTTCCGTTCTGACCGCACCTTCCATGCAAATAGATCCAGCGGATTGTTCACTACACATCACCTCTACATCATTGTAGGGTGTGCTTCCGCTCATATAAATAACCATAGAACTCATGTAAAGTGAGTTATAACTCATATTTCGGAGTAAAGGGAGATATGGATGAGAGCGCCAACACAAAGGAGGTCAAAATAAGGCGGGGTTTACCGCTTATGCGGCGGACGCCCATGCCACTACGAAAAATATTCCAATAACGCAGCAGCGAGCCATGCTCATGAAAGTGAGTTATGGCTCGCTTTTTATATACTGCGGCTCATATCCAACAAAGCCCGTCCCCGTGACCGCCTGCGCCTGGGCGTGGGCTGCCGCTCCCCGCCCCGTTTCGTTCCGGCCTGTCAACCTGAACGAAACGAAAGGAGCCAAGTATGAGCGGCAAAAAATTTTTTCAGATAGATCCCGAAAACCAGCCAAACAGGACCTCTCGTGAACGAGTAGTGAGCGAAAGGGGAAGAAAAGAATTGCCTCCCGGCACGAAGGGAGGTGAGAACTTGAAACCTGACCGCCACTACGAGCACAAGCAGTACGCCTTTGACAGCTACTGCAAGAAGGTGCTGAAATGCGAGGCGTGCAACGGCTATCGCCAGATCAGCCGGCGCCAGAAGCGTTTCACATCTTTGGAAGAACTGTCCGAGGCTGATTTGGCCCAGCTTGCGGTATATGACCGCTACTCGTGGGCGTACACGACCTTCCCTGTGAAGGGCGCTGTGATCCTGATCGAGGACGACCGGCTGGCCGAGGCACTTCTGGGGCTGTCCCAGAAGGACCGGGAAATCTTTATGATGCACTGGTTCCTGCGGATGACCGATGAACAGATCGCCAAGTACATGGACATGGCCCGCCGGACGGTCAATACCCGCAGGCATAAAGCCTATCGGCTGCTGAAGGAGCTGATGGGAGGTGAAGCGGATGACTAAATCTGCGTGCACGCGGGCATCACTGATCCCTTACCCGGTGATCGCCGCCGCTGTCGGAGGAGACCCCGAAGCGGTGAGCCGGGTAGTCCGGCACTATTCCGGCTACATCGCCGCGCTGTCTACACGGACGAGCTATGGCCCTGACGGCTATCCCCGTCCCCAGGTGGACGAAGATCTGCGCGGTCGGCTGGAAGCAAAGCTGATTATTTCTATCCTGGATTTTGACCTGAGCTGATCCAGGGCCGGGCGCTGCGTGTTCCCCTTTCCACGCGGCGTCCCGTTATAGCTCCTTGACAAAGAAAGCCCGGCGGGAGGCCTCCGGCGCAGTATAAGGCAGACGGATACGATCTGTCTGCGTGGAGCCGGTCGGCCGGTGCGCCATGACCCTGTTGCAAGTCCGCAGGACGGGACCCCTGCTAAACAGGAGAGCGACAAAACCGGGTCGTAAAACAGGTGTGGCAACCTGTGGGCGATGATATGCAGGCAGGATAATGAGACTCGCGCATTGGACGCCCGCAAAGCATCGTGCGCCGCACCCATCAGCATGGGCCGGGGTGAAATTCCCGTGGAGCTGTGCCAGCAGCCATCCGTTTTCTGCCTCTTTCTTTTTACAATCATTCTGTTGCTTTGAGTTTATGGATAGTTCGTAAACTTTTCGATTAGCAGCAGACAAACCCGGAATGGCGCGTTAAAATGAGGATAGGCAAATTATGACCTTCCTTCTACGCGCCGTTCTTGTTTTAGAAAGGGGGCTGCCATGTCGCAAGCATGGAACGGTACGAAGAAGGAGTCCCCGGAACGTAGAACCTATACGGTAGAGGACATTACTCAGATCCTGGGTATTGGCCGCACATCCGCTTATCTTCTCGTGAAGGAAGGACACTTCAAGATCGTACGAATTGGCAACGCCATACGGATTTCCAAGCGGTCATTCGATGAGTGGCTGGAGTCGCTCGACCTATGACTTAGAAAGGAAGTATCGCTATGGCATCGATTATCAAACGGAAAAAGAATTATTCCATCGTCTACAACTATACGGACGAGAACGGTGAGACCCGGCAGAAATGGGAGACCCGCACCTCTTACCAGGACGCATTGAAGCGCAAAGCGGAGGTGGAGAACCAGCAGTTCACAGGGACCTTCCTTCCGCCCAGCAACCAGACCATCGCAGAATTTCTTTTGGACTTTGTTTCTCTCTATGGGGAAAAGAAGTGGGGCGTGTCCATGTACGACAGCCAGAACTCGCTGATCTCCAACTACATCAACCCCATCATTGGAGATTTGAAGGTGCAGGAGGTCACGCCGCGGGTGGTGGACAAGTACATCCAGACCCTTCAGAAAACCCCGGCAGTGAATACCAGGACCCATCATGCAAAGACAGACCTGGTCACCAACGCCACCATCGAGAAGATCATCAAGCTTCTGCGCTGCGCCTTCAAGCAGGCAGTACGGTGGGAGCTGATCGCCAAGAACCCCTTTGACAATGTGGTACTGCCCAAGACGGAGTATAAGAAGCGAGACATCTGGACCGCCGATATGATCCGCACTGCTCTGGATCAGTGTACGGACAGCAAGCTCTATGTAGCGATGAACCTGTCCTTTGCCTGCTCCCTGCGGATGGGCGAGATCCTGGGGCTGACCTGGAACAATGTCCATATCTCCGACGAGGATATTGCCGATGACAATGCCTATATCTATATCGACAAGGAGCTGACGCGGGCCTCCAAACGGGCCATTGAGATGCTGGGGCAGAAGGACGTCTACCACATCTTTACGCCGTTGTTTCCCAACACCAGCACCAGGGTGATTCTGAAAAAGCCCAAGACGGATTCCAGTATCCGCAAGGTGTGGCTGCCCAAGACGCTGGCCTACATCCTGCGGGAATGGAAGAAAGCCCAGGATGAGTTGCGGGGCTTTCTCGGTGACGAGTATCAGGATTATGACCTGGTAGTGGCGCTGCCCAACGGACGCCCCTGCGAGGACCGCATCATCCTGAAGGAGTTTGAGAAGCTGCGGGAGAAGGCAGGGCTGCCCAGGGTGGTCTTTCATTCCCTCCGTCATTCCAGCACCACCTACAAGCTGAAACTGAACCACGGCGACCTGAAGGCCACCCAAGGCGACACGGGCCATGCGGAGATTGACATGATTACCAGCGTGTATGCCCATATCCTGGACGAGGACCGCAAGATCAACGCCCAGAAGTTTGAGAGCGCCTTCTACGCAAATCCCAACCTGCGCGCGGTCCGTCCCCCAGAGGAGCCGAAGGAACCGGCACCGGCGACGCTTGACCTGGAGGCCCTGGTGGAACAGCTCCGGCAGTCGCCGGAACTGGCAAATACCCTGGTTGCGCTGCTCTCGGCGGCACCAGGCGGCAGGTAAGTCCGAAAACTCCAATTAGCAAAGATGGGATTTTTCTTAGCAGGAACATGGAAATCGTTCGTTTCTTCTTAGCAGGATATACATTGCAGCGCATAAAATTCTCCCGGTCCCAAACGAGCAAGAGACCGGGAGAAGCAAAATAAAAAACGCTGCAAACCAGCGAAAAATGGCTTGCAGCGGTGTTTTTGGCGTCCCAGACACGACTCGAACGTGCGACCCCGGGCTTAGGAGGCTCGTGCTCTATCCAACTGAGCTACTGGGACATATATCAAAAATATTCAATTTTCCTCCGCCCACGGACTCGAACGAACTGCCGCTTAGGAGGCAGTCGCTCTATCCTACTGAGCTATGGGCTCATGCGCCTGAAACCCGGTGATTTCAAGGCTTTCACAAGTTGCCGCCGAAGCACGCAATTTTCAGCAGCAAACCTATTATAGCATAATCGGCGGATTCGCGCAAGGGAAAAGCAACTTGCGCGCGAAAAATCGGGGAACTTTTTCCTGCCGTATGCGCAGCCCGTCGCGCCTGACGGTTCGGTGCAGCGTCTCCGCCGAGTAGTTTTGCAGATTCCAGAGCTTGTTCATCTTACTTCATCCACCCGATTTCCGCCGCGAACGGGTTCACAAAGTCGAATGTGTCCAGTGTTGCATCCCGCGAAATCGTTTGCAGCACTTCCTCGTCCCAGTAGTCCCGGACAACGTACTGCCCGCCGTCGTAATCCGCAAAGAACGAGAACCCGTCCGTCACATCGGTCACGACCCACGCGCCCGTGTCCGTCCATTCCGCCGTGATGTACAGCCACGCAAGGTCGTCCAAATCACCCGATTCGGCAAATCCCGGCGTGTCGTATCCAACTGACAGAAAGATAGCATCCCCCTCGTGATAGGTGTCCAGATACGCATTTTCCGGCAGGTTTGAACTGCGCGTGATGGCATACGTCGCGCTGTCCGCGTCCCACACGGCGGCTTGCAGGTACTTGTTCCCGTCCGCGTCCGCCAGCAGGAGCAGCACGCGCAGGCTGCTGATGTCGCCCTCCACCACCGTGTCGCCATTGGTGAGCGACGGGGAAATCTGGTCGCCAAACTGCGGATTGATGACGTTCCCCCACTTCGGGACGATGAGTTCCTCCGCCGTGACCGCGCTGCCCGCCCGGATTTCGAGGGGCACACAGTCATCCACCGTGATAAACGTGCGCCCCTCCGCCGATGCCAGCGGCAAGAGCAGGACGAGCATCAGTAGAATCAGAAAAACCGTTTGCTTGCAGTGATTCATATGCTGCCTCCTTCATGGCACGTCAGATTCCGCCGTGCATCAGCCCGGAATCCAGTAATAATACCAGTCGTTATCCAGCTGCACCCGGTGATACCACGAGGGCACCTCCTCCGTGTCCGGTGCGTAGAGTATCCCCTGCGGAATGCCTCCCAGTGCCCGCCATGCCTGCTCAAAGCAAATGCAGCTGCCCACCTCTTCATAGATTTTCTCAACGCCCATCTCCGTCAGTGCGTCCGACGGCGTGTAAAAGGTCGTATAGCGCACCCGATAGGCATAATCGTCCCTGTCCGCCACGAAGGACTGGTAAGCGGGCTGATTTTGCAGATAGGTGTCCGACACCTTGTTCCGCGCATACGCCATCCCGATTCGTGACCAGAGCAGCCACCCGGCGACGGTAACAATCACGATGCCCAGAATGATTGTGAGCGCAATCATCAGCCTTTTCATGCCGATACCAAGCGGTTCGCGCAGGTCATTCAAAAACTTCCGAAAGCGTTTCATGCGTTTTCCTTCTTTCTTCGCGTTCGCGTCGCTTGGGTTGTGAGGAATTTTGTTCGCCTTTGATATATTCGCCGTGGGCGTAGGGAGTTCCTGCTCTTGGCAATACTGGGCGGCAGAATTTACAATTGTACCGAAAAAGCAGCCGCAGTCCTCCACACAGGAACCGCGGCTGTTTGCATTATAAAAATAATAGGGAATTTCTCTTACGCAATCGGAATCTTCACCGTGTCGCTGCGCTCGCCGTCGCTGATGGCAACCTCCACCGCGCCGCTTTCGCCTGCTTCCACCACCGCCAGCGCTTCGCCGTAGTAGGTGTCGGTTTCCGGCGTCAGGTAGCTGCCCGGATGGAAGGGGCACGCGCTGCCCGCCGCCAGCAGCTTGCCGCCGCTGACCGTGATGTTCACCATGCCGCGTTCCATCGGCTTCAATTCGCCCGCACGGTCGGTGTAGCGGATGCGAATGTAGCACAGGCGGCCGGGTTTCGTTTTCTTTTCCTCCGGCACGGCGCGCAGAACCGTGTCCGCCCCGGCCGTTTGCAGCTTGCAGCGCCCCAGCACGCGGTCAATCGCGTCATAGGACACGGCTTCGAGCGTGCCGGATTGGTACGGAATGGTGAATTTCGCCAAGCAGTCGTTCTTCAGCTGCTTTTCCGCCACCTTCTTGCCATTCAGCAGCAGCGCGACCTTCGCTGCGCGCGCGTAGACCTCAATGTGCGCCTTCTTGCCCTCGCAGCCAGCCCAGCTCCACGACGGCATGGCGTCCGTCATCTTCCATGCCGACGGCGAATGCTTCTCGCCGGAGAACATGACCGGGCGAACCGCGATGTACGGCCCGATTTCCTGCTCCAGCGCGACGCGGGTGTACAGCGCTTCGCCCAGCGGACGGCCGTTCAGGTCGATGCGCCCCGACCCCGCCGTCGTCCAGCCCAGCCCGCTGAACTGCGTCGCATACGCCTTGTATTCCCACGACCCAACGCCGACTTCACCCAGATAGTCCATCCCCGCCCAGACGAAATCGCCCACCAGACGCGGGTTCTTCTTCGCCTGCTCGCGGAAGCGGTACGCATCATTGCAGAACGTCTCGCTGCCCAGAATCAGCCGGTTCGGATACTTCTTCAGGTCGCGCTTGTAGCGGTAGATGCCGTAGTTGTAGCCCGCAATGTCCATGTTGGCAAACGCGTCGCGCGTGCGCACGTCACAGCCGTGCAAAGTTGCGCCG
>ENA-OYXO01000277-OYXO01000277.1-human-gut-metagenome-genome-assembly--contig:-NODE-277-length-19416-cov-12.428697_pt1 | contig 19416 bp, 20 predicted proteins | sample MGYA00244219_ERZ653425 | MGnify/ENA primary metagenome ERZ653425 (study PRJEB26926, sample SAMN06164965) | human gut metagenome | biome: ENVO:00009003; feature: ENVO:2100002; material: ENVO:00002003... | reverse complement strand
TGATATAGCAAGAGGAATAGCAAGTGCGGCAAATGACACAAAAATTATCAATGCAACATAGTTGATAAAATAATCGGGATTAGCCAGCCAAGCAAGGAATATAAAGAACAAGTCCAAACAGGCAAGTGTGATAATCCATACACGATTAGAGGAAATATAGGTTAAAAGTATTTTTAGCTTCTTCATAATCGCACCTGCTCTTTCAATCGATAGCCTTGCCCGCGTACTGTTTCTATCCGATCTTCAAGACCAAATTCACGGAGCGTTTTCCTCAATCGCGTAAAGGTTACTTGCAGCGCATTTTCGTCAATGTATTCTTCCGTTCCCCAAAGCACGTTGCACAGCTCATGTTTGGTAACAAGATTAGGGCTTTTCTTCAAAAGTGCAAGCAGTATTTTTCCCTCATTGGGTGGCATGAGGGAAGAACTCTTTCCCACATAGATTGTAAAGGTGTTTGGGTCAAGTAAAAATCCGTTCCCGTCCAGTAAGCCTTGCCGTATCTGTTCCTCTTTGCGTCGTAATAAATTTTTAATGCGGGCAAGCAGGCGCTCTATATTACACGGTTTTGTTAAATAGTCGTCAGCTCCCAATCCTAATGCGTGAAGTTCGTCCTGCAATTTATCTCTTGCCGTCAACACCAATACCGTTCCAAGCTGCTTTGCTTTTAATTCTTTACAGATTTCAAAGCCGGAGTGAAATGGAAGATTTATGTCAAGCAAAACCAAATCAGGGGAATACTCTGCAATTTCCGATATTGCGTTTTCAAAATCAAATAACGCAACTGTTTCATACCCCGATTTTCCCAATAAATCCGTCAGTTCTTCCCGCATATAAACATCATCTTCAACTACCATAATTCGTGCCAATACGACCACCTCCTTTCACGTAAGCCTGTTATGAATTAGGCTTGTAATTTATTTTTCCGATTTCCCGTGTAGCTGTCCGCGCAACAGCCACACCGTAAATTGCCATAATAAGAACGACAGTAAATGCCATAATAATCAACAACGGATAAGATTGCCCGATCCTTGTGCTGTCAGAGTATAAATGTTGCTGCATTGCATAAATACCAACCGTACCGCTTATACAAGCCAACATTAGGGGGAGCAGGAAATACCATAAAACTTGTTTATAAATTGACCGCTTTATCTGTTCTCGCCTCGCACCCAAAATTGAGAGTGTCAAATATCTTGATTTTGTCGATTGCATTTGTGTTAAGAATTGCAAAGCAAGCAATGCACACGCAATAATCAATAGCATAAAGCCCATATATAAAGTCGTGTAACTCCCGGAGATAAGATAAAATAGCTGCCGCCCGAAATTATCAAGATAGCTTTCGTAATACAGGCCGGACGGCTTCAGCAAATCACGTGCTTCCATAACGGATAACATCAGCCCATTTGCTTCTACAAGCTCATTCGGAATACAGAAATTCCAATATATAGAACACGTGTCCGGGTCTACATAGTTATGATATATCTCGTCGGAAACAATCAACGCAGTTACAATTTTAACATTTTCATCAGCGGTAAGTCCTTTCATCGGTACAGACGAAACAAGCGTAACTGGATTTTTGTCAATGGCAATCAACGCATTATTGCTTGTCTGTGCGTTCTCTGTAATCCTGTTTAGCAGAGCAACGGTATCTTCCTGTTCATCTTCTAAAAAGTCCGGGTTGAGGTAAAAAACAGCTTCGTCATTTTCAAGATTTATTTGCTTTTCTCCTGCGGCTTCCAACAGGCGATTATATGATGAAACTGGGAGCATATAAGGAGAAACACTCCCCGTATCAATAAATCCAAGCAGATTAAGGGCTGCGGGTTGATGTGAACCAAATTCGTAACTGGCAGCTTCTTGTGTAGAAGGATCTATTACACCCTCTGGCAAGTTTTGAACAATCTCTTTTCTTAATACAGACCAGTCAACAAAGGATTTCATTTCCCCGGAAGCAGGATGTTTCATGTTCCCTGTTTCCATACGGTTAAGATTAGCTACATAAACTCGCATTTGGTCATCGGAAAGGTATTGTTCAATATTCTGTTCTTCGCCCATTACTGTAAAATCATAAACAGCAGAAGTTCTTGTTAATTCATTCCCATGCGACATAATAGTTGCAGAACCATTTGCAATAAACATAATAGTAAGCATCATCAGAATAGACGCAACACTAATTGAAATATATTTATAAACAACATTTTCGTGAAGCTGTCGCAAAGTAAATACATAAAGTCCTTTTGTCGCTTTACGTTTGTTAGAAGCAGCTACTATACTTAAAAGCCGGGCAATGCCACGGATAAAAAGAATTGTTCCAACAATTCCAAGCAGGACAGCAACAAGCAGCATTACACCACCGCCAGTCATGAAGTGTTCTATGGCAACCCAGTATGCAACAAGTAAAACTGCCGTACCAATTACAAGGGATAGCAAACTTCCGTGTGTGCTACCCGTGTGTTGTTTTTTTGCCATTTCTCCATAAAGCAGTTGGTGGACTTCTTTCTTAAACAATTTTCCACATAGTATAAACAACGCCACACATTGGATAATTAAAAATCCCAATATCGTAAAGAAAACTGCGCTTAATGAAAAACTTGATTGATGTGCAATAATACCGTGTCCGACTAAACGCGCCGTTGCAAGGCTGATAACTTCGGATAGAAAACCACCGCAGATAAGTCCACCCAAAAGAGCGACAAGTGAAGTAATAAGCCCCTCCGTCATAATTTGCGTAAATAATCGGGTCTTTGTCATACCAAACATCAAATATAACCCTAATTCCCGACTGCGACATTCGAGCTGATACTTATTTGCAAATACTACAAGGAAAAATACAAATAATAATGCACAAACATAGACAGTAGGCAAAAGGTTTGTAAGCAGCCGTTCCACGGCGTCGCTTTCAAGGCTGCTTAAAAAGCGTATCACGTCCTGCGCTCCGAGAGAAAGCACAATGTAAAATGCCGCTACCGCAGTTACCATTGTCAGAAAGTAAATCAGATTTTCGTTGCGGCTCCGTTTGGAATTTCTCCATGCAAGGTTAAAGAACATTTGCACTCCCTCCTCCCATTTGCGCCATTACCTGTAATATGCGTGCATAAAATTCTTCCCGTGTTTCTGTCGGAACTTTGCGACGCAATTCATGGAAAATAACGCCGTCCTGTATGAACAAAATGCGGGAACAGAAACTTGCTGCGTTAGGGTCATGCGTAACCATTAAAATGGTACGTCCTTGCACTTGGTTGACTTCCCGTAACTTTTCCATGAGTAGCCGCGCGGCTTTTGTATCTAATGCGCCTGTCGGCTCGTCAGCCAAAATAATATCTGGATCAGAAATCAAACTGCGGGCTGCGGCTACACGCTGCTTTTGACCGCCAGACATTTGCGCCGGAAACTTTGAAAGAACATCAGTAATTCCAAGAAGCCCGGCTATATCATTTAGGCGTTTCTCAGCTATGGAAATATCTATATTGTGAATGGATAGTGGCAATAGAATATTTTCTCTGCCTGTCAAATTGTCAAGCAAAGCAAAGTCTTGAAACAGATAGCCAATTCTATTTCCACGGTATTCCGCCAACTTAGCACCGTCAAAGGCACTTATATTTGCCCTGGAGAGCAAAATCTGTCCAGAGGTTGGTTTAATAACTGTAGCAATACAATTCAGTAGTGTAGTTTTTCCGGAGCCGCTGGCTCCCATAATTCCCAAATACTCGCCATTGAGAACATCAAAGGTAATTCCGTTTAGTGCTTTTGTGGGAACGCCCTCTTTGGAGTATGCTTTGTGCAGGTCGCGTACCTCTAAAAGTTTTTTTGTATCATTCATATCTTACACCTCACATTTTTGCTTGCGCCTATCTTACGAATATAATTTTACTGCACAATAAGCAACTACACCACTTACAGTTGTTGTAAGGTTTTTCATTACTTAAGAAATATTGTACTGTGTACACGTGAAAAAATCAATTACCGATACCTTACCTACCTTGCCTACCGCAAGACAAAGGCGGCAGACAAACCGGCTTTCCGTACTGCCCACGAAGCAGATCTGCTTCTCCATGAAGCGGCTAAACGAGCCTTTGACGCTCAGGGTGTGAAGAAGCTGCCCACGGTCAAAGTTTTGCAAGTAGAGTACACAGAACTGCTGGCAAAGAAAAAAGCCGCTTATGAAGATTACAAGCGGCTGCGGAAAGAAAATCAGGAATTACAGGCGGTCAAGTCTAATGTGGATACCCTGCTCCGTATTGAAGAAGAACAGCAGGAAAAGAAACAGGAACAGAATCGTTAAGATTGATGATTTCGCTTACACCTACGAAAATCTGGGACATGGCAGCCAACATATGACTGTCTTGTCCCAGATTCTTTTTCTGTTTCAATTATTTGAATTGATTAAACGATACTGAAACCTGCTTCAGCAAGCACCGTTAATGAATTGTTGTAGTTTTCTGCTTTTACAAGAATGTAATCTGTATTGTACGTTGAAATTGCAAAGATACCGATTTTGTTGTCAGCAAGGATAGCAGATATTCTTGATAAAATTCCAATCAATGAAAAATCTAATGTCCCTTGCACCCGAAACGCTTTCCATCCATCATCCCGTACCGCCACGTTTTTTGGTACATTTTCTGTTAGGCAGACCAGCGAATTTTCTTCATCCGTCTTGCCAATAAAGCAGTATTCCTGTGACAGATCTACCTCTGAATAATTTTCTACTTTGCACACAGATAAATCTGCTGAAATTTTTTCAATTTTCATATCCATTCTATTCTCCCAAATTATCGTAAGAGTGGCATACTACCTGTGAGCTTGTTGACTTTTTTCTTTGCTCCGCAAATCGCAAGACCGAAGTATTGTAACGTGCTTTCTGGTACACCTGCCATTTTTTCGATAAATTCATCATAGGTCTTGCAGCTTTGAGCCAGATCGGAGAAGTCTACAACAGCTAAATCCTGAAATTCCGGTTGATACAGCTTTTCTCTGATTTCTTTGATAAGTTCGGGCGTTCCCTTTAGAATAGGGACAGGAAATTCAATTATTCCAAGGTGCTGATTTCCGCTCTGATCTGCCACATTAGCTCCAACTACTTCCGGCATTTGTTTACCAAGCGTAATTCCCATAATCGCCGCTGTGTTTGCAATAATGCCAAGCGGCAGGTTTTCGTCAATTACCATGACGCATTTCTCATTCTGTAAATCCATTGTTCAGCCTCTTTTCTTAAACAGCTTGCTTTCGGAAAGAAACAGTCCGGCTAACGTCAAGACCGTTCCGATACTTGCCAGCATTGTGATTTTTTCATGTAAGATCAATACCGAGGTTCCTACTGTAATAACCGGAACCATGTAAATATAAATGCTTGTTTTGACCGCTCCCAACACTTTGACAGCAAAATTCCAAGTGACAAAACAAAGAGCGGAGGCACCCAGTCCCAAATAAACGATATTGAACAGATAAACCGGGTCAGCGAACCTTGTCAGTTCCAGCTTAAAGTCAAACAGGAACAGGGCTGGTATCATAAACAAGATACCATAGAAGAACACCCGTCTTGTGGTAAGAATGGTATTGTAGCCATAGCCGCTAATCTTCTTTGTCAATACGGAATAACAGGCCCATACCAAAGCCGCCAGCAGAGCAAGAAGATCGCCAGCCGGGTTTAACTCCAATTTTGAGCCATTGAAACTAATCAAAAAAATCCCGGCCATAGCAACGACAAAGCCGATGAAAAAGTTAGGCCGCAGTTTTTCTTCGCCCTTCAAAAACAGATGGGTCAAAATCGCTGTGAAAAAGGGAGCCACAGAAATGATGACACCTACGTTGGAGGCCAGCGTATAGGTCAGGGCTATGTTTTCCAATAGGTAGTACATACAAATTCCGCAAAAACCAGCGGCAACAAAAGTAATTTCCTGACTGCGAGTTGTTCCTGTCAGGCGGTGTGGATAGACCAACAACAGAACCAGCAAGCCCATGACAAAACGGAAAAACAAAATTTCTATCGGCTGAAAATCTACCAGCAAAATTTTCGTAGAAATAAAAGTTGTTCCCCAAATGATGATGGTAAGCAGGGCTGATAAATGCCCAGCAGTTTGTTTATTCTCCATTCTGATTGCCTCCTGTCTCGGTCTTAAAAATGTCACGGTAAATGCCGGGAGCAAGACCGATAAAGCTGTTGAAATAATTTGTAAAGTGGCTTTGGTCAGAAAATCCCGTCGATAGTGCCGCTTCAATCGGGGCTACGCCTTGCTCCAACAGTTTCTTTGCTTCCCCAATACGAATGTTTTGCAGATAAAGGTATGGGGTCACACCTTTTGATTTTGTAAATGCCCGAAGCAGAGTGGATTTACTAAGCCCGGCATAGCGGCAAATCTGGTCTAAATAAATGTGCTCGGCGTAGTGCTGTTCCATAAAGGTACAGGCTTTCTCAATTTCTTCCCGGCACTCTGGAATACAGCTTTCAAATGGCTGACCGTATCTTTGAAACAACAGGGACAGCAAAAGGATCAGATTTTCTTCCTTTCCAAACTCACCGGAGCCGCCCATAACCATTTCGTGAAGCGGGCGTAAATAGCAGGTCACTTCTTCATCAAAAATCACATTTTTTGAAAAACCGGGAAGTGTCCGCTTTCCAGTCACTTCCTCTGCCAAATCCAACATGATTGTCTTGGGGATATTTAATCCTCGGTAATCTAATGTGCCGCCATCATTCTGTACACATCCGTGATTGTCTCCCGGATTAAATAAAATGATGTTGCCTTTTGTAATTACATATTCTTGGTTTTTGCAGGACAGGCATCTTTCTCCGTCCTCGATAAAACCAATGACATAGTATTCATGGAAATGGTTGGGGAAGGGCTGCACAATTCCTTCAAAGCGATAGGCTTCTATCCGCAGTTCATCATCATAAACTACGGTTCTTGTCTCTTTTTTCATGTGCGTTTCCTCCTTGACGACATTCATTGTATCACGCAATTTTTCAAATGGCTTGTAAAATATCTTCATTTTCAGTTTTTGATCAACTTGCCGGAACTATAAGATAATACCTTGCCTATATTAGAAACAGGAGAAAACAGAATAAGCGTAGCGTAGCCACCACAAATTTTGTGGTGTTCGGTCAGAGGTGCGTCAGCACTCTGCCGGGGGATTGGGGAACTCCCCAACAAGCGGAAAGGGGTATTCTTTCGCCGGACAGCACGAAGGGCTGGAGGGCAAAAGAATATCCCTTTCCATTGCTTGCAAAATTAACTTGGTTTTTCTACTTCATTGTTCCATTGGAACCGAAATGCAGATGATCAGACCGTGAGGGAAGCTTTGCTCAAAGCAAAGCTTTCCATTATGTGCCTGAACAATTTGCTTTACTAATTTCAGCCCCAGTCCATGCGCTGTTTCGCCGGTTGCTCTGCTGGTTCACTCGAAACTGTTCGATTCGGATTTTTGTTGAAGGTTAAGTAGCTGCTCCGTAAGGAAATCCAATGTAACTGGAACTTTCCCATGAAACGCTGGAGTTCTTCATCTTCAATGGAATTTGAAACTTGAACGCTGTTTCCTGCTGGTTTACTTTTTCTCAAGAAATTAAAAACGGCTCCATTGCTTTTCATGCCCCATTTTTTTATACTACTGTTAGGAGGTAAAGAGCATGAAAGAAATCAATCTCGGCCACATCCTGATTGAAAACCGCCATAAGCGAGGAATTACACAGGACGAATTGGCCTCATATATGGGTGTTTCTAAAGCTGCTGTTTCAAAATGGGAAACAGGAATGACATATCCCGATATTACTTTGTTACCGCAGCTCGCCACTTATTTCAATATCAGCATTGACGAACTGATCGGCTATGAGCCACAAATGACAAAAGAACAAATTCGTGACTTATACCGAAAGTTGGCAGCAGACTTCTCCACCCAGCCGATAGAGCAAGTAAGAGAACAATGCCAGGAGATTACAAAAAAATATTTCTCCTGTTTTCCTCTCTTATATCAAATTGGCAGCTTGTATGTAAACCATAGCGCACTGGTTGAAGATAAGGCTATAGCAAAAGAAATATTAGAGGAAGCCAGCAGGCTTTTTGAACGAGTGAAATCCGAAACAGACAACGTAGATTTGGCAAAGCAGGCTCTTAATATGGAGGCCCTATGTCAATTATCTCTCGGCAATCCGAAAGAGGTGTTGAACCTTCTAGGTGAGCCTGACTTTTCTATGACATCCACAGAACCTTTGCTTGCTTCTGCCTATCATTTTCTGGGTAACAAAAAAGAGGCCAAGAGTATTTTGCAAGTGGGGATTTTCCAGCATACAGTTGTACTTATGAACTTGTTGTCCATATATTTAGGATTGTGTCTGGACAATACGGAAACTTTTGAGGAAACAGTCCGTAGAGCCGTTTCTATTGCCAGAGCTTTCAACCTGAACAAATTACATCCGGGAATCATACTCCCGCTGTATTTTACGATTGCACAAGGGTACATGAAGTTGGGAAACTCGGAAAAAGCATTGGAAACTTTGGAACAATATACGCAACTGGCAACCAGCAACATTTATCCCTTAAATTTTCATGGCGATGAATACTTTGATCAGTTAGATAGATGGCTTGAAAACACACTTACTTTGGGAAGCGATATGCCCCGAAATCAAATGATGATACAGAAAAGTGTGTCGGAGTCCATCACAAATTGTAAGGTCTTTGAACCGTTAAAAGACAATGTTCAGTTTCAGAACATGACAAAACGGTTAAAAACTCTTGGAGAAAATCGGTGAGCCAGCATTTAAGAAACTGGTTGAGAAATGGAGGATTATAAAATGATACGCAAATTTCTGAAAAAAATCTTGGGTGAAAACTTTACCGAAAACAACGCGAAGCTGGCAATTGTCAATTTTGCAATTATCCTTTTCATGTTCGTGCTGTCTGGTATTATGCTGTTCTTCCTGCCCGAACAGATTTCTATTTTGCACACAGGTGATACTTATTATCCACTCCCCAGTGTTTTAGCCGTTTGGCTGCTGCCGGTTATTGCTTTGGTTGTAAATATTGGCTTTATCAAGCAAAAGCGTCTGACTAAGATGAATAGCGTTATGTTTGTTGTGCTTTTAGTTGTAATGATGGCATCGTACATCTCACAGATATAAGCCAGAGCCATGATGAAGCGCACATTATATAAAGCAATCCTAAAAAGTAGAAATACTCCTGTCATCACTCTTTCCATTGCAATGGTAGGAATTTATGTAGGGTACTTGATATGGTATATCGTAAACCGCTATCTCCCTGAACCAATATCATCTTACCGTGTGTTAGTTGCAATTCTGACATTTTGGATATGTGCTTTTGTTGCGATATATAAAATACCAGATCAGCTTTTTACAAATCGGAGAATAAAAGATGTACTATGCTTTCCGGTGTCGGCTGACGAGTTGGTTTCGTTAGTTATTGGCCGTCTTGCCTGTTTCCAATTTGGTATGGTTGTTTGTGGATTTTGGGCTTATTTTTTATACGCAAGTGATGATTGGCTTTTAACCATTACCATTCTGCTATGTTGCTGGATTTGTAGTTGCCTGATTGATTTGCTTGTCCTGGTGGTATCTACGGCTATTGGGAATTTGCTTCCGGCGTCCATTGTGGGATATGGATTTATTCTCTTTCAATATGGTGCCTTTTTATTACTGGCTTTGTCTGCGGGCAACCTTGTAACTAAAATTTTCTTTTGGCTTGGATATTTAGAAAATCTGAATGGGCTATTTTATTCCGTCCATTGGCTTTTGATCGCAATACTGTCCACGATATTGCTGGCGGTTTGCGCCTGCTTTTTCGTGAAATACAAATATATCAGAGGGTATCTGAATACACAGAATTTCCAGTACAGGAGAACCGATAAGGCCATCGCACCTACTAAAATTCAAAATCCGTATTTCTTGTTGGAATGGAAAAGGGTGTCAAGAAATAAGGAACTCATTTTCTTTTCAAACATCAAGAATATCCTGACAGTCTTTGTTCTCTTTAGCTTGCTGGTGCAAAATTTTGAATGGATAGGCTTGTCTGAAAAATATGCGATAGAATTATTCCTGTTGGTGTCCTGCTGTGCCGTCAATACGATTTCCAGTACAGCGTATTCCAGCGACCCGAATAAATCCTATTTTTCTTTTCTTCCTATATCCGCACACAGACTGTTCTTCTGGAAAACGATACAGGGGTTTCTGTGGGGAGAAATTACAGTATTGCTGTTTTGGGCGGGAGTCATCCTTTTTCGTAATATCCCTATATCGGATGCCTGCCTACTCCTCGGTTATAGTACAGCAATGAATTATAGCTGCGTATGGTTCGGGGTGTTTTTAGACTATAAAATGCCGCGCACACCAAACAGCACAAACGAACTGCTTCATGGGAATATCAGCAAAGTGCTGGTTCTCTTTGCTTCAATAGCTCTGACTGTTTGGGAAATCTATTTTTCAGCGCAAATGTCTGGTTCTGTCTCTCTGCTTTTGTTTGCAGTTTGTATAAGTATCTGCATTGTTATGATAGAACTTGGATATTTGATGTTTTGCAGGAGGGCCTTTAGTGATTGAAATAATTGATCTTTCAAAAAAATATGGAAACAATGCAATCCTTGAAAATGTTTCCTGCTCTTTAGAAAATCAACGGATTTATGCACTGGTCGGTGTTAATGGAATAGGAAAATCCACATTATTAAATGCGGTTACACAACCAGCCAATATAGACAGCGGAAAAGTGGAGATTGATGGTATTAACAGCCAGAAATATGAGTCTAAATTTCACTTTTTCTATGTGCCGGACAGCAAAGAGATGTTTTTGAATTTGACTGGAAATGAATACTTGAAGTGCATTATACAGTTATATCGGCAAGACGCTGTGAAATCTGATGAAACACTCAAAAAACTGTCAATCGCATTCAAACTGGAACGATCACTGAATGAATATATTGCAAACTACTCATTGGGAATGAAACAAAAAGTCTATTTGATGGCGGCGTTTCTTTCTGGTGCGGGTAATTTGATTTTGGATGAGCCTTTCAATGGACTTGACCCGGAAAGTGTCGCAATACTAAAAAAATTGCTGGCAGAATATCGGAATATGGGAAATCTAGTCCTGTTTTCTATCCACAATCTCGATTTGGCTGCGAATTTTTGTGATGATATAGTTTTTATTGACAAGCAAAGAAAAGTTTTTCAAGCTGAAAATCCAAGAGATTTCAAACAACTGGAAAATGTGTTCTTTCAAAAATGTGTTTAAATTAAAATAATTGTTACAAGGAATTGGAGGATTTCCCTAATACTGAATACTTACAGGGAGGTGAACGTTAGGTTGCTCAATTCCTTTTCAATCTAATGCCCGGTGGGCAGGTAACGCACAGTAAACAACTTGCTGACGAAGCGGATGTGGTATTAGAAGTCAAACAAAGAGAATTGAATACACGAAAACATTCGAAATTATAATACACAAAGAGATTTTCCTGCGTAGAATAGAGAAAAGCCAGTGGGGAGAGGAATATTCACACCCACTGGCTTAGTCTTTATCCATCTTTTCCGCAAGAGCGGTTAGTTCCTTGGTCAATGCTTGGACTGTGTTTAACAGCGTTTCCCGCATTTCTGGCGGACAAGAATGGTAATAGGTTTTGAGCTGGTTCAAGTCCTGTTCTTCAGCACTGAGATTTTTCATTATCAGGTTATCTAAGGACAGATCCAGAGCTTCAGCAAGGGCCTGCAATATTTCAAAAGAAGGGTTCTTCTGTCCTTTTTCAATGCCCGCAATATGTTTGATTGACACATGGCTGCGGTCGGAAAGCTGCTCCTGTGTCAGATTGGCTTTATTTCTGGCGGCTCTTAAACGCTCGCCTAATATGGTCAAGTTATCTTTCGGCATAATCGTTCACCTCTATATTATTCTATCGTTCCGATTTGAATGATGGTATAACCTCATTGTTCCTGTTTACAGATACGATTATGCCGATTTAAAACAAATATAGGGAGTCACTTTGATGAGTTAAAAAAAACGGTAACTCACCAAAGCGATTTGACACGCCCGGATCACAGTTGCCGTACCGGAGGCCACTGTGATTTTTTTGTTTTATGACTTCAAGGAGCTTGATAGCACATGCTATGGTGACTATCGAAAAAAAGCCTAATTCTTGCTGAGGGGCACCATGCTCCTCCACCGGTGTTATTGTGGCAGGTTAAACAGAATAATTGCACTGTTTCTTTTTGTTGCGCCAGTTTTCCAATATGGAAAGCTGGCGTTTTTGTTTGTCGATTTTTGACGAATGACAACGAGAATTGTCGATGTCGTAGCCCGCCCTCATCAGTTCGCAGCCCACGAACTGATGAAAGGAGTAAACGGCTATGACCGAAGAATATTGGGCAGCGGTCTTAGAACAAGAAGATCGTTTGATAAGTAATTCAGACCGGAAGTTCCGGTATCATTGCTATTCGCTGGAGAGCATGAGCGAGGAACTTGCCTTCCAGGAACGAACAGTCTACATACAGGAGGACGCCGTATTTCGTTCTCTGGAGCGTAATTTTCTGGACTCTGTTCAGAATGAGCATTTATCGGCTGCTCTGAGCCGTCTGACCGACCGGCAGCGGCAAGTGATTGAACTTCATTTCTGGCAGGGGTATCAGTACAAGGAGATTGCAGTTATCCTCGGATGTGACCCGTCGGCGGTCACTCGCCTGCTTCAGAGAGCGTTTAAGCAGATCCGCATATATTTCCTTAGTAGGTAAGAGCAACGGCAACATCCAATCTGACGGATGTTGCCGTTACTCATGCCTATTAAAAAATTTTTTCAAAAATTTTCTCTACCCCGTCAATTTTTGACCTCTCTAATCTCCGATGAGTAGAGGGACAAGCCCTCAATAAAATTTCGGAGGTATTGAATATGGAAAAATTGGTACGAGTAATCAAACTGCGCCCCGGTGAAGCTGTTCTGATCGTTATGGAAGACGGCTCTGCCCCTTGTCCTTGTGGTATGTGCGGCATGGGAGCTGCCCCTGATCCTGATGACGAACATTTCCCCCATGGCATTCTTCTCTGCCTGGATGACGCTGCATAGGAGGGAGCCATGTGTTACGTTACGATTTTTGATGGCGGCGGAAAGCCAATCACGGTTGAGGTGTCCAGAGAAATCTATCAGGTCTTTGCCGACTATGAGCGTGAAATGGAACGCCAGCGCAAAGAAGAATACCGTCATCGTGACGCCCGTTCCTGGGATGCCTGTTTGATTTTTGAACTGTCAACGGAACCGCTGGAACAGACCTATGAGCGTATGCGAACCCTACGGGAAATCCAGGAGGCATTGCTTTCGTTCACACCCAAACAGCGACGTCGCTTTCTTCTCCATTTTGCTTATGGCTATACCTACTTAGAGATTGCCAGAATGGAAGGAAGCAACAAGTCCACGGTAATGCGTTCTGCAAAAACGGCACTGAAAAAAATTCAGGAAAAGCTGGCGGCATAATAACAACTTTTGCCCGTTTTCTGTCCTATAAAGTGAAAGGGAAAAGGTTCCCTCTCGCTTATAGTACCTTGACAAAAAACGGGAGATCCGTTCATATCAGTATTCAAGTTTTTATATGCTGCGGCGAGCGTCACATAGCACAAACGCCAAGACCCCCTGCGGACGGTCAGAGCGTCCGTCAACAAGATAACATCAAAGGGGCTGAGCGGTATTTGGTGGCTGATAGCCAGCCTGTGGTGGGCTGCAAAGCGCCACGACCCGCAGTATAAAAGACCGTGCTTACTCACCGAAAACTACTGCGAATATGGTGTTACCCACCTATCGGCGGTTGCGGTGGTTCCGCAGTTTTACTGGCAACCCGGAACCGGCTTGAATACTCCCGTATCGGGGATAGAGCAAACAGGCAGTCCTGCTGTCTGATAATACGATACATGAAGCAATGAAATAGAGAAGCTGTGCCAGTTCTATCTGGCACAGCCCTTCTCGTTCCTATAAGGATGTGATGATATGGCGGATAAAAAGCCTGCGTCGGTCACAAAGAAGAAAGTGAAAGGCACGACTTATGTTGTGTCATCGTTCTTCAATGAGGCCGCAAAAGAAACGCTTTTCGATAAATTACAGCGTGTCGCAGAACGTGATGTCGCTGTTTCAGTGCCTGTAACGAAAAATTAACACATTAAAGTGCTAAAGCACTTCACAAGACGGACGAGATACGGTATAATGAAATCCATGAAACCCGTGTCTTTATAGTTCGTCGGAACGGAGGCTTTGATGTTACAGACGACTGTAAAAGACACAACTACAACTGAATATATTGCGATTTATTGCCGCACAGCTACTTATGACTGCGTAAGTATTGAGAACCAGAAGGCCAGACTGATCCAGGCTGCATTTGACCGGGGATATGCCATCGAGCAGATCTTAGTGTTTGCTGACAACGGGTATCCTGGTACAACGCTGAACCGCCCGGATATGAAGCGACTGCTGGTAACGATCAAGAAACTTCCCGTCAAGGAAATCCTCACGGTAGACGGAAGCCGAATTGCAAGGGCGTTTGAACTGACCCTTAGCTTCTTGGAAAAGACACAGACTATTGGTACGAAAGTGTTTGAGTTGCAGGGCGATTACCTGCATGAACTCGCACTGCCGATAGAAGAACAAGGAGCTGCAATGCAGGCGGTTTTCCAGATCCTGAGCGACTACGAGAAACAGGAAGCAAAACCAACCCGCAGGATACAAAGGGCATTTCAGAACCTGCTTGCCACCCTTTTCAAAGGGGGTGACAGATAGTGAATGCCATCAATTTTGAGTCCATGTATTCCTGCCGCAATGTCCTCGCCCTGGACGCTATGACTGCTCTGTACTGCCGTTTGTCAGTGGATGACGCCAATGACGGCGACAGCAACAGTATCCAGAACCAGAAGAAAATCCTTCTGAACTATGCCCAAGAGAACGGCTATACGAACTATCAGTTCTTTGTAGACGATGGTTACTCCGGCACGACATTTGAACGCCCTGACTTCAAGCGAATGATTGAGGGAATACGAGCCGGTATTATCAAGCGGGTAATCATCAAGGATATGTCCCGATTTGGACGTGACTACCTTCAGGTAGGAATGTACACGGAGATCATGTTCGCAGAGTACGATATTCACTTCATAGCCGTGAATGATGGTGTGGACTCCCAGAAGGGCGAAAACGACCTGACCCCGTTCCGCAACCTCTTTAACGAGTGGTATGCCCGTGACTGTTCCAAGAAACAGCGGGCGGTCAAGCGAATGAAGGGAATGGCTGGGGAAAGAATTTCTACCCACGCTCCTTACGGATACCTAAAGGGCGAGGATGGCAAGCTGGTTGTTGACGAGGAAACAGCACCTGTGGTCAAACTCATTTTTGACTTATGTGTGCAAGGGTTGGGAATTGGCAAGATTGCCAGTGAATTGACCAGACGAAAAATTCCCACACCGGGAACGGTCGAGTTTTATCGCACTGGACACAAGCGGAATTACCGACCTGACAGTGAGTGTCAATGGATAAGTACCACAATAGCTCACATCTTAAGTCAGAAAGAGTATCTTGGCCATACGGTCAATTTCAAGACCTATTCCAAATCCTACAAGTTCAAAAAACGCCATGCTACTCCAGAGGATCAGCAAGTTGTTTTTGAGAATACACATGAAGCTATCATTACACAAGAGGTTTGGGATACTGTTCAGCGGATACGTCAACATCGGCGTCGAAATCAAAAACAGGATGAACCGGGACTTTTCTCTGGTATGCTCTACTGTGCGGACTGCGGATCTCTGCTGTACCTTTCAAGAGGCGTTACCATAAGCCGGGAGCAGGAACGGTATTGTTGCAGTAATTACCGGAAACGCACCAATAGCTGTACCATACACTACATCAGAGCCGTGGTATTGGAGGAATTGATACTCGAAAATCTGAAGCAGACGGTCAAGTTCGCTACAGAACACGAAAACGAATTTGCCCAGTGCATTATGAAGCGGACGCTTGCCAAGCAGCAAGAAGGTGTCAAAACTCTCCAGAAGATGTTGGCAGCTAAAGAACATCGGATTAAGGAACTGGATGGAATTATCAAGAAGCTGTATGAGGACAACTTCTCCGGGAAGCTGTCAGATGAGCGGTACATGATTTTCTCCAGAGAATATGAAGATGAACAGCACACCTTGAAAGCCGAAGTCGAAGAACTCAAATCACAGATTGAGGAACAGACTTCCAAGGTGGTTAACATCAACAGCTTTCTCACTGTGGCGAAGAAGTACACTTCCTTTGAGACGCTTACGCCGGGTATGCTCCATGAACTCATCGAAAAGATCGTGGTGCATGAGGGCGACAAGAGCAGCGGCCATCGCATTCAAAAAATCGACATTTACTATTCTTTCGTTGGCGACCTGGAGACCTCTCATGTGGTCGCCCAACGAACTCTTAAAGACAGAAAAGCAGCGTGACATACTCTCGTACATCACACTGCAATTCTTTCCCTTCAAAAAGGTTCCCTTAGAACATTACCCTTTATGTGGCGTCTCTTTTTTTGTGTGTGGTTCTTTTCTCATTTCATATTGATTGTGTAAACAAATTGCTACAGTTTGAAAGGAGAAGCAAATGAGTGCAGAAAAGAAAAGGATTGTAAAAAGAAGCAAAACGAATTCCGTTATGGAATTGGTCGCATCCCGGCTTGGAGTTACCCCGCAGGAACTGGAGAGAGAAGTTTCCGGAAAGTGCAAAAACGTGTTAAACATAGCAGGGCTGGATAAAGCAGTTGATCTCTTCTGGTCAATGATTGACAGTCCAGTCTATGTTTACTGTGATTATGACTGCGATGGAATCACATCCGGAAGTATTATTTCCATCGGGTGCAATTCCATCGGGATTAAGCCGCACATTATTATTCCGCGCCGTTTTACAGACGGCTATGGAATCAAGGTAAAAAATCTTGAGAACATGGATCCGTCCGGACTGCTGATTACCGTAGATAACGGCATCGCAGCAAATGAAGCGGTTGATACCGCAAAAGAAAAGGGTATGAAAGTGATCATTCTTGACCACCATGAAGCCCGTATCTTAAATGGTGAGCAGTTCCTTCCAGAAGCTGATGTTGTGATTGATCCTCACATCACAGAAGCTGATTTTGAGGATTACTGCGGTGCGGGGCTGGCATACCGTTTCATGCGAGAAGTTTTCGCAAAAAAGAGAAGACCTGCTGATTTAAACGGTATCATGTCTTCCATGATTGCACTTGCTGCAGTCGGAACCGTCGGTGACAGTGTTACAATGAAAGCTGAAAACCGCTTCCTTGTAAGAAGAGGAATGGAACAAATCGAGCAGAAACGTGTTTCCACCGGGCTTGTTCTTCTTCTTGAAGAAATGAAGCTGAGCGATACACTTTCTGTAGAAGACATTGCATATTCCCTTGTACCGGCTATCAATGCGTTTGGGCGTCTGGAGGATGAAGGTAGTCGCAAAGTTGCCGCATTGTTATCTTATACCGGACGGAAATCTGACGGAGCGAAAAATGCCGCACAGATCGTCAAACAGATGAATGATGAGCGGAAAACGTATTGCAAGGAACTGACGGAACTGGCAGAGAAAATGGTCGAGGAAACCGGACAGATGAACAATTCTGTACTGGTGCTGCAGGATGACCGTTTTCTGAAAGGTATCTGCGGAATTATTGCGGGAAATCTGACAGAGAAATACAAGGTTCCAAGCATTGTATTTGGTGCTCCAGAAAATGGTATTTGTGTTGGTAGCGGGCGCAGCCGTGACTGGTGTAACTTGAAAGCCGCAATGGATAAATGCAGCGGATTGTTCTTCCAGTACGGAGGGCACCCGGCGGCGTGCGGAGCTTCCATCCAGATTGAAAACATTGATACGCTCCGGCAGACGATGTGTGACCTGATTGAAAAAGTGGAAGAGCCTGGAGATGACGTCGTATTTTATGATATTGATGGAAATGTGCATACCTTATATGCGCTTTACAAAGATGTCCGGAAATATGGTCCATACGGGGTTGGAAACGAAGAACCGGTTGTCTGCCTAAAAGGGCTGGAACTCAAGGAAAACAAATTTGGTGATTTATTCCGAGAGATGGGTTCTGAAAAACAGCATCTGAAACTCTTTTGTGAGGGAATTGATGTTCTGTGGTTTAATGCTTCTGAAAAGTACAAGGAGATGGGAAAACCGAAAAAACTGAATGTTGTAGGCAGACTGTCAACAAATACGTATAAAGGTAAAACATCCCTGCAGATTAATGCGGAGTATGTGGAGGCTACTGAATAAATGAAAGCTGCGCGATTTTGCGCAGCTTTTTCTTTGGGATGATCCTATTGGAAATTACAACATCTGGATAGCTTTCTGGCAGTCAGTTTTTTCAATGGTGTTTAAGTCTCTGTCGGAAAATGCAATTAGGGGACTTTTTTCGGTGAGTCTTACTGCCTGCGCCTTAATGCAGGCTTCCACCGTCTTTCTGGCAAGTCTTCCGTTGGCGAAATCCGGATTCTTACATTCTGATGCATAATAATTGTTAAGGACATCAAAACAGCTATTATCGAGAATGTAGCCGCTTTCCATGGCATAGGACTGCGAGATCACATACATTTCATCCGGCGAGTAATTTTCAAACTGCAGGGTTTTCCCGAAACGGGAGGAAAGCCCGGGGTTGGAGTTTAAGAAACGCTGCATCTCATTCGGGTATCCGGCCACAATTACAACAAGGTTATTCCTGTTATCTTCCATCTCTTTCAGGATAATTTCGATTGCCCGCTGTCCGTAATCATTTTCTCCGGACGCGAGGGAATACGCTTCATCAATAAACAGGATTCCTCCGTCAGCTTCACTTAAGATCTGTTTTGTTTTCTGCTCAGTCTGTCCCTGATACTGCCCGATAAGTCCCGAACGGTCAGTCTCGATCAACTGACCGTGCTCGACCACATTTAAGGCTTTGTAGATATCAGCAATAATCCGGGCAACGGTTGTCTTTCCAGTGCCGGGGTTTCCAAGAAAAATGAGATGGTTTGAGATCTGTGCTGTTTTCATTCCACGGTTTTCCCGTTCAATATTAAGTTTCTGCAGCTGGACAAGATTGCGCACATCCTGCTTGATGGATGAAAGCCCTGTCATTTTGTCAAGCTTTTGCAGAGCAGATTCCAGTAATGTCTCATCAATTTGGATGTCCGTCTGCCGATTTGATACGTTTATTGCTGATTTCCGATCCGGTGCGGCAGACGTGGAGAAAGGCAGCGGATTTCCCGCGCCGGCCTGTACCTGTTTTTTCTTTTTATTTCCAATCCCAAAAAACATAATTTCTTCCTCCTGATGGGTTTGTATGCCAGTTACATCATTAATATGTATTCCTGTTTTGAGAGAGGAAATTTGCATAAAAAAAGAGCAGGCTGTTAGCACGCCTGTTCTTCCTCAAGAAAGAGTTCCATCATTGTTTTGAAGGAGTCTACC
>ENA-OYXO01000249-OYXO01000249.1-human-gut-metagenome-genome-assembly--contig:-NODE-249-length-21014-cov-5.420583_pt1 | contig 21014 bp, 10 predicted proteins | sample MGYA00244219_ERZ653425 | MGnify/ENA primary metagenome ERZ653425 (study PRJEB26926, sample SAMN06164965) | human gut metagenome | biome: ENVO:00009003; feature: ENVO:2100002; material: ENVO:00002003... | reverse complement strand
AGTTCAATACCTCTTCTAAATTCATTTCCTATTCATTTTTTATATTTTACTTACTGAACCGACAAGATAAGTTTTAGGGGCGATGTCAACTATAACATCCCCCCCCTACACTACTATATCTCAGCGGATATTAACATCCTACAGGTTGTTCTTATAGATATTCGCCATCACCTTCTGGTATTGATTCTCAATCTGCATATACGCCTGAAGATTCTTATAAATACTTTCCGTTTCCACAAAATATTCAATCAATGAAATTTGTCCTTCGGTCAATGCCTGCTTCAATAAATCCAGCGAACGGTACATCAAAGGGACATCATACGCATTCATGGCATCCTTCAACTGCTGCATCTCATTGAAGAGAGACATCAGAGAAGCTTCAACCTGATCTTTAGCATTTTCTTGCATCAATTGTGCGCTGATAGCCTGTGCCTTGGCTATCTTTACCTTTTTACGATTCTGAAACAAAGGCAAGGAGCCCCCTACCACAAAACCATTCATCGAAACCGCATCATCCGTGTTACGGCGAAAGCCGGCTTCCAGCTTCGGCAACCATCCTTGGCGGTCTACCGAAACCTGCTTCTCGGCGGCACGGGCAGTGGCGGCGGCGGCCTGCAAGTCAAGGTCTGACGCCATCACTTCATCCCTCATAACATTGTAATCATTGATTTCCTGTATGGCAGGATACGTGGTTTCAGCAAACTCCAAAGGCATGTTACCGTTCATGGCAAGCAGAGACTGCAAGGCAGTGCGGTGAGCTGCGCTGTTTTGGGCAACTTCCGTCTGCACGTTCATACGCTCCATCTTGATTTTGTTGACTTCCAGTATATTCGCATCACCGGTCGTCAGACGTTTTTCATAAAGTGCCTGTAATTCATCTGCATTTTTCATACGGATATCCATCAATGTCTTTTCCTGATTCAACAGAATAAGGTCCAGACAGAGATTCTTCGCATTCAGCAGAATATCCCGGCGGGCAGCCTGTTGTTGCTTGTCCACCGCTTCGTTCTGCAAAGTAGCCTGCCGGTTGCGGGCAATATACTGAGTAGGAAAATCAAAACCTTGCGAAGCAACGAATTCCGTACCGTGACCACCTTCGGCACCATTACTGTAAAAAGAGCTGTAGCTCACCGTAGGATCAGGTAAGTTGTTGTTTGTCCGGTTTTCCATCTTGGTCGCATCGGCGGCATGTTTCTGTGCCTTGAGCTCTTTATTGTTCTGCTCGATGCTTTTCAAAATGTGCTCAATACTCTGGGCCTGCATCAGCAAGGGAGAGCAGAGGGCTATTATAACTAAGATTCGTTTCATATTATTTCTATTATTTCTTCTTTCGGTTCATCAGTTCATAAACAATCGGAATAATGAAAGCGTTCAGGAAAGTCGATGTCAAAAGACCTCCAAGAATAACTTTCGCCATCGGGCTTTGTATTTCATTACCCGGCAAATCGCCACGGAATGCCAAAGGTATCAAAGCCAGCGCGGAAGACAACGCAGTCATCAGGATAGGGTTCAAACGGTCTAACGAACCGTGAAGAATGCTTTCTTTCAAATCCATACCTTCTTCGCGCAACATATTGTAATGACTTATCAACAACATACCATTACGGGTAGCAATGCCAAACAACGAGATAAAGCCGATAATAGCCGGAATGCTTATCTCACCCGTTGTTATCATCAATGCAAATACCCCACCAATCAACGCCAAAGGCAAATTCAACAAAATGACTCCACTTTGGGCTGCATTCTTAAACTGGGTATAAAGCAACAGGAAGATAACCACGATACTCATAAACGAAGTGAGCATCAGCGTACGGCTGGCCGCCTGCTCGCTTTCAAACTGACCGCCATATTCCACATGATATCCTTCGGGAAGCTTGATTTGCGCATCAATCCGTTCCTGTATATCATTCACCACGCTGCGCAAATCACGACCGCTGGTATTGGCCGAAATCACAATCTTACGCTTCACGTTCTCACGGCTGATGGTATTCGGTCCCATGGCAGAAACCACATCGGCTACATAGTTGACAGGGATTTTCTGACCGTCACCGGTATCAATCATCAGGTTGCGCACCTTCTCCATCTCATCACGCACCTCATCCTTGGTACGGACAATAAGATTAAACGCTTTGCCTTCTTCATATACCTGTGAAACGACTTCACCCGCCATGTTCACTGATACAAACTCGGCAAACTCCGGTAAAGAAATACCGAATTTGGCAAGCATCTCGCGTTTGGGAACAATCTTGAGCTGCGGACGTTCGATTTGTTGTTCCACATTCAAGTCGGCAATACCCTCCACACTGCTGATGGCATCCTTTATCTGATTACCGATGGCAAACATCTTGTTCAAATCATTACCAAACAGTTTGATGGCAATGTTGGCCTTGGTACCCGAAAGCATGGCATCGATACGGTGGCTGATAGGTTGGCCTATTTCGATATTCGCACCGGTAATGGTAGATAACTTGGCACGCACATCGGCTACCAGTTCCTGGCGGGAACGGTCTTTCAATTCAAACGGGGCCTCAATTTCACTCACGTTAACCCCTAATGCATGCTCATCCAGTTCGGCACGTCCCGTTTTACGGGCTACGGTCTGTATTTCGGGAATAGACATCAGCAACTCTTCTGCACGGTGTCCCATTTTATCCGATTCTGCCAAAGAAATTCCCGGCAATGAACTGATATTAATGGTGAACGAACCTTCATTGAAAGATGGCAGGAAACTGCGTCCTAATGTAAAAAACATAACCAATGCCACCGCAAACAGTCCACCCGTAAAACCCAATACTGCGGATTTATGATTCAAGGACCATAACAAGGCATTGCGGTAATGCTTTTTCATCCATACGGCCACAAATGCCTCTTTGGGCAATCCTTTGCTTTTATTATTACCTAACAGATAGCTGCACAGTACCGGAGTCAGTGTCAAAGCCACTACCGTAGAAGCAAACAACGCCACAATAAAGGCAATGCCCAACGGAACCAGCATACGCCCTTCCATTCCTGTCAGGAAAAACAAAGGAACAAAGCTGACTACAATAATCAAGGTAGAGTTCAAGATAGGCATACGCACTTCCATCGAAGCATTGAACACGACTTCAATCACGCTCTTACGTTCCCCTTCGGGCAACAAGCGATTCTCACGCAAGTGCTTCCATACATTTTCCACATCCACAATGGCATCATCCACCAACGAACCAATGGCAATGGCCATACCACCCAAACTCATGGTATTGATGGTGAGTCCCATATAGTGAAGAGTCAATATAGAAACAATCAATGACAACGGAAGGGTTACCAATGAAATAACCGTGGTACGTACATTGGCAAGGAACAGGAAGAGAACAATCACCACAAAAACAGCACCTTCATACAACGAATCCTTCACATTACCGATAGAGCTTTCAATAAAACGGCTCTGACGGAAAATATCTGTAGAAACGTGTACATCAGCCGGAAGATTCTTCTGCAAATCCTTCAATGCGGCTTCCAACTGCTCTGTCAGTTCAATAGTCCCGGTCTTGGGTTGTTTGGTAACGGTCAGCAGTACGGCAGGTTTTCCTCTCTCCGAAGCAGTACCCAGTTTGGGTTCCTGCGAACCAATCTTCACATCGGCAATATCCTCCAATGTAACGGGCACCCCTTCCACCGTCTTGATGACGGAACGTGACAACTGATCCACATCATGACTGGAAAGCACCCCGCGAACAATATATTCGTTTCCATATTCATAAATCACTCCGCCATTGGCATTCTGATTCATGTTACGGGTAACGTTCATCACCTCTGCCAACGTAACATTGTAATGTTTCATGCGGGCAGGGTCAAGCAACACCTGATATTCCTTGATATCACCTCCCAGCACGGCAACCTGTGCCACACCTCCCGTAGAGAGCAGGCGCGGACGGATAGTCCAGTCTGCCAGTGTACGGAGATCGAGCATGGAAGTAGTATCCGAAGTCAGACCGATAATCAGCAACTCACCTAAAATAGAAGACTGAGGTCCCATGGTAGGTTTACCTACATTCTCGGGCAGCTCCTCGCTGACCAAGGACAATTTCTCACTGACAATCTGACGGGCCAGATAGATATCGGTATCCCATTCAAATTCCACCCACACAACGGAAAAGCCATTGGTGGAAGATGAACGCACCCGGCGCACATGGGTCGCACCGTTCACGGCAGTTTCTACAGGAAAGGTTACCAATTGTTCCACCTCTTCGGCGGCCATACCATTCGCTTCGGTCATAATCACTACAGTCGGCGCATTCAAATCGGGGAACACATCGACTTCCGTATGAAAAGCCGTGTAAGTACCGCCGATAAGCAGCAAAACCGACGCCACCAGAACCAATATACGGTTCTGAAGGGAAAAATGTATAATCTTATTTAGCATAGGACGGCTGATTAATGTTCATGACTATGAGCCGGAATCGCATTGCTAGCCGACGCTAATTTCACCTGATAAGCTCCCTTTGTTACCACACGGTCACCGGCTTTCAAACCGGTCAGAATCTGCACTTCCTTTCCGTTGCTCGCTCCCAAAGTTACCTCCTGTTTCTTATATCCTTCCTCATCCAGTTGCAGATAAACAAAGTACAAACCTTGTTCTTCGGTCAGTGCCGTAACAGGCAAGGCCAGCACATCGGGCATTTCCGACGAGAGCAGATACACCTCCACATACGAACCGGGAATCACATCTCCCCGATTATCAAATTCGAAAGTTACAGGCACATAAAAAGAAGTACCACCGGATGCTTTACCATAAGAAAGCAGACGCCCTTTCAACTCACCCAGCTCATATACCTTATTATCGTATGGAGTCTTGAAGTTTGCCGACTGGATGCTATGCAGATAACCATAATATTTCTCGGAAACATCTGCACGAAGGAACAGACGACGGTTCTGAGTGATACTCACCAAAGGCTGGCCTACCGACACATAGTCACCTTCCTGCACCAGACAATTCTTGATATAACCACCTAAAGGAGCTGTGACGGACACACCTGTCTTGGTCTGGTTCTTTGAAATAGCCTCGTATGCCAATAATGCATTTTCATAACTCTCCTTAATGGCATTGAAATCTTTCTGCGATATTATCTGACTTTTTACCAACTTGGCGGCACGTTCATATTCTTTTTTGGCGGTTTCATATGCGATACGGGTACGTTTTACAGGGTCTCCGTCCGGCATATTCTCAGCAGAGATATTCAGAATGGGAGCCCCCTTGCTCACACTCATACCGTCCGTTACCGGATGGCGGAAAGAAACCACACCGGCTACATTGGCGACTACTACGCTTTCATCGCCTTGTGCTGCCTGCACCTGACCGCTGGTCGTTATCACCTGACGGAATGATTCAGGCCGGATTATTTCCGATTCTACCCCGGCTGCTTTTGCTTTTTCTGGAGCCAGAATTATCTCATCGGAATGTCCGGCTGCAGAAGCTTCCGCTTCATGATTATGCCCTTCGTGACCTTCATTCTCATGGTCGTGGTTTTCTTTTTCATGGTCATGCCCTTCGTGATTATGGTCATGCCCTTCGTGGTCGTGATTATGTGCTTCCTCCGTTCCATGATCGTGTCCTTCGTGATCATGACCCGATTTACTGTTGCAAGAGCCTAAGAGGAACAAGCCTAAGACTCCCATAAAGATAAGTTTCTTCATGATGATATTATTTGTTCTTACTTTTTATTAAATGCAAAATTAGTGTAAAGAAAATGCAACAAAGTTGCGGATAAAAAGATAAACTTTCTATCTGTTAAGCAAGAACATCGCAAGGAGGAGCACGCAACCCCTTTACGTGGGGAAGACACGTAGAATGCAGTTTTTCTAAATAGTAATTATAAGGTAATGTGTTGTGTTCTGTCAACCGCAATGAAAGCGCCAATACATCCGTCACCGTATATAACAGCAAACAAAACGAATAATCAGGAGAAACACTGTCTTGGGCCCGATCCGGAGTTACACTTTTAAACTTGGTCACACATCCGGCATTACATGTATGATTCTCATCAGAACTATTATTATGCTGCTGATGCTGCACGGAACATTGACAGCCGCACAAAGTCATATCATGCTGCAAACAAAGAATTTCCCGGTGATGATGATGAGGCAGAACAGATGCTGTCAACATGATAATGCTGACCAACATCAATACCCATGCTATGTATCGTCTCCGTTTCATCGGGCACAAAAATAGGTGTTTATCATGTAAATTCCAAAAAGAAAGCATGGTAAATGCCGAATTCTCAGCAATTACCATGCTTTCTTATTATCTTTTACATACAAAGCTTACCAAATAGAGACACGTTTTTCAGGAGCCAAATACATAGGATCCCCCTCTTTAATGCCAAAAGCATCATACCATGCACCTATTTGAGGGAGTGCTCCGTTCACACGCCATCTGCCCAATGAATGTGGATCAGACTTGGTTTGCAAACGAATCTGCTCGTCGCGGATATTGCCAGCCCACACTCCGGCGTATGACAAGAAGAAGCGCTGTTCCGGAGTAAATCCGTCTTTTACCGGCAGGGGAGCATCTTTTGTCGCATTCTTGAACGCCTGGAAAGAAACCTGCAAACCACCATGATCGGCTATATTCTCACCTAAAGTCAAAGAACCGTTGGCATTGAGTCCCGGCAAAACCTGGATGCTATCAAAGAAATTCACCATTACCTGAGCACGTTCTTCAAAACGTTTGGCATCTTCGGCTGTCCACCAATCTTTCAAATTACCATCCTTATCAAACTGACGTCCCTGATCATCGAATCCATGAGTCATTTCATGACCGATAACCACGCCAATAGCTCCATAATTAAATGCATCATCAGCATTCATATCAAAAAACGGATATTGAAGAATACCCGCCGGAAAACAAATCTCATTCGTGGTCGGATTATAATATGCATTGACAGTCTGCGGAGTCATTCCCCATTCATCTCTGTCAACCGGCTTTCCTGCCTTGGATAACATATAATCCAGTTCGAATTCTGTAGCACGCTTCACATTGGCCCAATAAGAATCTTTTTCAATATTCAAACCGGTATAATCCCTCCACTTATCAGGATAGCCAACCTTTACATAAAAAGAATTCAACTTCTCAATAGCTTTAATCTTTGTGCTGTCACCCATCCATTCCAAATTCCGAATACGTTCTCCCAATGCGGTCTGCAGATTCTTTACCAACTGCACCATACGTTCTTTTGCGGCTGCCGGAAAATATTTCTCCACATACATCTGACCTACCGCTTCACCCAGTACTCCATTTACAGTACTTACAGCACGCTTCCAACGAGGTTGGTTAGTCTGTTTTCCGGATAGTGTTTTTCCATAAAAATCAAAATTTTGTGCCACCAAATCATCACTCAAGTAACCGGCAGCCCTGTCTATCAGACTCCATTGCATATAAGCGATCTGATTTTCAACCGGCAAGCTATTGATAATTTTCTCAACCTCTTTAATCGGATCCACTTGAGAAACACTCAGTTCAGTCACCCCTTTCACGCCTATACCATTCAAGAAAGCATCCCAGTCAATGCCCGGAATCTCTTTCTTTAATTCATCCAAAGACATTTTATGATAATTGGCCGCAGGGTTACGCTGTTCCACCGCACTGAAAGAAGCTTTTGCAATACGGGTTTCGATATCCATTACAGCCTCCATTTTCTTTTTAGCGGCAGCCTCATCAAAGCCAGCCAATTGGAACATCTTTACAATATGTTCCTTATACTTATTACGGATATTGACAGTCACATCATCATTGTCCAGATAATATTCTTTTTCACCCAGACTGATACCCCCTTGATACAATTGAAACAAATTGCTCTTGCTGTCCATGATATCGGCACCCACATAGAAACTGAAATAAGGGAATACACCGCTATGAGCCAGTTCCGCCATCAAAGGAACTATTTCCGATTTATCCTTCACTGAAGCAATCTTTTCCAAATCAGCTTGAATAGGAGTTACTCCATCCGCATTCAGTTTCACACTATCCATAGCCAATTTATAGATATCCCCTATTTTCTGACCTATTGTACCTTGCGCATTCTGCCCGGCAGCAATTTCCACAATCAATCCTTTCAGTTGTTCCCGATTATTTTCAGCAAGCATATCGAATGAGCCAAAACGGGAATATTCATTGGTCAGAGGGTGTTTCTTCATCCATCCGCCACAAGCATACTGATAAAAATCAGCTCCTTGAACAGCCGTAGTGTCCAAATTTGTCAAGTCTATACCCGAAGTCATGACGGCTTCCTTTTTACTGTCACATCCGGCAGCTACTGCCAGAGCCAATACAGCCATTGGTAAATAATGTTTTGCTTTCATTTGTTCTATATATATGATACATACTTTAACTTCCCTGCATCTCTTCTAATTCCATAGAAACGGTTTCCCATTCTTCTACCGTCTGATCCAAGTCCTTTTTCAGTTTCTGATGCTTTTCATACAAAGCCATATCCGATGCACCTTCGGGAGTAGCCATATCAGCTTCCACCTCGCCAATCTCAGTTTCCAGCTTTTCTATTTTCTGTTCACAATCCGCAATTCGTTTCTCCAATTTGCGAATTTTCTTATTCAATTCCTTTTGCGCCTCATAAGATAATTTGTTCTCACTAACCGTTTCGGGTTCTTCCTTTTTAGTGGCAGACACAGTAGGAGAAGCCGAAAGCTGCAACTCATTCAGACTCTCTATTTTCTTTTTCTGTAAAAAATCATAAATGCCGCCAATGTGTTCTTTTACTACTCCACCTCCGAATTCATAAACTTTGGTCACCAGTCCATCCAAGAACTCACGGTCATGAGAAACAACAATCACCGTTCCATCAAATTCCTTGATAGCTTCTTTCAATACATCCTTTGAACGCATATCCAGATGATTGGTAGGTTCGTCCAAAATAAGGAAATTCACCGGTTCTAACAAAAGTTTTATCATGGCAAGACGACTCCGCTCCCCACCCGACAGTACCTTTACTTTTTTATCAGAAGCCTCACCTCCAAACATGAATGCTCCCAGAATATCACGAATCTTCAAACGAATATCCCCTTTTGCCACATAATCAATCGTATCAAAGACACTCAGATTTTCATCCAACATCTGAGCCTGATTCTGAGCAAAATAACCAATCTGTACGTTGTGCCCGATGGTCAGTTTACCTTCGTATGGGATTTCGTCCATTATACATTTCACCAAAGTGGACTTACCTTCCCCATTCTTTCCGACAAAAGCTACCTTCTCACCTCGATTAATAGTCAAAGTCACATCGTGAAAAACGATATGACTGCCATATGCTTTCTTCACCCCGTCACAAATGACCGGATAATTGCCGGAACGCATGGCAGGCGGAAACTTCAACCGCAAGGCTGAATTATCTTCATCATCAATTTCAATAGGAACTATTTTTTCCAATTGCTTGATACGGCTCTGCACCTGTACAGCCTTGGTAGCCTTATAACGGAAACGCTCTATGAAATCTTCTGTATCCTGAATTTGCTTCTGCTGGTTCTCGTATGCACGCAATTGCTGCTCACGACGTTCTTTGCGCAATACCACAAACTCATCGTAAGCCACTTTATAATCATAGATATGCCCGCAAGATATTTCAATCGTACGATTGGTCACATTATTAATAAATGCACGGTCGTGGCTCACCAATACAACGGCTCCCGCACTTGTCTTCAAAAAGTTTTCCAACCATTGAATGCTTTCTATATCCAGATGATTGGTAGGCTCGTCCAACAGCAACACATCGGGCCGTCGCAACAGCAACTTGGCCAACTCTATACGCATACGCCATCCACCACTGAACTCAGATGTAGGACGGTTAAAATCCTCCCGGCTAAATCCCAACCCCATCAATGTACGTTCTATCTCAGCTGTATAATTGGTACCTCCCATCATCAAAAAGCGTTCATTGTCATGGGTGAATTTCTCAATCAGTTTACGATAGTTTTCTGAATCATAATCTGTTCTATCCGCCAACTCCTGATTCATTCTCTCAATACTAGCCTGCAACTCAAAGATATGTTCAAAAGCCATCTCCGCCTCTTCCATCACAGTATGTTTATCACTCAGAATCATGACTTGAGGCAGATAGCCTATCGTCACATCACGCGGAACAGAAACACTACCTGAAGTAGGCGCCTGTATTCCTGCCAATATCTTAAGCATAGTAGACTTACCGGCCCCATTCTTCCCGACCAGCGCAATACGATCTCTCTTATTGATAACGTATGACACATCCTCAAACAGAGGCGTTACTCCAAACTCTACTTTCAAATTATCTACTGAAACCATTCGTTTTTATCCTTTTGCAAAAGTGGCAACAAATATACGGTTTTATATGTAAAAAAGACAAAATACAAGTAAATAAAAAAAGTCCTCATCCTTAACAAATAGGACAAAAGTATTAAAACGTGTTAGAAAACATATTTTTTTAGTTGTTTTATTTGCAAAATCCACTAAAACACGTACCTTTGCAACGTGTTTTTCATAGTATTAGATTTAAGGTTAACAAAGGTTGGAGCAAGGCGTTGCTCCTTTTTTTATGTCTACATTTTCCTCATACTTAAATATTGACTTAGCTCAACCAAGCAAAATTTATCTGTAATACAAAAAATGACTGCTTCATTCTCATGAAGCAGCCACCAACAAAATACACGATGTAACACAACTATGTTTTATACATATCAGTTATTTAATATCGATTCCACAAGGATTGAGTCCCGGACCACCACCACCTGTATATCCCCTACTTTCTCCTGTGTCCCATGGAGAAATCCAAAAAGCATATAAATCTCCACAAGTAACATAAAACTTCACTTTAACTATCTTGCCTGAAAGAGCAGCAAGTTTTTTACCTGATTTCCAAGTTACCAATTGTTTAGTACTGTTCAAATCATTCATTTCCTTACAATCCTCTCTGGAAAATCCCGTAATCACATTACCATTTTCATCCATTATCTCCACCTGCAAATCCTTTGCTTGTGCATTCACAAAAAAATGATTACCATCAAACTTTATTTTCTCGGTAACAAGTACCCCTTCTGTGTCTGTATGCATGGAAACGAACCCATCACGACGTAAAGTTGCCAACCCAGTAGAAGTAAATCCATCCCACATCACTTTATTCTTCATTCTTCCACTAGAATACAAATACAAAGAATCACCAACAATGAGAGGTACGCCAATAATAGACTGCATATTTCCCCAGTTCCATGCCCCTTCCGTTTCATTTACTCCCATAACAGGTTCATAACTGGGACGATAAAAATGAAAACCATCCCGACTATATCCCATCCCTATTTCATTTCTTTTCTGAATACCTAACTTACCACAGAGATCATTCTCTGGTCCTTTCCACATAGCATAGAACCCTAGCATAACACTTTCATAAGGCATAGCATCAAAATTATAAATGGCTGGACGCACATCAGGAAATTCAGGATGTGGCAGTTCCTTATCGGAAGGAGTAAACCACAAAACTATATTTTTATCCTTTATTCCTTTAGCCAATGAATGCGCCACGCTAACTGCCATCTCTGGATCTTCATTTTCCAAATAGCCTCTAGAGCGTCCGTCTGCTTTACTCCCCTGCCGTAGACTAATAGCCCATTTTTGAGTAAACGGATTATAGAAAGCAGTGGTACGATCCCCCACCGGTCCTGATTGCGCAACTCCTTCCGACCAATGAATACCATCTTTTGAATATTTTAAAATTATTTTCCATCCTCCACTATGTTTTTCCACATTGAAGAATTTGAAACGTTTTTCTGGTTCTGGACACATTTTATCGAGCCAAACTGTAGCCGCATCCCGATCACAAGTATCTACAATATTCGTACCCGGCACTATATCCATATTCACTTTTTCCCAATGCTTCCCATCTTTTGACTCCGCATAACAAGTATAAAAGCTTTGACGATGTTTGTGCATAGATCCGGCACCAGCCAAATACCACATTTTAAATTTTTGTTCGCTTTCATCATACCATATTCCATCACTGAAAGGAGCAGCATAAGGAGCACGTTCAAAAGTGTATTCCCACTCCTTATCCGGAGCAAGTACCGGATTATTCTCATAGAACATAGCCTTATGGGAAACACGCTCCATATCTGTTTCTGCAATTAAAAAATCATCAACGAATAATTGGCGTCCTAGATTTACAGAAATAACAGTCGGTTTGTTTGAAATATAAGGTAAAGACATTTCGCGACGTACTCCATCATCAATCATACTAGGAGGCCATTGCTCGGGCAGCACAATGCCATTATGCAATGTTCTACCCTTCTCTTTCACCGTTTTATCATTGGAAGATGACACACAGCCGGCAAAGCAAGCTGCACATATAATATAATAAAATACTTTCATAATTATTCTATTTTTAATTACCATCCTGGATTATTTTTAGTGATATATGGATTACCCTCTACTTCATCAATTGGCAATGGAACCCATTCATTCTTATTTTCCTTAAACCCCATATATTGAGCCCTGCTAAACCTTTTAAACAAAGGATCAGTATTTTCCAATTCGCGAAAACGCTCTACTACTTTACCCCAACGAAGCAAGTCAAAGAATCGGAAGCCTTCATAGGTAAGTTCTAGAATACGTTCATCTTCAATAGTTCTCATATTAGCTTCTGTTACATGAGGTACTCCTACCCTATCGCGTACTTTGTTTATTGCTTCTAACGGGGTTATGTTTGCAGTGGCTTTCCCTCCCATTACTACAGCTTCAGCATACATCAGCAAAACATCCGAATAACGAATCATTCTCCAGTTTACTCCTTGTGCACGTCCATTAAAAAAATGCCCACCAGCATCATCTGTCGGAGGTAAGGTCCAATCCAACCATTTCCTACTACACATTTTATATCCCATTGCCAACTCATATTGTTCACCAAATGTTCCTTCCTTTGAACCCATTTCTGCTTCCCAATCCTTCCCTTCAAGAAAAGTAACCTTCATACCTTTCGGACGTATAATCTCCGATACATTATCATTAAAAACAAACGAACCAAACATACGTGGATCAGTTTCTCCTGTCACTGTTTTTGACGCTACAAATTTATCATATAACCAATTGTGCATAACCTGTGCAGAACTATTCGAATTTCTACTTCTATTCATTATACACATTTTACACCGGACATCATTGAACAACCCACTGTCCACAAATCCTGGGTTAAATCCTGTATTCAACACTCCGACAAATTGTACTTCAAAAATAGATTCATCATTATTTTCATGTGCCACATCAAAGTTCCATGAATAGTCATCTACCAATCTGTAGTTTCCACAATTACCATTAATGATTTCTGCAAAAGCCGCAGCAGCCTCATTATAATAAGTTGTTTGTGAAGTTCCATATTTGGGTTCAATACCGGATCTATAAAGATATGACTTACCCAAAAGTGCATAAGCAGAAGCTTTCGTCACACGTCCTTTATTTTTAGCATCCCAAAAATTCTTGTCAGGAAGTAAATCTTTAGCTTTGATCAGATCATCTATAATAAAATCCCAAGCCTCTTCAGGTGTTGCCTGAGGCTTATATTCATTAGGAGCCTTAGGCAATTCTTTAATCAAAGGAATATTCCTATAATTGATGAATAAAAAGAAATGTGTAAATGCACGAAGAAAATAAGCCTCCCCCAAATATGCATCCTGTAATTCTTTATTGCTGAATTCTATTTCAGTAAGACTTTCAATCATTTGGTTAGCTTGGGAAGCAGCTGTATACATTAACTGAAAAGGTTGAACCAATGAATAATAAGAAGGGGTAAACTCTTCATTATAAGCACCTGGTACTCCATAATCAGCTACCGAACACCCCTCATCACTACGAGTCAACATCAAACCAAATCCACAAGCTCCCAAATTACGAGGAGTCGAAATATACCCATAGATACCAAGAATTCCCTTATTACAATTTTCTAGTGTAGTATAAAATGAATTAACGTCTGATTGATTAGGATTCACCGCCAAATCATTAAAAATATCTTCACATGAGCCCATCATTCCAATAGTTACAAAACTGATAATGATAACTATAATTTTACGCAACATTATTTTCATACTTATTCTGTTTTTAGAAAGTTAAATTGACACCAAGATTATATACTCTAGAATTCATTGTTGCTTCATGAGGACTTTCCTGTGCTTGCCAGAAACCATCCACACCTCTGTCAAACAACACGTTTGAACTAACTTCGGGATCATACAAGGGATATTTTGTGATAGTGAATAAATTTTGTACCCCCGCATATATTCTAAATGATTCTATATGGAATTTTTGCAATAATTTCTTATTAAAGGAATAACCGATTTGTAGATTCTTGCATCTGAAATAAGAACCATCCTCCACATAGAATGTACTTGGAAGCGAGTTTATGCCAGAACTGTTTTTACTATTCAGTTTAGGAGCTTCTGCATTAGGATTTTGCGGAGTCCATGAATTATAGAAAGCATCCTTTAGGGTAGCACTATTAGCTCCTCCAAAATACCAATCATATTTCATTAAAGCAAAAATATCGTTACCTTGCGTTCCTTGGAAAAAAGCAGTCAAATCCCAATTCTTATAACCTACATTTATATTTAAACCATAAGTAAAATCCGGATGAGGATTACCAATATCCGTTTTATCATTCTCATCAATCTTCCCATCCGGTTTTCCTGTCAATACACCATTCACACTACCATTATTATCCTGAAAAATAAAATTACCATCATTATCAAAACCTTCCACCACATATCCCCAAAAGGTACCAATAGGCAAGCCCGGTTTAGTAATAGTAGGACGGTCATTAAAAGAACCACTCATCATCACCTCTGCCTTAATGGGTTGTACTCCCTCACCCAAACTCTTTACTTTATTTCTTAATGCCGAAATATTGGCAGTAACATCCAAACTCCAATCCTTCCAATTATTACGATAACCTACCGTAAATTCAAAACCTTTATTTTCAACAGATGCAGAATTAAAGACTGGCAAATCCCCCCCATTAGTCATAATGGTTTGCCCTGACGATGCTAATGGAAGTAATGGAGCAAGTAAGTCATTATTATCTTTCCAAAAATATTCAGCTGTAAAAGAAATTTTATTATTCAGAAAAGCCATTTCCAATGCTACGTTTTTAGATATTGATTTTTCCCAAGTCAAATTTTCCTGAGCAAATTTGGTTACATAACCATTCATCACACTACTTTGACCAATCTGATTTTCACCGAATACAGAAGGTATTGGACCATAAGCCGTAGAAAGGAAAGAATATGAATCTATAAAATTAGCTCCTAATTCACCATAACTAGCTCTAATCTTCATTTTACTTATCCATTCTATATTAAAAAAATTCTCTTCATGTATATTCCAACCCACTGAAACCGAAGGAAAGTAACCGACCCTATTTCCTTTAGCAAATTTGGAAGATTTATCACTACGAATACTTGCAGAAACAAGATAACGCTCCTTATAGTCATAGTTCAAGCGAGCAAAAAAGGAGAGTAAAGCTGAATTGTATTCTTCACTTGTTATATCTCCTTTCCCATTAAAAATAGTAATATTAGGACCACCCAAATCTGTAGAACCAGAACCAATCCCCATAGTTCTATAGTATTCTCTCATCCAACTTGTACCTACCATTGCGTCAATAGTATGACCAGCAAACATATTCTTATAAGTCAAAATGTTATCAATTGTATAACTAAATCGCTGTCCACGACTTTCAGATAGTGAATTAATCGTTCTGCTATAATCAGGATCTGCATTACCATTCTCATCCCAATTGGAGTCAAAAGCAATGGACCGAGATATATTATTTGTTGATATATAGTCACCTCCAAGTAGTAGCTTATAATCCAATCCTTTATATAAATTCAGTCCTATATTCAAACTACCAGTAACATTAACTGTTTTATTTCTTCGAACAGTATTGGAATAAGATGCAAACGGATTAGTAACTTTTCCTTCATTTACATAATAATCTTTACCTGCAGATACATACCTTCCCTCTACATCAGTCATTGGAACAGTAGGAATCCCCATCACCATCCTTACTTGAGGCTCCTTATTTGTAAAAGCAGCAGAAAGAGTTTCACTAACAGTCAAACGTCCTTTCTTAAACGTTCCATTGACACGTGCATTATATTTCTTAAAACCAGAAAATTCCATAATACCTTGCTGATCAAAATACCCCAAACTTGTATTAAAAGTTGAATATTCACCACCACCAGAAATTGAAGCATTCAAATTATACATAGGAGCATTTCTTAGATATGCATCTTGCCAGTCAGTATTAATATCAGGATTAGTAGGATGAATATTTTCTGGAGCTTGAGTCTGGTTTGTTGAATTTGCAACAATTTGCTTAGTATATTCGCGATGCTCATTTGCATCTAGAAAATCAAGATATTTAGAAGGAGTCTGCAAAGAATAGTTTGCAGAAATTTCAACTTTTGCTTTACCTTTTTGACCATGCTTGGTAGTTATCAGCACAACCCCATTTGCAGCGCGAGAGCCATAAATGGCAGCCGCCGAACCATCCTTCAGGATTTCTATTGATTCAATATCTGAAGGATTCAACGAATTTAGCCCATTATTAGAAAATGCACCATCAATAACATATAAAGGTTCAGTAGCACCAAATGTACCTGCTCCCCGAACAAGTATCTTGATATCTGCCCCAGCTTCTCCCCCCTTTTGCAATATTTCTACTCCTGGAGCCCTCCCCTGCAAAGCAGCTGCAACAGAATGCCCCATCTGTTTACTCAGTTCTTTTGCAGGCACTGTCGCCACGGATGCTGTCAAACTAGATTTTTTTTGAGTTCCATAACCAACCACCACCACTTCATCTAATTGTTCCAAATCCTCTTTCAGAGTTATATTCACATTCTTTTCCCCTTCCAAATTAACAGCAAGAGTCTTATAACCGATAAAACTAATAATAAGAGTTGCATTCGCAGGAGCTTTAAGTAAAAACTTACCATCCATATCAGTAATAGTACCATTAGTAGTCCCCTTTTCCATCACATTAACTCCTACGATAGGTTCTCCCATAACATCCATCACAAGCCCTGAAATATCTTGTAATTTTTTCTCGTTCAACATGGACTGTTCTACTTCCTTCTTCCGAATAATGATATTTTTATCTTTTATCTCATAAGAAACATTTTGTCCTTCCAAGATTTGCTCAATAACTTCTTGCAGTTGCTCAGCGTCTATATCAACAATCTTTTTCGTATCTAAATCCCCAGCTATATACACAAATGAATATCCACTTTTTTCTTTTAGCTCAGTCATAGCTTTTTTCACCGATACTTTATTCATTTTCAATGGTATATTCTGTGAGAAGATATTCAAATTAAGGCAAAGCAAAGCCCCGACCAATAATATGGCCTTTCTCTTGTTTTTCATAAATTAGTAATTTATTAATTAAAAAATTAAATGAACTTAGCTTTTAAAGAGAAAAATCATTAACTTTGCATTCTCTAAAAGCGCACTCACAATCGTAAGTCGAAAAAGAGATTTCATCAAGGTGGGAAAATCCCTATATCTTCCCACCTTTTCTTTTTCATCCCTTTCGTACCCCTATTACAGTATTACAGCTCTAATTCTATTCATACTTTTAATTTTAAGGTTAAACAATTTTAATCCACTCCCTACTTAATATAAAGTTATATTGTGTCCTTCAATAATATAATGAATCTTACGGGTCGCAGATAATGCTTCCAAAACTTCCTGAATATTTTGCTCACGATGAACGAAATTTCCATAGAACCTGAAAGTATTCAAAGTATCACTAGCTATTTGTATTTTCACATTATAACTACGTTCTAACTCCTTCACAACATCTGGCAACAATTCCTCATCAAAAAATAAATATCCATTAGTCCATTGTAATGCATTGGAAACAGTAGAATACTCCACATGCATTCTGCCATTCTTTTTATTCAAAACCACCCTTTCATTGGGTAACAAAAAAGCTTCTTTTTCTTTTTTCAATAAATTATTCAATGCCACTTTTCCTTCGGACAAAGAAACAATGGCTTCTGCATCATCCGGATAATCCCGAAAATTAAATTTCGTTCCCAATACCTTTACCAGCAAACTATTCGTTTTCACAAGAAATGGAACTTCTTCATTTCGTTTAACTTCAAAATACCCTTCTCCTATCAATTCTATTTTTCTATTCCCTACTCCGAATCCTTGTGAATATGTTATACGCGATCCGGCATTCAACCACACTAATGTCCCATCCGGCAAGGTCAATTTTGTTCTGGAACCAAGAGGAGCCTCCACAATGATATCCGAAAATACCTCTTTTATACTTATTCCACCCCTCCAATAAGAAAAATAAGAAACTGAGAACAATACAACAATAACAGCTGCATAACGCCAAAATTTAGACAAACAGAAATTTTCACGTTCTCTTTTATCATTCAACCTCTGATTAGCAATTCTATTTTTAAATTGTTCAAATGCTTTGCTCTTATCATATTTAACATCCTCTTTCACACTTATGGCAGAAAACCAAATTTCTTGCCGCTGCATAAAATACTTTTCATTTTCCACAGACGCAGCTATCCACTCCTTCAGTTCATGCACAGCATTTCCATCCAACTCATTACTTAAATAGGATACTATTAATTCATCAATATGTTCTTTTTCTGCTTTCATCTTTGTTGTTTCTAAAGTGAAGACGATTTATTTTAAATACAGGGTAGTCCTAAAAGAACTTTTTTCTGTTTTAACACGAAAAAAATAAAATCAAAGCAATTAAATATTTGCTCAATTCAGTCTGAAGGAAAGATAATGCATTCTTTATATGATACTTAACCGTATTTATAGAAATACCTAATTCCTGAGAAATTTCTTCATATTTTTTCTCCTCAAATCTACTTTTTTCAAAAACACATCTACATTCAACCGGTAGTTTATCTATTGCCATACGGATTTCATGCTCCAATTCACGTTCTATTAATATTCCCAAAGGATAATTATCCGACTGCAAATACTTTTCTTCAGACATCTCTTCCGGTACTAAAACTGAAAATGAAATTTCCTTTTTTTCAGATCTAGATTTCAGATAGTCTATACAACGATTACGAACAGCCTTTATCAGATAACTTCTAATAGAAATAGTAATGTTTAAAGTTTCTCTGATCTCCCAAAGGTGAAATATTACATCTCCAACTATAGTTTCCGATAAAAAATTATCGTTCAAATATTGATTTGCTACATGACATAAAAGAACATAATGATAATCATAGATGTATTTATAAGCATCTTCGTTGCCATTTTTCAGTTGTTCTACAATCAGTTTCTCTGTGTTTTCCATTTTATTTCTTTTGAAAAAGGAATAAAGTTAACGGGAACAAATTTAGAAATTAATTCTGAGTAACTTTATAAAAGAGCAAAAAACAAATCCGTTAATCTTATTATCACACCTCAAATGGTTACAATAAAGACTAACGGATTTCCCTATTCTAGTTTTAAAACTATATCCAACACCTCAGATAAAACGAATCTGAATCATCACTCCATAAAGATTAAAATCGAAAAGAACCTTATCAGCATCCTTCTTTAGAAAACGCTTTTTCCCATCTTGCCTAATCTCCGAAACTCTGTTTCCCACAGATTTCAATACCATAGTCAGTGGTTCTGTAAATAATTGTGCATTCATATCCAAATGAGGAGTTATGTTATAGCCGTTTTCTAGCACATTCAAGCGATTTTTTTCTCGTTCTTTTGTTATAAGCAACTACCTCTCTAAATGTACCCACCCATATTTCATTTTCCATAGCCTTTACCTATTCCCACAATATTTCAGGATTTTGAAAAGCATTATATCCCTGCGATATTCCATGTATCATTGCCAACTCCCCATCTACCGGAGCTTACCAAGCTTTCCACCCATTTATCTAAAGACGCAGGAGTCGATTTCAACTTATCTCCCCCGATGTGATATTGTTCAGTACATGTACCTACCCCTGTTCCTATCAAATGTATAACTAATAGCACACACTCTGTCACCCTTATAAGGTGCCACATAAACATCTTGTGTGAACCCGTTATCCCTGATCTCAGCCCCTGTCTGTTTCACCAATTCTATTCGAGGCGATGATTCCGGCATAGAAACATGCTCTTCATATACTCCCGGACGGACAAGTATAGATATTGTTTTCTTGCTCCCACCAACTGCCGCATTCACTGCTTCCTGAACTGTAAAGAAATCCCCACTCCCATCTTTCGCCACCACATAATCATAACGTCGCACATATTTTGCCAAAGCCGGCACTTCTTCCATCAAAGCGTCCACAACCAACCCGGCAACTATACGTCCACCATATATATTCAAGTGAGTATTGTCAATTTTCCCTTCCGGACAAAATTCATATTGTCCGGAAGGAATCCACATAAACAATTTTCTTGAATTCTCGACTCCCATACCGGTAACCAAGTCATGGGTCAATTTATTCAAATCAATAAAAGGTACATTCATTTCTCCGGCCACCCGACGGGGAGATTCCAGATATTCCCCATGGGTATCAACCAATACCGGACCTTCTTTTTCATAACTACCCTTTATCTCCGTCACACCTTTAGGAAGGAAATTACGACGAACTATAGAATTGAACAGTACAGGATTTCCTCCCTTAGCACGTGTTTCATTCACAAAACGTCTTAAATTATCATCAAAGGTACTTCCGGGCTCTGTATGTAATGTGGCTCTAGGTTTCTCATCATTATGTCCGAATTGAATAAATACATAATCACCTTTATGAATTTTAGAAAGCACTATGTCCCAACGTCCTTCATTGATAAAACTGAGTGAACTTCGTCCATTCATAGCGTGATTATCCACCACAACCTCTTCCGTAAAATATCCGGGAAGCATTTGTCCCCAACCACGCTCTATATTACCATTCTTCAGACTTTTATTCGCCATGGTAGAATCACCTGTCTCTTATACACATCTGACGCTGCCGACGAAGCTAGAAGTGTAGAT
>ENA-OYXO01000213-OYXO01000213.1-human-gut-metagenome-genome-assembly--contig:-NODE-213-length-24037-cov-26.707364_pt1 | contig 24037 bp, 19 predicted proteins | sample MGYA00244219_ERZ653425 | MGnify/ENA primary metagenome ERZ653425 (study PRJEB26926, sample SAMN06164965) | human gut metagenome | biome: ENVO:00009003; feature: ENVO:2100002; material: ENVO:00002003... | reverse complement strand
GTTTTATGAACCCTTATATAAGTGCGCCCAAAAATCTACTTTATTTTTCACTCTTTTTCCTTACCGGTGGTCTTGATCCGGGTGATCAGATCTGCCTCTGTTGCGCTGACTTCCTCCTGTAGCGGGAAGAGAATGCCGCACTGGTTCTGGCTGTTGTTCTCCTCCGCATTGGTTGCATTGCCGTAGCCTGCATCATCCGTGCCGTCGGACTTGCTGTTCTTCTTATTGTTGCCCTTCCCCTTACCGTTGCCGTTTCCATTACCGTTATTGCCGGAATTTCCGTTTCCATTATTTCCGCTGCCGGAGTTGTCCTTGTTGTTCCCGTTGCCGTTGCCGGAATTACCCTTCCAGTCGTCATCGGTATGGAGATTGTAGTTCAGTAAGAATACCCGGTTGCCGTCACCGTCATAAGCCGCAGCAAGGAGCAGTTCATCCCCGTCATGCACTGCCGCCAGACGATTCTCTACGGAGTATTCATAAGTCCTGTTCACCTTGTCCGTGCCGATCCGCCCGGTCTCACTGATCCGGTTGCCATCTGCATCATAGTTATAGGCAAGGCTGGTGGTCTTTTTGCCATTGTAGAGCTTTTCAGAGATCAGCTGGTTACTCTCATTATACTCATATCTGTGCCACTCCACAACCGTCCCGTTCAAAGTTTTCTCCATGTAGGTACGGTTACCCATAAGGTCATACTCGAACGTGTAGACGCAGGTGCCATAATTGTCCTCGGTCTCCGTAGCGGTCAGGAGCTTTCCGGCTGCATCATAGGTAAATGTCCGGTCGGTCACTTTGATAAGATTGTGGTTCTTGTCATACCTACAAAGCAGGAGCTATCCTGCAGCTTACAACTGCCACAAAAATTCTCCTATTTTAAAGTTTTACTTCAACATTACACTTTCTATTTCTTTATATTATACCTTTTGTAACAACGGCTTAGTGTCAAATCAGCAATCTAAAAAGACTTAAAAAACATAAAAAGGAAAAACGCATTATCTTCACCGCATCAAGTGCCATAAAAACAATGCGTTTTAAACTTGATCTACAATTAATTTAAATCAAAAATACAAAATATCTGTTCTAGATACTTCAAACTGAATATATATCCCATTTGACATATCCTTTGGAATTTTGTCTTCATCAATATGTAAATTAAATCTTTTTTGCATATATAAATGATATACTATTAAATTAAATAATATTACAAAAGACATCTTTGTATTCAAATTCAATAGTGCATCTTCTTCGCCTGTTTTCTTCTCTCAATATAGCATTGAAAAAAGAGCCTATTTCGCAATAATATTCTTGAATAATCTCACATTTCCATAATCCATTATTTATCTTATTCAAAAATGTTTTAAAATCGACATCGCTCTCTAAAAAAACAGTTTTGAAGATATTCTTTTTCTTCTCTATAATATGTATATTCATATTATCTATGTCACAATCACAATAACGTATTTGAATGTTTTCTTTCCTCTCATATTTTTTTTCATCTTGCCTGATCCATACTCCGTATTCATTAAACGTAAGACAAATATCGTTTTTTTCATATTTTATTTCTTTCATTACACAATCTGATAATAAAAAATTTTTATGCTTATCAACTATTGATTTATTCATTTGGCAAACTCCATCCATTCTTTAAAATCCATTTTTTTATTGCACTCGTAATTTTAGGAATATTTTTTCCAGTATCATGCCATGTTCCATCCATATTTAATGCTCTGTCATTTTCTCCAAAATGAATGTGTGGCTGCCCTGTATCTGTATGTGGTTTATCCACTCTATCAACTCCCTTAGGTGCTGTCCCTTTTTCAACTTGTTTTTGCATTTGATTTTGACTAGTGAAAGAACTACCACCCTCAGATTCCTTACGATCCGCTCCTTTGGCATCTCTATACTGACGAGAGTCTCCCTGTATAGCCACAACACCATTATATATAGTATACGGCACCATCAACAATTGTAACTACACCATCTAGGGTTATTGCAATTGTTGCCCCAGACGCAACACAAGCCACTCCCGATGCATCAGCAACCACCGTTCCTCCGATTCCGGGAAAAAAGGAATTTAACCCCTCCGCGATCTCCATTGCTCCGGTTGCCATAACAAGGGCATCTCCCGCGCATCTTCCTGCGTAGTACATTGTTCTGTTCGTTGCATCCTTTGACAACTTCTGGACTAATGTTTCTGTTAAGTCTGTGTATTGTTCATATGCAGGTTTACCGGATCTGTGGTGCTAGAATATAAGCATAGACACGAAATGTTGAACAAGCTATACTTATAGAAAAAGGAGTTCAACACAATGGCTAAAAATCAAAAATCATATATCCCAGAGTTTAAACAGCAGATTGTTGATCTGCATTGTAAAGCTGGCAAAGGTGTAACTGAATTAAGCAACGAATATGGCATACCAAAAGGCACAGTCTCTACATGGATTAAAAATCTTGCTCCAGCAATTACTACAGAGGAAGAGACTATTTCTTTAAAGGAATACAAGGCTCTTCAGAAAAAAATGAAAGACCTTGAAATTGAGAATGAAATATTAAAAAAGCTACTGCCATATTCGCCAAAAATCAATAACTGAATACGTGTCCTTTATTCAAGCTAACTTAGACAAGTATACTGTAAAACAGATGTGCTCTGTACTTCAATTTCCTAGAAGCACTTACTATGCTGCATTAAATCATGTTCCTTCAAAAAGAGAACAGGAATATAAGGAATTCAGCGATGAAGTATTATCAATATATAACGAATTTAAGAAACGTTACGGGGCAATTAAGATCCATAGAGAACTTAATGATAGAAATATCCCCTGCTCAGTAAAACGTGTTCAACGTCATATGAAAAAGCTTGAAATTAAAAGCATTGTTGTTAAAAAGTATCAATACCAAAAGAATCAGGGTACAGTTCCTGATGATAAAGAAAATATCCTTAATCGTGATTTTAGTGCTGATACAGTATTTAAAAAGCTTGTAACTGATATCACATATATCCATGTAGTAAATGAAGGATGGACTTATCTTGCATCCGTAATGGACTTATATGATCGCAAAATCATAGGATGGGCATATGGTAAAAATATAACAGCTGAGCTTGCCACACAGGCTGTAAAGAATGCATGCCTTAGTATCCCTGATACAACGGGAATAGTGCTTCATAGTGATCTAGGAAGCCAGTATACCAGTGAAGAATTCGAGAAATACTTACAGGATCAGGGAATGTTACATTCATTCAGCAGGAAGGGTAACCCCTATGATAATGCCTGCATCGAATCCTTCCATTCTGTATTAAAAAAGGAAGAAGTATACACAACTACATATTACACATTTGAGGAGGCTAAATCAGCACTCTTTGAATATATAGAGTCATTCTACAACCGAAAAAGGCGCCATAGTGCTCTTGATTACAAGACACCACAACAGGTTGAAGATGAGGCTTTAGCAGCCTAAGAAATAATTCTCTCGGCATATGTTATGCTGGGAGAAAAGTTCAACTTTTTGTGTCCAAAGTATTGACATAGATCCACTGACTCGTATGCCAAACATTCTTTCCAGCATTTCTCCAACCGCAATAACACCTGCCATTTTGTCCATGTTTGACTTTGATATCGATCCGGAAACCCCACTTGAAAATGAATTCACCGCTATTATCAGTTCATGTCCCAAGCTGTCAATCTTGCGGTATCCGGCCAGTATTTTATCAGAAGCATTCTCGAAACTGTTTCCGCTCGGATCCGTATAATTCAGATAGCTGCTCACGCAGTAATTATACCTGTTAAGCGTCAGCGGTTCTGTCAGGCTGCCGAGGTAGCTGTCTTCGGTGAGGAAGGTCGCTGTTACCACGCAGTAGTACCTTGCTCTCAGATACTGGCTCTCGATATTCGGATTGTAGGACTCTCCGTTATAGGCATATTCGTTCTCATACTGCGGAGCACCGAAGGTGATCTCTCCGGTGACACTGTAACGGTAGGACTGGTAGACCTGTCCCTCTTCATTGGTGATGCCGGAGACGCTTCCCCTGGCATCGTAGAGGTAGTAGCCGGTGCTGCCATCGAAGCGGTCAAGGGAGATCCGGTCGAATCCGCCGTTTATCTCCGCTCCGTAGATATAAGAGGTATCCGTCTTACCATTGATGTTCTGCTCGACCAGTACCTCGGCATGCTCACGGTTGACGTCGTTTAAGTACTCGATCAGCTCATAGTTCTTTTCCTTACCGGTGGTCTTGATCCGGGAGATCAGATCTGCCTCTGTCGCGCTGACTTCCTCCTGTACCGGGAAGAGAATGCCACACTGGTTCTGGCTGTTGTTCTCCTCCGCATTGGTTGCATTGCCGTAGCCTGCATCATCCGTGCCGTCGGACTTGCTGTTCTTCTTATTGTTGCCATTCCCCTTACCGTTTCCCTTGCCGTTATTTCCGGAATTTCCGTTTCCGTTGTTTCCGCTGCCGGAATTGTCCTTGTTGTTCCCGTTGCCGTTGCCGGAATTACCCTTCCGGTCATCATCGGTATGGAGATTATAGTTCAATAAGAGTAACTTTTCCCTCCCTGTCGGTCACTTGGATGAGGTTGTCTGATTCTCTATATCCTCCCGAAGAATCTCCTGCCGAAGAAACATCCTCTGATCCAGTTTATTTTCTTCACAATAATATTTTATTTCATCAAACAGCCTTTTTTTATTCCGTATTAAATCCACCTTCTTCCACTTTCGCATGCTTTTATCGTTTGCCGATTCCTTTCCTTCTATTGTACCTGTATCCCCGATCCCCCGCAACTATTCTTCGCCAAAATGCCCCAAATTCTTCCAAGATAATTAATGAAAAATCCACGAAAAAAGCAGAGATGACATTAAAATCATCTCTGCTTTTTTCGTAAACATGGTACTACTCCTTTGTATTTCGAGTAAAAAAATATGGGAAGACTAAGCTTCCCACTCGTTAATGTTCATCTCTTTACGGATTGATTACCGAAGGTTAATGGAGACCTAAATACCCTTTTCCCTTTATCAGTTTTTCAGCCTCTTCACTGTTTTCCATCATTCCGGTTTCGATACATATCTTTCGGTCTGTCTGGATCAGAATTCTATACGCCCCTCTTCCAGCCGACTTATAACGCACCGATCTCACGTCTTCCCATGAGTATTTTTTCTCTTTTCCCCAAATGGAACGGTAAGTAATATCATTCCGCGTCATAGTAATTCTTTTGTTGCGCCAAAACAGGAGGAAATAGCTCCCTTCCATTCCACATAATATGAAAAAGATAATGCCTGCGCCTTTCACTTCCTTTGAAATGCTTGAAATCAATATTAAAAAAACTCCCACTCCGATGAACCAGAAAAACACTCCAAGTAGCAATGGTGTCAATGTTCTTCCGGAACACACAGCTTCTTTTTCATCCTTCACTTCTGTAATCCTCCGGTAAGATCTTTGGGTGTACACCAAAAACGGATGCCCCCATTCCTACAGGGAAGCATCCATTTCTTCCATTTTATTTTTACAGCAGGCTGTCCAGTGTCTCTCTGATGGCCTTGATGAAATCCAGGCTGTTGAGGATCACGGGATGCTCACAGGTGGAGATCAGGGACAGGCTCTTGGTCATCTTGCCATCTTCGATGGTCTTGATGCATGCCTGCTCCAGCTTGTCTGCGAAGTTGCACAGCTCGGGGATCTGATCCAGTTCACCGCGCTTTCTGAGAGCTCCGGTCCATGCGTAGATGGTAGCGATGGAGTTGGTGGAGGTCTCTTCGCCCTTTAAGTGCTTGTAGTAATGACGCTGTACAGTTCCGTGAGCAGCCTCATACTCATAGACGCCGCTGGGAGATACCAGTACGGAAGTCATCATGGACAGATCGCCGTAAGCGGTAGCTACCATATCGGACATTACATCACCATCATAGTTCTTGCAGGCCCAGATGAATCCGCCCTCAGAACGGATGACACGGGCTACGGCATCATCGATCAGGGTATAGAAATATGTAATGCCCAGTTCCTCGAATTTTGCCTTGTACTCGTTATCATAGATCTCCTGGAAAATATCCTTGAAGGTATGATCGTATTTTTTGGAAATGGTGTCCTTGGTGGAGAACCACAGATCCTGCTTCGTATCTACGGCATAGCTGAAGCATGCTCTTGCAAAGCTCTCGATAGACTTATTCGTATTGTGGATACCCTGAATGATACCTGCTCCATCAAAATTATGGATCAGTTCACGGGTCTCGGTGCCGTCTGCTGCAGTAAATACCAGTTCTGCCTTACCGGGGCCGGGTACCTTGATCTCAGTATTTTTATACACATCGCCGTAAGCATGACGGGCAATGGTAATGGGCTTGGTCCAGTTCTTGACATAAGGAACGATACCCTTTACCAGAATCGGTGCACGGAATACAGTACCGTCTAAGATCGCACGGATGGTTCCGTTGGGACTCTTCCACATTTCCTTCAGATTATACTCTGTCATTCTGGCAGCGTTGGGGGTAATGGTCGCACATTTTACAGCAACGCCGTACTTCAATGTGGCATTGGCAGAATCCACGGTTACCTGATCATCGGTCTCATTACGATGCTCCAGTCCAAGATCATAGTACTCTGTCTTCAGATCGATGTAAGGCAGTAACAGTTCATCCTTGATCATCTGCCAGAGGATTCTGGTCATTTCGTCTCCGTCCATCTCTACGAGAGGGGTTGTCATTTTGATCTTTTCCATAATGATTTCCTTTCCGGTATTTATTCTTTTACTTTGCAATAGCTATCCAGAACCACATTGGCAAAATCGCTTCTGCAAGGCTTCACCGAATAACATGCCTGCATGTTATTTGCTCATGTGGTTACTTCGCCCATTGGCTCTGAATAATTACATTCTACAGTAATTTTCACAGACAGGCAACCTATTCCTGCGGCTTATCCTGCTGTGCATAGGCCTCGTTCAGACCGTTTTTCACCATGTTGTCATAGGCGTTGATCATGTGCTGGTGTGCCAGCTGCTCTGCCAGATCGGCATTGCCTGCCTTGATGGCCTCCATGATCTGCTCATGCTCTTCATTGGATTTGGGACCGCGGTTGGCACTGGCCAATGTTTTCTTGCGGACACGCAGGACATACTGATGGAAGTCCTTCAGCTGATGCTCCAGCATCTTGCTGTCACATGCCTCATACAGAATATCATGGAAACGATTATCTAACTCCGCCAGCTGCTCCAGATGCCCCTTCTGGGCATGGAACTTGGACAGATAGACATTCTCTTCCATCTCTTCCATCTGCTCCTTGGTGATATGTTCCGTAGCCCAACGGGCACACAGACCTTCCAGCAGGGAACGGATCATGTAAATATCCTTCACATCCTTCTGGGTAATACCGGTGACATAGGCTCCCTTGTTGGGGATGATCTGAATCAGTCCCTCCAGCTCCAGCTGACGGAACGCTTCTCTGACGGGGGTTCTGCTGACTCCCATCTCCTCGCCGATGGCCACTTCCTTCAATTCTTCATGTTCCTGATATTTTCCGCTTAAGATGTCTTCTCTCAGCTTGTGAAATACCCGTCCCCGCAGGGAGAACTTATCCGTTACTTCCTGCTTTACATCATACTTACTCACTATAATCCTCATTTCCGGGCAGCAAAAAATGCCGCCATATTTTCTTACTCACCGATCTTCAGGTTCTTCTCCAGGCAGATACGGTTGACGCAGGCCACGATCTCTTCATCCGTAAGCACGGTGACACGTCCACCGGCGTACTCCTCGTCTACCCACTTTTTGATCTCCGCTACCAGTTCGGAAGTCTTCTGTACCTGCTTGTCTCCCTTTAACTTATAATAGGTGTTCAGCCAGTGTGCGATACCTGCCAGACCGGAGGTGTTGGAAATAGCGCACAATACCGGACGATTCAGGAATTTCTCGGTATCGAAAATGTTGTAGATCTCTTCGTTCTTCAGCAGACCGTCCGCATGGATACCGGCTCTGGTCACGTTGAAATTCTTGCCGACAAACGGGGTTCTGGGCGGGATCTGATAGCCGATCTCCTTCTCATAGTACTCTGCCAGCTCCGTGATGACACGGGTATTCATACCGTTCAGATCACCCTTCAACTGTGCATATTCGAATACCATTGCCTCCAGCGGTGTATTACCGGTACGCTCACCGATACCAAACAGTGAGGTATTTACACCGGAACAACCGTACAACCATGCTGTGGTAGAATTGGACACCGCCTTGTAAAAGTCATTGTGACCATGCCATTCGATCAGCTCATGCGGCACACCTGCGTGGGTATGAATTGCGTAAATGATACCCTGTACACTACGGGGAATAACGGCACCGGGATAGTTGACACCATATCCCATGGTATCGCAGGCCCGGACCTTGATGGGGATCTGATACTCCTTCATCAGTTTCATCAGTTCCAGGCAGAACGGAACCACATAACCGTAGATATCCGCTCTGGTGATATCCTCCAGATGACATCTGGGGCTGATCCCCTCCTCCAGGCAGTCACGGATAACGCTTAAATAGTGATCCATGGCCTGTCTTCTGGTCATTTTTAATTTCAGGAAAATATGATAATCGGAACAGCTGACCAGAATGCCAGTCTCCTTCATTCCGATCTCTTTTACCAGCTTAAAGTCCTCCTTGCTGGCACGGATCCAGCTGGTAACTTCGGGGAACTTGTATCCCCTTTCCATACATTTATAAACAGCGTCTCTGTCCTTCTTGCTGTACAGGAAAAATTCACTGGCACGGATCATTCCGTTGGGGCCACCCAGTTCATGCAGATAGTCATAGATCTTTACGATCTGCTCTGTGGTATAAGGTGCTCTGGACTGCTGTCCGTCTCTGAAGGTAGTATCTGTGATCCAGATATCCTTTGGCATGTTATGAGGCACGATACGATCATTAAAAGGTATTTTGGGGATTTCGGAATAAGGGAACATGTTACGGAACACGTTCGGCTTCTCCACATCATCCAGTATGTACATATGCTCTTCAATCTCCAAAAGGTTGTTCTTCGGATTCATGGAGACCGGACGATTCTGAAATGCATCACTTTCTCTCATTGGTATACCTCTCTTCCCTGACATTCGATATCTGCAAGATTTTATAATTTTTACTCTGCGCAGTAAAAATACATTTTGCAGTTCTCGTATCATTGTATACAATCATACCATTTGTGTCAATATCTTTGGTATTTATTTTATTGACTTATTTTAATCATATTTTTTATTTTTCCCAGTGATTTTATCCTTTTACTTGTTTTCTAATAATCTCCGTACATTAAGCATGCCGAAGCCCTGCTTGTTCCACGGCTCTCCCAGATCGGTAGCTGTAAGGGACAGCAGACGAACAAATTCTTCATTGGTAATTCCCGGATATTTTTCCATAGCAAGGGCTGCCGCCCCGGATACAATGGGTGTTGCCATGGATGTGCCGCTTTTTGCTACATAGGGTCTGTAGATTCTGCCGTTCTGGTTCTGCCAGAAAGCATTACAGGACAGAATCCTTGTCCCCGGAGCCACAATATCCGGTTTACGGGTCACATCATATCTTCTGCCCCTGCCGGAGTACGTCTCACACCTTCCGGGATCATTTTTACAATATCTTCCGTCATGACAACCCACCGTCAGAACCTTTCTGCTACTGGCCATCTCCGAAATACTACCGTCCTCCGGACCGGTATTACCTGCAGCGCAGACCACGAGAATATTATGATCCCACAACAATTCCAGAGATTTTCGCAACATCTGCTCCTTGTAACGTTCCTTCAGGTCTCCGATCCCCACAGAGATATTCAGAACACGGATTCCATACCTGTTTTTCACCCGCAGTACCCATTCCAGAGCTTCCTGCATGGAATCACAGGAGCCCTCCCCCTGTCTGTCCAGCACTTTTCCCACCACAAGCTTTGCCTCCGGTGCCATTCCGCGAAATCTTCCTCCGGACAGTTCTCCGCTTCCGCATACAATCCCGCAGACATGTGTCCCGTGTCCATTATCGTCATACGGAAAGGAACGGCCTTCTACAAAGTCGGAAAAAGCAAGCAGCCGTCCTACCAGATCCGGATGATAAGCAATTCCGGTATCCAGCACAGCAACAGTCACAGATTTCACACGTCCTGCCCCACTATGCAATTGTTCCGGCACCTGTACCTGTTCCCTTACCCGCTGCATCTTGTTCCTTCCCCGTAAAATAAGACAAAACCGGCATAAGACTTATTCTATCTTATGCCGGTTTCTTATCCTGGTGTCGGTAAAATCTGACCCTTATTCATTTATAATTTCGATTCCCTCCGGGAATGCGCTGTCACCGATATTGGTGACACTTGCAGGCAAATGCACCTTTTTCAGTTCGGTATGACTGCGGAATGCTTCATCAGCAATCACGCGAACACCATCCGGTATGGTCACTTCGGGAAGGTCCCCCTTGTAAGCCACCAGAATGTCCCCGCTGATCAGGTAATCATCCATGCTGTTTTCTTCAAAATCATCCATCCATCCGGTATGCGTAAATGCCTTGGCTTCCACCCGGGTCACCGTATCTGGCAATATCACACTATTCAGATCATCACAGTGATAAAATGCTGCATAATCAATAGTGGTCACACCTTCCGGGAACGTCACACTTTCTGCCGAACTTCTGGAAAAAGCAAAGCGTCCGATCTCCGTGGTTCCTTCTGGTATACTCACTGCTTTGATCGACTGGTCACGATAATATTTCCACTCCGGAATCGTACCGTCTTCTGCCTCCGCAGTGATATCCTGCGTTTCTCCTCCGGTCTCCTGTCCTGCTACCGGTTCCGTATAGCCCTGTTGCACAGTTTCTTCTTCAGGCAGCATCATAACCATCGCATGATTTCCTACGACAAAGGTACTGCCGATCACATTTCCGGGCACCGGTGTCGGTGCAGGGGTCGGCGTTTCAGTGGGGGCAGGCTCTGTTGTTGCCTGTGAATCTGAAGTTCCGTCTGCCGCCGGTGTCGCCGTCGGCGCTGCCGTTACCAGAGGACTCTGACTTTTCTGCTCTGCCAGCTTCTGTGCAAACTTTTCAGCCACGCTGCCTTCGTCCGCATGAATCGTTACGTTATCACAATTTAAGAATGCATCGTCTGCGATGCTTGTCACCGTGTCCGGAATATAAATATCCGTAAGGTTCGTACATCCGGCAAATGCCTGTGCATCAATACTCTGTATATTCTCAGGGATCGTGATCTGTTTCAGTCCGGTGCATCCTGAAAAAGCATATTCATCCACTGAGGTAAGACCTTTGCCAAGTACAACCTCTTCCAGATTATCACAGCCCCAGAAGACATAGGCATCCATGCGCTTCACCGACTTGGGAACCACAACAAACTGTACCTTCTGATTGTTCTCAAAGGCACTCTCACCCACAACTTCCACTGTATCGGGAATCGTGACACGTTCATCGCTTCCTCTGTATTTTGTCAGTGTACTGCCTTCAATCTGAAAATCGGAGGCAGACGCTGCCGCATCTGCCTCCGACACAGGAAGATGTGTCAGGATCAATGCGGTAGCTATCAATGCCAATGCAACTACCCACTTTTTATGATTCATAAACCTTCCCATCCTTTATTTTCACTAGGCTCTTGCCTTGCGCAGAGTCTTCTTATCCTTCTTCATGAAGAATACTATGGACAGACATGCTAGCCCCAGAGACAGGAACCACTTCGGATGAATGGCATCTCCGGTCTTAGGAGTGCTGTCTGCGATTGTTCCGGCTGTCAGGTTGTTCGTATCCACATAGATCACATACGGTGAGAAATGCTCCGCCGTAAAGGTAATGCAGGATACTCCGGAAATCGTGGAGAACTTCGGTGTCAGCTTGTCTAACTTACTGTTCACCACTCCTGCTACCTTGTTGTTACCTGCATAGGTGATCAGAGAATCCGGGATCGGCAGGGTAATGCTGATGGACAAACCTGTAGTATCCGTGATCTTGTTATTGCCGGTGGAATCATAGAGACTGATATCCATCGGGAAATACTTGATGGCACTGATATCGTTGCCATACTCTGCCATCAACGCCTTTACTACTTCCTCTGAAGCAGATGCGCTCTCAGTGATCTTGATCACAAAGTTATCGGAAGATCCGTTTACCGTTGCAGATACCACACCGGTATTGGACAGACCGTTCTTGTCAATAACAACAGTGGTTCTGCCGCCGGAAACATTACCTGTGGTAGTACTGTTCGGCCTTCTGTTGGAATTGGAATTCGTAGAATTACCACTTCCGGTAGAAGTACTGGTATTAGAACCGTTTGACTTTGTATAGTTTGCCGTAACCGTTACATTTCCCGCAGGCATGGTGATTACCGTTGCCGATAATACCTTACTTGCTATAGTGGTATTGGATGGATCGATCGTCCAGTTGCTGAACTGCATGCCCTTGGCCGGATCATTAGCCACGATGATCGGCTGTGAACCGGCAGCATAACTTCCGGAACCGGAACCGTTCTTAACTGTCAATGTGTACAGTTTTGTTGTGGTGTTAGTCCCGGGAGCCGGTGTTGCTGTCGTTCCCGGTGCCGGTGTTGCTGTGGCGTTCGGATCGTCCTGGCTTCCGGTAATAGCATACTGGGCATAAGTATCCGTATCCTTGGTGATTCCGGTAATGGCAGGTCTCCATCCTGTAAAGGTATAACCGCTTCTGGTAGGGCTCTGTGGTGCAATGGCATCTTCGCCGGACGCTACCTTCTGCACGTACAGCACCGTATCATCGTAATCAATGAAACGTACCGTGAATTTGGAGTCTTCGGAATCATTCTTCTCATACTGGGCATAAATCGTGGTATTCGCCTGAATGTTGGTAACCGCAGGCCTCCATCCGATAAAGGTATATCCTTCTCTCTTAGGATCAATAGGAGGTTCTGCATCCTTTCCGGGAGCTACCAGCATAGTCTTCAGTACGCTGTCATCCCAGTCAAGGAAAGTTACCGTATATTTGGAAGCATCCGGATCATCTGCTTCGTACTGGGCAGTTACCTGCAGATCGGCCTGTACCCCATGATAATCCGGAACCCATCCGGTAAGGGTATATCCCTCTCTGCCTTTAACTTCAGGGGGAACTGCATCTCCCCCTGCTGCTACCGTCTGTGTATCCAGAAGCGTAGAATCCCAATCCCAGAAAGTTACGGTATAGAACAGTTCCAGCGGCTTTGAGGTCGTCATAATACCGTTCTTTGTTGCATAGATATATGCATTACTGCCATCTACGCAGTAGAACTGCAGTGCACTCTTATCGGTGGTTCCACCGAAGGCATCATTATCCAGATAGCTGACACTTTCCGGCACTTCCATGTAGGCAATACTACTGTTCGTAAAGGAATCCTTACTAATGGACTTACAGGTATCCGGCAGATAAACTGCGAACAGCTTCGGAGTATCCATAAAAGCACCTTCCGGAATATCTGTCACAAAGGAGGTACGCAGATCCACGGAACTTACCTTGGTGCCCGCAAATGCTTCCTCAGCAATTCCGGTGACTCCCTCTACTTCCGTAGGAGCTACCACTCCGCTGGCTCTTCCTTCCAGAAATTCAATGATATCTTTCTTCTTTCCGTTTTCCAGACTGTAGATAATAGAATTATCACAGGTGAAATAAGGACTTCCCTGGAAATCCACCGTTGTCAGTTTCTCACAGCCGGTGAAAGGACGTTTTCCCATTGTTGTTGTGGTGGCAGGTACTGCCACACCGGTCAGATTTGTACATCCCTTAAAAGCATAATCATCAATCTTCGTAGTTCTGTCTTTCAGATAGACACCACTCAGATTCGTACAATCCTTGAAAGTCTCCTTGCCAATCTCCAACAGTCCGTAAGCGGTCAATGTCTTGGTCGTATTGGACGGCAGAGCTTCCGAAGGTTCTGTGGCAGTAAACAGATTTTCTTTAATGGTTTCAATACCGTAAGGTAATTCGATCTGCAGTGCCGCATTGATGATCTCACGTTCATAATCCGTCATAGGTTCTGAATTCGTACCAAGATATTTATCTACCGCAGTCTTAGCCGCCTCCTGGTATTCCAGTGTCATATAAGCATAATTGCCTGTGGTATATTTCGAACCGGACTGAATTTCTTTAAACGTAGGATAATCTGCCAATTCATTTTTGTCCGTATCCGGGTTATACTTTACTTCCAGATTCTTCGGCCAGCCACTGTAATAGGTAATATAGGTTCTTTCCTGGTTTCCTCTGTTAATATAGCTGTTCGGATCCATTGCATAATTGAACGGTGCCGAATCATCCGAGATAGGGCCTGTAAAATACAATTGCTGTACATCAGTTGCGTCCTTGTTACCGCAATCTGCCTTATGATATTCCACCTCCTGGGTCTTGAATGCATCTGTACCGATACTGGTAATATTGACAGGCTCCTTGAAAATGACATCTTTCAAATTATGGCAGCCTTTAAACGCACTGTCTTCAATCGTAGTAATAGAGGAGGGAATCGTAATTCTCCTCAGATAACAGTTATTACGGAAAATACCGGAGCCGATCACTGTGATCTGGTAAGGTCCGACGGTATCCGGCATGGTAACAGTTTCCAGACCGCTGTCAAATTCACAGTATACTAGCTGATTAGAGGAATTCACTCTGTAAACAGCCTTTTTGCCACTTGTTTCCTGAACTGTCAGTTCATACAGATTCTGCTTGGTTCCGTCGGAATTCAGATAACTGAATGCCATATAATTATTCGTCGCACAGGTATGGAACTGGGAGCTGTCAACACTTTCCAGATAAAACTCTGCCGGTACATCCGCTTTGAAGGAATCAAAGGTATATGAAGTATCTACTGCTCCCCCCGTGATCTTCAAAGACGGGTTTGCTGCAGTTACATATTTCAGATTCTCGCATCCCCGGAACTCGGATACATCAATAGATCCGGATACCGGGCCGTTGGCATTGCTGAAAGTTCTGGGGAATGTCACAGATCTTAAATTTGCACATCCTTTAAATACATTTTTCCCAAAATTGTTTAATGCTGTTGCATTATTTGTGGAAGCCATTTCCTCTTCCACAGAGAAACCGTTATTTTCTTCTGCGTTGGACATATTAATGCCTATCATGGAATAACAGTCTTCAAATACATTATTGCCAATTGTTGTTACATTAATAGGAACCGTAAATTTTTCCATGGACTGGCAGTTGGCAAATGCGTAATCCGAAATCGTTGTCAGATTGCTGATCCTATCCAGATTTACACTGGTCATAGTAAGGCAGTTGGCAAACGCATAATCACCAATAATATTCAGACCATTTCCCAAAGAAATGCTGCTCATACCGGTACAGCCATAAAATGCATATACACCCACTCCTTTTACGCTCTTTCCGATGGTCAGTGTGTGAATATTACCATTTCCGGCAAAAATCCCCTTATCACTACTGGTGATCGGTCCTGCAATTTTCCAGGTACCTGCATCTTTTCCGGTTCCTTCCTGCAGATACTGGTTGCCGATATACCATACCTCTGCACCTTTGATACGCTGTTTATTGGAATCTGTCGTTTTCTCATAAACAGGTACAAGATCACCACCGGATACAGTATCCGACTTGTGATAATACAGTTCTTCAGATGATAAATTCTCCCACTGGGCACGGTCTTCATAACGGCAGGGCTGATACGATGTGCTGATCACAATCTCTGCCCCGGTTACCGGATCAGTTGTCGTCTGATTCACTGCATAGAACAGGAAATCATTTTCCTTACCTACAGCGACATAACCGCCGTTGGTTCCATCACTGTAAGAATATTTCTTATACGCATCCAGTCCATCGGGAATTACCAGGTTGTTACCTTCCAGATAGCCACCGTTGTATCCCAGGATCACGGCACCCTTATCACTGCCGCCGTCCGTTACATAGGCAAACTGATACTTACCGTCACCGGTGGTATAGATTTCTTCCTTACTGTCCAGATAAGGAATCTTCATCTGTTGCAGATAAGATTCCGTAACCTCCTTTTCTGTTCCATCTGCTGCACGCAGTCCTTCCGTAGGGATTGCCGCTACTATAATTGCCGAGATCAGAAACAATGTCCCCAGGGTCTTCCTTACTGTCTTTTTTAATCTTCTGTTAGTCTTCTTTTTACCCTTAGTCATCCTTTACTCCTTTGTCGTCACCTTTTTGGCAACCACTACAAATCTGCCGTTTTTCTCCTGATAATCACAGGTAGACAACGTTAAAAGCTGGTCACCGAACGAAGCTGTGACTCCCGTGTCATATAATGACATTTCTGCCATATCATTCATATAAGAGTCAAATTCCTGCTCGCTCTGGGCGTCTATAAACTGATAGTACTTAAATACGATTTCATCTTCACTATAGACCCGGGATCTGAATACGTACATGATCTCATACTGGCCTTTTTCATAAATGGTATCAAACTGTATGCAAGGATGTTTCTCATAATAGCTCTGGTCGCTGTATAGGGATAAGCTTCCGAACATCTGCCCGCTCTTCATATGATGTCCATACAAAATGAAGTTTGTGCTGGGCTTGAGCACATCACAATCCTTGTCCATGAAAATGGATCCGTTTTTATCATACTCCTGATTCAGATTGTGATCAAGATAATATTCATTATCCGTTGTCTGCATTACAGGGTAATCTATATTAGTATCGTCAATTTTTACCCATCCGATTAGTCTTTTGTTCTTATTTAATAAATTTTTATATTCATCCAGTACCGGAGGGGGCGTACTCTGCGTTTCATCCGCGGTGTAATGGATCACAGGATCCTGATTCTGACCGGTTGCCGGCTCTTTATCCTTCAATTCACTTAATTGCTTGTAATTATCGGCAGTACGGATGTTATACCAGTTATAAATTCCGAAATAGCCAAGGCATGCCACTGCGATCACACTGCAACAGACCACAAGAAGTTTCCTTCGTTTCTCCTGTTTTTTCAATTCTTCCTGAACGATTTTGTCAATCTCTGCCTCGTCAAACTGCGGTTCTGCTTTCTTCTTCACAGAAGTCTTCTTTTTTGTTGTCGGCCTCTTTTTGGGAACTTTTTTATCAGGACTTTCTTTTTTTACAGTTTCTTTTTTCTTTGATGCTTCTTTTCTATTTTTGGGAGTTTGGGCCTTCCCGATTGTTTTTGTATTTTCTTTCTGAAGAGAATGTCCTTTCGCCGAAGATGTTTCCGGTACTTTTCCCTCCTGTCTTTGAATGTCCTCCGACAGCTCTTCCATGTAATCCTGTCCCAGAATACTATGGAATCTACACCTGCCGCTGCGGATCACTTCTAGCAGTTTCTTCTGGTCTGCCAGGCTCATCTTCTTCGTCTGTACCCGAAGATTCTCGATCACCTGCTGATCCTTCAGGGCATTCTGATAATCCGCCTCCGTGCGGAACTTTCGCCCCTCTACCACATATATCTTCTGTGCCATCTATCTATCCTTAATTTAAAATCTGTCTTTTCACAATCTATGCATGTCTATATAGATATCTATATTTTACTATATCCGGAAATTATTGCAAGTCTTTTCCGGAAACATTGACAGGCTCCCCCGCATACAATAGAGCATAAATAAAATGTGGAGGCACTAAAAATGAGTGACTTAACTGCTACAAATTGCGGCTGCAATAATTCCTGCGGCAATAACAACTGTGGTAACGGTATCTTCGGCAACAGCTGCATCTGGATCATCCTGTTGCTGTTCTGCGGCGGTGGCTGCGGTAACAACAACGGCTGCGGACTGCTGGGCAACAACAATGGCTGCGGCGGCAATGACTGCTGTGAATGGCTGATCTGGATCCTGCTTCTGTCCTGCTTCTGCGGCGGTGGCTGCGGTAACAACAACGGTTGCGGTTGCTAATCTCTGATACTGCTTTCCGGGATCTCCCGGAGCTTTGTAGGCACGATCACTCCGGGGTACGGACTTTTCTGTACCCCGAAGGATTGATCGGCATAAGCATGCTGCCGCTCTCATAAAATACTAGTAACTCTTTTGCAGGAAGGTATCGGTACATGGATGATAAGAGAATCGACAAGGCGGCGGCCTTTGACACATTATTCACTTCCAACCGCATTCAGATTCTGAAAATACTGGCTTATTATATGGATCCCCGGCTGCTGAAAGGACTTGCTGTTTACATAAAAATGTCGGAGTTGCAATACACGCTAACACTTTTTCGCAGGCATCCGGAGACTTCTCTGTGCATTGCTCCCTCTTCTGCAAACGAAGAAACTGCCACTGAACTGTGTAATGATCTCATGCCCTTGTGCGACGAGACTCAGAAATCAGCTCTTCGACAAATCACACAAATGATGGACAATATTCATAATTTCCAGGAAATGATGGAAATGGTGCAGACCATGCAGGAATTGTTCCCGGAGGGCTTCTCCGATCTCTCCGGCATGGATCCGTCTATGTTGTCCGGTCTTTTTTCCACTGCAAAATCAGACACAGGAGGTCAGAAAAATGGACTATTCCAAGACACCCCTCTGGATGCAGGATGATCTCGTGAAGGACATCCCCAGAGAAAAACTGGATTTTCTCTCGAAACTTTTTGCCCAGGGGCACGGTAAAAATCAAAAAGAAATGATGGCACTTCTCATGCCCGCCATGCGTAAAGCGAAACAGGAGCACCTGACTTTTACCCCGCAGGAAATGCAGGCCGCCATCACCGCTATCAAAAAATACAGTACGGAATCGGAGCTTCGTCAGATTGAAAATATTCTGGAGAAAAGCCGATCACAAAAAAATAACTCCCGGCAGGCTTAATGTCTGTCAAGAGTTATTTTATTCAACGTTCAGCCAACGCCATTCGCAAAGTCGCGTTATCACGCTTTCCATCACTACGTGACTACCTTTGTTCATAAGACGGCGTTTACCTCATGGACATATTCGATCATAAAATCATGCAAGCATGATTTTATTTCACTTATTGTCCATGGCTGAACTACTTAACTACGATGTTGACGATTCTGCCGGGAACATAGATCTCTTTTACGATGTTGCCGGTCAGCTTGTCTCCCAGAGCTTCTTTTGCCATGGCGATGACATTTTCCCTGGTCTCATCCTTGGAAACATTGATGGTCACACGCATCTTGCCGTTGACCTGAACACCGATCTCTACAACGCTCTCTACAGTCTTCTCTTCCTCAAATTCAGGCCATGCTGCCTGATACAGTCTGCCCTCGAATCCGGCAGTCTGCCACAGTTCCTCGGTGATATGAGGAGCCACGGGGTTCAGCAGAGTAAGCAGTGTCTTGTATTCGCCTCTGGTAATAGAGTTCTTCTTGTAGAACTCATTGATCAGGGACATCATAGCTGCGATGGCGGTGTTGTACTTCAGGTTCTCGAAATCGCTGCTGACCTTCTTGATGGTCTGGTGCATCTTGGTCTCCAAATCTGCGCTGTAGCCTTCCTCGGATGTCAATATATCCTGTAACTTCCATACTCTCTCCAGGAATCTGCGGCAGCCCTTTACGCCTTCCTCACTCCAGGAAGCGCTCAGATCAAAAGCGCCGATGAACATCTCATAGGTACGCAGAGTATCTGCACCGTAATCCTGTACGATGTCATCCGGGTTTACAACGTTGCCACGGGACTTGGACATCTTCTCGCCGTTGGAGCCAAGGATCATACCGTGGCTGGTTCTCTTCTGATAAGGTTCCGGAGTAGGTACTACCCCCTGATCATACAGGAACTTATGCCAGAAGCGGGAGTACAAAAGATGCAGTGTGGTATGCTCCATACCACCGTTGTACCAGTCAACCGGCAGCCAGTACTTTAATGCTTCGGGACTTGCCAGTGCCTTGTCATTGTGAGGATCGGTATAACGCAGGTAATACCAGGAAGAGCCAGCCCACTGAGGCATGGTATCGGTCTCTCTCTTTGCCGGACCGCCACAGCAGGGACAGGTGGTATTTACCCAGTCAGTCATGGCAGCCAAAGGAGATTCTCCGGTATCGGTAGGCATATAGCTCTCTACATCGGGTAACTGCAGAGGCAGTTCGCTCTCATCAATGGGAACATATCCGCACTTATCGCAATGCACAATAGGAATCGGCTCACCCCAGTAACGCTGTCTGGAGAATACCCAGTCTCTTAATTTATAATTGGTCTTGCGGTTACCGATGCCCTTCTCTTCCAGATAGTTCATGATCTTCTCTTTGGCTTCTGCCACAGACAGACCGTTCAGAAAATCGGAATTGACCAAAGTACCATCAGCAACATCGGTATATACAGCTTCTTCTACGCTGACAGGGCTTCCTGCAACAACTTCAATGATAGGCATACCGAATTTCTTCGCGAACTCCCAGTCTCTCTCATCGTGGGCAGGAACTGCCATGATAGCGCCGGTACCGTAAGTCATCAGTACATAATCGGATACCCAAACAGGGATTTCCTTGCCATTCACGGGGTTGGTAGCGGTCAGGCCCTGAATGCAGACACCGGTCTTATCCTTTGCCAGTTCGGTACGTTCAAAATCGGACTTCTTCGCAGCCATCTCGCGGTATGCCACGATGTCATCCCAGTTCTTGATCTCATCTTTATATTTATCCAGAACAGGATGCTCCGGAGATACTACCATGTAAGTAACCCCGAACAGAGTATCCGGTCTGGTGGTGTAAATGCGCAGCTTCTCATCCTTGCCTGTCAGGGTGAAATCAACCTCGGCACCCTGGGACTTACCGATCCAGTTCTTCTGGGAGACTTTGACACGCTCGATATAATCTACGGTATCCAGTCCCTGGATCAGCTTGTCAGCATATTCGGTGATCTTTAACATCCACTGGCTCTTGACCTTACGGATGACTTCGGAACCGCAACGTTCGCAGACGCCGTTCACTACTTCCTCATTTGCCAGACCTACCTTACAGGAGGTACACCAGTTGATAGGCATCTCCGTTTTGTAAGCCAGTCCTGCCTTGAACAGCTTTAAGAAGATCCACTGGGTCCAGTGATAATACTCGGGATCTGTGGTGTTGATTTCTCTGTCCCAGTCGAAAGAATAACCTAAGGAATGCAGCTGATTCTTGAATCTTGCCACGTTGTTCTTGGTTACGATCTTGGGATGGATATGATTCTTGATCGCGTAGTTCTCGGTAGGGAGACCGAATGCATCCCATCCCATGGGATACAGCACATTATAGCCCTGCATTCTGCGCTTACGTGCTACGATATCCAGTGCGGTATAAGGTCTCGGATGACCTACATGTAATCCCTGTCCTGAAGGATAAGGGAACTCTACCAGTGCGTAATATTTGGGCTTGGAGAAATCGTCGGAAGTCTTGAATGCTTTTTCATCATCCCAGACAGTCTGCCATTTTTTCTCTACCTCTCTGTGATTGTAAGGTACTGCCATAATTATTTCCTCCTAAACTATGAGAAGCTTTCTATTTAAATTTTTTGTTCTCAAGTCGTTAAAAAACTATCGATTATTTTATCGTGTTTTCCCGATACTGTCAAGGACTGCGGCTCTATCCGCATGGTTTTTTGCATATTTTCGTCTGCCGGGGCATATGCTGTATACGAGAGGTGATGAATCATGTTTGCATGGATCACATTACTGATCAATCTGATGCAGCGATATCGATGATATTTACTGCGCACTACCGAAAAAGAGACCGGAAAGCCAACCGGTCTCTTTTTGTTGTGTATGTTATGTAATTACTCGTTAGTCTTCTGCATTGTTCTCCGCAACCTTTGCTGCTCTGGCCGCTACTTCCTTCTCCTGTACGTCGGAAGGTGCCTGCTCGTAACGAGCGAATTCATAGGAATAATCCCCTCTGCCTCCGGTCATGGAACGCAGATCTGTGCAATAACCGAATAATCCGCTCATGGGAATATCCGCTTCGATGATCTGCTTGCCACCGCTCATGGGTGTCATGCCCAGCACCCGGCCTCTTCTCTTGTTCAGATCTCCCATGATGTCTCCGGTATAGGCATCCGGCACGGTAACCTTTAAGGACATGATGGGCTCCAACAGAACGGGGCCTGCTTCCATGACACCTTTCTTGAAAGCCTGGATAGCCGCGGTCTTAAATGCCATTTCCGAAGAATCTACCGGATGATAGGATCCATCATACAGTACCGCTTTGACACCGACTACCGGGTAGGCCGCCAGAGGTCCTCTGCCTACGGATTCCTGAATACCTTTTTCCACCGCAGGGAAGAAATTCTTCGGTACCGCGCCGCCTACGACTTCTGTTGCGAACTCATAGGGTTTGGTCAGATCGCCGGAAGGTGAAAAACGCATTTTTACATGACCGTACTGGCCGTGTCCGCCGGACTGTTTCTTGTACTTATATTCCACATCGGACTGTTTCTTGATAGTCTCTTTGTATGCGATCTTCGGTCTGGACAGCTCGATCTCTACTTTGTATTCGTTTAACAGACGGCTGACCACGATATCCAGGTGCTGGTCACCCATGCCGTAAAGTAAGGTCTGGCGGTTCTCCGCATCGTTCACCACCCGGATGGTCAGATCTTCATGAGTCATCTTCTGCAATGCCTGGGAGATCTTATCCACGTCCGCCTTATTCTTCGGCTTATACCGCATGTAGGTATAGGGAGTGGAAATATCGAACTTGCCGTATTTAATAGTCGTGGCCTTGGTAGAGAGACTGTTGCCGGTTCTCGCTGCGGTCAGTTTCGCCAGTGCTCCGATATCTCCGGCATGCAGTTCGCTGACTTCAATGGGCTTATTGCCCTGCAGTACATAGATTTTGCCGATCTTTTCCTCAATGTCACGGTCTACGTTGTACAGCAGGTCGTCGGTCTTAAGTACACCGGAGTTTACCTTGATCAGAGAGTATTTTCCGATGAAAGGATCCACTATGGTCTTCCAGATATAGGCGGATTTTGCCTTGGCGAAATCGTAATCCGCATGGTAAATCTCATTGGTCTTTAAATTGATGCCCGCCACTTCTCTGTTCTCGGGGCTGGGCATGTATTTGACAATATCATCTAACAGTGTGTACATACCCTGACACAGGATGTTGGAACCCATGGTCATGGGAACGATGCTGCCATCGCAGACATTGGTACGGAGTGCTGCACGGATCTCTGCCTCAGAGAAGGTCTCTCCGCCGAAATACCGCTCCATGAATTCTTCACTGGTCTCGGCTACGGCTTCCATCAGAGTATCCCGGCAGATCTGCAGGTTGGCCTGGCTGTAATCCGGTACCTCACAGGGAACAACTTCCTTACCCTCCCAGCGGTTACCGCTCTCAGTGATAACATTGATGTATCCTACGAATTTCTCGTTCTCACGGATTGGCAGATGAAACGGTGCCATCTTCTTGCCGTACAGATTAGTCATATCTTCCACTACCTGACGGAAGGAGGCATTATCCACGTCCATGTTGGAGACATAGATAAAACGGGGCAGCTTGTATTTCTCGCAAAGCTCCCATGCCTTCTGGGTGCCGACTTCGATGCCGGACTTGCCGTTAACTACTATGATGGCTGCTCCTGCGGCACTGACTGCCTCTTCCACTTCTCCCACGAAATCAAAATAACCCGGTGTATCAATAATATTGATCTTGTATCCTTCCCACTCAATGGGGATCACGGAGGTACTGATAGAGAAATGACGTTTCTGTTCTTCTTTGCTGTAATCACTGAGGGTATTGCCGTCATCTACCTTGCCCATACGGGAGGTGATACCGGACAGATAACCAAAGGCTTCTGCAAGACTGGTCTTGCCACTGCCGCCATGGCCCAGTAATACTACGTTACGGATCTTGTCTGTTGTGTAAATATTCATATCCCATCCTCCATTTATTCTGCATTTTGGGTATTTTGTCCAGCCGTTGGATTGGATTTTTAACCCCTTACGTGTATTTTACTAAATATATGTTACTATTACAAGTAAATATTGTTAATTATTTCATATTTTTGTAAGTTGTCAGAACTTTGCGATATGAACAGTTGCACAAGACAAGTAAATTGAAAGTTAGCGAAATATCCCCGTAGCCCTTGGCAGGGTATAAGAAACGCGGCACGCTTGCGCTCTGTCGCAGAACGTAGCGGTACATAAGCGGTCACAGTACGACCGCTAAGTACCGACGTCTGCTTAC
>ENA-OYXO01000194-OYXO01000194.1-human-gut-metagenome-genome-assembly--contig:-NODE-194-length-25938-cov-18.132519_pt1 | contig 25938 bp, 16 predicted proteins | sample MGYA00244219_ERZ653425 | MGnify/ENA primary metagenome ERZ653425 (study PRJEB26926, sample SAMN06164965) | human gut metagenome | biome: ENVO:00009003; feature: ENVO:2100002; material: ENVO:00002003... | reverse complement strand
GAAATATGCCTGGGCATGGCGGTTATGAAGATGACCGTCTGGATAGTGTGAAAGCGGTAATGAAGGCCGCGGTGAAACTGAATATAGGAGGTTATCTGCCTGATAGCGAATGGAAACGCAAGTGGATTGGCTTTAACTACAGAACATTGCCGAAACGTCCGGATATTGAATACATATCTGCCGATTATCTGATAGAAAATATCGAACAATCCTTTAAGGTCTGGGAAGAATGTCCGTGGGCAAAGAATTATTCATTTGACGACTTTTGTGAATGGGTATTGCCCTATCGTATAGGAGATGAGCCATTGGACAATTGGCGGAAAATGTATTATGACCGTTATAAACCTCTTCTTGATTCGTTGTATACCGGTAATGATATGGTGGAAGCTGTGAATGTACTGGCACGCCACTTCAAGCGAACTAACTTATTTGTCCTCACTACCGAATATCGCATGCCACATTTAGGTGCCCGTTTCTTATCGGAATATCTGGTAGGTACATGTCGCGAAATAACTGATCATGCTGTATACGTTTTCCGGGCATTGGGCTTTCCGATAAATATAGATAAATATTGGTATTCTCCTTCTAATCAACACGACCATATGTGGAACGTACTGAAGGATTCGGACGGAGGATTTATCCCATTCTGGTATATGGATTCGTCCGACTTTGTGGTGAAACGTGGGTCTACGGACGGCAGAAAGAAAGGTAAAGTTTACAGAAATACTTTTGAAGCGCACGATAGTAAGACAGCTTCATTGTTTGGACCTTTTTATCAGGATGTGACGGCAGAATACTTTGGTGAGAATGAGTTCAAGGTAAAGGTTAATGACAATATAGGAGGAAATAGTATTCTGCTGGGAATGTTCAGTCCTTCTGGATATGTCACAGTGGATGCAGTTCCATTACGACGCGGCAAAGCACGGGTGAACAATATAGAACCGGGCGTTATTTTCCAACCTTTGACCTCTGAGAACGGAACGCGTTCTCCTGCCGGATATCCTTTTATGGTAGTAGACGGAAATGTACGCTATTTTGAACCGGATATGTCGAAGGCGGTCACTGCCCATATAAGGAGAAAATACCCGTTAAGACAATACCTTTATGGTTATATGGCTACCATGACAGGTGCTGAGATTGAAGTGAGTAATGACCGGTATTTCCGTACGAGTGAGCTGCTTTGTTGCTTGACCGATACTCCTCGCACTAACCTCAATTATTATTATCCGAAGATTTCACGCCCTTATCGTTATGTGCGTTTCACTCCACCGCCTCCTGCCTATCCCACAGCAGATTGTAGGGCGGAAATTGCAGAACTGGCATTCTTTGATAGTGTGGACAGTGAAGAACATCTTCCTTCGAAAGCCATATACGGTGGTGGTCCGGTGGATGAGAATCCCGCGCACGACATAGACAAGGCGTGTGATGATGATTGGCTGACATTCTATTACTCATCAGGGCCGCAGGATTCCATCGTATTTGACCTGCAACGTGCTCGCGCCATAAAAAAGATATTATTCGTTCCTCGCAATGATGATAATTTTATCACTCCGGGCAATGTGTATGAATTATTCTATCAGTCTGGCGTGAAGGGATGGATTTCTTTGGGAGTACAGACTGCTACTACTAATGAATTAATCTATCGGAATATTCCTGAAGGTGCCTTGTTGTGGCTGCGCAATTTGACACGCGGGAAGGAAGAGCAGGTATTCTATGTGGAAGATGGGGAGCAGAAGTTTGTTGGGTATGAGTGAAAATAATCATATTTTTATATTAATGATATGAAAGTAATTATTAGAATGATTTTAGGGCTATTTGGGGTAACCTGTAGTATACTTATTCTTTTTTCGTGTGGAAGAAGTGGACAACATAAGGCAAATCGTGTTTTGGAAGAATGGATAGGACGGCAAGTTATTATTCCGAATGATTTGGTTTATACTAAGTATGGTACGGATACAGTGGAATATTCACAGGCTTATACGGATTATAAAATTTTGGTTTATGTGGATACCGTAGGATGTACAAGTTGCCAACTTCAACTTGAAAGATGGCTGGATTGGGTTGATTGCTTGAAGAATAAATCTTCTTACTCTGTATCCTATTTATTTGATTTTTATCCTAAGAATACTGAAGAACTTGTTGATTTATTGAGATTCTATGACTTTTCTGTGCCAGTCTGTATAGATGAAACAGACCGTCTTAATCAATTGAATAAATTTCCTGCGGGTGGAAAGTTTCATACATTTCTACTTGACAGAGATAATAAAGTGGTGCTTGTTGGAAGCCCAGTTAATAATGAAAATATAGCGGAACTTTATCGAGATATACTATTAGCTCCTGATACGGTTTCAATGATGCGAACTGATGTGGAAATATCACAACGTGAAGTAAACTTTCCTAAAATAGTAAAGGATAGTATACAATATTCTTTCCCATTAAAGAATGTGGGTAATAAAAAGTTGCTTATTAATGCAGTAAATGTGAGTTGTGGATGTACTTCGGTAGAGTATACAAAACAACCTATAAATCCGGGTGATTCTGGTTTAGTGAAAGTTTTTGTGAAAAAAGAGAAAGAAGGGTATTTCAATGAAACAATTACGGTGTACTGTAATGTATCAGACAGTCCTTTAGTCTTGAAATTGTATGGAAATGCAATATAAATCAATTAATTATTAATTAAAAATGTATGAACATGAAAAGAAAAGTGTTTTATGTTTTGGCTATGGTTGCCATTGTGGCTGTAGCTTCCGTTAATGTTCTTAACTTAAGGACGAGTGCTTCTACTGGTAATTTGTATCTGGCAAATCTTATGGCTTTGTCAGATGGTAATGAAGGTGGCGGCGGTGAAACAGAATGGGGATGTGGAGGTAATCCAACCTACATTCCTTATAGTATGTTAATAATTATGAATTGCCCCAATATGGTGCGTACATATAAAGGATGTTCTAAACCTGAATTTGCTATAAAGGTTTGTTGCAATCCTGCTGAACAGACCGTTTGTCTATGATAAAAAATAGTTGATATTTCTGCTCTTTTGCAGATGGGACTACTGTCTGTAGTTTCATCTGCTTAAGATCAAACAATTTGTAATATGAAAAAGAATGCTTGTTTGTTATACTTGTTACTTATAATTATAAGTGCTTGTACGAATACTCAGTCTCGTAGAGTGCAGACTGATGAAATATATATTGCTCAGTCAGGCGAGAAGGTGCTAAAAATGTCTGAGTTGGTAAAGAATATACGCTATGTAAAGCTGGAAACTACTTCTGATAATCTGATTGGTACTGTTAGTCAATTGATACCCTTAAAAAATAAGTATTTGGTCGTTGATAATTCAGCATCTAAACAAGTCCTTTTGTTTGATGCTACAGGGCGTTTCATTACTCGTATTTCTCGTGTGGGGGTGGCTCCCGGAGAATATGTGACGATTACCAGTGTAGCTGTAGATGAAGAAGAAGAACGCATTTTTATTGCTGATATGGGTACTGGAAATATATTGGTTTATGATATGAGAGGTGAATATTTAGATAAAATAAGTGTTGATTTCTCGGTGAAAGATATTGTTTATGTTGGTAGTAACAAAATGGCATGTTATTGTGATTATATGGAAAGAAAGGAGCAGGATGGTCAGGTACCTATTTTGATATTATATGACCTGAGAACAGGTGATAAGCAAATATTGTTATCTGCAGATAGCAGAATCAGTCCTCAAGAAATAGTCCATGCTAATCAGTCTATGTATAAAGCTGCCAATGGTGCTTCTTTAGCTTATCCTTTAGATCCTAACATTTATTTAATAGACTCTTTAGGCATTCAACAAAAAATTTATGTGAATTGGGGAGAAGACTTTTGTAAGAAAAGAGAGCGTTATGTAGAGATGTTAAAAGAAGAAGAGGTGCCCATTGAGGAGATTTTTCAAAATAGAAAAACAAATTTTCCTAATTTACTTACTGTCTTATGTAGTGATGATTTTTTTTGTATTTTGTATAATAATCTATCTGAAATGAAAATAGGAGTGGGATTTTATAATTTTCAAAGTCAAAATTATATAGGTGGATATGCTATGGAGCGTTTCCCTATCAAAAATGATATAGATAGTGGTTTCTATATTAATCCTATTGCAATCAAAGGACATGATTTGTACACTATCATTGAATCTTATAGCTTAAGCAGTGTGGAACCAAAGGTTTCAGAACTTGCTGATTTGAAAGAAAAAGTATCTGGTGATGATAATCCTATAATAATGATAACAGAAATGAAAATAGAATGAAGAAATGTATTTTAGTAATTTAGCTATGCGAAAATATTTACTGTTGTTATTAGTGATATTGGCCGGATGTTCAACTTCGGTAGAAAGGGATGGTCAGAACTTGAAAGTAATTGATGTTCCTTTGCGAAGTAGCAATCATGAAATAAGGATGTCTTCATTTGTGGATTCAATTTCGTATATTCCTCTTGAAACAAAAGACGAATGTTTGATAGGTTTTGTTGACAAGATTGTGGCGACGAATGATTATTATTATGTGGTTGATAAACAGAAAACAAGTTCTGTACTATGTTTCGATAAATTGGGAAAATTTGTTCGGAAAATCGGTGAAAGGGGCGTCGCACCAGGGCAATATGTAGAAATAACCGATGTAAATGTGTATAAGGATAGGGTGTATTTATGGGATTGTTCAATGGGAAAATTGTTTGTTTATTCTGCTAATGGACATTTGGAACAGGAAGTGAAAGAAGACTATTGGGCTACTACTTTCTATGTGTTGGACGATTCATGGGTGGCTTTTTGCAGTGGTTATACAACTAACAAAGCGTATCTAAAAGACAATTCATACCCCAATCTGTTGTTTGTTAATATTAATACTGGACAGACGAGTCCCGATTTATATTATGATTCTCGCATCTGTACGACAGGAATAGTTGGATCTGATTTCAATTTCATAAGTAATGGTAATCTGGTGTTCTCTTTGAATGATACTGTTTATCAAGCTTTGTCACCTTCAATTTTGAAGAGGAAATATGCCATGCGGTTTGGAGAGGAATTGGAGAAGACTCAAAAGGAATATGTAGAAAGGTTGAAAACAGAAAAAATTGACGCGTATCAGGGTGATAAACTGATGAAAGAAATCCCTTGTATGTATATGTTTCTTGAGACTCCCTCTTATTCCTTCTTGAGATATAGCTGGAGAGATTATTATTATGTGGGAATTATTAACCATAAGGAATCGGATACCTATATGGAAGCAGTAGGATATAAACGAAATGCAGTGGTAAATGATATGGATGATATGGCTGTTTTTATTCCGTTGACGACTTATAAGAATGCTGTGTACAGTTGTATATCTCCGGGACGATTTATCGAATCCAAAGCTTTCGGAAAGCAAGTGGAATTAGATGACAATCCGATTATCGTTAAATTTGAGTTGAAATGATGGATTTACAATGAAAAGAGTGACATTTCTTTTAGTAATATTGATAGGATTATTGAGTGTAGGACTTATTTACTCTATACGTGATGCTATGCATAATGATGTTCAAATAGCGAAACAATCTGAAACCCTGGAAGTCCAAAAGCAAATGCTTACATTGTTATCTGGAAATATGAAGATGCATTATGTATATTCGGAATCCCAGTTGCCAGATATGACATTGTTAGACAAAGATAGAAACGCTATCAAATTGTCCGCTTTGTTGAATGGAGAGGATAAGGTTGTTTTTAAATTTTCATCAACCAATTGTAGCTCATGCATTCAACATAGTTTTTCATCTGTTAGGAAACTAATGGGAAAGCTAGCGAAGGATAAACTAATTATAATAGCAGATAACTCTAATCGTAGAGAATTACAGGCATTGGTAAATAGCTTGTCGCTAAGTCTTCCTGTTTATTTGACAGAAGATACAGTGTTCCATTATATTTTGGAAAAAGAAAATGTACCTTTCTTTTTTGTAATTGGAGAAGATCTGCGAATGAAAGATTTATTTATTCCAATGAAAGAATTACCTGATCTCTCTGATTTATATTACCGAATTATATGGAAAAAGTATTTCGACAAATAAAGATATTGTCCATTGGGAAAATGATATGTTCAATAGGGATAAGTCTGCTGTTATTGGGAGTGATTAACACTACATTTATATCATTCTCAACTCACGATTTATCTTTCTTCATATATCCTTTATCTTGGGCTATTCTTTGTCTGACAGTAGTATTAAGTTTCCTGAAATTCTTTATTAGAAGGAAAAAATGCTTTCAGTTTGTTGTTGCCGACTTGTTAGTTATTATCCTATTGGGCTATTGGCTTTTAAGATATGATTTTGATCTCCAATTGGCAAACTGGAAGCTTTTCCTTTTTGGGGAGCTCTGTATCCTTTGGTTTTCAATCAGAATGTTGCTTGAATGCAATCTCATTTCTGTGGAGAAAATTTCTTGGGTATTGTTGAGTACCGGTATAATTCAGTCAGTATGGGGAATCCTGCAATTGTATGGTTTCTGTGAGTCTAATCACAGCAAATTTGATATAACAGGTTCTTTTTTTAATCCGGGTCCTTATTCCGGCTACATCGCTATAATGGTACCCGTATCTCTTTATCTGTTTCTATCAACTAAATGCATGAAACGATATGTTGCATTATTCTTTTTAGCAGTCTTGTTGTGCATACTACCTGCCGGGATGAGCAGATCGGCATGGATTGGAGCAATAGTCTCTTCTGTTATTGTTCTATTTTGGCAAAATAATTGGATAAAGTATTGGTATTTGAAAAGAAAGTTGTCTGTTCTTTGTCTTGTAGTGGGTGTTGTTGGAATAGCAGTAGGAAGTTACCTAATGTTTAATCTGAAAAAAGATTCTGCATATGGGCGTTTGTTTATTTGGAAAAATACGGTTTGTGCTATATGGAAAAAGCCGGTTTTCGGGTACGGAAGTTGTATGTTTCCGGTTGCTTATGCCCAAGAACAGACTGATAGATTTCGTTCGGGCAAATACACGGCAACAGAAGAAAGAGTAGCGGGAAATCCTGAATATGCTTTCAATGAGTATTTGCAGATTCTGGTAGAAGGAGGATGTCTTTTGCTATTCGGGGTTGTGGTGATTGTGGCATATGCGCTGAGTGGTGGAATTAAGAGACGAGATTATGGATTATGTGGCGGGCTTATTTCATTATTGATATTCGCATTTTCTTCTTATCCTTTCCAATATCCGGCCTTTTGTGTTGTTGCAGTTATTATAGTGGCAAGCTTGAGCACTAAAAGGACTATTGGCGTTGGGAATAATGTATATGGGCACTGTGTTTTGGTATTTTTGGTAGCTGCTTCTATCTTTTTGCTCTTTTTGCAGGATGCACCCAAAGGCGTGATAGAAAAATTGGACAAATGCCGTTATCTAAGGTCAACCGATGCATTGGAAGTTGCGGAGAAGGGATATGCTATGCTCTATCCTGATTTGAAGCATAATGCCGATTTCGTATATGAATATGGTTTGTGCTTATCTCAACAGAAAAAATATCTTGAATCGAATGAATTATTAAGACGCTCTATGTTGTTGAGATGTAATTATCAGTGCTATAATGCTTTGGGGGGTAATAGCCAACAACAACAAAACTATGAACAGGCAGAGAAATATTATTATGATGCTATTTATCTGTTACCTAATAGAATTTATTCATATTATCGGCTGTTTCTGCTTTATGCGCAGCCCGAATTTTATCAACCGGATAAACTGAAACAAATGGCAAAAATCGTATTAACTAAACGTCCGAAAGTTTATTCAAAAGCCATTGAAGAGATGAGAGGGGAAGTTAAAGTGATTTTAAAAGAACATGGATTGAATTTATCTAATTAATAAAAATAACCTTATTGAGTAATCGTTGTCTGCAATGGAAGTACGGAAAATGAAGCGAATAGGAAAGAAATTGATGTATATGGCTTTAAGCTTATTTGTTATATTTCAAGTTTATCTATTTATTAGGTTTTACTGGATTGTATCTTGTTTCATTCCCACGTATTCTATGGCGCCAACTTTATTGGGAGGAGATTATATTATTGTTTCTATGCAAATACCAGGGCGTAGAATAATGAATTCGGATTCAGGAAGGCTGCTAGTGCATAGATTGAAGGGACAACGTGAAGTACAGAGGAATGATGTAGTTGTTTTCAATTTTCCTTATGCTGAAGATAAAGAAAAGATGATAATCAGTATGAATACATTTTATTGTAAACGTTGTGTAGGAGTTCCAGGTGATACTTGTCGATGGTGCGAAGCTACAGGTATGCGAGAGGTGTATTTACCTAAGATTGGAGATGTATTGCGTATTGATTCGTGCAATTATGAACATTATTATAAGTGTATAGAATATGAAACGGGGAAAAAGATGAGCTTGAAAATGGGGCAAGTCTATTTGGAGGACTCTTTGCTGGAAAGCTTTCGTTTCAATCATAAGTATTACTTTATGCGTGGTGACAATTTTAACCATTCGTATGATTCACGTGGTTGGGGGATATTACCAGATGATTTTATTTTGGGTGTAGGACAGATGATTTGGTTCTCGAAAGATGAAGTGACGAATAGGATTAGTTGGAATAGAATATTTCGAAGAATTGAATGATGGGTAGCTTTCTATTATATATAAAGTCGCGTCTTTAAATACCCCTTTTTACTTCTTTAACGATAAAATATAGTTCTAAAACTAAAAATATTAGTTTATTTGCGGAGATGTTATGAATATTAAATCTAAAAACACACAAGAAGTTATGAAAAAAGAATGGTTGTATGCAGTAGGTCTGGTTTGCCTGGTGTCGGCTTGTACCGGTACTCCGCAATCCTCTGCAGATGGATTATGTTCTAGTATTGATGTGGCGGGAGCTATGGAAAAGCCTGCCGAATTGAAACTTTCGGAATTAGGAAGCGATGTACGCTATGTTCCATTAGAAACAACCGATTCGTGTCTGGTAGGTGGAAGTCCGAATATTCTGTTACTGGATAAAGAGATTGTTGTCTTTTCACGTCAAACCTGTTTTGTCTTTGATAAAGAGAGCGGTAAGTTTTTAAGCAAAGTGGGACATTTGGGCGATGATCCGGAAGCTTATTCAACTGCGGCGCCTACTTATAATGACGTAAACGGTCTGCTTTATTTTATGCGCAGACCCGGTAAGTTACAGAAATATGATTTGCAAGGTAATTACCGTGGTGGTGTAACAATACCTACCCCTCCGGATTCACCGAGTGATTTCAGTTTTACGGATTCCGTGATAATAGGTCGTTACGGTAATATTGTAGGTGATAACGGGCGCGCTTTGCTGTTATTTAATGAAGCGGGAGAACAGATAGATACGGTGCCCAGTCTACTTCCGGTTTTGCCTAATAGAGGAGTAGATGACATAAACAGTATCAGCGTCAAAAAGCAGGGAAATGCAGGTATTATTCTGACTACATTTAAAAGTGGAGATGCCTCGGCAAGTGTAGCGGGTATTCCTTTCCTGTGGAAGAGTGATAATAAGATACGTTACAAAGAGAATTTCAATGATACCATTTATACAGTGAGTGGAAATGAGCTGACACCTTATATCGCATTCTCCACCGGTAAATGGCATTGGGGCGCCGAGGCACGTACTGAATCCAAAGATAACGAAAAACGCTTGTTGGTGGGATGTGTTTTTGAGACGGATCATACTGTTTTCTTTCAGTGTATCCGGGGACTGTATACAGATGAACCGGAAACGTTTAACGGAATCTACGACCGGAAGGCAAATACTACCCGGATGTATGCCGAAAAGGAAGGTATAAAAGATGACCTGACCGGCTTTATGGCTTTCCATCCCAAGGCATGCAGTGCACAGGGAGAATATGGAATGATTATTGATGCCGGAGAAGTGATGACCTGGTTGGAAGAAAATCCTGAAGCGGCAGAAAATGAAAAACTTTCGGCACTGAAAGAATTGACGGATGATTCTAATCCGGTAGTGATTATTACAGTCCCTAAATAAGGAAGGAGGTATGTTCTTGTCCACCTGTTTGGGAATAGACAAGAATATACTTGTTTGATAATTAGAAAAATAACAGTTTGTATCCAGTCTCGTTTTGTCCATATATATATGGCGGCTCGTAAAGGGAAAACGACTATTTTTGCATACACTAAGTGTAAACGGAAAAACTAATATAGAATGATAAAGACACAGAACTACCGGTTTTTGATCTGTCTGGCACTATTTGCGTTGGCAGCATGTTCCGGTGCGAAAAAAGAAGAAGTTGCCGATGAAGGAGTAGCTACCGTATTGCCGGATGAGAAGAATGAAGTGACCGTGTTGCCTTTGAAGCGGCAGATATTCAATCACGAGTTGGTAAGTAATGGCAAGATAGTGGCCGGAGGAATGGCAGATTTGCGTTTTGAAAGTTCGGGTATCGTGGCGCAGATTTATGTGAAGAACGGTGACCGGGTACACAAAGGACAAAAACTGGCAGAGCTGGATAAATTTCGTTTAAAAAATAAGACCGCACAGTCCAAAGATGCTTTGGAGAAAGCTAAGTTGGAATTGCAGGATGTATTGATAGGGCAGGGGTATGCAGCGGATGATACTGCCAATGTACCCGATGATATCATGCAACTGGCACGGGTGAAAAGCGGCTATGATCAGACCCTTTCTCAATATGAACTGGCTAAATATGAAGAAGAACATGCCACTCTGATTGCTCCTTTTGACGGGGTGGTGGCTAATCTCTTTTCCAAACCTTATAATGCTCCCAGCAGTTCAGATGCTTTCTGTACAATTATCGGTTCACAGGGCATGGAAGCTGACTTTACTGTATTGGAGAGTGAACTCCCCCTTATTAAAGGTGGCGATAAAGTAGTTGTTACCCCTTATGCAGATCCTTCTGCCAAATACGAAGGACGTATCTCCGAAATCAATCCGCTGGTGGACGATAAAGGCATGGTGAAAGTGAAGGCCGTTGTCAACGGACAGGGCAAGCTCTTTAATGGCATGAACATACGGGTTAATGTACATCGTTCGCTAGGTGAACAGTTGGTTGTTCCGAAGAGTTCAGTGGTGTTGCGTTCCGGTAAGCAGGTGATTTTTACACTGAAAGATAATAAAGCGAAATGGAACTATGTGCAGACCGTACTGGAAAATTCCGATGAATACACGATTGTGGAAGATGAAGTGCAAGAAGGAGATGTGGTGATTGTGACAGGCAATGTGAACCTGGCTCATGAGGCACCGGTGAAAGTTATTGAAAATAAAAAATAAAAGGGGTGGTTAAGTTCTTGATACAGCGGCCCATTGCCGTATTGATGGCGTTTACCGCATGTTTTATTGTCGGTATGGTAACGTATTTCACGTTGCCGGTATCTCTGCTGCCGGATATTGCCATCCCGGAGATTACAGTACAAATCTCGGCACAGAATACTTCTGCGCGTGAGTTGGAGAATACGGTGGTGAAACCATTGCGCCAACAACTTATCCAGGTGGCTCGTCTGAAAGATATGGATAGCGAGGCGCATGATGGGGCAGGTCTTATCCGGCTGAATTTCGACTTCGGTACCAATACGGATCTTGCTTTTATCGAAGTGAATGAGAAGATTGACGCCGCCATGAACTACCTGCCTAAGGATACAGACCGTCCTAAAGTAGTAAAAGCAAGTGCTACCGATATTCCGGTATTCTATCTCAGCCTCACCCTGAAGAATGACAGCGCTTACGGACAAACGGACGAACGTGCTTTCCTCGATCTGTGTGAATTTGCCGAAAGCGTTATCAAGCGGCGTATCGAGCAGCTGACAGAGGTAGCCATGGTGGATATCACAGGATTGGTGGAGCGCCAGTTGCAGATTGTTCCCGATGAAAATAAGCTTGCCGTACTGGGACTTTCCATACAGGATGTAGAATCTGCTCTTGCCCAAAATAATGTGGAACCGGGAAGTATGACCGTACGTGATGGATATTATGAATACAATATCAAGTTTTCCACTCTGTTGCGTACGGAAGAGGATGTGAAGAATATTCTTATTAACAAAAACGGACGCATCATCCGTCTGGAAGAGTTCTGCCGGATAGGTATTGTTCCCGTCAGGGAAAAAGGTGTATCCATGAGCAATGGTAAACGGGCAGTGACATTGGCCATTATCAAGCAGGCGGACGAGAATATGGATGACATGAAGCAAGCCATTGGCGGCACCATGAATTATTTTCAGAGTGTATATCCTGACATTGAATTCAGCGTTAGCCGAAACCAGACAGAGCTTTTGGATTATACTATCTCCAACTTGCAACAAAACCTTTCGTTGGGCTTTCTATTTATCTGTATCGTAGCCGTACTCTTTCTGGGGGATGTCAAATCTCCTTTCATCATCGGACTGAGTATGGTCGTTTCCATTGTGATCTGTTTTCTCTTTTTCTATTTGTTCAAGATGTCACTGAACATCATATCCCTGTCCGGATTGATTCTTGCACTGGGTATGATGATTGACAGTTCCATCATCGTAACTGAAAATATTTCTCAATATCGGGAAAGAGGATACTCGCTGAAACGTGCCTGTATTACGGGTACCAGTGAGGTGGTTACCCCGATGCTCAGTTCCTCGTTGACTACCATTGCGGTGTTTGTACCACTGATCTTTATGAGTGGTATTGCCGGAGCCATTTTCTACGATCAGGCTTTCTCGGTAACCGTTGGATTGATGGTTTCTTACTTCACGGGCATCATGTTGCTGCCGGTGCTCTATATGCTGGTTTACCGGACGGGACTGCGCAAATCATGGTTCTCGCGTATCCGAATCAATAATCCTATAAAGGATCATACACTCGATCGTTTCTATGATGCCGGGATTGATTTTATATTTGCTCATAAAACGGCAAGCGTATTGTTCTGCATAGTTTCCGTGCCATTGTGTGTATTCATGTTCTATTTCATAGGAAAAGAGCGTATGCCGGAAATAGATCAGAACGAGCTGATAGCCCGTGTGGAATGGAATGAGAATATCCATGTGGACGAGAATCGTCGCAGGGTAGATAATTTATTTGAGTTGTTTAAGACAGAGACTATCGAACAGACTGCCGCCGTCGGACAACAAGACTATCTCCTAAACCGGGAGCAGGCTCTTTCTTCTTCGGAAGCAGAACTTTATTTCAAGACAAAGAATCCCTCTGAGATAGTCCCTTTGCAGGAAAAGGTTTACCGTACCCTCAAAGCGGAATATCCGTTGGCCGTGATTTCTTTTTCGCCACCCGAGACGGTATTTGAGAAACTGTTTGTGACGGGAGAAGCCGATGTTGTGGCTGAACTTTATTCCCGCAACAAGGAAAAAGTGCCGACAGCGGATGAATTACGTAATCTGGAAGCTGAGTTTGCTACCCGTACAGGATATGCTCCCACGGGTATTGCCTTTGAAAATCAGCTGAATATCCGTATCAATAAAGAAAAATTGCTACTTTATAATGTTTCGTATGACGAGTTGTATCGCATACTGAAAACGGCTTTCAAAGAAAACAGCATAGCTACTCTTCATTCTTACCAGCAATATCTGCCTATCAGCATTGTGGGAGAGGAACAAACGGTAAACAGTATCTTACAGGAAACACTCGTTCCGACACGGGCGGATCAATATGGTGTTGAATATCTGCCTTTGCGTGAGCTGGTATCAGTGGCGCCGGCGGAAGATCTGAAAGCGATTACCGCAGGACGTAACGGAGAATATGTTCCGTTCCGTTTTTATGAAGTAAAAGAGGCGGAACCGCTTATGGAGCAAGTGAAGGAAGTGGTGGATGCTACCGGTGATTGGGATACCGCTTTTTCAGGAAGTTTCTTCTCTAACCGGAAGATGCTGGATGAACTGGTGGTTATTCTGTTTATTTCCATTCTGTTGATGTACTTCATTCTGGCGGCACAGTTCGAGAGTTTTGTGCAACCGCTTGTAGTATTGTTGGAGATACCGATAGACGTAGCATTTGCCCTGGTACTGTTGTGGATATGCGGACATACGCTGAATCTGATGTCTGCCATCGGTCTGATCGTTACGTGTGGTATTATCATCAATGACTCCATCCTGAAACTGGATGCGATTAATGAATTACGTAAGACGGGGATGCCGCTTCTGGAAGCTATCCATGAGGCGGGACGGCGCAGGTTGCGTCCCATCATCATGACTTCGCTCACTACCATTTTTGCCATGGTACCGTTATTGTTCTCTTTCGATATGGGATCGGAATTGCAGAAGCCGCTTTCCATTGCCATGATTGGGGCGATGTTCATCGGCACATTGGTCAGTCTGTTCATCATTCCGTTGATATATTGGTTTATTTACCGGGATAAAAAAGCTTGATATAATGAAGAAATTTGGTTTAATTATTCTTTTAGGACTTTCTCAGGCGCTTCCGTCCGTCGCGCAGCAACAGCAGGTAACGCTGGACTTGCAGCAGACGATTAAGATGGCGAACGACAGTTCGCTGGAAGCTTTCCGTACTAAAAATATGTATCTTTCAGGCTATTGGGAATATCGTACCTATAAGGCAAATCGCTTGCCGAGCCTGACGCTGAATATGACTCCTGCACAGTATAACCGTGACATTACGAAGCGTTATGACTCCGAACAGGATTTGGATATTTACCGTAGCCAACAGTCTTTCTATGCCTATGGCAACTTGGCAGTCAGGCAAAACTTTGACCTGACGGGTGGTACTTTTTATCTGGATACTGAGTTGGGCTATATGCGTAGTTTCGGTTCCAATCCCTACACGCAGTATACCAGTGTTCCCGTTCGTTTAGGTTATTCGCAAAGTCTGGTAGGTTATAATCCTTTCCGCTGGGAACGAAAGATTGAACCGCTGAAATACGAGAAAGTAAAGAAAGAATATATCTACAATGCTGAGCAGGTATCCGAGCAGGCCACTACCTATTTCTTTGCACTTGCCATGGCGCAGGCTGAGTATGACTTGGCAAAGGAGAATGTCGTTTCTTCCGATACACTTTATCGTATTGGTATGCAACGTCTGAAGATAGCCTCTATCAGTCGTGCCGATCTTCTGACGCTGAAGCTGGACGTGGTGAATGCCCGTAACACTTTGCAGAATGCTGAAAGTTCATTGAAACGTGCCATGTTCTCGCTGGCTTCTTTCCTCAATCTGGAAAAGAATACAGAGATACGGCTTCTTCTCCCCAGTCGTCCCAGAGAACTAAACATCCCTGTAGATGCTGCCTTGGATGCCGCCCGTTCCAACAACCCGAACTTCCTTGGATTACGCCAGGACATATTGGAAGCAGAACGGAATGTAGACAAAACCAAGAAAGAATCCCGCTTCAACGCCAGTATCAACGCCAGTGTCGGTTTCAACCAGGTGGCGGAGAAATTTGGCGAAGCCTACAACCGGCCTATGCAGCAGGAAATGGTATCTGTCAGCGTCTCCATTCCTTTAGTGGACTGGGGAGTGCGTAAAGGGAAATATAATATGGCCCGTAACAATCTGAATGTAGTAAAGACCTCTTCCCGTCAGAACGAAATCAGCATTGAAGAAGAAGTCATTATGACCGTAAGTGATTTCAATGTCCAGCAAGACTTGGTGACAAGTGCCGAGGAAGCCCTCGACCTTTCCATCCTGGCATACAATGAAACCCGCCAACGCTTCATCATCGGTAAGGCGGATATCAGTAGCCTTACCTTGTCATTGAACCGTCAGCAAGAAGCCCAGCGCAACTATATCTCAGCCCTGAAAAACTATTGGCTGAACTATTATAAAATCCGCAAGCTGACCCTGCACGATTTTGCCAGCGGCTTCTCTCTTTCTGACAAATTCGATTATAGTCACTAATCACTAATAGTCAATCACTATGAATCGCCTTTCCCCTTTTACCCTCATCGTCACCTTTGTCTGTCTGGCACTGGTGGGTTTGGCCTTGGTTCCGATGCTTCCGGTCAAGCTGAATCCGTCGCGCACATTGCCGGGCTTTACGGTGCGCTTTAGCATGCCGGGCACTTCGTCGCGGGTGGTAGAGATGGAGGCGACAAGCAAACTGGAGTCCATGCTGGCCCGCATCAAAGGGGTAAAGGGAATGTACTCTACTTCAAGCAATGGCTACGGTTCCATTACGGTAGATCTGGATAAACACGCTGATGTGGATGCGGTACGTTTTGAGGCTTCTACTATTATCCGGCAGACATGGTCGCAACTGCCTTCCGGAGTCAGTTATCCGTATATTGACATGAAGGTGCCCGATGCGAATACAGCCCGTCCGTTCTTATCGTTCACACTGAATGCACCGTCCACGCCTATACTGATACAGCAGTATGCAGAAGAACATATCAAGCCGCGTCTGGCTAAGTTGCAAGGCATTTATAAGATAGATTTAAGTGGTGCTACCCCGATGGAATGGCGGTTGGAATACGACAGTGAACAATTGCGGACGCTGGGAATCAGCATTTCTGATATTCAACGGGCCATCCAGTTACATTATAATAAAGAGTTTCTGGGAACGCACAACATGGATACGGCCGGTGGTAAGCAGTGGATACGTCTGGTCTTGATACCGGATGGAGTCAGCGGGCAATTTATTCCTTCGGACATCACGGTGACTGCTTCGGACGGTAAGATTATCCGCTTAGACGAGTTGGTGACTGTAGCGCGTATGGAAGAAGTTCCCCAAAGCTATTACCGTATCAATGGTCTGAATTCCATTTATATGTCTGTCACGGCCGTAGAGACTGCTAACCAATTGCAACTGAGCAATGAAGTGATGCGGGAAATGGAAGCAATACGTCTGACTTTGCCGCCCGGCTACGAGGTGCATACCAGTTATGATGCCACGGAGTATATTCGCGAGGAACTGAATAAAATTTATTTCCGTACGGGGCTGACAGTACTGATCCTGCTGGTATTCGTCTGGATTATTACGTTGAATCTGAAGTATCTGTTGCTGATTGTTACCAGCTTGGCTATCAACATTTCCGTGGCGGTTATTTTCTATTATCTTTTCGGGCTGGAGATGCAACTGTATTCATTGGCAGGGATTACTGTGTCCTTGAATCTTGTGATAGACAGTACCATTGTGATGACGGACCACATTTTGCACAGGCGTAATCTGAAAGCTTTTATGTCCGTACTGGCGGCTACCTTGACCACAATGGGGGCTTTGGTTATTATCTTCTTTCTGGATGAGAAAATCCGCCTGAACCTGCAAGACTTCGCAGCTGTGGTGATTATTAATCTGGCGGTATCTCTTTTCGTGGCTCTCTTTTTTGTTCCGGCCATGATTGATAGAATAAAGCTTGTCAAGAGGCAGAGCGTGAAACGCTGGGTGCGGAGTCATATACGTATTCGCAGGCTGACTGTTTACTTCACGCATTTCTATCAGTTGCTCATCCGCTTTCTTCTGCGCTGGAGGGTGGCGGTGTGCATTTTGCTCCTGCTTGGTTTCGGGTTGCCTGTTTTCCTTCTTCCTGAGAAGTTGGAGGGTGAAGGCAAATGGATAGAACGGTATAACAAGACGTTGGGCTCCTCTACTTATAAAGAGAAAGTGAAACCCGTGGTGGATAAGGCTTTAGGTGGTAGTCTTCGTTTGTTTGTGCAGAAAGTGTACGAAGGCAGTTATTTTAGTCGCAATGAAGAAGTGGTGCTCTATGCGAATGCGAACTTACCGAATGGAAGTACGCTGGAACAGATGAATACGCTGGTGAAACGTGTGGAAACTTATCTTAGCGGCTTCAAGGAGATTAAGCAGTTTCATGCTTCTGTCTATAATGCACGCAGGGCCAATCTTCAGATTTATTTCAAGAAAGAGTATCAGCATAGTGGTTTCCCTTATACGTTAAAGGCGAATCTGATTGGTAAAGTATCTGAGTTAGGAGGTGGTAGCTGGGATGTATATGGTTTGCAAGATCAAGGCTTCAGTAATGATGTTCGTGAGAGCGCAGGTTCTTATCGCATCAAGATGTATGGCTACAATTATGACGAGCTCTATGCATGGGCCGAAAAGCAGAAGGAGGTATTGCTTTCGCACCGTCGCATCAAGGAAGTGTTTATCAAGTCGGAATTTTCCTGGTGGAAAGACGATTATCAAGAGTTTTACTTCAATCTGAATAAGGAGCGTATGGCTCAGGAGGGGATTAATGCCCAGCACTTGTTCTCCGCTATCCAGCCGATATTCGGCAAGAATATGCAGGTGGGTTCGGTGGTGACGGAAAGCGGTACGGAAAGTATTCGACTTTCTTCCCGACAGTCTCACGACTATGATGTATGGGCTATGCAGTTTTTTCCTTACGGGGTGGATGGCGGAAAGCATTATAAACTTTCCGAGTTGGCTACGGTAGAGAAGGGGCAGATGCCGCAACAGATAGCCAAAGAGAATCAGCAATATCGTCTTTGTCTGCAATATGAGTATATCGGCTCGTACGAGCAAGGCAATAAAATACAGAAGCGGGATTTGGAAGAGTTTAATAAATTGCTTCCGATGGGGTATACTGCTGAATCGGATAGCCAATCGTGGTCATGGGGTAAGAAAGATAACAAGCAATACCTGTTGTTGCTGGTTGTGATTGCCATTATCTTCTTTACAACGAGTATTCTGTTTAATTCTCTGAAACAGCCTTTGGCTATTATCTTTGTTATTCCGGTATCTTATATAGGAGTGTTCCTTACATTCTATTGGTTCCGCTTGAATTTCGACCAGGGAGGCTTTGCTTCGTTTGTGCTGCTTTGTGGTATTACGGTAAATGCCAGCATCTATATTCTGAATGAGTATAACAGCATCCGTAGCCGCTTTCCCCGGCTTTCTATGCTCCGGGCATATACAAAGGCATGGAATGCAAAGATACTGCCTATTTTTCTTACGGTAGTTTCCACCATTCTGGGTTTTATCCCGTTTATGGTGGGGACGGATAAGGAAGCTTTCTGGTTTCCGTTGGCTGCGGGTACTATTGGCGGATTGGTGATGTCTATTATCGGCATTTTCTTCTTCCTGCCGGTATTTAGTTTGAAGAGGAAAGAGGTTTGCAAATACTCTAAAAGACGTGTCGCACTTAAAAGTTGAATTCAGCTTTAGCCTTAATATTTATTTTTTGTGAAATCATCCTGCACCGTACTCTTTTAGTAATGCTTAAAAAATAACTTGGTACATAAGCAAGTGCAGCGAGTCGGCTTATAAATGATAATTTACCAGCGTAGCGCTGGAGCAAGGTTCTCCTTCGGCGTGCAAGTAATCTTTCAGACACGGATGACACGGATGACGCGGATTCTTTTTTCCTTCGGTGTGATATGCCGGTATGTATAGCGCAGCTTTAAAATCCGCGTCATCCGCGTCTAAAAGATTAAAGTCCGCGTTCGTCCGCCTTATCCGCGTAGTCCGCGTACCCATTCTCTCGCCGCTAAATTATCATTTATGTACCAAGTTATTTTTAAAACCTTGCTTAGTACTATAAAGGAAGAAAAAGTTTCCTGCGGAGGAACTATTAGTTTCAAGGGATGAAACCGTCAGTTTCTCGGTGTGAAACTACTGGTTTCAAGTAATGAAACTGTCAGTTTCACGCCGGGAAACTAATTGCCGCCTATCGCACTTTAAAGATAATAAGGCGGGCTATCATTTCTTAATCTATTTATAAGCTGTCTGATATCGGGTTGTGCTTTTGAGTTTCTTTCCGGGAACATCGTGCAGCTTCGGACGGGTTGGACGTATATTATAGGTATTCATCCACTTTTCAAGGACATCACGAAGTTTTTGCAGTTCCTGGCTATAGGCATTTTCCATGATCAGGTTTCTCATTTCTCCTCTGTCATTCTGCATATCAAACAGTTGCTCACGATATTTTCCTTTATCATAAAGCACATATTTGTAGCGCTCAGTGCGTACTACCCAGCCTCTTGTCTTGCTGCCGTCAAACCGTGTTTCGGTGATGATGTATTCCTGATGCAAGGCCTGTGGATTACCTTCTTCCACAACTTTCCGGAAAGACTTTCCGGCTGCCCCTTCCGGCATCTTGGCACCTGCCCAGTCGCATACGGAAGCGAAGAAATCTATACCGTTGCTGATAAGTTGAGGCAATACTTTGCCTGCATTCTTCTTGCCGGGCAGGGTTACGATAAGAGGAATGTTGATAACTTCTTCATATAAAGCAGATTTCTGGTTCCAATGGTGAGCCCCTATACCATCTCCGTGGTCACTGGAGAAGATCACTACTGTATTCTTCCAAAGATCGTTCTTATCAATGGCATCAATAATTTTTCCGATCTCCTTATCTACTTTTTCTACCAAACGATAATAGGTATAACGGTACATACGCCAGTCTTCGGGAGTAAAACCGGCAGTCGGATATACATTATAGTTGTTTGCCCTTTCGCTTTCAATGACATCGGCATCGTAAGGATTCTTGGCGAAATTGGCAGGTACTCCCGGGCAGTCCCGTATATCAGGCGTATCGATATTTCCATAAGGGAAGTTTTGGCTCCGTGCGTATTCGCAGATATTGTGTGGATTGTCATAAGAAGCTACCAGGAAAAAAGGCTTTTTATGTTTGCGTGAGAGGTATTCGGCGCAAGCTTCCGCCAGTCCGTCGTCACTATGTTTGTAAATGTTGTCGAAGCCGTATTCTTTGTCGGGGACATCAAGAAGAGGAAGATGCCATTTACCGCCATAAGCACAATCATATCCGGCATTCTTTATTAAGGTGCCTAATGTCTGTGTCCTGAGCGAGTCGGGTATCGGTGAACCATTGACTGACAGTCCTACTGCATCCGGATAATGCCCCGTAAACATGGCTCCACGTGAAGGACCGCTGAGCGGAGCGGTGCAATAAGCATTATTGAACATTACACCGGCGGCTGCCAATCGGTCGAGATTGGGAGTGTGCAGGTCCGGATTTCCGGCACAACTCATGGCGCTGGCTGTCTGTTGATCCGTGAATATATAGATGATATTAGGACGTTCGGCCGCAGAAGCCGCAGAAGAGCATAGCAAAGAAAAAAATGCCAGATGCTTCATTGGAATTTGTTTTACCATATTAGTAACTTTCATGATTTAATATTCGGTTTTATATTTCAGGTTTCGGTAAGGAATCAACCAGTCTTTTCTCTATTCTCTTTCCGCCTACCTGATCGACGATAGTCGTAGCACCCTTATTCGAATTATAGTTGAAGTCCAGTGAAGCACCGTTCTGCGTATTCTCTATGTGCAGGAACGCTTTGCCTTCACTATCCAGATTACATTCAATAACCCATCCTTCTACTGTAATGCGATTTCCCTGATGATTTATCACGGCATCGGCGCGGTTGTTTCCATGTACATCGATTATATTGAGAAAAAACACTTTATTGCAAGGAGTTGTCGTTGCCGTAAAATGATAATGATTAGCAAGAGCCTTGCCAAGACGCTTTTTCCAGTCAAGGGCGGCTACAAAGAATGTATCCGTTTGTGCATAAGTCATCTCCTGTGAAGAATATAAATGAGCTATCGATATTCCATCCGCTTTATTCTTACCCAGGATGCGCAATCCTCCTTCTTCCTTACCCACCTCCATAGGCAGTTCCACCGTATGTAGCAGATAGTTCCATTCTACCGGTTCTTTACCGGCCAGTTCATCGTAAACAACAAACAAACCCGAGCGTCCGAGCTGAACGATATGTCTTCGGAAGAATTCCAGCTTATTTTCATCCCAACCTTTCTCCGGTGTAAATTGAGTACCGGATAAACGTCCGCGTTCCAGCCACAACGGAGAGACTACTTTCCCATAGGCGTTGGAGGCATCGCCTACAACGTAAGAGATTTCTTCACCTTCATAGTAGCGGGGAATCCAACCATAGCCTTCTGTCCCTATCTTCTGACCCATACCGTTTACTAATATGGAGTTATGGGCACGGGTATTCCGGTAGGCATACATACAATGATCATCTGTAAATCCTGTACGATGCCCGCTGCTATAAAAGATAGCCTTACCCCCAAAGAAGGTGTTGAAAGCATTTTGATTGGCCAAGGCATGGGATGTGGAACCATAAGGGCTGCTTCGGAAAGAAAGCATGGCATTGTTGGCATGATGCCCTATATCGGTATTCATCAGGGCAGTACCTGCTTGTTTGAAGACTTTGGCTTCCGGTAGTTCCGACAGATGTTTGCTATAAGCAGGCCTTTCCTTCGGGGTTGTGCAGCGATACCAAGTCAAATCTGCCGATTTGGCTTCGAAAGCCTTCGACAGGATGTCAGGGTCTTCCTGCATAATTTCGTGTACATAAGCAGCTGCCCACGGATTGTTACATTCGCGTGCCAGGGCATCGGCATATCCTACGCGCCCTCCGTTCGGGCTGCGTTGTCCTTCATGTGAGTTGCCATGACCTCCGGATTTGGAGAAGGGAGGTTGCTGATAGATAACATATAAGGCATTGTTGTTATACCACGGATCTGCAAAGAAGTTGAAGCCGGATATGCGTGAGAAAAAGGCCGGCACTTCTATCAAGGTACGTATATTTACATGGAAATAGGCATCTCCATTGTGCCAGCCACCATCCTTATGCAGGCCCGGAAGGCGTGAAATCCATTCATTATAACAGTAATCTGTCCATACGGACGCTTCCGGTATTTCACCGACCGTAGCGAATGCCGCCATCGTCAGGATACGGAAAGTCATCTGCCACACATGGTTGTCTGCAATACGGTTCTCCAGGTGGTTCACGTATTCATTATAGAACTTGTCTCCAATTCTGCGGATGTTATCCAACAGCAGTTGTTTCTCTTCCGGTGACAGTAAATTATAAAATCCGTCATACGCGGATGTACTCATCGATAATAGGGTGGACAGGTTAAAGTCGCCTGCAAAGTATTTGCTTTTTTGCCAGGAAAGAATTTCACTCAGGCGGTTAATGCCTTCCCGATAATACTTCTCGTCTTTTGTCAGCAAATAAGCACGGACCAATGCTTCCACGTTGGCCTCTTCTCTGTCTACAATCTTACGGCTCTCGCGGATGAGGGCTGATTTACGTTGCACAATGTTGGTCAACGTAACTACATTCGTTGTATCTATCTCTTCCTGAAGATGCTTCAACGGACGGGAAATGCATTGGGAAGCCTTGTCCATATAAGCCCGGGCTTCCGGATTATTTTTATTTTTCGCTATAATCTTTTCCCAGTCAGCTGCATCCAGCAACACACGCGGGTGATGGGAAGGATATTCTGCCAGGACTTTTTCCAAAGTCGGCGGATTGAATTCCGGTGTATCTTTATCTATATAGAATTGGTAAACCGGCGACCATTCTTCGGTACCTTCGGGGGTAACATAAGCATGTTGCCAATACCATTTCCCTTGTGCCAGGCACTGGAAAGGATTGAAGAAAGCCCAGGCACGTTCACCGGTAAGGACATCTTTCCGGAAATTCTTGTCTTGGGAGATACGAATCCGGTAAACTACTTTTGGCTTTTCATCTACTTGTCCCGGAACTCCATCCAACACCGGACCTAAATGAGGGAATTTGTCCGGCCACATGAAACGAGGTGGATTCACCTTGACGTATGTGCCATCGGCAGGAGAGGGAGTTGCGCGGACTTCATGCATCAATGTTTCTTCGGAAACCTTTATCACGGCAGGTTGCTCGGAACTGCCACATGCCATTAACAGGCAGAGGGCCGATAAGCCCAATACTATCTTTTTCATCTCAGAATCTTATTTTTGTTTTTTGAAGGTAACCAGCTCTTTCAAGCTAACTGTCTTATTATTAACCAAAGGGTGTGCCCAGAAGCCGATAAACGTAATGTATCCCATGAAAATCAGAATAAGCAACATTCCTGTTCGCAACGAAGTGGCGTCGGATACCAGGCTGACGAGCAGCGGACCACCTGCACCTCCCACTATTCCGGAACAAAGGATGCCTGCAAAAGAACCGTGATTCTGGGTTACTGTATTCAGGGCAAGTGAAAACACTATGGAGTACATCATGGAGATACAAAAGCCTATTGCAGGAAAAGCCCACACCGCTATTTCCGCGGAGCCGAATAATGCAATTAACAGCAAACTCATGGAAAGTATGCCCGATATTTGCAGCAAACGCTTACTGTCTATCAACTTCAGCAGGAACATGCCAAACAAACATCCGACAGTCATTGAACCCCAGAAATAACTGATGCTTTGCGCACCCACGGTCTTCGGATCAATGCCATGATACTGCTCCAAAAAAGTACTCATAAAAATAGAAACTCCCTGTTCCGTACTGACATAACAAAAGATTCCCAGGAAGAAAAGCCATACGTATCTTTGACGGAACAATTTCTTGTAGGAAGCCGAAGAACCGCTGCGTTCATCATCTTTCAGTTCAATGCGCGGGAAGTGGACCAACGACACAATGAGCAGCATAATCAGCAATAACACTGTGAATACCCAATAAAGGGAAACCCAGGGAAGAGTGACCGGAGTGATGTCCGCCAAAATATCAAGCAGGAAATTCTTTCCCGGCTGATAGACTCCCGGTGCCAGCGCATGTATTAACCAAGTATAAACCAAAGGACTGATAAACGATGCTACTCCAAACACAAACTGTGCCAATTCGGCTATGAATGCGTAGTTCTCTTCTCCACCGACAACACGCTGCAAAGGGTTAATTACGGTCTGCAACATGGCCATTCCCAAGCCGATAATAAAGGAAGACACCAGTAATATCAAATAGAACGGGAAACATGCAAACAAGACGGTTCCGATAAATGGCATAAGGAAACCGGTAAACAGCACCGGCTTTTCTCCATATTTATCTATCAATATGCCTGCCGGTATCGACATGATGGCATAAGCCAGGAAGAAGGAAGTCGGGATAAATCCCGCCATTGCCAGATCCTTCAGCTCAAAGTTATGGATAATGTCAGGAATTAACGGTCCGAGAATGTTTGTAATGAATGAAATGGTAAACCAGAACATCATGATCAATGCCAGCATACCCCATTTCTTGTTATTTTTCATAATAAGTCGTTTGTTTATAGAATTAGTGATGCTGCACCGATAAGACCGGCTTTATTGCCCAATTCGGCTGCTACAATCTTGGTATTCAGGGCACAGTCTGCTATTACGTGCTTTTTGACTACTGCCCTTATTTTCTCTAAATAGAAACAGCCGGATTCTGCAACACCTCCTCCTATCACAATCCGTTGGGGACTGAAGATATTGACAAAGCCGGCAATTCCTCTGCCCAAATAGTAAAAGTGTTCGTTCATGCACTCGACAGCGAGCGGGAAATTTTTATGATACAGGCGAACAATCAATTCCCCGTTTATTTCCGTATCAAAACTTAAATTCTGCTTTTTCGCCAATGCGCTAAAGCGTCTTGTCAAGGCGGCAGTCGAAGCATAATGTTCCAGACAGCCGATTGCCCCGCAGGCACAACGTTCACCGTTGGCAATCAACGGTACATGCCCCAACTCCGTACCCCGGTTAGCATATCCATTGAATAATTTACCATCAATGATGACAGCTCCGCCGATACCGGTTCCTACAGTCAGAAACACCACATGCGTGCAACCTCTTCCTGCACCATATTTCGTTTCTCCCAGTCCCATCAGATTGGCATCATTTCCAACAACTACCGGTAAACTCATCTGTTTCTCCATAAGGGAGGCTACATCTATGTTTTCCCAGCCGACAATATTTTCCGCACCTCCCAGTACGATACGATTTGTTTCATCTACAATTCCCGGTGTACCGAGCCCTATGCCCAGTACGGTCCAGTTCTGTTTTGCGGCTTCATCTTTCAGCAAGGTGGCGGCCTTTATCAGTTGTTCCATCACTTTTGCAGCTGAGACAGAAGCAAAAGAGGGTAATTTTCCCTCAAAGAAAGAATTACCCGCTTTATCTACCAAAGCATATTTTATAGATGTACCACCTAAATCAATGCCAATTGCGTATTTCATAATTTATTACCCTTAATTCCGCAACACTATTATAAAATATTTTTTTAAGTACCTGAGCAACAAAAAGTTGCTCAGGATTTTGCCATGTCAGAGG
>ENA-OYXO01000127-OYXO01000127.1-human-gut-metagenome-genome-assembly--contig:-NODE-127-length-37754-cov-28.913207_pt1 | contig 37754 bp, 40 predicted proteins | sample MGYA00244219_ERZ653425 | MGnify/ENA primary metagenome ERZ653425 (study PRJEB26926, sample SAMN06164965) | human gut metagenome | biome: ENVO:00009003; feature: ENVO:2100002; material: ENVO:00002003... | reverse complement strand
TGAGCAAGTAGGGCGACAGCCCGGAATGCGAATGGCTGTAGCGGTTCGAGAGTGCGAAGCACGGAGAAGCGCGTGATTCACCAAAGAAGACGCACCGTGAGCAAGTAGGGCGACAGCCCGGAATGCGAATGGCTGTAGCGGTTCGAGAGTGCGAAGCACGGAGAAGCGCGTGATTCACCAAAGATACTGACACAGTAAGAAGCTGTACAGAGAATATCTCTGTACAGCTTCTTTTGGGTTCTGTCGATTCCGGCAGAGCTTATTTCATCTGCTCTTCCTGCTTCTTGATCATACGACGGACCATCTCACCGCCGATGCTTCCTGCTTCCTTAGAAGTAAGGTCGCCGTTGTAACCCTCTTTCAGGTTAACACCCAGCTCAGATGCTACCTCAGTCTTGAAACGGTCCATTGCAGCCTTTGCTTCGGGAACTTCTACTCTATTGGTTTTACTTGCCATTTCGTTCACCTCCGTTTGGATTTGGGTTTTCTTGTTTCAGATAAGCGCTTTTTGTGATCACTTATCTTGGTATTAGTATGAGCATCGGCTTTTTTTTCATGCTGGTAAGTTTTTCATTTTTATGTTACACTCAAACAGCAACGAAGGATACGGAGACCGGAAAGCGTGACCAACGATCCACTGACCGGAATCCCACAGAAGTGACTGACCTTTGAAGCTACGTCGTAACTGCGGAAGCTGAGAAGAGAAGGTGTTTTTTTGTTGTCAAAATGTAACTATTCAGAACCCCTTCGAATAAGAAGGCTGATACTTCATGCTTGCATGCAAGTAGCAGTTTTCTTATTCGCAAGGTGGCTTGAATAGAGTCATTGCCCCGTACATGAGCAAAATTAGCTGCCTTGCAGCGAGAAAGCACGATTTATCGTGCGGTTTTGCGAATGCTGGGGTGGGCTGAATAGTTACATTGTAACTATTTTATGACAGAAAGGCGAAAAAACAATGAAAAAGAAAACAAAAATCACAAAAACTCTGGCACTTGCACTGACTCTTGGACTGTTGTGCAGCGGTCTTGCCGGATGCGGACAGGCACAGAGTGTGGAAACAGTGTCGGAAGATCTGGCAGCGGAGAGCGTACAGCCCACTGAAACGGTGGAGAGTACGGAAACCGTTGCGGAAGGCACAGAAGCCACAGCAGAAAATACGGAGACCGCGGATGGCACGCTGGTACGTGTGGCATCCTTAAAGGGACCGACCTCATTAGGACTTTTATTTTTAATGAATAAAGCAGACAAGGGTGAGACTGCCAATACCTATGAATTCCAGATGGCTACTGGTGCAGATGAGATCCTGCCGCTGATGGTAAAGGGAGATCTGGACATTGCACTGGTACCCGCCAATGTGGCAAGCGTTCTCTATCATAAGACACAGGGCGGTGTGGAAGTCATTGATATCAATACTCTGGGTGTACTTTATATGGTATCCGGAGAAGACGGTCTGACAAACTTTACCGATCTAAAGGGTAAGACCATTTATCTGACTGGAAAAGGAACCACACCGGACTATGTATTGCAGTACCTGCTGACAGCAAATGGTATGTCTGCGGATGACGTGATACTGGAGTATAAATCCGAAGCAACAGAGGTGGCATCTGTACTGGCAGAAGATCCCACAGCCATCGGCCTGTTGCCCCAGCCTTTTGTTACCGCAGCCTGCATGCAGAATGATGCACTGAAGGTGATCTTCGACTTAAACGAAGAGTGGAATAAGGTACAGGGAGAGGACGGCAGCAGCATGGTCACCGGTGTAACGGTGGTCCGCAAGGAATTCCTCGAGGAGAACGAAGAAGCAGTGAAATCCTTTATGGAAGATCATAAGGCAAGTGCGGAAGACATCAATGCAGACCCTGCCACTGGTGCTGCACTGGCAGTGGAAGCCCAGATCGTAGCCAAAGAGCCCATTGCTCAGAAAGCAATTCCGAACTGCAACATTACCTATATTGACAAAACTGAAATGAAGCAGGCACTTTCCGGATACCTTGACGTACTGTTCCACCAGGATTCCCAGTCCATAGGTGGCGGACTTCCGGAATCCGATTTCTATTATGATGCAGAATAAGGGTAAAATATACGTTAAAAAATTTATAATACTGTTGTTCTGGCTGGGAGTATGGCAGATTCTGGCAATGTGTGTGGACAATTTCCTGCTGGTGGTGACACCTTTGCAGGCATTGCGGGCACTGCTTACTCTGGCCGGGCAGGTGGAGTTCTGGCGGAGTGCCTTTGATTCGCTGTGGCGGATCGCCTTCGGCTTTTTGCTGGGGGCGGTATTGGCACTTCTTCTGGCGGCCATCAGCTACCGTTATCCGCTGGCGGAAGAAGTCCTGCGTCCTTTCATGGTATTCTGCAAGGCAGTACCGGTAGCGGTATTTGCAGTGCTTTTGCTGATCTGGTGGGGTTCTTCCATGCTGGCGGTGGCTATCTGTTTTCTGGTAGTATTTCCGAATATTTACCTGAATACGCTGGAAGGACTAAAGAGCGCGGACAGAGGGCTGTTAGAGATGGCGGAGGTATTCCGCCTTCCCCTTGGTACTCAGTTCTTCTACATTTACCGTCCGGCGTTAAAGCCTTTTTTGCTCAGCGCGTTTCAGCTATCTCTGGGAATGTGCTGGAAGTCCGGAGTGGCGGCGGAAGTGATTGGCACTCCCAGTCATTCCATCGGTGGAGCACTGTATCTGGCGAAGATTTATCTGGATACGGCGGATCTGTTTGCCTGGACAGCGGTGATCGTAGTACTCAGTGTATTTTTTGAAAAAATAATATTCTACGGGATTGAAGTCTTTTTCCGGTGGGAGCCTGCCTGTAAGGATCCCTCCATGCCACAGAAAATCGCTGGTAGAGAACAGCGCACCCTGTGTGTAAGGAATCTTGGAAAAAGTTTTCACAATCAATGGATCTTCCGACATGTGGATCACGAATTTCACAGCGGGGAACCGTATGTACTGGATAACCCTTCCGGCAGTGGCAAGACCACTTTTTTCCGGTGTCTGTGCGGACTGGAGCGGCCGGAGGAGGGAGAAGTGTCGGAAATGGATGCTTTTGCCATGCAATTCCAGGAGGATCGTTTGTGTGAAGACTGTAGTGCCGTGAAGAATCTGGAAATGATCCTGGGAGATGCTTCACAGGCGAGAACGGCATTGACGCAGTTGTTGCCGGAAGAAGCGTTGGATCAGCCCTGCCACGAACTATCGGGAGGCATGAAACGGAGAGTGTCTCTGGTACGGGCCATGGAGGCGGGAGCGCAGTGTGTTCTGCTGGATGAGCCTTTTACCGGACTGGATGAAGAAAACCGTAAAAAGGCCGAAGACTATATCCGGAGGAAGACGAGAGGCCGGATCGTGATGATAGCTACTCATATCAGAACCGGAGAAGAATTTTCGGAAATGACGCAGATGCAGATATAGAAACCACAGGAGGAAGACCGATATGGAAAAAGGTACGGAAAATACAAGAGTGACCCTGATCGGCATTATTGTGGAGGATCCGGAGGCGGCGATAAGGATCAACGGACTTTTACACGAATATGGGGAATATATCATCGGCAGAATGGGGATACCTTATCATGAAAAGCAGATGAACATCATCAGTGTGGTCATGGATGCCCCCCAGGAAAAAGTCAGTGCCCTGTCGGGGAAGCTGGGAATGATCCCCGGAGTCAGCACGAAGTGCCTGTATGCCCCGGATGCGCAAAAAGCCCCAAAATAAAAAGGTTGTCAATTCCTCCAACTTATGCTATAATTGCAAAATGACTGCGACTGGATACAGACCCGCAAGGGTATAAAGGAGGAAATGTTATAATGAGTTTACAGGTTGAAAAGTTAGAGAAAAACATGGCCAAGCTGACCATCGAAGTATCTGCTGAAGAACTGGAGAAGGCAATCGAAGGTGCTTACCAGAAGAATAAGAACAAGATCAGCATTCCCGGTTTCCGTAAGGGCAAAGCTCCCCGTAAGATGATCGAGCAGATGTACGGCAAGTCCGTATTCTATGAGGATGCAGCAAACGCACTGATTCCCGATGCTTACGATAAGGCTCTGGAAGAGTGTGAGGAGCAGATCGTATCTTCTCCGAAGATCGATGTGACCCAGTTAGAGGCCGGCAAGCCTTTCATCTTTACCGCAGAGGTTGCTCTGAAGCCTGAAGTTACTCTTGGCAAATACAAGGGTGTGAAGGTTGACAAGATCGACGTTAAGGTAAGCGATGAGGATATCGACGCTGAGATCAACAGAGAGCGTGAGAGCAATGCCAGAACCATCAGCGTGGAAGACCGTGCTGTTAAGGACGGCGATATGACCGTTATCGATTTCGAAGGTTTTGTAGACGGTGTTGCATTTGAGGGCGGCAAGGGTGAGAACTATCCCCTGACCATCGGTTCCGGTTCCTTCATTCCCGGTTTTGAAGAGGCACTGGTTGGTGCTGAACTGAACAAGGAGACCGAAGTAAACGTAACCTTCCCTGAGGATTATCATGCAACCGAGCTGGCAGGCAAGCCTGCAGTATTCAAGTGCACCGTTAAGGAGATCAAGGAGAAGCAGCTTCCTGATCTGGATGACGAGTTCGCAAGCGAGGTATCCGATTTCGATACTATGTCTGAGTATAGAGAAGATGTACAGAAGAAGTTGACTTCCAAGAAGGAAGAGGAAGCTAAGATTGCCAAGGAAGAGGCAGTTCTGGATGCAGTGATCGCAGACGCTCAGATGGAGATCCCCGATGCTATGTTAGAGACCCAGCAGAGACAGCTGTTAGAGAACTTTGCACAGAGAATCCAGGCACAGGGAATCACTCTGGAGCAGTACATGCAGTTCACCGGCCTGACCGCTCAGACTATGATGGAGCAGCTGAAGCCCGAAGCACTGAAGAGAATCCAGTCCCGTCTGGTTCTGGAAGCTGTAGCAGCTGCTGAGAAGATGGAAGCTACCGAGGAAGACTTCGAAGCTGAAGTTAAGAGCATGGCAGAAGCTTACCAGATGGAAGCTGACAAGGTAAAAGAGCTTCTGGGTGAGCAGGGCGCTAAGCAGGTGAAGGAAGATATCTGTGTAAGAAAGGCAGCTGATTTCATCGTAGACAACGCTAAGGAAGCAAAGGCTGCAGCCAAGAAGACCACCAAGAAGGAAAAGGCAGCAGAAGAGAAGCCTGAAGAAGCATAATTTATGCTTTAAGATACGATACGAGGAGAAAGCGGACTGCCAGGTCCGCTTTCTTTTAAATTTTTATTAAATCTTCGGAATCTCGTTGAAAAAGCTTACTAAGTAGGATACCATAGTAGTATTAATCAGAAAGCAATGGAGGTTTTAGAATATGAGTTTAGTACCTTACGTCATTGAACAGACCAGCAAAGGTGAGCGGTCTTATGATATTTATTCCAGACTGTTGAAGGACAGAATCATTTTTCTGGGAGAGGAAGTCAATGAGACTTCTGCCAGCATCATTGTAGCACAGCTGCTGTTCCTGGAAGCAGAGGATCCGGATAAGGATATCCATTTGTATATCAACAGCCCGGGCGGAAGCGTTACTGCAGGTATGGCAATTTATGATACCATGAAATATATCAAGTGCGATGTGTCCACCGTATGTATTGGTATGGCAGCCAGCATGGGAGCTTTCCTTTTAGCAGGCGGTGCCAAGGGCAAGCGTTTTGCACTGCCCAATGCAGAAATTATGATTCATCAGCCACTGGGTGGAACACAGGGTCAGGCTACCGAGATTGAGATCGCAGCAAAGCATATTCTTCGTACCAAGGAGAAGTTGAACCGTATGCTGGCTGAGAACACCGGCAAGGATTATGAGACCATCTGCGCAGACACCGAGAGAGATAACTGGAAAAGCGCTGAGGAAGCTTGTGAGTATGGTCTGATCGATAAGGTGATCACCTTCCACGAGGCATAAAACAACAGGAGTATAATAATGGCAGGAAAAAATTCCGGAAATGACATCAGATGTTCATTTTGTAACAAGACCCAGAGTCAGGTCCGCAAGCTGATCGCGGGACCTGCCGGGGTATATATCTGTGATGAGTGCGTAGACATCTGCGCAGACATCCTGGAGGAAGAACTGGAAGATGAAGAAGTGGAAGAGACTGCGAGTCCCGACATTAACCTTCTGAAACCCAAGGAGATCAAGAACTTCCTGGATGAATACGTCATCGGACAGGAGGAGGCCAAAAAAGTCCTCTCCGTTGCGGTGTACAATCATTACAAAAGAGTAACGGCTCCCAAGGATCTGAATGATGTGGAGCTGCAAAAGAGTAATATTATCATGGTAGGCCCTACCGGTTCCGGTAAGACTTACCTGGCCCAGACACTGGCCAAGATTATCAATGTACCGTTTGCCATAGCGGATGCCACCACACTGACCGAAGCGGGTTATGTAGGTGAGGATGTGGAGAACATCCTGTTAAAGCTGATCCAGGCGGCAGATTATGATGTAGAGCGTGCACAGTACGGTATCGTATATATTGACGAGATCGATAAGATCACGAAAAAGAGCGAGAATGTATCCATTACCCGTGATGTATCCGGAGAAGGTGTACAGCAGGCTCTGTTAAAAATCATCGAGGGTACTGTGGCAAGCGTACCTCCCCAGGGAGGCAGAAAGCATCCTCATCAGGAGCTGATTCAGATCGATACCACCAACATTCTGTTTATCTGCGGCGGTGCTTTCGATGGACTGGAGAAGATCGTAGAGTCCAGACTGGATCGTAAGGCCATCGGTTTCAATACGGAGTTGGGCAGAAGAGAGGATAAGGATATCAGCGAACTGTTGCAGGAAGTAACTCCTCATGATCTGGTGAAGTTCGGTCTGATCCCCGAGTTCGTAGGACGTGTGCCTATCTGTGTCTCCTTAAGAGGACTGGACAGAGAAGCACTGATCCGTATTCTTCAAGAGCCGAAGAACGCTCTGGTAAAACAGTACCAGAAGCTGTTCCAGATGGATAACGTAGAATTGAGTTTTGAGCAGGATGCCATCGAGGCTATTGCTGACAAGGCACTGGAACGCAAGACCGGAGCCAGAGGCTTACGCTCCATTATGGAATCCGTAATGATGGATACCATGTATGAGATTCCTTCGGATGACACCATCGAAGAATGTGTTGTCACCAAGGCGGCAGTGGATGGAGAGAGCGAGCCCCTCACCATACATGATGAATCTCTGAAAAAGGCAAAATAATCCGGGCGCTGCCTTGTGGTCACACAGGGCAGCGTTTTGTGCAAAAAAGTACAAACCTAAGATGCGCAAAAGCAGCGCAGAAATGGAGTTTTTATGATCATAAAGAATGTAAGTCTGGAAACGGTCTGTGGTATTACCAGCAAGCTTCCGGAGAATATACATCCCGAAGTGGCATTCGCCGGGAAAAGTAATGTCGGCAAATCCTCTCTGATCAACGGATTGATGAACCGTAAGTCTCTGGCCAGGACCAGTTCCCAGCCGGGCAAGACACAGACCATCAATTATTACAACATTAACGATGAAATCTACTTTGTAGATCTGCCTGGCTACGGCTATGCACAGGCCAATGAGCATGTGAAAGCCCAGTGGGGTAAGATGATCGAAGATTATCTGCATAAATCCAAACAGCTGAAGCTGGTATTTCTGCTGATCGATATCCGGCATGCTCCCTCAGAGAACGACCGGATCATGTATGACTGGATCCGTCGCAATGGCTACGATCCCATCATCATTGCCACCAAGCTGGACAAGATCAACCGCAGTCAGATACAGAAGCAGGTGAAGCTGATCCGCACCACCTTGCAGGCCGGAGCGGATACACAGATCGTACCTTATTCCGCACAGACGAAACAGGGAAGGGAAGAAATCTACGAGATCCTGGACGGTATCTTGGCTGCAGAGGATCCTGCACAGGAATAGACCGTAGGAATGGTGAATGAGTGTAGAGACATAATGCGTGAGAGAGTGAGAGTATATGAAGAAATATTGTAAAGCCTTAGTGAATCTGGGTGTGGCATTTATTATATTGCTGTTGATCGTTTTCCTGGTGCCGAAGCTGTTAGTATTCTTTGCACCGTTTGTAGCAGGCTGGATCATAGCGTTGATCGCCAGTCCCCTGGTGCGTTTTTTTGAGGAAAAGGTAAAGATCAAGCGAAAAGCGGGAAGTGCATTTGTCATTGTGGCGGTCATCGCACTGGTGATATTGATCCTCTATCTGGTAGGGGCGAAGTTAACCGATGAGATCATGGGATTGATCGGTGCACTGCCGGATATCTGGGACAGTGCGGAGAATGATTTTGCCGATATCGGGCAGAACCTGAGCGTTATCTATAACCGTTTTCCCGTGGATGTACAGCAGAGCATCATGGATGTCATCAATCAGATCGGAAGCTATGTGGGAGATCTGCTGGGGAAGATCGGCACCCCTACGATCAATGCCGTGGGCAATTTTGCCAAGCAGGTTCCTTCGATCCTGATCGGACTGATCATGGCACTGCTTTCTTCCTATTTCTTCGTAGCAGAGAGAGATCAGCTGGCAGCCTGGTTCCGTAAGCACACACCGGCGGAAGTACTGTCCTGGTATTATATGTTGAAGCGCGGACTGGTCAAAGCAGTAGGCGGATATCTTAAGGCACAGCTTAAGATAGAAGTGTGGATGTATCTGTTATTAGTCATCGGATTTGCTATTCTGCAGGTTGACTATGCGTTGTTGATCGCACTTGGGATCGCATTTCTGGATTTCCTGCCTTTTTTTGGAACCGGAACTGTTATGGTCCCCTGGGCAATTATCAAAATCTTAAGCTCTGATTATAAAATGGCCATAGGACTGCTGATCATCTGGGGCATCGGACAGCTGGCGCGTCAGCTGATCCAGCCGAAGATCGTGGGAGATTCCGTGGGAATGCCGCCTCTGCCGACCCTGTTCCTTCTGTACATAGGATATAAGCTGGGCGGTGTCGTAGGAATGATCGTGGCAGTGCCCATTGGTCTGATCGCTCTGACCATGTATCAGGAGGGCGCTTTACAGACGACCAAGGACAGCGTGAAGATCCTGACAGCCGGGATCAATCATTTCCGTAGACTGAAGCCGGAGGATATGGACGAAGTGCGGCAGATGCAGGAGAGAGACCGGAGGCTGAGCGAGGAACTGGCCAGACAGGCAGCAGAGGAAGAGGCTCAAAAAGAAGCCCAAAAAGAAGCTCGAAAAGAAGCTTTTGCGAAAAAACAGAAAGAAAAGAAATCATGAGAAATATCAGACTGCGACTGCAATATGAAGGAACCAGATATCAGGGGTGGCAGAAACAGACATCCACAGACAATACGATTCAGGGAAAAATGGAAGTTCTTTTGACGAAAATGTGCGGGGAGCCTGTGGAGATCGCAGCCAGCGGCAGAACGGATGCAGGAGTGCATGCGTTGGGACAGGTGGCGAATTTCCATACGGAATCTGACATGAGTACAGAAGAGATCATGGCCTATTGTAACCGGTATCTGCCAGAGGATATTGCCGTGGTGGAGGTGTCGGAGGCGGCACCCAGGTTCCACAGCAGACTCAATGCCACCGGGAAGCGTTACCGTTACCGCATCATCAACAGCCAGATCCCGGATGTATTCTGGAGACGCTATGCACTGGAAGAACCGGAAAACCTGAATCTGGATGCCATGCGGGAAGCAGCGGAACTTTTGCTGGGGGAACATGATTTCAAGGCATTTACTTCTGCCAAAAAGAGTAAGAAATCCACAATCCGCAGAATCGATGAAATCAGGATCGAACAGATTGAAGACCGGATAGAATTTGTATTTACGGGTAACGGATTTTTGCATCACATGATCCGTATTCTCATGGGAACCCTCCTCGAGGTCGGAAAGGGAATCCGGACACCGGAGAGTGTGACGGATGTACTGAAGTCCGGAGACAGAGCGAAGGCGGGAGCGCTGGTGCCGGCCAAAGGCCTGGTACTGGAAGAAGTTTTTTACACCTGAAAAATAAAAATACTGCAACTTTTTGCCCTACAATTGCGTCTATGTAGTTGTAGGGTTTCGTTTTACCATGAAATCGTAAATAAGCTGCGTGAGTGCTTGCACGCAAAGCAGTGTATTTACGATTCCATGAGCGAAGCGTCTTATTCATGAAATAAAAGATGAGCCGCGGTAGCGGCGTCGGCTGCGAAGCAGACGCTTTTATGAATGGATAAGAGCAAAACGAAATGTTTATAGAATTTTAATAATTATGTTGCAGAAAATATGCATTGACAGGATACGATAAACGTAGATAAGGCGGAGGGGTCTTTTCCGATACGAAAGGTGTAAGGTGTGGAGCATGGAAAAAAGGGTTGCAGTATACAATAATAATACGGGTGTGATAGAGACAATGAGTTCCCTTCTCGCAGGAGAAGGCTTAAAAATGGTGGCAGTGACGGGGAGAGCACAGTTACAAGAATTACTGCGTGCACAGGAGATCCAGCTTCTGCTGCTGGATGTGGAACTGGATGGCAGAGGCTGGGGAGAAGGCATTGAGATGATCCATGACATCCGTAATATGACTACGATCCCCATTATTATCATTTCCGCACAGGATGCGGAGACCGCCAAGATCATGGCACTGAATGCCGGTGCGGATGATTATGTGACAGTGGGATATAATCCGCTGGAGCTGTTAGCCAGAGTGAAATCCCAGCTTCGCAGATATACACAGCTGGTCAATCTGTGCGAAAGTATTGATAGTATTTACCGCGTGGATGGACTGGAGATCAACGACAGGAACCGCACAGTGACGGTAGAGGGACGGGAAGTGAAGATGACTCCCATCGAGTATAAGATTTTAAGGCTCCTAGTGCAGGAGCGTGGCAAGGTACTGTCCATCAGCCAGATCTACGAATCCATCTGGCATATGCAGGCTATCGGAGCGGATAATACTATTGCGGTGCATATCCGCCACATCCGTGAGAAGATCGAGAGCAATCCCAAGGAGCCCAGATACCTGAAGGTGGTATGGGGAACCGGATATAAGGTAGGATGAAAAAAGATTGTCCATAAGTGTGTCCTCTGCGTCAGCAGGGGACATTTTTGTAGGAGTCTGACAAATGGGTTGCTTGACAAAGCAGAACAAATACATTATTGTACTAATTAAATAATACAAAAACCGAGGATGGAATATAAGGATGCAGACAGAAGTAATATCGGAAGGGAAAATACAGGAAAAACGTGGAATCAGCAGTGCAGTGCTGAAAAATATCGCGGTAGTGACTATGTTGATCGATCACATCGGGGCTGTGATCGTGACAAGGCTGTTGATCCGGAACGGGCTGTATGAAGCTATGGCGAATCAGGAGGCCTATACTGCCTGGATGGGGCAGAACGGCCGAATGTACGGCATCTACATGGCAATGCGTATCATCGGCAGATTTGCGTTCCCCATTTACTGTTTTTTACTGGTAGAGGGATTTCAAAAGACCCACAATGTGAAAAAGTATCTGGGCAGGATGTTTTTATTTGCACTGATTTCGGAGGTGCCATTTGATCTGGCATTCAGCGGCAAGGCATGGTATCCGGCATATCAAAATGTATTTTTTACATTGTTATTGGGGCTGCTGGTGATCGCGGGACTTCATCTGGTGGAACAGCATTTTGTGGGTACAACGGTTGGAAAAACGATTCTGCGCGTGGGACTGAATGCCGTTATTATTCTGACAGGATGTGTACTGGGCTTGGTTCTTAAGACGGATTATGATTTTAAGGGGATTTTGGCAATCACTGTACTTTATCTGTTCCGTAACCGAAAGAAAGCACAGATGTGGGCCGGTGTCATCATTTTTTTATTGATGGACAGCCTGGAGATGTTTGCAGCACTTTCCTTTATTCTGATCTGGTTCTACAACGGAACGAGAGGGCGGCAGAATAAATATTTCTTTTATTTTTTCTATCCTGCACATCTGCTGCTCTTGTGGCTGGTATGTGTGGCAATGGGAATTGCGGGAATTCCTGCAATCTGACGAACCGCAGGATGCTCTGTGAATAGTAAAGTGGAAGACGGGGAAGACAGTGACATGGAGGATATGGCGTATATGGAAGAGAAAAAATGGGAGACAGGGGACAGCGAAGAGTTGATCCGTGTACAGGAGATCAGCAAGACATTTCATCTGTCTGCAAAACAACGAAAAATGGAGCACAGTGCATCGAAGACCAAAACAGCGGTGGATCAAGTGAGCTTTTGCGTAAAAAGGGGGGAAGTGTTCGGACTTTTGGGACCTAACGGTGCCGGTAAGACCACAACGCTTCGGATGCTGGCAACGCTGATCCGGCCGGACAGCGGGGATGCGGTGTTATCCGGCAGCAGCGTAGTGACACAGCCGGAGGAGGTACGGCGTAAGATCGGCTTCCTTACCAGTGAACTGAAGCTGGAGGATTTTTTTACCCCGGATTATCTGTATGACTTTTTCTCTGGATTGTACGGTATTCCGACAGACAGACGGGACGCCAGAAAACGCATGCTGTTTGCACGGTTCGGCATTCAGGAGTTTGCCCAGGTGCGCGTTAGGGATTTGTCCACGGGAATGAAGCAGAAGGTATCCCTGGTGATCTCACTGGTGCAGGATCCGGAGATCATAATTTTCGATGAGCCCACCAATGGGCTGGATATTCTCACAGCGAAGGTGGTGACGGATTTCCTGCTGGATCTGAAGGAACAGGGTAAGACCATCATTGTATCCACCCATATCTTTAGTCTGGTGGAGAAGATCTGTGACCGTGTGGGGATCATTATTAATGGGCAGATGACGGTTTGTGAAAATCTGCAGACACTCTGTGGAGAGAAGAGTCTGGAGGATCGTTTTTTTGAGATCTATGAAGCGGTAAGTGGGGAGGAAACGGACCATGACAAATAATACGATCACAGTAATGAAAAAAGAGCTGGCCAGATTTTTCGGAGACAGAAGACTGGTGATCACCACACTGCTGCTTCCCGGAATTATGATCTATGTGGTGTACAGCTTTTTGGGCAGTGTCATGATGAAGACCATGCTTCCGGAAGATACTTATGTGGCGAAGGCTTATGTGGTGGACATGCCGGATTCCGTAAGAGAAGAGATGCGGGAACTGCGGGTGGACTGGCAGCAGGCGGACAGAGAGCAGCTGACGGAGATACGGCAGGAGATCCAGGAGAAACAGGTGGATGGTCTGGTGGTATTTCCGGCGGATTTTGATACAGTGGTGGAAAACTACCAGGTCAGTAGTGGGGAACCTGCACCCAATGTAGAAATTTATTACAATTCCGCGGAAACGGAATCCGCTCATTTTTACAATGAGGTATCGGAGGTGCTGGAGCAGTATGAGACTTCCTTAGCTAATAAACTGGATATCAATGCCGGAGATTCGGTATACTATGACTGTGCCACCAGCAAAGATACTACGGGGCAGATGTTTTCCATGATGATGCCGTTGTTGCTTATGATGTTTTTGTACAGCGGATGTATGTCTGTGGCACCGGAGTCCATTGCTGGGGAAAAGGAGCGGGGTACCATAGCGACATTACTGGTGACACCCATGAAGAGAAGTTCCCTGGCTCTGGGAAAAGTGTTTTCCTTAAGTATCATAGCGCTTCTGGCAGGCTGTTCCAGTTTTATCGGAACTTTTGCGGCACTGCCGAAAATGATGGGCGGAGAACTGACCGGCGTGGATTCCTCGGTGTACGTACCTATGGATTATGCGATGCTGCTTCTGATCATTCTGTCAACGGTAATGGTGCTGGTATCCATGATCGCACTGGTCTCCGCTTTTGCCAAAAGTGTGAAAGAGGCAGCTACAACAGTGTCTCCGTTTACCATTGTGGTGACATTTATCGGATTGAGCCCCATGCTCAGTCAGGGAAAGGAGATCCCGCTATACCGATATCTGATCCCGGTATACAACAGTGTGCAGTGTATGAACGGTATTTTTTCCTTTAGTTATCAGCCGGCAGAAATTCTTTTGACCGTGATCGTGAATCTGTGTGTGGCGGGAGTGTTGGTATTCGGACTGACGAGGGCATTCCAGAGCGAGAAAATTATATATTCATGATGACAATGCAGCAAATGCGTAATATAATGTACGTGTTTGCTGTTTTTTTGCAGATAAGTACATTTTATGTTCGAAAGTCCGGATATTTTTTGAACCATGAGAAAAATGAGGAGCATAACCATACGAATGACACGACAGAAATTAAAACGTTTTCATGTGAAGAGAATATACTCTACATTGCTGCTTTCTTATGGTGCGCTGTTGGCTGCACCGTTTATAGCAGTATTTTTGCTACTTTCATTTTGGAAAAATAGTACAGAGAACTATTACAGTGAAATTATGAAAAATGACTTAACGGAAGGCCGCATGGCATTTGAAAAGCAACTGGATATTATGTGTGCAGGAGCTTTTTCTGTATCAAACGACAGTGATTTAAAGTGGGTCTATTTTCTGGACGGATTGAAGGATGGGGACAATAATATCGCAGCATTAATCAGATGCAATGACATGCTTCGCCAGACCTTTGCGGATTCAGAGCACTATCAGAATTACAGTGTGATTATGAAAAATGAATTGATATTTCGAAAAAGCGGAATGGTAGTCGGGGATAAGTTTTTCTATGACAATTATTGTACCTATCAAAATACGGATTTCGAGACCTGGAGAAAACAGAGTTTTGAGGCGGATACATGGCAGTTGTTTCCTCTGGAAGAGATAGATACAGGGGAAGAAACTTTGCAGGCAATGACATTTTCCTACCCTGTGCGGAATTATATTCAACAGGAGCAGGAAGCAAATGCTGTAGTACAATTTTTGCTTTCAAAAGAAAATCTGGAGCAAATGTTTGGACAACTGTTGAGCCGCCAGGGAGGAATTCTGATTTATGATGCAGAGGACAGACTGCTTGCAAGTCTGGGGAAAATCAATGCGGATGGTGATGATCCGGAGAACACGGATCTGTTTCTAAGTGAAGCAACAGGGGAAGATATCCGGCAGATAAAATGGAATGGAACAGATTGTCTGGTGGTAAATCAGACATCGGAAGAAAATGGAATGCATTTTGCGGCCGTTCTTCCGATGGCGGTAGTAATGCAGGATTTTCAAAGAATTCGTAGAGCAGCATGGTTGATTCTTTTCACAGGGGCAGTACTGGAAATTGGCCTTGGGTGTTGTTTTGCATTAAGGTACAGCAAACCGATTCATAACCTGATTGACAATATGCAGGGATTTTTTATGCTGGAAGACAGAGAAATTCATAAAACGGAAAATATTTCAGAGTATGAATATCTGGAGAAGGGAGTTCATGCCCTGTTGGATGATTATCAGTCTTTGAATGCGATGCTACAGGAAAAGACCGTGAAAGAGAGAAGAAATTTTCTGACATTACTAATGAACGGAGAATTTGACACAGAACTTAATATTATAGAGGAAGCTGCCCATGCCGGAATCCGGTTAGTGCAGAAGGATTACTATGTACTGGTGTTTGGCAGTGAGGAGGGAGAAAAACTGTTGTCAGCGGCAAAAAAATGTGCGGAGACGGAAACAGAACAGATATGGTATCCGGTAGATCCGACCCATGTAGCATTGCTGCAATATTGTACAGAGGAAAATCCTATGGAACCTCTGCTTGTAGGAGAGCAGACAGCAGAGAAACTGAAACAGCTTGGAGCGGAGGAGGTTTATGTCGGAATCGGCAGCTGTTATACAGAAAAGCGAGAAATTGTATTTTCTTATCAACAGGCGTTATATTGCTCTGATAAGGGAAAAATAGAAAAACAGAATGTAGTGGAATACAGCAGAGAGCTGTGGAAAAGGAATATGCCTTGGTATCCGCTGGAAATGGAAGAAAAATTACAGGCTGCTACAAAAAATGGTAATTCAGAGCAGGTAAAAGAAATTTTTATAAAAATAAGAGAAGAAAATCTGGGAAAAATACATCTGTCGGCCAATGGAGGGAAAGTCGTTATATCGGGAATCACCTCTACTTTGATAAGAATGTGTAATAATATGGCAGAAAGTATGGAAACGGAGCAGCTGCTGGAAAAAGTACAGACGGAACAGTCGTTTCCCAAAGCATTGGAAGTATTGGAAACACAGTTCCTGCGTCTATGCGAAGAAAATTATCACAGCAGGAGCAGAAAGAGCGAGATATACTATCAGAAACTGGAAGAATATCTGGAGAAAAATTATGGCAATCCATCTCTGGGCGTCCCCATGGTGGCAGAAGAGTTTGGACTATCAGAAAACTATTTTTCTATCTTTTTCAAGGAGACGATGGGAAAATCTTTTAGTAGCTATTTGGAAAAATTAAGACTGGAAAAGGCAAAAAAATTAATTGCCGAAGGAAAATGGGATATGGAGACCATTGCTCAGATGGTGGGTTACGGAAGCAGCGCAACCTTCCGACGGGCCTTTAAACGTGCCTACGGGATAGCACCTTCGGCATGGAAAGAATAAAAATCTAAGAAAATGCGCAGTACCTAAGAAAGTGTACGGCGCATTTTCTTAGATTTTGTACGTTGCATCAGGAATTTCAAGTTGTTGTTTCAGTGCCCGGCCTGTATTGTGAAATGCGTAAGGCAGCCACAGTACAAATACAAAAAATCAAATCGGTAAGCTGTGGGCTGAGCAAAAAAAGAAGGCGAGGGCACAAAATGAAGAAGAAAAAAATTGTAGCACTTTTAACAGCATGCATGCTTATGACAGGAATGTTTACCGGGTGCGGATCATCCCAACAGGCAGCAGGATCATCAGGAGCAGAAGCAGGTCAGACACAAACAGGGGACAATTCATTGTTTAATGAACCGGGACAACTTCCCATTGTAAATGAGCCCGTGACTCTGACGGTGTTTGCACCTGCAAATCCGGACGGCAGCTGGGAAGATAATGAAATGGTAAAAGAACTTGAAGAGACAACGGGAATCCATTTGGAGTGGCAGACCTGTGCGGCTTCAGATAATGTACAGGAAAAGCTGAGCACCATGTTCGCTTCGGGAGATCTTCCGGATATTATTTTAACTGGTGTAGGCAGTAGTAACCGCTATGACAAAGCAACAGAACAGGCGCTGGGAGAGCAGGGACTGATCTTACCTTTAAACGATTATCTGGACACTGTTTCAGTAGGTTATAAGCAGGCACTGGATGAAATAGAGGGGATGAGAGACTATATAACAACTCCCAACGGTAATATTTATTCTTTACCGAATGTAGATGGATCCCTGCATGTACAATACAATATGAAATTGTGGATCAATACGCAGTGGCTGGATAATCTGGGATTAGAGATGCCGACAACTACGGAAGAGTTTTATCAGGTCATGAAAGCTTTTAAGGAGCAGGATGCCAATGGCAATGGAGATCTCAATGACGAAATTCCTTTGTCAACAGTGACTTCCGGAGCGGGTACACAGATTGATGGATTTCTAATGAATCCGTTTCAACTGACTTCTGAGACAAATAAATTGTATTTAGATAACGGAAAAGTGACGTTTGCGCCGGTTCAGGAAGGCTACAAAGAAGGCCTGAAATATTTAAAACAGCTGTATAGTGAAGGATTATTAAACCCAGAATCTTTTACGCAGGATAAGAATAATCAGGTAAACATAAATGAAGCAGGGGATGAATGTGTCATCGGAGCATTTCTGGCCCAGAGACCGGGATATGCATGTGATTTGACAACAGAACCCTATTCCGATAAATGGAAGCAGTACCAGTCACTTGCACCTTTGACAGGACCGGACGGTCAATGTGTGGCATCCTGGAATCCTTATGTTATGTTCCAGACAGGTATGACATTTATTTCGAGCAGCTGCAGTAATCCCGAAGCAGCATTCCGTCTGCTGGATTATATTGAGACGCAGACATACAGAGCTATTCTTGGAAAAGAAGGTGTGAATTATGTCATGCTGGATGATGATACGACAGAAGTAGGCATGGATGGTGTGACAAAAGCACTCTATAAGAAACTGGATGCTTCCACAGCCAATGTAACTTTGAATCAGGTTACGGCATTGGTGCGTACACCGGATTTCCTGCTTGCAGATGCTACGAACCCGGATCCGTATGCGGAGGATGTTAAGCCGGTCAATGGTCGAAATGTGGTTATTTACAGAGCGTCTCTTGAACATGAAAAGGTGCGACAGTCCAGAGAGTCGGTAATGCCGGATTTATATATGAGCCAGGAAGACTCCAGCGAAATGTCTTTGCTTAAGACCAATGTTATGGATGTTCAGAAAGAATATATGGTGCAGTTTATTACCGGAGCAAAGGATATTGATGCAGAATGGGATGGCTATATCAGTGCCCTGAATAATGTAGGACTGGAGAGATATTTGGAGTTATTACAGAAGGCATATGATGAATCTTCTTTTGCAAAATAGGAGATCGGGAAAGCCTTTTGAAACATTTGCAAGGGGGACTGCATTAAGGCAGCCCTCCTTTTATAGAAAGAAGGAAGAAAATGAATCCTAAGAAAACAATTCGTCCGGAACATAAAAAACAGCATGCAAAAAATACAATACGCAGCATAAAAAGGCATTGGCAGTTATATCTGATCGTAGCACTGCCTCTGGTTTATCTGATCGTTTTTAAATATATGCCTATTATTGGATCGCAGATCGCATTCCGGGATTACAATTTCAAAGGAGGTATCTGGCACAGCCCGTTTGTAGGACTTAAGTATTTCAAGATGTTTTTCCAGTCACCACAGTTCTGGAGACTGATGGGTAATACATTGGGCTTGTCTGTGTATGGTATTGTATTGGGAGTTTTTCCACCGATCATTCTTGCGATTGCATTGAACTATGTCAGAGTGCGATGGTTCGGAAAGACGGTACAGATGGTAACGTATATGCCTTATTTTATTTCTACCGTTTTGATCGTAGGTATTCTGTCACAGATGTTATCTCTGACGGGTCCGGTGAATCACCTGATCGAGAATCTGGGAGGACAGGCCATTCATTTTATGGGAGAGCCTAAATTGTTCAAAACATTATATGTTTTCTCTGATGTATGGCAGAAAACGGGTTACAATGCCGTAATTTATATCTCTGCGCTTGCTGCGGTAGACCAGGAATTACATGAGGCAGCAACCGTGGACGGTGCGAATATCTGGCAAAGAATCAGATATATTGACATTCCCAGTATCATGCCGACAGCAGTAATTCTGTTGATCATGTCCTGTGGGCATATTTTGACAATAGGATATGAAAAAGTACTGCTCTTGCAAAATGATTTAAACATGGCAACTTCAGACATTATCTCAACGTATGTTTATCGTATCGGTCTGAGCGGAATGCAGTATAGCTATTCGACAGCGATTGGTATATTCCAGTCAGTGGTATCTCTGATATTATTGCTGGTTGTAAACAAAATAGCGGATAAGGTTGCCGATACCAGTCTGATATAGGGAGGAACATAAGATGAAAAGAAAAGTTATGAGCAAAAGTAATCGTATATTTTATATAGTAAATACTGTGCTCCTGATGATATGTCTTCTGTTGGTAGCGATGCCAATTCTCAATGTGGTAGCTTCGTCTTTGTCTTCGCCAAGCGCTGTAATAAGAGGACAGGTATCTTTCTGGCCGAAGGGATGGAATATTGATGCATATGAGGAGATATTTTCCAACAGGTCTCTTCTGACCGGTTATAAAAATTCCATTATATATACTATAGTGGGAACATGCGTAAATATTGTATTGACAATTATGGCGGCATATCCATTGTCCGTAAAGGATTTTATTGGAAGAAAGGTGATCAGCGCTCTGTTTATTTTCGTTATGATCTTCACAGCACCGTTGATTCCTACTTATCTGAATGTCAAAAACCTCGGACTGCTGGATAGTATGTGGGCATTGATCTTACCGGGAGCAATTTCGGTATATAACATGATCATTGCAAGAACCTATTTCCAGAACAGCATTCCGGGAGAAATGTTGGAATCTGCAAGACTGGATGGATGCGATGATATCCGGGTTCTGGTTAATATGGTATTACCGTTGTCAAAATCTATTTTGGCAGTATTGGTACTTTATTATGCCATTGCTCATTGGAATTCCTATTTTGATGCATTTATTTATTTGTCTTCAGAGAATAAATTTACACTGCAGGTAGTCCTGCGTAATATCATGAATTCGGTAGCAGCTTTGGAGGAAATGGCAACTACGGCAGAACAAAGTATGCGTGCAGCGAACATTGAAGTATTAAAATATGCTATTATTGTATTTGGTAGTATTCCACTGATTATTTTATATCCTTTTGTACAGAAACATTTTGTAAAGGGTGTTATGATCGGTTCAGTAAAAGGATAAGGAGCATTTGTATGGTCGCAGAACATAAAATAGACAGGCAGAAACTGATATCGGGACATAATCCGGTGCTGACGGAGATAGCAACGGACTCCCCGCTTACGGTAGGAAACGGAGAACTTGCTTTTACGGCGGATATCACCGGAATGCAGACGCTATACGAGGAATATCAGGAACTCCCGTTGTGTACAATGTCACAATGGGGATGGCACACGAAACCGGTAAGCAGGGAAAAGTACAATTATACACTGGATGATCTGGTGATGACGGAATATGTAAACAGAGAAGGACGTCTGTTAAAATATCCGCAGGATAAAAAGGTGGGCAATGAAGTTGTCTATAACTGGCTGCGGGAAAATCCCCACAGACTGAATCTGGTAAGGGTCCGCCTGCAGTGGGAAGAGGAGAGCATTTCTGCAGAAGATATCACCGGGGTGCGGCAGGAACTGGTTCTGTATGAAGGGATTCTGTACAGTGAATTCCAGATACGGAACAATGCCTGCAGAGTGCGGACCGCCTGTCACAATGAAGGGAGAGACATCCTGGCCTTTTCTCTGGAGAGCGAGGCACTGAAGGAGAAAAAGATTAGTATAGTGCTGGATTTCCCCTATGGAGCTTCGGATATTACCGCATCGGATTGGACACAGAACGACAGACACCGTACCACGATACTGCAGACGAGTGATGAAAAAATGCTTCTGTGGAGACAACTGGACAGGGATGAGTATTATGCAGGTATCTATGCGCAGGGAGGAAAGATCCGAAAGGAAGGCAGCCATACCCTTCGTATTTTCGCCAATGGAGAAAAACTGGACATCTCCATAGCGTTAGGAAAACAAAAAGAGCAGGCAGAATGTTTATCTGCACAGGAAGTAATGAACGCATCCAAAAGAGGGGGTAGGCGTTTCTGGGAGCGGGGCGGTATTATTCAGCTGAATAAAAGCGCTGACCCCAGAGCAAGGGAACTGGAACGGCGGATTATTTTGTCACAGTATCTTATGGCAATCAATTCCAGTGGTTCAACACCTCCGCAGGAGACAGGACTGACATGTAACAGCTGGTACGGTAAAATGCATCTGGAGATGTATCTGTGGCATTGTGCATGGCTTCCGCTGTGGCATCAGGAGGAGCTGCTGGACAGAAGCCTGGAATGGTATAGGGAACATCTGCCGCAGGCAAGAGAAAATGCGGCAAGAAACGGCTACAAAGGAGCAAGATGGCCGAAAATGATCGCCACGGAAGGAGTGGACTGCCCTTCCAATATTGCGCCCTTGCTGGTGTGGCAGCAGCCGCACATTATCTATATGCTGGAAATGGCATATCGCAGAAAAAGAAATCGCAGATTCTTAGAGGAGAACTGGGAACTGGTGAAGGAAACCGCTGATTTCATGGTAGATTTTGTGGGATGGGATCCGGTGAAAAAAGTCTACAGTATCTGTGCTCCGGTAATACCGGTACAGGAATGTCATAAGGCAATGGATGTGTGCAATCCGGCTTTTGAAGTGGAGTATTTCCGGGATACCTTGCGGATCGCCGGATGGTGGGCAGAACGACTCGGCAGGGAAAAGGAAGAACTCTGGGAACAGGTAGCAGAGCATATAGCAAAACTGGCGGAAAAAGACGGCGTGTACCTGGCACATGAAAATTGTCCGACGACATTTACGGAGTATAACAGAGATCACCCCTCTATGCTGGGAGCTTTTGGTCTGATCGACAGTGACCGGATAGACAGGACGGTTATGGACAACACATTGCAGTTGGTGGAGGAATGCTGGAAATATCCTACCCTGTGGGGATGGGATTTTGCCATGATGGCGATGACGGCGGTAAGATTAGGAAAGCCGGAGAAAGCAATAGAGTTACTATTGAAGGAATCTCCAAAGAACTGTTATGTCACAAGCGGCAATAACCGGCAGACAGGACGAAAGGACCTGCCGTTGTATCTGCCGGGAAATGGATCACTGTTATTGGCAGCAGCAATTATGGCGGCAGGATATGATGGTTGTGACAGGCAGACACCGGGGTTCCCGGATGACGGACAATGGATCGTGGAATTTGAAAATATTGATCCATTGCCGGGTACGAGCCCTGTCAGCCCCATTGACTAGGCAGGAAATAAAGTGTAAAATAAAGCTATATGCCGTAAAATAGAAATTTGGAGGAAATAATACATGCAACTGCCTATTTTTGAGAAATACATTGATGAACTGATCGAGAAGAGTACTTTGGATGTTCCCGCATGGAACATAGAGAAGGCGAGAGAGGGGAAAGCTGCCGGCTGGAATTACATTGACGGTTGCATGATTCTGGCACTTTTAGAGATCTACAACGCTACCGGAGAGAAGAAGTATTACGAATTCGCAGATGCATTTATTGACCACAGAGTACAGGAAGACGGTACGATTACGAAGTATTCCGTGGAAGAATATAATATTGACAATGTCAATGCGGGCAAGACTCTGTTCGCATTGTATGCCCTGAATGGTAAGGAAAAATACCGCAAGGCCATCGACCTGATCTACAGCCAGGTGGAGACCCAGCCCCGCACCGAGGAAGGCAACTTCTGGCACAAGAAGATCTATCCCAATCAGGTATGGTTGGACGGCATGTACATGGGACAGCCCTTCTACATGGAGTATGAGACCAAATTCGATGACAAGAAGCACTATGATGACATTTTTCATCAGTTTGCCAATGTTGTAAAATATATGAGAGATCCCAAGACAGGATTGTACTATCACGGTTATGATGCTTCCAAAAAGGCATTCTGGTGTAACAAGGAGACCGGTCTGTCCCAGAATTTCTGGCTGAGAGCACTGGGCTGGTATTCCATGGCATTGTTGGACACTCTGAGCAAATGTGAGCCGGGGGAAGAGTACAAGGCAGAGTATGACAATCTGAAGAAGGTATTCGTGGATCTGATCGATTCCATGTTAAAATTCCAGGACGAGAGCGGTATGTGGTACCAGCTTCCCGCACTGGGCGGCAGGGAGCCGAACTACTTAGAGACCAGCGGAAGTGCGATCATGGCTTACTCCCTGCTGAAGGGCGTGAGACTGGGATTTTTGCCGGAGTCTTACAGAGCTTATGGATTAAAGGCATTTCAAGGAATCTGTGACCGTTATCTGAAGGAGAAGGATGGACATTTGAGCCTCGGCGGTATCTGTCTCGTAGCAGGACTGGGACCTGAAGATAACCGTCGGCGTGACGGCAGCTTCGAGTATTATATGTCCGAGCCCATCGTAGAAGACGATGCCAAGGGTGTGGGACCGCTGCTTTTGGCTTACACAGAAATGAGAAGACTGGATGACTAAATGAAGTCAGGCGGAATGATGAAGAACGATAACAGAAATGACAGAAGAACATCCGGACCTGCGAAAGGGACGGGAAAGACCAAAGCAACGGGAAAAGCCAATGCGGCGGGAAAAACTAAAGTGACGGCAGGCAAGGAAAACCGGGTGCCCGTAGGACAGGGCCGGGAAAAGACGGCTGTTAAAAAGAAGAGTGGTCTCTGCCCGGTGGCTGATAAATGCGGCGGGTGCAGTTGGATCAACAAGCCCTATGTGGAACAGTTGAAGAATAAGGAAAAGCAATTAAAGGAGCTTCTGGCTCCTTTTTGCAAGGTCGAGGGTGTCATCCCCATGGAGCACCCGGAGCATTACCGGAACAAGGTACATGCGGTATTCGGCGAGAACCGGTATCACGATGCCATCTCCGGCATTTATGAACAGAAGAGCCACCGGATCGTTCCCGTGGACAGCTGCCTGATCGAGAATGCCAAGGCGGATGAGATCATTGTCTCTATAAGAGGGCTGCTGAAATCTTTTCATATCCGCCCTTATAATGAGGACACCGGGTATGGGTTGCTGCGCCATGTGCTGATCCGGACCGGCCATGTTACCGGACAGATCATGGTGGTGCTGGTACTGGCTTCCCCAATCCTGCCCTCCAAGAATAATTTTGTGAAGGCACTGCTGAAGCTGCACCCGGAAATCACTACCGTGGTCATCAATGTCAACAATCGAAATACCAGCATGGTACTGGGCGACAAGGAGCATGTGATCTACGGCAAGGGATACATTGAGGATGAACTGTGCGGAAAGAGGTTCCGCATTTCTCCCAAATCCTTCTATCAGGTGAATCCGGTACAGACCGAGATCCTCTATGGGAAAGCTTTGGAGTATGCCGGACTCACCGGCAAAGAGACTGTGGTGGATGCCTATTGTGGTACCGGAACCATCGGCATGATTGCCAGTGACAAGGCCGCCAAGGTCATCGGCGTGGAGTTAAATGCCGATGCTGTCCGGGATGCCCGCAACAATGCCAAGGCAAACCAGATCCGCAACATCCAGTTCTACCAGAACGACGCCGGGAAATTCCTCGTGGAAATGGCCGGACAGGGCGCGAAGGCCGATGTGGTCCTGATGGATCCCCCCAGAAGCGGCAGCACCGAAGAATTCATGAATTCTGTAGCCCAGATCGGCCCGGAGCGGATCGTCTACGTCTCCTGCAATCCCGAGACACTGGTCAGGGACCTGAAGTACTTTAAGAAGAAGGGTTACCGCGTGTCGAAGGGCGTGGGCGTGGACATGTTCCCGTTCACCGAGCACGTTGAGTGTGTAATAATGATGCAGTATTGTGGAAAAGAGAAGAAATAGTAGGGTTTGACCACAAGATGTTGTGGTTTAAGGGCAAAAATTAGGCTGAAAAATGGCTAGTTTTTGCCCGATTTTTTTGCCCATTTTTAAAGATGCATAGGGGCGAAAAAGTGGTTTTGGGAGTGATTTGGAAAAAACGAAGGAGGGAGTGGTAAGCAAAGGCAAAAATGAATATGGGTAGGAACGCAAGGCGGTACTTATTTTAGAAAAGAAATAGGTGCCGCCTTATTTTGGTTTACGGAGGTAGAAATGTCAAAATTGTTTTGTTTAAGTCCCGGACTTCGGGTACTGGAAAGGCAGATGCAACAGCCGCCGGGATACAGACCGAGAGGGTATGGTATCTGCATTATTGAGGAGATGAACTGGAAAAGCCGGGGAAACTATTCTGAAATTGTGGATTGTGTTATCAGCCGGATGCAGTTGGAACATCTGAAGAAAAGGGTAGAAGAAATCTTTGGAGAAGCAGATAAGGAAATTATTTTCCACAACATGAAGCACAGGAATGATTTTTATTCCCTGCTAATGGGAAAGAGAGCGAAGACACTGAAGCATACACCAAACTATGCTGCCGCTGTATTTCTTTTGTCTGCGGATGAAGAACTCTGGGAAAAAGTATGTAAAAATATACTGGATACCGGGATCTACTTTGACAGGGTAAGGCTCGGAGGTGTGACGTTGGAGCAGTACATTCTTTTCCATGCAGCTAAGGATGTTTATAATGGAACCAAGCATATCCGATTGTCGGAGCTGACAGACCGGGACCTGATACCGGATGAGATACTGAGACTCATCGTGAATGCTTTTGTCATCGAGAAGTGTGGTGTGGAAATTGTAAAGCAGGAGGTGTGGAATGCGGATTAAGGTATTAAGCGGAGGAAGAAAAAATATCGAGTTGTCTTTGTCAGATGCGGAATTGAATTTCCAAATGAGGCGGATTGGCATTGAGGAAACGGTACCCATGTGCAGGCTTGTGGAAGTGTCAGAGAAGGACAATCCCCTGCACCGGTTTGAAGGTCAGACCGTAAACATGGATGAGGTCAATTTCTTTGCCAAGAGGATGGAAAGCCTGACAGAATATGAAAGAAAAGTTCTGTCAGCGTATGCTGAGGATTATGGTGTGGCTACCATGAAGGATTTAATCAATCTGACATTCAGCATGAAAGGTCTTTCACTGCTTACGGATTTTTCAGATGCCAGACAGGTTGGGGTACGCCTTTACATGGATGAGTTCTTAGGAATGTCAGAAGAAGAAAAAGAGCAGACCAACTTTATTGAATTTGCGGAAAAGACTTTAAAGGAGAGCCGGGTGGAAGTCCTGCCTTATGGAGTCTTTGTAGAGCATGGCTTTGAAATGCTGGAAGTGTATAACGGGAAAACCTTTCCGGCATTTGTTGCATCCGAGGAAACGGTGGCGGTTGTCGAGGTACAGAATAAAACCGGGGATACGGAGTATTTGTATCTGCCGACAGATATCTGTTCCATGAACAAGGTAAAGGAAAGGTTGCAGGTACAGGATTATTGGGAGATGGAAGTCATTGAAATTGAAAACTTACGTCTGCCGGATATCCTTGTGCCGACAACGGAGGATTTACGAGAGGTGGAACAGCTGACACTGTTTAATGAAATGTGTCATGCCGTCAAGCGGTTTGATGAGGTAAAAATGAATCAGCTTGCAATGGTGGTGGAATTTACCGGCTTATGTGATTTTCCGGATGTGGCTTATATTGCAACACACCTTGGGGAGTTTGAAATCAATCCCTTAGTACATAACGATGAGGAGTATGGAAAGTTTCTGGTAACGGAATCGGGATTGTTTGATGTGGATGAACTCTTACTCCCTCATATCAATTATGCATCCTTTGCCGCTGATAAAAGAGTTGGAACTCTTGTAACAAGCGGATATGTGGAAGAGGGCTTCGTGGGAGCCATCAGACCGATAGAGGAGTATGGTCAGTACAAGGGAGAGTTTGCGGAACCGCTGGAGATTGATTATGACTGCTTTGAAAAATTCTGTTTATACAGTCCCCTTACTGCAAATCTGATGGTAGAGGATGTGGATGAAGGAAATCTATACCCCAGTGATCTCACGCAGTATGCGGAGGCGATTGCTGAAGCCATTGCAAGGGAGGAATGTGTAGGAGAAGAAACCAGAGGTCTTATGCATTACTTTGATGAAAGCAGGGAAGTGGCAGCAAAGGTTATGTCAGCACATCCCAAGGTGGCAGAAATAAATGGGGAACTGTATGGTGTTCTGGAATGTAAAATCAGTGAGCCTTTGACAGAGGAAGAGATTAAGGTATTGAAAGAATACTGGACCGGACAGATGAGTGACGGATACTGCTTCTCCATTCACATCCCTCGAAGATACGGTATCAACTGATTGTTCAAAAACTCATTGTCTTCACAATACAGGAATAATTTTGACATTCCGATTAAAAATGGCTCACCATCTAACGTGTGGATGGTGATAATACTCCCTTCCTTGCAGTTTTTAATAAAATCTGCAATGGCTATCCGGTTTCCTTCCACCACCGTTTCACTGACTAAGGCATCCTGTATTTCAAAGGCTTTGTATTTACTCTTTAGCAATCCGCTTCTTCCTCCTGCTGTGCAAGTTTCAAAATCCTTGCGGCAAGAGCCACCTGCTTTTCATGGCTCATGGTCTTTACGGCTGCATGGACATAAGCCTCCACAGCTTCTGCATCCTGCTTTCCTACCTCTAAAATGTCTACCTTGGATATAACAATCTTCCCAGTGTTTATGGAAACCTTTAAGATATCCCCTTTCTCTATCTCCGCTTTCTGTCGCATTTCAAGAGGTATCAGTACCCTGCCCTTTTCATCCAGCAATTTATACACCGGCTTTTTCATTTCGATAACTTCGCTCCTTCCTTTGCATCGGAAAGAATTTGTTTCTTTCCGTTTTCCTCCTCGGTCATTCGCAAAACAATGTTTACTTTTTCTCTGGGGATGCCAAGATCTGCACAGATATCCAAAAGTTCTTTGGGTACATCCTCTGACTCTACATCCTCCGTAGGCAGAATCACAATCTTTCTATCCAAGCAGACAATATCCAAGTCTGCATCCAAGGGAATGTGTGCATCTGCAAGCAACTGTGGTGGCAGTTTCAACTCCGTTTCCCCACTCTGCAGCTCCTCCAACGGATCTTCCTCTGCTCTCTTTAACATAAATTCCCTTGATTCATTTCGGTAATCCTTCTCGCCTGCGGCAAGATAAATCAGATTTACCTCTTCCCCGGTACGGATACCTGTCTGTGCAAGCAGTACAATGGGAATTTCAATACAGCCTTTTTCATTCAGCACTCCCGTTATCTCCACTAACTGAACCATCTTCGTCCTCCTTCCTGCTACTGCCATGCCACACAGAAGCCTTCTGCTCGTCAAACATTTCAAACAGATTCATCTGCATCGGCAGGTTCTTTCTTCTTTCTTCCATGTCATAGTTAGCAATCAGCACCTCCGGAAACTCACTTCCGTTGTCATAGCGCTGTGCCAGATTGTTGATTCGTGTCACCGCTTCAATCTGAAAGTCCTGATACAATTCCCTGATGTACTCGCAGTCATTGTAGGAAACCATGAATTTCCCCTCGATGCCTGCCAGTGTATCCCTAAGCCTTACATGATCTTCTTTTCGGAACACCACTTCATAATGCCCTTCGGTTTCAAAATACGGCGGATCGCAATAAAAAAAGGCATTCGGTCTGTCATACTGACGGATGAGTGCCTCAAAATCTTTATTTTCAATCACAGTATCTTTTAACCTCCGGTTTGCCTCCCAGAGAATAGTAAAGGTCTTCCTTATGTCAAATGGCTGACACCCGTATGAAGTACAGCCACTTCCATAAATGAGTCCATAAAGGGTACCGCAAGTGTAAACATTAACGGTGCCTTTGCCATTAGGGGAGTCAAGATTATTGAGGGCAGCAATGGATTATTTGTATCCATGCCCAGCTACAAGGTAGGGAACGAGTACAAGGATATCTGTTTCCCTATCACGCAGGAATGCAGAAAGCGGTTGAATGATGCGGTTATCGGTGCTTATGAACAGGCACTCACACAGAGCCAGAGCAGTATGGCAAAGCATCATGAAATGCAGCAGGCACCGGAAGGTCAGGCAATGGACATGACCGGTATGTAAAGAAACCAAAATAACCAGAAAAACAAAAATGAAATCATATGGAGGAAAAATCAATGAGAAAGATGATGAATAAGGTAGCAGGAAACATGAAGGTAACCACAGCAAAGGCAGCAATGCTGTTGAAGGATAAGAAGGGAGAGAACTATGTGGATACTGCAGTTAAGATTTTGATTGCGGTGGTAATCGGTGCCCTCTTGCTTGCAGGCTTGTATGCCCTCTTCGGTGATGTGGTAATGCCTACCCTTACCAGAAGAATTCAGGAAATGTTTAACTACGCCGGTTAATGCCAGAGAAAGAAGGAGGAAGAGAGTATGCCTAGAAACGCAGCTACACAGGAAAATACCAATAACACAGAGAACATGGAACAGCAGGTACCCTTCGAGGTAACCATCACAGAGCATAACCCGGAGAGAGGTGTTCTTGCCAATGCAGATGTAAATGTGGCAGGCATTATGACAATCCGCAATGTGAAGATTAAGCAGGACGACTATGGTCTTACCGTGACCATGCCCCGAACCAAGATGCCCCACACAGAGCAATATAAGGATTCCGTGTATTTTGCAGATAAGTCCATGAAACAGCAGTTTGACATGGCAGTAGAAACTGCTTATCAGGAGAGTGTTCTCACACCGGTGCTTGATCAGGATGAGCCGGAAGAGGGGATGGAGCAGGAAGAGACCACCGGCATGAGCATGGGAATGTAGCAGGTGGAAGGGATGATAAGGCTTGCCCTATTTTTTCTTGTTCTGTTTTTGGCGGCGGTCTCTGACATCCGAAAGCGAATCATTCCGGATTGGATGCCGTTTTTAATTGCCGGGGTAAGTCTGATTCCATCGGAGCCTGTTTATCTGACAGGACTATTTGTGGCATTACCGCTGCTCATTGCAGGAATCACTGTAGGAGGTATCGGAGGCGGAGATATCAAGTTGACAGGTGCTTGCGGATTGGTGCTTGGGTTTGAAAGAACCCTTTCAGGTTTACTTATGGCACTTATGTTTCTGCTTCTGTTTCATTGGGCAGGACAGTGCATAAGGAAATGTAAAAAAATAAATTGTGGAGTAGGGAAGGAACAGGCATATCCGCTTGTTCCTTTCTTACTGCTTGGAATGTTAATGAGCGTCCGGATTGGAGGTTAAATGTGAAAAAGAAATTAGTAGTAGTTGGCATGCTGGCAACCATTGCAGGAGTGGTGGCAGCGTTTAAGAGCCGTAAGAAATATACAAAAGTAAGAAAAAATTATTAGGAGGAAGTGCAGAATGAAATTATTTAAGAACAGAACCGTGCTGGGGATTTTCTGTATTGCAGTGTCCCTGATTATCTGCTTTGCCATTACACCACTTGTCAATGCAGGCTTATCCAAGAAGGTCACTATTGTCCGTTTCAATAGGCAGGTAAATGAGCGCGAAGAGATTACAAGAAGTATGTTGGACGAGGTAGAGGTAGGAAATCATAACCTGCCGGAAAACGTGATAAGAAATATTGCAGATGTGGAAGGAAAATATCTGACCACTACTGTGTATGCCGGGGATTATATTCTTACAGATAAGATTTCCGATGAACCTGCCGCTGAGAATAAATACCTTTACAGTTTAAATGGGGAAAAACAGGCCATGTCCATTACCATCAATACCTTTGCAGAAGGATTGTCCGGCAAGTTAAAAAGTGGGGATATTGTGTCCGTCATTGCACCGGACTACCTTGGCAGTGGAGAAACTATAATCCCTGTGGAACTCAAATATGTGGAGGTTATCGCTGTGACAGCAAAGTCCGGCTATGATGCCAACACCGGAGAACAGATGTCAGAGGAAGACGAAAAGGAACTGCCGTCTACCGTAACCATTCTGGTAAGACCGGAGCAGAGTAAACTCCTTGCCAGACTGGAAGCCGAGGGAGAAATCCATTTATCCTTAGTGTTCCGTGGAGATGCAGACAAAGCTTCGAAATTTATCAAGGCACAGGATCAGGTACTGGATGAAATCAAAGCAGCAGAAGAGGAAGCATTACAGGAAGAGGATGCAACTGAGGAAGATGGTCAGCCTGTTATAAATGCAGACGGTCAGGAAACCACAGAGGAAGAAGAAACAAGTACGGATGGGGAGGAATAGAACGTGAACTTTAAACAGAACTCTCTGTTTAAGAGAAATACAGAATTAGAGGAAGAACAGGAAGTGATGCAGGGCGGTGTGCTTGCCGTATGGGGGAGTCCCTCTTCCGGCAAAACCACTGTTTCCGTGAAGCTGGCAGATTACCTTGCCAGAAAAAAGAAAAATGTGCTGTTGATTTTTGCAGACATGACAGCACCGCCTCTGCCCTGCATCTGTGCCGCCGGAGATTTGGAAGGAGAAAAGTCACTAGGGAGCATTCTTGCTGCCACCCATGTAACGGAAAATCTGATTAAGAAAAACTGTATGTTCTACAGAAAAAATGATTACTTAAGCATGGTGGGGATGTTAAAAGGAGAGAACGTGTTCACTTATCCACCTTATGACCAGACACAGGCAGTGGAACTGATTGAACAGGCAAGGGAGGTGGCTCCCTTTGTCATTATCGACTGTGGCAGCACCATTGCTTCGGATGTGTTGTCGGCGGTGGCACTGATGGAGGCGGATACAGTGCTTCGGCTTGTAAACTGCGACTTAAAATCCATCAGTTATCTGTCTTCACAGTTGCCGCTGCTTCGTGACAACAAATGGGATGCGGACAAGCAACTTAAGGTGGCATCTAATGTGAAACAGCAGGAGGCAAGCAGCCATATGGAACAGGTGCTTGGCTCTGTTTCCTTTCAGATTCCCCACAGCAGGGAAGTAGAAACACAGTATCTGGAGGGAGATATGCTGGCAGAACTTGGACTAAAAGAGAGCAGGGCATTTAGAAAAGAGATAGAGAAAATCAGCAAGGAGGTGTTCGGTGTATGATGGGAAATAACCAGAACTTATTTTTTTCCCCGGAGGAAAAGGGCAGGGCATTCTCCGATGTGTTAAAAGAAGTGCAGGAGTATATTTCCAGTAAATATTCCACACTCATGGTGGAAGGCGGAAACGATGAGGTAAAACAGCAGGTTAAGCCTTGGAGTTTTTCCTTAGAGAAAATGATACCACTGTGGAGAAGGTGTTAAAGGAACACTTGGATAAGACCTATGAAAAAAGTGTTCCACAGCAGGTCAGAAAATTTGTGGAGAGTAAGATGACTGCTTCGGCAGAAGATGCCGGTCAGAGTGAGGATTCCAGCCAGAGACAGACAAGAGGACAGGGAAGACGCGGTACCAGACAGAATACTGCAAGGGAGAGTGTTCAGGAACAGGAAGATTCTGGTGTGCAGCCAGAACAAGAGGCTGTGGAACAGGAATCCTGGCAGGAGCAGGATAGTGGTATGGTCATGAGTATGTAGGAGGTAGCGGATAATGGATTTATATGCAGATGATATCAAAGAGAGGTTATTTGTTGAGGTATATAATGCCAAGAAGCTGGAAGGAAAATTAAAAAATGTGGTTCATGAATGCCGGGAGGATCTGGTGTTAGTATACCGCCTCAGTGGTTACGATGAGCGTTTGAAAAGAGACTGCGACTCGGTAACGGAGGAACAGATGACACGCTGGGGTGTGGATGTAGAAACATTAAAGCGTGATGCATGGGCAAATACAATGGCAAAGCGTCCGCCGATTATGATTGATATGATGGATGCCTGTCATCTTGACTTTAGCAGAAAACATCTGGAAAATGATAACCCTGCCCCGGGAGGAATCAGTCCTTTATTGGATATGTTTATCATTACCAACAGGATGAACAATAATGGTGCTATCTATATGTTTGATGATGAAACCATGCAGAGAGTAGCTGGAAAGCTGGGCGATAACCTGATTATTTTACCTTCATCTGTGCATGAAACGATTGTCTATTCTGAAGAATGTGGACCGGATATCCGCAGGGCAAAGGATATGGTGCAGGCTGTCAATCAGACAGAATTAAGGGAAGAGGATTTTTTGTCCGGAGAAATCTATCGTTACGATAAGGACAGCCATACACTGTCGAAGGTGCAGGTGCCGGAGCATGAAGAAATCTTCATGCCGGATAAAGTAAGCATGGAGGAGATGCATGCTTACGGATATGTATGGGATGGCATGCTGCCGCTGACTAAGGAGAGAGCGTTGGAACTGATGGATACAGACCTCCTGCTCTTTAAACTGTATGAGGACGGAGCAGAGGGAATGATTGAAACCAAAGAAGAAATCCTCTCCCATGACGGTCTGTTCGGAGTGGAAAGAGACTCGTGGATGAATTATTTAAATGCACAGAGCCAGAATGAAACCAATGGGATGACGTTGGAAATGTGATACAGCAGGATGTTTATAAGCGGTGTTTCCTAGAAGAAAATACAAAAAATCATTTGAAAGATGGAGGTAGTAGAACATGAAACAGGCAATGGTAACGATTAAATATGAAGAGGAAAAACTGAATGCTATCAAGCAGTATATGGGGAAGAAGGATGCTGATTTTGAAGCAGAGATGAATGAGGTGTTGGGAAAGATGTATGAGAAATATGTTCCCCAGGCCGTGAGAGAATACATCGAAAGCAGGGGAGATGTACCTCTGGCTATCAAGAAAAGCAATAAGAGTTCAGTGAGGAATATTGCTCCATCCGCCGGTTTGGGAAACCAGAATGAGTAAGTGCAGAGGAGAAAGAGCCAATGGAAAATACAATCCGAGTGCTGAAAATTGAGCCGGGGAAAGCACCTTATGTGAAAGAGATAGAAAAGGATTACAGAGCCAGCCAAAGAGAAGTCGGTGGACTGATTGACTGCTTTGGATTTGGAGATGGGTGCATAGCCGTGCTGAATGATGAAAGTAAAATAAATGGAATGGAGCCGAACCGTAGGTGTCGCGATGACATTATCTGCGGTTCTTTTTTTATCTGTGGAGATGGAAGGGATGGAGATTTTATATCCCTTACGGATGAGCAGATAGAGTATTATTCCAAGCAGTTTGCGGAAATTGAGCAGTTTTCCGGGCAGGAACCAGAACTGGAACCCCGAATGACTTTTATTGCATTTTAGGTGGCTTATGGGAAAAGGGGAGAAATTACCCCGTGTGAGCGTTCGTGAGCCGATTTGTGACCTTGTTTGAGGAAAGTGGATAAAGTGACCGATAAGCATTCATTCTGCCCTGTGTGAGCCAATTTGAGGAAATATAATCGAAGTAGCCGGAAATGACAGCATAAAGAGAAGAAATCCGGGGGTAAATGAGGGCTGTAAAACTAGGGTCGAAAATAGTGCAGGTTAAAGGGGTTATGCCGCAAAAGAGCGGCTTAACCCGTCAGACACCCACCGGCAGAGCCGTTGGGCAGTTCTAAGCATGGCATAACTTTTTTGGAAGATTCGGAAAGGTTATGCCATTTTTATTTTTGTTACAGTGCAATCAGGCAGTAGAGGCCGGCAGAAGTTATGCCTTTTGCAGAAACAGGAAAAAAGTCTATAGACAGAGGAAAAAGAAGGAGGAAATGAGTAGTCCCATGGGGTGAGGTGCGCACCACTACCAGAATGGGACGATGAAAGTATTGGAATTATTTGCAGGAACAAGGAGCATTGGGAAAGCCTTTGAACAACGGGGACATGAAGTATTCAGTGTGGAATGGTCGAAAGATTTTGAGAATATTGATCTGTATGATGACATCAACAAGGTGACGGCAGAGGATATCTTAAAACTTTTCGGGAAACCGGATGTCATCTGCTGCATACAGCCGCCGTTATCCGGCGATCTGCCAGCAGACCCGGAAACGGGCTGCAGGGAATTTGACATTGAGAAAGACCGCTTCTCTTTCCGCCTGACCGCCCCATACAGTGAGGAACGCCGGAGAACCGACAGCGAAGCAGCGAAAGCTAACGCAAGCAATCTCACGCGAGGTGTGGTATAATTTTTTGAAAAAGTTTGAAATTTGATGTAGTATTCGCCGCTAAAACCGTAGTATATAGGTGAAGCCAGAAAGGAGGCGGTGTGATGATAGACGATGAAAAAATCATAGAAATGTTTTTTGAGCGTTCAGAACAGGGCATGCGGGAACTGGACATAAAATACGGAAAAGTCTGCCACAATCTTTCCTACCATATCGTAGGGAGTCGGTGGGACGCGGAGGAATGTGTAAATGATGCTTATTTAGCCGCATGGAACGCCATTCCACCAGCACGACCTAATCCGCTATTGTCTTATCTTGTGAAAATCGTTCGGAACATTTCACTCAAAATCTATTGGAGAAAGGAAGCAGCCAAACGAAGCAGCCATTACACGATTGCTTTGGAAGAAATTGAAGCCTGTATAGCAGCCCCGAACACAGTAGAAGCAGAAATTGACGCCAGAGAATTAGCCCGTAGCATTGAAAGTTTTTTGGACACGCTGACTACCGAAAACCGCGTTATCTTTATGCGCCGCTATTGGTTTGCTGACAGCTACAAGGACATAGCCGAGTTTATGGGGCTTTCGGAGAAAAACATCTCTGTCCGGCTGACCCGTATCCGCGAAAAAATGAAACAATACTTGATTGAAAGAGAGGTATTCATATGAACGCAAAGAAGTTTTCCGACGCTATGAGCGAACTTGATACAAAATATATCGATGAAGCCCTCAGCTACAAGAAGAAAGCCAAAATGTCCATTTGGGTAAAGTGGGGAGCTATTGCAGCTTGCTTGTGCTTGATGATGCCATTGACCGCATTTGCCATTGATATAATTCAATATAATGCAGCGGTTGATTATCTCAATTCTCTCGGCATTGCTGTTGAAGATTTGAGCGACTATTCTCATAAAGAAATAAAAGAAGCTGTGAAAACGATTGACGCAGGAGAAAGTAGCCCGTTGACCGAAGAAATTCGTAGTCTAATATCAGAAAACAAAGAACCAATTGATACACCGACACAGGTAACATCCGAGCAAATTAAACAACTAACACCAACAATGACAAGAACAGACATTCTTTCTCTTTTAGGTAACACACAAGATATTGGATCGGGTATTTATATATATCTTTACGAAGTAGACCAACAATACCTGCTGCGTATTCCTTTTGCAAGCGATGAGGCACAATTAGGTGTAACAGGAGAAGATTTGCTAAAGGCATTGGTTCCTATTTCTGGAGATATTGCTCCTATGGTCTATGTAAATGATACGCTTTATCGAATCGTTGACCTTCAACCCAACTTCGCAGATGAAAAAAGTTCTTTCAATTTGTTAGGAAAAATCGAAAGTACAGTTAGTTCTTCGGAAGAACCAAAAGAAAATTTCCAAGCAAATGATGATATTGTAGGAGCTGCGGTTTATCAGTATGGCGATAGAATTGTCGTTGAGATTGAGGGAAAATACTGGTTATATGAAAACTATCATAACACAGACCTCGACGGAACCCCAGACTAATATGCCTCACCCCAAAAAAACAGCCATACTTCTAATGAAGAAGTATCAGAACAAGGCTTTCTTGCAAAGTAAATAAGTTTTCCCTATTTTACAAGGGCAGCCGAGAAAATCGACTGTCCTTTTTCTATGCCTATGAGCAGGAGCGACCAACCATGACAAAGCCAAGAGAGAAAAGCAGAAACTGTGTGAGCATATTGTAGATATTTGTGAGGAGGGATGAGATGAATACAAAAGCAATTTATACCGTTCACGAAAACGGAAAGGAACACTATTTTTTTTCGGAACATGCTGGAGGGTTCAGTTACCCTTTTGCAGTAGCTGATTTTCTGCATAGTTTAAAAGGTGTTCTGAATGATCAAATGTCACCACAAAAAGGATTATGTGCGGCACCCATGCTGAAACAGATGAAAGGTAATTATTTATTCCCGGAAGAGATAGAGGGAGAAGAATTATTTACTGCGGTTAAAAAAGAGCAGATGTTTCAACTTGTGATGAAAGAACAGGCATCATTTGGAATTGAAATGGATATGGAACAGGATACGGTATCATTCCACTTCCGGGAGGGAGAGGAAGAACTGCAGGAATTTTGTGACATAGGATTTCCAAGGCATGGAGAAAGGGGAGAGTATAGCGGTGAAACCTTTTATTATGCTGCGGATAATCTGAGAGTCAAAAATATGATGGACGGAATTGAAATGCCAATCAGTGCGGAAAACGAAGAAGCATACAGGAGCATGATATTAAAGGCTGAGCAAAAACAAACTGAGGAGTAGAGTACGGGAATAAGCCAGCAGATGTTGGATAGTGTGTAGGGTGACAAACAAATTTTACAGAATGGCAATTTGTAGAGATTGGTGTGCTTATTTTTCTGAGGTTTATGACGATATATTACATAGCATTGAGTTAATTCTAAACGGATTTTGAATTTATTTACAAGGAGGTTTTTATATGGCAATGAATATCAGCGGATTAGGTAACACGTATAATGGCATCAATACAAATAGCAAACAATATAAGGCTTTGAAAGAAAAAGGCTGGTTATCAGGCGTTATACAAAATGAATCCATGATGTCACCAGAAGAAAAAATGATATATGAAACGTTCGGTGGAAGAGATACGATTATTAAGAATTTGATGAAACAATTTGATTCGGATGGTGATTTACTGAATGCAAATGGAGTGGCAGGAATGGATGTTACTGGCAAAGGTACATCGTGGCAGAAACTTACGAGTGTATCTGAGGAATATCGTCAAAAGATGTTTGATAATGTGAAGAAGGAATTTA
>ENA-OYXO01000079-OYXO01000079.1-human-gut-metagenome-genome-assembly--contig:-NODE-79-length-53161-cov-17.398298_pt1 | contig 53161 bp, 43 predicted proteins | sample MGYA00244219_ERZ653425 | MGnify/ENA primary metagenome ERZ653425 (study PRJEB26926, sample SAMN06164965) | human gut metagenome | biome: ENVO:00009003; feature: ENVO:2100002; material: ENVO:00002003... | reverse complement strand
AGTTGGTGTTTTAAGGGGTGGGAAACTTTAGTATATTATTATATATATATCCTGTTAATTTGTTGTCATTAGCTTTCTTGGAATAGGTTATGGCTTTAAAGAATTCTTTCAGGGCTTCGGGATGCTTATCTTTGTCTCTCCATATACAACCTAAGTAATAATATGATTTTGCCTGCATAGGTATATCTTTAATGGAGTCATAGTATTGTACTGCAATACGTATCTGTGAGTCTTCCGTTTGCTGTATGAAATTCTTGTCTTTGACTTCTGTCAATAGTAGTGCATGATATGCCCGATCTTCTAATGAGTTAAGTTCTTCCGGTCGAATTTTTTGTAAAAAACGTAAAGCGCTGTCCGGAAACTTTTGCATGAGAGAATCGGCTTGTACAAGTTGGGCGTTTGGACTGGTACGAGTACAAGCCACTAATATGCAATATGCGAGTATTAGTATGGCTAATGTGTTGGATTTCATTGATTTATCATTTGTTGTTGCAGCCTGCAAAAGTACCCGTTTCTAATGATAAAACAATGTAATGTCAGTCTGTAAAATAAGTACCCCCCTATTTATGAACTTGAGTTCATAAATAGGGGGGTATTGAATTAAAGTATGTTTTTTTGTCAGGTATGTAACTCCAGAACGAAGCGACAGCCCTTGGTATAGCTACTGTCCAATGTCAGGCTACCATTCATTTTTGTGGCAATCAGAGAGCAAATGGGCAATCCTAAACCATCCCCTTCTGTAAGGTCTTTCACTTTAGTGAAAGGTTTGAACAAGTCTGCTTGTTCCTCCTCGGCAATACCACTTCCTGTATCACTGACAATGAATTGGTGGGTGTGTGCTCCGCGCTTTTTAAAGTCTAACCAGATTTTACCACCTTCAGGGGTAAACTCGGCTGCATTATTCAGCAAATGGAGAAGAATACGTTCAAGTTGCTCCGGATTGGTCTTGACACTGAGTTTCGGAGCATTCACGGCAGTGGCTATGTCTGGCTTCAGACCGCTTTTTATCTTATCCATAACACTTTCACAGAAAGTGTTGATATTGATTTCACGCATTTCGTATGCTTCAGAGAGCGTGCTTTCTAAATCGGACAACTCTTGAATGTGCTCAGCAAAGCCTTTCAGTGCACGGACGCCCGGTAAGGTAGTATCTAGAGTATTCAGTGTCGGCTCCATTTGTGAGGAGATATTCTGGATAAACTTAGTTTTCAGTTCATTGTGCTCATTGGCTATCTGTATGGCTTTCTTTTGTTTCCGGGTAAGAAGGACAAAACGGAGCAATACGATACCGGCTAATACCAGTGCGGTGGCCAGTAGTCCGGCAAGGATGCAAAGTCCGATGATAATGTACTGCTTGGCGGATAGTGAACTGTCTTTTTCCTCAATAGTTTGCAGGCTATCATCATATTTACGTTTCAGCACGTTTAGTTCATCTTGGGCGGTAAGGGCTTTTACCGAGTCGCTCCAAAGGATGTATTTGTCGTACGTACGGGCTACCAGTCCGGCATTGTTTGCCTTGCGGGCAATATCGATCAAGGTTTTGTATGACTCGTCTACCTTTGCATAATTCTTCTGTTCCTTATATTGGCTGATCAGACGGTTGATATAAGCATCTCCTTGTGAGTTCATCCCAAAGGTATAGTAGTAATTGGCTTGGGTGTAAAGCAAATCATTGTTGAGTGAATCATTTTTGGCTGCTTTGGCTGTCTCTTCCAATTTGACCAGTTGTTCTTTGGCACGGGCAGGATTCTTGAGGTTGATATACATTTGCAGGCGTTCCTTATTGATACGGAAACGCAGGTCGGGCATCGTCTTGCCACTTTTCTGCTCACCGTCTGTAACCAATAGTTCGGCACCGCGCAACAGTTCAAAAGCTTCTTTATAATAGTTTTCCCGATGGTAGAGAGCACTGGCGTTGACACCACATTCTACTGCTTTATCATATTTTGCCTGAGAGGAAAAAGCATTGTAAGCCTGGAGGAAAAGATAGCGGGCTTTGATATATTCTTTTTTTGCGAGACTTTCCTGTGCTTGTTTCATTAGTTCATCGGCACGGTTCTGTGAATAGGCTTGGCTGCAAATGCAGAAAGCGGCTAAGAAGAGTAGGGTAATTATCTTTCTCATATATGATTCATTTTATTTGCTTACAAAGTTAAGACATTCTTCTGTAGGTTGTACAAGAAAAGCGCTTAAAAACTTGACTTATCTCATTTTTCTGATGATTAGGGTACATGGAATTATATACTGTTCCGTATGATCTCCGTATCTTTTCCGTGTTATCTCCATATCTTCTCCGTACTCGCTCCGTACCTCCTTCGTATCTATAGAGTACGGAGCAACTACGGAGCGGGTACGGTGCAGGTACGGCTCGGGTAGGACAGATGGCAAGGATTAGTATTTGAAACTGCTTCCTCCCAGGAATTCACGCAGAAGTGATGTTGGCGGGATTTCCTTATCTTGTACCGGAGTAAAGTATTTGATGAATTTTAGCAACCGGTATGCTTCGGCATACTCCGGACAATTGCGTGGGACGCTGGTCAGTATCGGTTCTGCGTGGCAGCGCAATACGGCAAATTCAAACAGTAGTGCGGAGTTGAACATCACATCGGCGTTCTCTTGGTAAGGGAAGATCCATTTGTCTTCTCCGGCACGCACGCTGGGCCAGCGGGAGATGGTTTCGCGTGCCGAATATCCCCGATAGTTGAAGTCGCGGATGATACGGCGCAACAGGCGGTTATCCGTTGTGGGTATCCAGTTGTGGTCGTCCAGAGAAATGGTAGTCAGGGCAGATACATAGATCTTATATTTGTTTTCTGCCGGTATCTGCGGAGTGAGTTCCGGGTTCAATGCATGAATACCTTCCAGAATGAGGATGGTATGTTCGTCAATCCGTAACTTGTCCCCTTTGTATTCCCGTTGTCCGGTAGAGAAGTTGAAACTCGGTAGATCAATTTCTTCGCCTCGTAACAAAGCTTTCAGGTCTTCCTCGAACTTTTTGAGATCGAGTGCATACAACGATTCGTAGTCATAATCTCCGTTAGCGTCTCTCGGAGTGTCTTCGCGGTTCACAAAATAATTGTCCAAGGCGATGGGGTATGGGCGAAGACCATTTGTCATAAGTTGTACGGAAAGACGCTTGCTGAAGGTGGTCTTACCTGAAGAGGACGGGCCGGAGATAAGTACCAGTTTTACACGGTTGCCATTTTCGCCCCGATTATAGATATCATCGGCAATCTGAGCTATCTTTTTCTCTTGCAGTGCTTCTGCTACGTTGATTAAATCAGTGGCATGTCCTTCTTCACAGGCGAGGTTAAAGTCACCGACATTGCTTAATCCCATGATATAATTCCAACGCAGATGTTCCTTAAATACATCCAGCATTTTTTCCTGCTTGACGACTTCTTCCAATACATTAGGATTTTGCCTGTTGGGAATGCGAAGCAACAGCCCATCGTAATATTTCACAATGTCGAACAGCCAGATAAAGCCGGTGCTGGGCAGTAGATTACCATAATAATAATCAATCGTATCTTCTAATGAATAATAATAGGTATAGATAGAGCCGGAAGTTTCCAGCAACTTTACTTTGTCTGTCATCCCCCGTTCATTAAAGATGCGCACAGCTTCGGTTGTGTGACATTCCGTGCGGCGGTAGGTGATATTTTTGTCTATGATTTCCTGCATGCGCTTTTTAATGGCGGATACATCTTCCAGCGTAATTGTGCGCCCAATGCGCAAGTTGCAGAAGTAGCCTTTGGATACAGGGTGTTCTACAAATAGTTTGCCGTCCGGGAACAATTCGTTGACAGCTTTGTACAGCACAAAGCAAAGACTGCGCACATACGTCCGCAAACCGGAAGAGTCACGTATATCGAGGAATTCTACATCTTTATTATTGTATACCCGGAAGTTCAGCCCTTCGGATCGGTTATTAACTTTTGCACTGACAACCTGATAGGGGAAATTAAGATTAAAACCGTAATAAATATCCAAAAGTGAACTCCCGATGGGGAATTCTTTAGAAATATTATTATTTTTGCAACAAATTTGTAACATGTGTTTCATGACGTCTCCTTTTTAGGTGATTAATACGTTAAATATAGATATAATAACAGATGTGGCATAAAACCTTCTAATTAATTAAAGATGGAATATTCTTTTTATGATTTTTTAAAGCTGCTTGGCTCGCTGGCATTATTCCTGTACGGAATGAAGATAATGAGTGAAGGACTTCAAAAGTTTGCCGGTGACAGGCTCCGGAAAATTCTAACGGCAATGACTACCAACCGGGTAACCGGTGTACTGACGGGTGTGCTGGTCACAGCACTGATTCAATCCTCTTCCGCAACTACCGTTATGGTAGTGAGTTTTGTAAACGCTGGACTGTTAACTTTATCCCAATCCATCGGCGTAATAATGGGAGCCAATATCGGTACTACCGTTACAGCATGGATTATTTCGGCATTAGGTTTCAAAGTTGATATAGCCGCTTTCGCACTTCCTCTACTGGCCTTCGGCATTCCTCTTCTCTTTTCTCAAAAAAGTCATCGTAAGTCTATCGGTGAATTTATTTTCGGTTTCTCTTTCCTATTTATGGGACTTTCCATGCTGCAATCCAATGCGCCGGATTTGAAAGCAAATCCGGAAATGTTGGCCTTTGTGCAAAGCTATACCGATATGGGATATATTTCTATTCTGTTGTTTGTGTTTATCGGTACTATCTTGACTATGATTGTGCAGGCATCGGCGGCAACGATGGCAATTACGCTTATCATGTGTGCTAATGGATGGATTAGCTTTGAATTGGGGGCTGCATTGGTATTGGGAGAGAATATCGGTACCACCATTACTGCCAATCTTGCCGCATTGACCGGTAATACGCAGGCGAGGAGGGCTGCATTGGCTCATTTGGTGTTCAATGTCTTCGGCGTTATCTGGGTACTTTGCCTTTTCACTCCGTTTACGAGTGCCGTATCTTGGTTTGTGGAAAACGTGATGGGAACGAAAGATCCTGCCGTAGCTGTTTCATTTAAGTTATCGGCTTTCCATACTTGCTTTAATATCTGCAATGTATTGCTGCTGATCTGGTTTGTAAAACTGATAGAGCGTACGGTTTGTGCCATCATTCCGCAGAAAGAAGCTGATGAGGAATATCGTCTCCGCTTCATTTCCGGTGGCATGCTTTCTACAGCGGAGCTTTCCATTTTGCAGGCACGCAAGGAAATTCATCTGTTTGCGGAACGTACTCACCGTATGTTCAATATGGTACAGGACTTGTTGCATACGGATAAGGACGATGATTATAATAAGCTGTTCAGCCGTATCGAAAAATATGAGAATATCAGTGATAATATGGAGTTGGAGATAGCCAATTATCTGAACCAGGTGTCTGACGGGCGTTTGAGTTCGGAGAGTAAGCTTCAGATTCGTGCAATGCTTCGTGAAGTAACTGAAATTGAGAGTATCGGTGATAGCTGTTATAATCTTGCGCGTACTATCAATCGCAAGCGTCAGACTAATCAGGATTTCACGGAAAAGCAATATGACCATATTCACTTTATGATGAAACTGACGGATGATGCGTTGGCACAAATGATTGTCGTTGTAGAGCGTTCCGAGCATCAAAGCATCGACGTGAATAAGTCATTCAATATTGAGAATGAAATTAATAACTATCGCAATCAGCTGAAGAATCAGAATATTCTGGATGTGAATAACAAGGAATATGATTATCAGATGGGCGTTTACTATATGGACATTATCGCCGAATGTGAGAAATTGGGTGATTATGTGGTGAATGTAGTAGAGGCTAGTAGTGATGTAAAAGAAAAGAAAGCGTCTTAGGACGCTTTCTCAAATTCTTCTTTTCCAACTCCGCATAGCGGGCAAACCCAATCTTCAGGAAGATCTTCAAACGATGTTCCCGGCTCAATGCCATTTTCCGGATCGCCCAGCTCAGGGTCGTAAACGTAGTCACAAACGGTGCAAATGTACTTGTCCATAAAACTATTTTTTAGGTTTTCTGTATAAATAACAATAAATCCCGCCTTTTTGTTTCCGGTTTTGCTTTGAAAGAGATATATTTGTTTCGTATTTATTGTAAATGAACTCTTTATGACGATACTAATTCTGGTCGGTATGGCGGTGCTTGTAGGAGTACTGTTATTATATGTATTTGAACTTGGTAGAAGTAGACGCCTGCTGCTTAAAGCAGGAAATGCCAGGAAAGCATTACGCGGTTCCGAAGAACTGTTTCGTTCTATTATGCAAAATGTCCATGCTTTTATTCTTTTGATAGATAGGGATTTTGTAGTAACCCGGACGAATTACTATGATATCACCAAAGCCCGTCAACCGGAAGGCAGATTGGCTCGTGTGGGAGATTTATTGCGTTGTAACAATGCATTGTCTGCCGAAGGCGGTTGCGGAACACATGAACTTTGCGGCAGTTGTCCTATCCGAAAGAAGATTGAGGAAACATTTCGTGCTAAAAGTAGCTTCACGGATTTAGAAGCTATACTCGATATACGGGATAGGAGGGGCGAAGTGGCCGAATGTGATACGTATGTTTCCGGTGAATACATGGAAATAGACGATAAGGAGGGTATGGTAATTACTGTACATGATATTACCCGACTGAAGAAAGCGGAAGCGGAATTGAACAGAGCCCGTGAAAAAGCGGAAAATGCAGATCGCTCCAAATCAGCTTTTCTTGCCAATATGAGCCATGAGATACGTACACCGTTGAATGCCATTGTCGGTTTCTCTGAATTGCTGGCTTCTGCCAGTACGGAAGAGGAGAAGGCGCAATTTCTGGAAATAGTGCATTCTAACAACGAGTTGTTGCAGCAGTTGATTGCTGATATTCTTGACCTTTCAAAAATAGAGGCAGGTACATTGGAATTTACATTCTCGGAGGTAGATGTCAATCAGTTGATGTTTGATATAGAACAATTGTTCCGTATGAGACTGGAAGATAAATCTGCTGTTATTCAGATTATCAGGGAAACACCTCCCGATGAATGTGTTATGTATACCGATAGAAATCGTTTGCAACAAGTGGTTTCCAATTTTATGACCAATGCTGTGAAGTTTACAGATGAGGGTAGCATTACTTTTGGCTATAATCGTTGTGCTGAAGGTCTTTATTTTTATGTGAAAGATACCGGAAGTGGTATCCCGGAAGATAAGGTAAATCATATTTTTGAACGCTTTGTCCGGGTAGAACAGAATAAGAAAGGTACCGGTCTGGGGCTGGCTATCTGCGAAATGATAATTCGTAAGTTGGGTGGAAAGATTGGTGTGGAGTCTGAATACGGTAAGGGATCTACATTCTGGTTTACCCTCCCGATTAATGGACGCCAGATTAAGGAACAAGGCACGGAGATTGATGGCAAGACTAACTTATAAAAAGATTTAATAACATTCGCTATCCCAAATTAATATTGTATTTTTGCGGCTCTTAATTAAAGCTAACAATTTGCATGACTGCAATGAAGGATGATTTTTATCATGGCGGACTTACTGACGACGAAGTAAGAAAAAACCGCGAAAAGTACGGAGTCAATCTGTTAACGCCCCCCAAGCGTCCCTCCCTGTGGAAGTTATATCTTGAAAAGTTTGAGGATCCTGTTGTCAGGGTGCTTTTAGTGGCTGCACTATTTTCTTTGATCATCTCGATCGTAGAGAATGAATATGCCGAGACAATCGGTATTATTGCCGCTATATTGCTGGCTACGGGAATCGGTTTCTTCTTTGAATATGACGCCAATAAAAAATTTGATCTGCTGAATGCAGTAAATGAGGAAACTTTGGTGAAAGTTGTCCGTAATGGTCGTGTGCAGGAAATACCTCGGAAAGATGTGGTGGTAGGAGATATTATTGTCCTGGAAACAGGAGAAGAAATACCGGCTGACGGTGAACTGCTGGAAGCCATATCTTTGCAGGTGAATGAATCAAATCTGACCGGTGAACCCGTTATAAATAAAACGACTGTAGAAGCGGATTTTGATGAAGAAGCTACGTATGCTTCCAATCGTGTGCTGCGTGGTACTACCGTTGTGGACGGTCATGGGACAATGCGAGTGCTCAGTGTGGGCGATGATACGGAAATCGGAAAAGTGGCCCGACAAAGTACGGAACAGAGTACGGAACCTACTCCCCTGAACATACAGCTTACCAAACTTGCCAATCTGATTGGTAAGATCGGCTTCTCGGTGGCCGGACTGGCATTTGCCATTTTCTTTATTAAAGATGTAATACTGGTATATCCTTTTTCAACCTTCCACACTTTTGCAGACTGGCTTCCGGCATTGAAAGCTACCCTGCAATACTTTATGATGGCAGTAACCCTGATTGTGGTTGCAGTGCCCGAAGGGTTGCCGATGAGTGTGACGCTCAGTCTGGCATTGAATATGCGCCGTATGCTTTCTACCAATAATCTGGTTCGCAAAATGCATGCTTGCGAGACGATGGGGGCAATTACAGTGATTTGTACGGATAAGACGGGTACATTGACTCAGAATCTGATGCAAGTTTATGAACCGAGCTTCTATGGTTTGAAAAATGGTGGAGAAGTCGGTGAAGATGATATCAGCAAACTGGTGATAGAAGGTATCAGTACCAATTCTACTGCTTTTCTGGAAGAGATAGCCGAAGGTGAAAAACCGAAAGGAGTCGGAAACCCGACAGAGGTAGCCTTGCTTTTATGGTTGAATAGCAGGAATCGGGATTATCTGGAATTACGTGAGAATGCTCCGGTTGTGGATCAGTTGACTTTCTCTACCGAACGTAAATTCATGGCGACTTTGGTGAAGTCTCCTTTGATGGGTAAGAAGGTATTGTACGTGAAAGGTGCTCCTGAAATTGTTTTAGGCAAATGTAAGGATGTTATTCTGGACGGCAAACGGGTAGATGCGGTAGAGTATCGCTCTACGGTAGAAAAACAATTGTTGGGTTATCAGAATATGGCGATGCGTACTCTTGGTTTTGCTTTCAAGATCGTGGAAGATACGGATACAAGGGATTGTGTGGAATTGGTTGCCGATCATGATTTGTCATTCCTGGGTGTGGTTGCTATCAGTGATCCTATCCGTCAGGATGTGCCTGCGGCAGTCTTGAAATGTCAGTCGGCCGGTATCGATATCAAGATTGTTACGGGAGATACACCGGGTACGGCTACGGAAATAGCACGTCAGATTGGTTTGTGGAAACCGGAAGATACGGAACGCAACCGGATAACAGGAGCTGCTTTTGCTGATCTGACGGATGAAGAAGCACTCGACCGTGTGATGGATCTGAAAATAATGTCGCGTGCGCGTCCTACAGACAAGCAACGTCTGGTGCAGTTGTTACAACAAAAAGGTGCAGTGGTAGCCGTAACGGGAGACGGTACGAATGATGCTCCTGCACTGAACCATGCACAGGTAGGTCTTTCTATGGGTACGGGAACGTCTGTGGCCAAGGAAGCCAGTGACATAACCTTGCTTGACGATTCTTTCAATAGTATCGGTACTGCCGTGATGTGGGGACGCTCGCTATACAAGAATATCCAGCGCTTCATTGTCTTCCAGTTGACTATCAATTTTGTGGCTTTGCTTATCGTTTTGCTTGGTTCGTTGATAGGTACGGAATTACCGCTGACTGTAACTCAAATGTTGTGGGTAAATCTTATTATGGATACTTTTGCTGCTTTGGCTCTGGCTTCTATTCCGCCCAGCGAGAGTGTTATGCAAGAGAAACCGCGCAGTAGCAGTGACTTTATTATTTCGAAAGCCATGCGCTCCTATATTTTAGGTGTAGGTGGTGCTTTCCTGATTATACTAATGGGAATGTTATACTGGTTTAATCATGCCGAGGGCGGTATGACACCGGAACGTTTGACCATATTCTTCACATTCTTCGTGATGCTGCAATTCTGGAACCTTTTCAATGCACGTGTGTTTGGTACTACAGACTCCGCTTTCAAAGGGATTTCCAAATCGTACGGTATGGAACTGATAGTACTCGCTATTTTAGTAGGACAGTTCCTTATAGTACAGTTCGGTGGTGCCGTATTCCGTACTGTGCCGCTTGATTTAGTCACTTGGGTGATTATTATTGCTTCCACTTCACTGGTATTATGGGTGGGTGAGGCGATACGTTTCATCCGACGTTTAACTCAGAAATAAAATGAAAGAAAAAGGAATTAAAAACCTTATTATCGATTTTGGTGGCGTATTGATTGACTTGGACCGCCAGCGTTGTATTGAGAATTTTGCAAAGTTAGGCATGCCCAATGTAGAGGCTATGCTTGATGTTTGTCATCAGCAAGGTTTCTTCTTACAGCATGAGAAAGGACTGATTACCAGTGCGGAGTTTCGGAATGCGATTCGTGAGCAAATAGGGAAGGTAGTGACCGATGCCCGTATAGATGCTGCCTGGAATAGTTTTCTGGGAAGTATTCCTACCTATAAGTTGGATTTGTTGTTGAAACTGCGTGAGAAATATGTAGTCTATCTATTGAGCAACACCAATGAAATTCACTGGAAATGGTCCTGCAAGCATGCTTTTCACTATAAGGCTTTCCGGGTAGAAGATTATTTTGAGAGAATTTTCCTTTCTTATGAAATGAAGATGGTGAAACCGGACGTTGCCATTTTTGAGAAGCTATTGGAGGAAACAGGCATAGATCCGAAAGAAACTTTCTTTATAGATGATTCTACTGAGAATTGTCGTGTGGCGGAAACATTGGGTATTTCTACCTATACGCCGAAAGCATGTGAAGACTGGAGTCATCTGTTTAAGTAACCATTAAAAATTAAAGTAGTGCAGTTGCTTCGTAACATACCGGAGGTGCTTCCTCAGCCTTGTGTTGCTACCATAGGCTTTTTCGACGGAGTACATCGAGGACATCGGTACCTGATTGAACAGGTGCGCGAAGTAGCTGTTGCACATGGTTTTGCTTCGGGGGTGGTGACTTTTCCTGTGCACCCGCGCAAGGTGGTACAGCCGGAGTATCACCCTGAATTACTGACCACTTATGAAGAAAAGGTTGCTTTGCTCGCTGAAACCGGTCTGGACTATTGCATGATGCTTGACTTTACTCCTGAAGTTGCCATTCTTTCAGCAAAGGAGTTTATGTTGTTCCTCTACAATCATTATAATATACGTGCCCTTGTTATAGGATATGATCATCGTTTTGGTCATAACCGTAGTGAAGGTTTTGATGACTATGTACGCTATGGGCAGGAGTTGGGGATAGAAGTTATTCTTGCACATGCATATATAGATAAGGATGTTGCAGTAAGCTCTTCTGTTATCCGGCAATTGCTGTCGGAAGGTAATGTCTCGGAAGCTGCTTCTTGCCTGGGATATGATTATTTCTTGAATGGCATAGTAGTAAGTGGTTATCGTGTCGGTCGTAAAATAGGTTTTCCTACTGCAAATCTTCGGGTGGATGATCCGGATAAGTTGGTTCCTTCTGATGGGGTATATGCAGTGCGCGTTACCGTAGCAGGTCAGAGTTATGGTGGTATGCTCAGTATTGGCTATCGTCCTACAATGGCTAACGGTACGGATCGTAGTATTGAAGTGAATATATTTAATTTCCATTCAGATATTTACGAGCAATATATCTGCCTTTCTTTTGTCCGCTATCTCCGTCCTGAGTTGAAATTTGATTCCATAGATGAACTGATTGCCCAGCTTCATAAAGATAAAGAAATAGCTTCCCGTTATCTTTAATATCTCCTTTTCTGTTTATATTTCTTGTATGATTATCGAAAAACGTACTTTTTTTATTGTTTTTCGATAAATATTTTCTGTTTTACTTGTTAGTCTCAAAAAATACCTTTTTATTTGCATATCGAAAAACGATAAATTATTATTGAATAACAAAACATATAAAGATTGACGATTATGAAAAAGGCATTTATGAGTATCTCTTTATTAGTGATTTCCCTCTCCATGTTGATGGCTGTTCTTTGCGGTATAGGAGCTACCGTTTGATGATTTGATAGAGAAAATATATCTTTGTAAACTCTAAAGGACGACAACGATGAAAACTGCAATAAAACTGGCTCTTATTTACTTGGCGATGCAAATTCTCGGGGCATTGGCAGTGGGGCCATTCACTATGATCTATGCGTATGTAAAATACGGTACTGTAGACAGAGCAAGCGAATTTGCCTTGGCTCCCACTCTGCTGGCAGGATTTGTTTTTATGCTGATTTATTTGTGGCAAAAAGGCTATTTGACAGGAGATAAGAGGTTATACTCTCCAGTGTCTGTATCTTATTTATCCTGGAGTGCTATGATGGGAATTTCCATGATTTATCTGATTGATTTTTTAATGTCCCATCTCACATTTTTGCCTGACTGGCTGAGCGATACTTTTGATTTATTGCAATCCGGTTGGTTAGGGATTATTTGTGTAGCTATATTGGGACCCATTTTGGAGGAGCTACTGTTTCGTGGAGCAATCACTAAAGTTCTTCTGAAGAAGTATAATCCGGTAGTAGCTATCTTAATATCCGGTCTGATATTCGGTATCTTTCATATGAATCCGGCGCAAGTGGTAGGAGCTACGCTGATCGGTTTTATTCTTGCATGGATCTATTATAAGACACATAGTCTGATACCTTGTATTCTGATTCACATCATGAACAACAGCCTTTCTGTCTATCTTGCTCTTAAATTCCCGGATGTGGAATATAGCAGTGAATTAATTGGAGAAAAAGCTTATCTGACAGGTCTCGTAATTGCTTTCCTTTTGTTTATATTGTCCTGGAGAATGATGAATACCTATAAATTATCTAATACAACTACTGAAATATGAAAAGGAGATTGAATATTCTTTGCGTGATCGTATTGCTCGTGCTGGGTTATTCGGTTTTAGAAACTACTTATTATGTCGGTTTGGGAATTAAGGCCGGGATCGAGAAAGGTTTTGACTCTAAGATTGATGCAAAGGCTAAAGAAGAGATCAGCAATGTGCAAGTAGTGCAACTGGTACCAAAAGATTTAGGCGGAGATATCTTGATTGATTCTGTTTATAATGAAAAAACCGGTGAATATGTACCTGCTGCTTACGGGCAAATGATAGTCAGTGTGAATACACAACCCAGTGTTTTATCACGGATTGTTTCTCTCCTGATTCTTATTTTAAACTATGTTGCCATTGTCTGGGCTGTAGTACTTTTTATCCGTCTTATTGTGTCGATCAATAAATCCGATATATTCAATTGGAAGAATGTCCGGCGTCTCAGACGTTTAGGAGTACTGCTTATTATTGGTTTTGTATGTACCTTCCTTCTTGCGTTTCTGAGTTTTCATAACGTGGAAAAAGTCTTTTCAGTGACAGGTTATTCATTGAGTATGGCGGATATGGTGCATATTACTTCTCTGGTATTGGGGATTTCAGCCCTGATTGTAGCAGAAGTTTTCGCTATCGGACTGAAAATGAAAGAAGAACAGGAATTGACAATTTAAAGAAATGATACGATTATGAAGAAATTTAGAATATTGGGGATATTAGCGATACTGGTGATTGTAGGAGATTTTGCCATTTCTTTTACTGCCGGTTGGCAAGAAGAACGTGACAGTTTTCTGGCGGGAAGTAAAAGTGCCCGTGCGGAAACGCCAGCCTTGTACACGCCTGAAGGTATCCCTGTGGAGGTACGACCTCTGGAAACAACAATATTGGATTCATTGCGTAATAGTAAAATGAATGAAAACCTTCCTTACAAAATAGATAAAGTAAGTGTGGCTATTGTTCCGTCGACCTGGAGTAGTATTGTGTTTTGCTTTGGTGCATTTGCTGTTTTGGCTATTCTTGCCGGAATTTACTGCCTGATACGGGTTTTAATTTCCATATCGAAGCGTAATGTGTTTACTCATGACAATGTGGTAAGAATGCGCGTATTCACTTATTCTTTATTAGCTTTTAGCATCTTGAATGCGTTGATGGAATGGCTGAATTATATTGAAGTGGTGAAACAAGTGAGTCTGCCCGGGTATGAAATAAAGGGGTTCAGCATGTCCGAAGATTGGGTATCATTGGTGGTCATTGTTCTCTTTACCGAGATATTTGCCGTAGGTGTGAAAATGAAGGAAGAACAGGATCTGACTATTTAATCCTAACCTTGATAAAAGTGATTTATATGATTATAGTAAACCTTGATATAATGATGGCTCGACGAAAGATATCTTTAGGAGAGCTGGCTGAAAAGGTGGATATTACACCTGCCAATTTATCTATTTTGAAAACGGGAAAGGCAAAAGCTATCCGTTTCTCTACACTGGAGGCTATTTGCAAAGTGCTGGACTGTCAGCCGGGAGATATTTTGGAATTTCAGGAAGGAGAAGAATAGAAAGATGATGGGATGGTAAGATGAATCAGTCATGTTTTTTATTCATCTTACCATCCCACCATCTTATCATTCTATTTATTTACTACTATCTTTCGCCTTGAAAGCCAGCGCATACATCCGCATCTGCTTTACCATAGACAGCAAACCATTGCTACGGGTAGGAGAAAGATGTTCTTTCAATCCTATCTTATCAATAAAATAAAGATCGGCATTTAGAATTTCGTCCGGTGTATGCCCGGAAAGGACTTTCATCAACAACGAAATGATACCTTTTACAATCAAAGCGTCGCTTTCTGCTTTGAAGATAATTTTTCCATCCTCTTCGTCAGCTTGCAGCCATACACGGCTTTGGCAACCTTCAATCAGATTCTGTTCCGTCTTATATTTTTCGTCGAGCGGTTCCTGCTCGTTTCCTAAGTCTATGAGGAGTTGATAGCGATCCATCCAGTCGTCAAAGTCGCTGAATTCGGTGATCACTTCGTCTTGTAGTTCATTGATACTCATGTTGCAGATTTATGATTTATAATTTATGATTTATTTTTCGCTGTAGATTACTTGCATTACAGTTTGTCCTACTGCTTGCAATGTAGCTTTATCAATGGCATCCATATCATCTTTCACGGTGTGCCAATGCTCAAAGAAATCTCCTTCCGGATAGTAAGGGACGATATCGATTGTCGGGATTTTCGCATACTTGTTGATGAACGTATGATCATCGGTAACGAAGCCGCCTTTTTTCTGTACAAAATAACGCCCGAAGCCTAAAGCGTTGGCTGTTTTCCAGACTTTCTCATTGACATTGGGAGCTACTTCATGAGACAGGCTTTCATAACGGAATTCTGCATTTTTGCCACCTACCATGTCCAGCAATATACCGAAGCGTGCATTATATCCCTGTACGTGCGGGTTGCGTGCCCAATACTGTGAGCCAAGTCCCCAGTATTCTTCTTTATGCGGGCCGTTGTAAGCCTGGTGTGTTCCATAATCTTCAGCATCTACAAAAACAATATCTATACCCATTTCCGGCAACTGTTTCTGCAAATGACGTGCTATTTCCAATAATACGCCTACACCGCTGGCACCGTCATTGGCACCTAAAATGGGGGTGTAATGCTTTTTAGCGTCCGGGTCAGCGTCTGCCCACGGACGGCTGTCCCAATGAGAAAAAAGTGCAATACGCTTTTTTGTATCCGGTTTGTAGGAACCGATGATATTCCGGGCCTTTAGTAATGTGCCGGTATAGGCAGGTAAGTCTACATATTGGCTAGTAACCTTTGCACCGAATTCTGTCAGTTTATCAGCCAGATAATTGCCACAATCCACATGTGCTTTCGTATTAGGAACGCGTGGACCGAAGTCAACCTGTGCTTTCACATACTGGTAAGCACTGTCTGCGTTGAACTGTGGAACATTGACGACGCTTTTGGTTGTTGTTTCAGTGTCGTCGCTTGCCTTCTTGGTATTGTTGCTGCATGCTATGAATGCAAGCAACACCAGGCATAAAGGGATGAGAGTATAATTCCGTTTCATTCTTTATCTAAATTAAAACTTAGTTTCACTTCCTTTCTTCCGGTCTCCAGCGTTACTTCCGCTCCGTTTATCATAGGCAGGTTCATGCTGACATGTCCTACCGGAAAATTAAAACAGACGGGGTAATCGTATTCTTTCACGAGGTCGGCAATTGCACCGTATAACTCTTTCCCCAAAGACTTGTTTTCCTCGTATTCCGTAAACTGTCCGATAATAAGGCCGGATAGTTTTTCTAATATACCGCCCAGTTTCAGATTGTAGATCATGCGCTCTACTGCATGCGGACGTTCGCCTACATCTTCTATAAAGAGAATGGTTCCTTCAGCGGGAATATCGTAAGGAGTGCCGCGCAGCCCATAAAATACGGACAGGTTGCCACCTCGTAAAATGCCGCTGGCAGTTCCTTTATGGTTTAATTTGTGTCCGGGGCAAATATAGCTGAAACCATTTTCTGAGATTTCTACAGATTCTGCTGTCTCCGGATTAAAATGTCCAAAGAGGATATCTTTGAGTGCCAATGTGCAGAAATCATCTTCGGATTCTACCGTCAAATGGCGTGCCATCAGGGCGTGGAGTGATGCAAAACCTTCTTTCTGGAGCACATTATGTAATGCGGTAATGTCACTGAAACCAATCAGCCATTTAGGATGTTCACGAAAGCGGGTAAAATCGAGTTTCCCTAACAGGTGCACTGCTCCGTATCCGCCACGGCTGCATAGAATAACTTTAGCCTTTTCATCATCCAGCGCATTCTGTAAATCTTCTACGCGCTGTTTGATGCTGCCTCCATACGTTCCGTGTGAGCTTCCGGCATGTTTAGCCATTACCACTTCCAGTCCCCAGGATTTCAAACGCTTTTTGGCTCCTTTCAAAAAAGACTTGTCTATCTTGCTGGAAGGAGAAAGGATGATGACACGATCACCTTTTTGTACGTATGACGGAAAAATAAGGCTGTTCATAATTCAATATTTTGCGTATGGGGACAAAAGTACATAAAATAACTCAAAACGAAATTTAGTTTACACCACAGATTACACAGATTAACGCAGATTATTACTTTTCACCATGATTAGAATAAATCTGTGTTAATCTGTGTAATCTGTGGTGTAAACTATCAAAATGAAATAAGGCTTGCGAAATTTCCTGGAGTGTTATGCTGCATTTCTCGACATTTTTTCAGATATTTGCTAAAAATCTAACGTTATGGAACCTATTCGAAGCTTTGATCAACTAACCTCACACTTGAAATCCTTGAACAAAAGGAAACGTATTGCAGTAGTTTGTGCTAATGACCCCAATACGGAATACGCCATTGCCCGTTCTCTGGAAGAAGGGATTGCGGAGTTCCTGATGATTGGCGACTCTGCGATTCTTGAAAAATATCCTACATTGAAGAAATATCCCCAGTACGTCCGTACGGTGCATATAGAGGACCCCGATGAGGCGGCGCGTGAGGCTGTACGTGTTGTTCGTGAGGGTGGAGCGGATATTTTGATGAAAGGCATTATCAATACAGATAATTTGTTGCATGCTATCCTTGACAAAGAAAAAGGTCTGTTGCCTAAGGGTAAAATCCTGACCCATCTGGCTGTAATGCAGATTCCTACGTATGATAAGTTGCTGTTCTTCTCGGATGCCGCCGTAATTCCACGACCCACTTTGCAGCAACGCATAGAGATGATCTGGTATGCCATCCATACTTGTCGCCACTTTGGCATCGAACAACCTCGCATTTCACTTATTCATTGTACGGAGAAGGTAAGTGCCAAGTTCCCCCATTCGTTAGATTATGTCAATATCGTGGAGTTGGCGGAGGCCGGAGAATTCGGAAATGTAATAATCGATGGTCCGTTGGATGTAAAGACTTCCTGTGAGAAGACAAGCGGTGATATCAAAGGGATTGCATCTCCTATCAATGGAGAAGCGGATGTGCTGATCTTTCCTAATATCGAATCGGGAAATGCTTTTTATAAGGCTGTATCCTTGTTTGCCCATGCTGATATGGCAGGTCTGTTGCAAGGTCCTGTATGTCCGGTGGTGTTGCCCTCACGTAGTGATTCCGGTCTCTCTAAATATTATAGTATTGCTATGGCATGTCTCACTTGTGCCTGTGACTAAGTGGCAGGGTGATAAAGTAGGTGATCCTAATCGTAAATTGTAAATCGTCAAATCTTAAATTATGAGAATTCTTGCTATCAATCCCGGTTCTACTTCAACGAAAATTGCAGTATACGAAGACACAACTCCGCTTTTGGTGCGTAACATTCGCCATTCGGTAGGAGAACTTTCCCATTTCCCTCGCGTCATCGACCAGTTTGAATTCCGCAAGAATTTGGTAATAGAAGCCTTAAAAGAGAATGGTATTCCTTTTGAATTTGATGCCATCGTAGGGCGTGGAGGATTACTGAAACCCATTCCGGGTGGAGTGTACGAGGTGAACGACGCCATGCTGGATGATATAACCCATGCCATGAGAAGCCATGCGTGTAATCTGGGGTGCCTTATTGCTTCCGAATTGGCAGCATTGCTTCCCGATTGCCGTGCTTTTATTGCTGATCCCGGTGTCGTGGACGAGCTGGATGAGATAGCCCGTATCACGGGTTCTCCACTGATGCCACGTATTACCATTTGGCATGCTTTGAACCAGCGTGCCATTGCCCGCCGTTATGCTGCCGAGTTAACAGCCGCTTCTCCCGATCATCCGGTGCGCTATGAAGACTTGAATTTGATTATCTGTCATTTGGGTGGTGGCATTTCTGTTGGGGCTCACCATAACGGGCGTGCCATTGATGTGAATAATGCGCTTGACGGTGAAGGTCCTTTCTCTCCCGAACGTGCGGGAACATTGCCTGCCGGGCAGTTGATTGATCTTTGTTATTCCCATCGTTTCAGAAAGGATGAACTGAAGAAACGCATTTCCGGCCATGCCGGTCTGGCAGCGCACCTTGGCACTACGGATATACCTGCCATCATAAAGTCTATTGAAGACGGAGATGAAAAAGCCGAATTGGTGCTGAATGCCATGATCTATCAGGTTGCCAAAAGCATTGGAGCTGCCGCCGTTGCGCTTTTCGGTAAAATAGATGCAATCTTGCTGACAGGCGGTATTGCCCATTCAGAGTATGTTATTTCCCGTCTGAAAGAGCGTGTCTCTTTTCTTGCTCCAGTGTATGTGTACCCTGGAGAAGATGAGTTGGAAGCGCTTGCTGTTAACGTTTTGGGAGCATTGCGCGGGGAGTTGCCGATACAAGTCTATAAGTGATGATTGGTGGGATATAAGCCCGACGGTTGTTTCATTCCATGAAAATTATGTTTATGCCAAATGGTAACTTCATTTACATACTGAGGCAAAGGTCGTTACATGCCGAGGTAAAGAGCGTTACAATATGGGGTAAAGGTCGTTACATCCTGCGGTAAATGCTTTTACATCCTAGGGTAAATAGTAGGTAAATGTAATGTGTTGATAGAAAAGTAGTAAGCATATGTTCGTTTCCCTCCGATCAAAAAGATAATTCTCCCAACGGGTTATTAAATGTTTATTGCTAACTTTGCTATATGATATTTAGTGCAATGAATGAAAAACATAATAGAGTGTGACTGATGAATGATAAAATAGGAAATACTTTCAGTGATATCTATGCCTTTTATTATAAGAAATCTTTTTTCTTTGCAAAGTCTTATGTTCACGATGATTTGGCAGCTGAAGACATCGCTTCCGAGTCATTGATAAGGCTGTGGGAGAAGCTGAAAATAGAAGCGATAGATTATGTGGAACCCCTTCTACTTACTATCCTGAAGAATAAAGCTCTGGATTATCTGAAACATGAGGAGGTGAAACGCACAGCTTTTGAATCTATGACTGACTGGCATCATTTTGAACTTTCCACTCGAATTTCCACTCTGGAAGCCTGTAACCCCGATGAGATCTTTTCGGAAGAAGTGGAATCTATTGTTCGTGAGACTTTAGACCTTCTGCCGGAGCAGACACGCCGGATATTTCTTTTAAGCCGTTTTGGGAATAAGTCGAATAAAGAAATTGCCGAAGAAATGAAAATTTCCATTAAGGGAGTGGAATACCATATTTCAAAGGCATTGAAGGTACTACGGGTATCCTTGAAGGATTATCTGCCCCTCTTTTACTTCTATTTTTATATTAAATTCTAAATTAGACGTTGTTCTTAAGATAGAGAACATAAATGAGATTTAATCGGAAATCTATCTTTTTGCCTCTTTTCAATTAGCCGTCTGATAAGCGCATTTCTTATCATTTCTTCTACTGAATAAAGTACTACTTCATTTTTTTAGTTTTTCTTTTAGGGATGTTTCCACTTTAGTCGTTAACTATATAGAATAGCATAGAATATGGATACAGAGTTATTACAGAAATATATATCCGGTAATGCCACGGAAGCAGAGAAGAGGCACATAACCGAGTGGATGCAGGAAAAGCCTGAGAATATGCGTGAATATATGGCGCAACGCAAATTGTATGATATCGCTTTGTGGCGTACACTGCCGGCAGTGGTAGAAAAGAAAAAAGCAGGAAAAAGATTTTCTATGCATACACTCTGGGTGGAAATGGCTAAAGCAGCGGCAGTGGTTGCAATCGTCTTATTAGGTACACACTATTGGGATAATAAACATCAGACAGTGGAAAGCAGTGCACTTCAATCTATTTATGCGCCTGCCGGACAACGGACGGAAATAATGTTGGCAGATGGTACGAAGGTGTGGTTGAATTCTCGGAGTACATTGACTTTTCCGGAAAAGTTTAAAGATAATAACCGGAAAGTAAAATTAGATGGTGAGGGTTATTTTGTAGTAGCTAAGAACAAAGAGAGGCCTTTTATAGTGGAAACGAGTAAATGCAATGTAAAGGTGTTAGGTACGGAATTCAACGTATTGGCTTATGCGGAAGATAGTGTCTGGGAAACTTCTTTGCTGAAAGGAGCGGTAGAAATTCAGCTATCGGATCCATCCGCAGGAGTGTTGAAGTTGGAGCCAAACACAATGGCAAGCCTGAAAGGTACCAGGCTGGTGAAAGGACGTATTAAAGAACCAGACTATTTTTTATGGCGTGAAGGTTTGCTTTGTTTTAATGATATATCCGTCAGGGATATGATTGAAAAATTGAAACTTTATTATGGAGTGGATATTGTGGTAAACAATACCAGTATATTCAAGAATCGCTATACAGGCAAGTTCAGAACCAAAGATGGAGTGGAGCATGTGCTGAAAGTACTGAGATTGAATAATAGATTTACTTATACAAAAGATGATGAAAACAATGTGATAACTATTAATTAACCCTTTAAAATATTCTGCCTATGGAATAACACACATCATATTTTATAAAAATGGGACAGTGCTGCAACACTATCCCATGGAAGTCAATGATACATTGACATTTTCTTCTAATAATCTTAAGTTAAAACCTAAAATTAGTAATACAAATATATGAAAAATATTTTGTACCAAGAATCTATTGTAGAAATTAAACATTTATTTCGGGTTATGAAAATCACAGCTCTGGCCTTGTTTTTATTTGTCGGAACAGCTTTTGCCACGAAATCTTATTCACAGACCATGAAAGTTACAGTTGTTTCGGACCGTATATCAACAGGCAAAGTTATCAACGAGATAGAAAAGCAGACTGATTATCTGTTTGTGTATGACATGAATGAGGTTAATCTGAAACGTAACGTCAAAGTTCATGCACAAGATAAACCGGTGGCAGAGGTCTTGAACGAGGTCTTTGAAGGGACTGATATTTATTATGCTATGGAAGGCAAGAATATCATGCTGATGAATAAAGCAAAAGAGAAAGCTTCTGAAAAACAAGCTGATGATAATAAGGTGACAGGATCTATAAAAGATATGGCCGGTGAACCGATCATTGGTGCTAATGTTACGATAAAGGGACAATCAATAGGTACAATTACAGATATAGATGGGCGTTTTATTATCAATGCCCCGGCTAATGCAATTCTACGAATTACATACATTGGCTATATTCCGCAGGAAATCAAAGTGGAGAATAAAAGAGAACTGAAAATCATTCTGCAGGAAGATACGGAAACGTTAGACGAAGTGGTAGTGGTGGGGTATGGTGTTCAGAAGAAATCGGACGTTACCGGTGCTATGATTCGTGTAAATTCGGACGAACTGAATTCCCGACCGGCAGCCAATGCTTTCGAAGCTATGCAAGGTAAAGCGGCAGGTGTGGATATTGTTAGCAATGAACGTCCGGGTGAAATAGGAACTATCAATGTACGCGGTGTACGTTCGTTGAGTGCCAGCAATACTCCGCTTTATGTAGTGGATGGTATTCCTTTAATGTCGACAAGTGGCATTGAGACTTTGAATCCGCAGGATATAGAATCCATTGATGTCCTGAAGGATGCCTCTGCTACTGCTATTTATGGTTCACGTGGTGCCAACGGTGTCATTTTGGTTACTACTAAACAGGGCAAGGCGGGCAAGATGTCATTGAACTATTCGGGTACGATGACCATTGAAAATTTGCAGGATTACTCTGAAATGATGAATTCTGCCGAATACATTGAGTGGCGTCGTTGGGCTTATTACTATAAAGAACCGAATAAATATCCGAGGGGTGACGAGCCTGATAAGGATAGTGATTATCTGATTTTTAACGGAGCAAAAGATCCTTATGCCTGGAGGAACATTGAAAAAGGTTGGGCTGGTGGTAGCTGGAATGCATCTGCGGTTCCTACAACGGATTGGGCTGATATGGTTACACAAACTGGTGTTACCCATGAACATACGTTGAGCGCCAGTGGTGGTACGGATAAAGTACAAGGTTATGCTTCTATCGGCTATCTGGATAATGAGGGTACCGTGAAAGGTCAGTCTTACACTCGTTATACAGCCAAAGTCAGCTTGAATCTTGATCCGACCAAATGGTTCAAGATGGGCTTGAATGTTAACGGTACTTTCAGTGAACAGCAATATGGTTCTTCGGCTAAGGCTGTAGGACAGATGATCAGTGACCGGCCATCCAATCTGTATGCAGCTTCTACCAGTTTGTATCCGTATGCCGTGCCCTTTGATGATGAGGGGAACCGCATTGATTATCCGGGTGGAGATGATAAAGTGAAAACGATAGTCAACGAATGGAATTATAGTGAGAATGAACGTCGTATGTTCCGTGCTATCGGTAGTCTGTATGCCCAGTTGAACTTGGGTGAGATCTTCTCTCCTCTGAAAGGGCTCAGATATCGCTTTAATTTTGGTCCCGACTTTCGTAGTTACCGTAATGGAAGTTTTGCAGATGCGAACTCTGTCAGTCGCGAGGGAACCAATCGTGCCAGTTTAACGAATCAATCTGATTTTTCATGGACACTTGATAATCTTATCTACTATGATAAGGAAATAGGAAAACACTCTTTGGGAGTGACTTTACTGCAAAGTGCCACTAAATATCGTTATGAAGAATCCTCTATGGCTGCTTTAAATATTCCCCTGGCCAGTGCCAAATGGAATGCGTTGAGTAAAGCAAATATTTCTGCACTGGATGACTGGGGGAGTGATTTAGTAGAGAAGCAGTTACTCTCGTATATGTTCCGTTTAAATTATGATTATAACAGCAGATACCTCCTCACGGTTTCCGGTCGTTGGGATGGCGCTTCGCAGCTTGCCAAAGGTAATAAATGGGCATTTTTCCCTAGTGCGGCGTTGGGCTGGCGTCTTGATCAAGAAGGATTTTTGCAGGATGTAAGTTGGCTCAATCAGTTGAAACTACGTGTGGGAGTCGGGGTTACTGGTAACTCCGCTATTGATCCTTACCAAACAAAAGGGGCCGTTGTTCCTATCTATTATCCTTATGGTGACAGTTCCACTTCAGGCTTCGTAGCTTCCGATCCTGTAGCTACGGGTGGTACGGTTGCTATGGCAAATAAAGACTTAACGTGGGAAAAGACTACCCAATATAATATTGGCGTTGATTACTCTGTACTGAACGGAAGAATTTCGGGAGTTTTGGATTTTTATACTTCGCGCACAACAGACTTATTGATGCAGATGGGAATTCCTTCATTAAATGGTTATACCCAAACTTATGCCAATGTGGGGGAAACTTCCAATATAGGTGTGGATATCACATTGAATACTGTGAATATCCGGACCCGGGACTTTGAGTGGTCTACCAGTCTAAATGTTGCCTGGCAGAAAGATAAAATAGAGGAGTTGGCAAATGGTAAAGAAGATGATATTAATAATAATTGGTTCATCGGAAAGTCATTGGGAGTGATCTATGGCTATGAATCTGCAGGAATCTGGAAAGAAGAAGATGCGGCTGAAATGGCTGAATTTAATAAGAAAGGACATTCGTTTCAGGTAGGTATGGCACGACCGGTAGACCAGAATGGTGACCATAAGATTGATCCGAATGATGACCGTATAGTAGTGGGACATACACGTCCACGCTGGACTTTGGGTATGACCAATACTTTCTCTTATAAGAATTTTGAGCTTTCTTTCATGTTGTACGGCCGTTTTGACTATATGGTTGATACAGGTGGTGAGTGGCAGGGAGGCCGCTACACTCAGCGTAAGATAAATTACTATAATGAGAATAATAAGAATGCTGAATATCAGAAACCTATCCATGATGATGGAGGCGGTGATCCCTACTACCGGATTCTGGGATATAAGAACGGTTCGTTCCTGAAAGTGCGTAATGTTTCATTAGGTTACGTTTTCCCGAAGAACATGGTGAGCAAATGGAATCTATCTAATCTGAAAGTATATGTGCAGGCTAAGAATCCGGGGCGTATCTTTTCTAATATAGATTTTCTGGAACTGGACGCTTCGCAGAATTTAACATCTACCTGGAACCGTGGTTTCACAATAGGATTGAATGTAGGATTTTAAACTAAAAAGCAAACGATTATGAAATTATATAAGAATATTACATTCGGCTTATTAGCCTTGACCTTGGGAGGCGTGATGGCTTCCTGTAGTGATTTTCTGGATGAAAAGCTTACCACTCAACAGACTACCGATTTCTTTGATACACCGGAAGGTATTGATCAGCTGGCTGTGGGCATTTACAATAACCTGCGTTTTCATTTCTTCAAGGAGAATGCCTATACTACCACTAATTACGGTACGGATGAGTTTACTGTGGGTGGTGATGGTTCCAATAAAGTGTGGAATAATTATGATGGTAGTTTCCAGTCACAGATTGTAGCCGCTAATTCAAATACTACGATGGCCGAAAGCCTTTGGGATGCCATGTATATCGGAATCAACAATGCGAACCTGTTGTTAAGTAAAATAACTCCTGATAGTTATACCGGTACGAATAAGAAGACGTATATGGGCGAAGCCTATTTCCTGCGTGGCTTTAATTATCTGAAGTTGGTTTCCCAGTATGGAGGTGTCCCCTTGAAATTAGAGTCGAGCTTTGTACCTGTTCGTGAGTTCACCCGTGCTACGGCAGAAGCCACGGTAGAGCAGGCGATTGGTGATTTGAAGAATGCTTATGATCTGTTGCCGGCGACGGTAAGCATGGTGGGAAAGATTAGCAGGGATGCTGCGGCTCATTTTTTAGCTAAGGCTTACTTGTTTCGTGCCAGTGAAATTAATGATGGATGGAACAGTACAACTAAAGAATCTGACCTGAAAGAAGCCTTGAAACTGGCCAAAGAAGTAATTTCACGTCATCAGTTAGCCCCCAATTTTTCTGATCTGTGGCATTATACGGAACCTGACGGAGCGAGTGAAAAATTAGATGAGATTATTCTTTCGGCACAGTTCTCTTCTGACAAATCTTCCAGAAGTGCCGGTACTAACAGATGCCATCTCTTCTTCTTGTCTGTTTACAATAATTTGCCTCAGATGAAACGTGACTTGGCTGGCGGTCGCGAGTACCAACGTTTAAGAACCACATATTATATGTATAATATCTATGATATGATTAATGATTCCCGTTTCTGGAAAAGCTTTAAGACTAAGTATGCTGTTAATAACCCGAAAGCGGGTTCCGGTTACGAAGTGGGAGATTTGGGCGTGATGTATGTTGTCAATCGTCCGGGTGATACCCGGTTCGATGGAGTGCAACTCAGCGGAAAGGTGATTGATGAAAAGACCGGCAAAGCCATTCCTACTACATTTGTGACTTATCCGAAAGATCGTAACGGTAAGGACGATGTGGCATTATATGATGATGTAAGTCGTTTTGTAGCTCTTAATAAGTATATTGATGGTTCGCGTGAAACGGTCAGTGACATGGGAGGCAATCGGGATGGTATTCTGGCCCGTCTTGGTGAAACTTATCTGATCGCTGCTGAAGTTCTGATTCGCCAAGGCGAATATGGTGATGCTCTGCATTACATTAATGAACTCCGCAAGCGTGCTGCCTACAAGAACGGGGAAGATCGTTCGGTATATTGTGACGGTGGTGCATCATATAATGAAAATGCCTTAGGATGGCAGATTGACGGCATAAACTCTTATTACACCGGAAATTCTTATTATGAGTCCAATGATATTGATAAGACTACACTTCCCACTGATCTTGAAATAACAGATATACATAGTCTTCCGGTTGAAGATGAGGCTGTCATTTCAAAACTGAAATATAGCTCTGATTATGATCGTATGATGTGCCTTCTGCTGAATGAGCGTTCACGGGAACTTTGCGGTGAGTTTTATCGTTGGGAAGACTTATCAAGAACAAAAACATTGGTGGCACGTACCAAAGCTTTTAATTCGGATGCTGCTCCTAATATTGATGAACATCATTGTTTGCGTCCTATCCCTCAAACTTATCTGGATGCTATCCAAAAGGATGGTCATGCGTTGACTTCCGAGGAAAAAAAGCAACAACAGAATCCTGGTTATTAATAATGGATGATAAACTGACATATACCAGTCTTTATGTGTATCTGAAAATATAGACAAAAAAAGGAGTAAAGTCCCCCAAATGACTTTACTCCTCCCAATCTTCTTTTCCTCGTAACTAATACGGAGAAAAACACCACTAATCAAAATTCTATACCTTGGTCTTATTGGAATTTAGAAATTATTCTTTCCTGCATCCCACCAGAGACGAGTACCACCTGTGTCGGCACCACCCAGTGCTCTTGTTAATGAACTGTACTGAGTAGGATTAGATGTTTTCAGACCTTCCGGATATGGGAGACGACGGATCATCTCATCTGTGTTAATGGCACCACCGCTATTATTCACTTTGACTTTAAATAATTTCGGATAACCGGTACGACGTTGCTCTGTCCATGCTTCATTACCTTCGGGATATATGGCAAGCCATTTCTGTGTCATGATTTTCTCAAATTGTTCTTCTGTACCGTTGGCATCCGCCCAATTGGGAGTAGTAGTGATGCGTGCATTCATATCGAATTGGGTATCGAACGGATCTTTGTAATCAGCTGGTGTCTTGTCACTTTGCAGGTAAGCATCAACTCCACCTACTCCCCATTGCTCAAAGGATGTTTTTACACCTGTCTCATAGCATATTTTGGGATCTTCTGTAGAGATGCCTCGTAAAGCAGCTTCTGCACGAAGGAACCATACCTCGGCAGCAGTCATTAAAATAGGGTTCGTTTTTTGACTGACTGTGCTCTTTGAACATTCTTTATAGCGATTGTCGGCAGAAAGCAAGCCGGTTCCCTGTGGTACGCCTTTGTAGCTTCCAGCGTACTCAAAGAGCTGCGGAAGTTCTTTCACTACATCGTTCTCTTTCCATGTGATAACTGCACCATTTGCCGGGTCATAATATTTGGACATGCGTGGATCATCATATCCGGTCAGTACAGATTCCATGGTGGCCCCCATGAAGACTTCCCCCCATGACTTGTTGATTTCACCCAGCGGATTATTGTAGCCGCCGGCAGTCGATACGGAAATAATCTCATTTGGTGCTTCCAGGAATTGCCCGAGGGTGAATGATTTCTGTGCTTGCTCGGTGGCAAGAGCTTTGTCTACGTTAGCAACACGCATGGCTAGACGCAAACGCAATGAATTGCCAAATTTAACCCATTCTGCCAAAGTCTTGTTAGGAGTCAGCATGTCGGCGTCTTTATACGGCTCTACGCCGGGATTGTCCTTGATAAAACTTTGTAAAGAAGTGATTCCTTTTTCCAGATCGGTGAAGAATTGTTTGTAGGCTGTCTTCAGATCATCTACATTGTCACCTTCTTGTCCGAATTTACTATATACCAATGGTCCGTAGCAATCTGCTACACGGTGCATCAATTCAACCTTCAATATTTGGGTTACAGCTAACAGCGCAGGCTGCTCTACGTTGATTTGTTCGCACTTCTGTACTTCGGGCATAATGTACGAGTAATTGTATGTCCAGTGAGTAGAAGTCCATCCATCGTTCAGTGCATATACGCTGTTCTTATCATTGAAACCTTGATTGAAATCATGGAAATAACCTGAGAACATGTCTTGCCCCAAATTTTGTGCGATTTGGAAAGTCCAGTTTTTACCTTCGCCCCAGTCGTAGTTAAAGTAGATACCACTCTGGATTATTTCAAACTTCAACAGATATTTTTGGAAATCATATTCCTGCAATTCGGAGTCAAACCCTGTATTGTTTCTGTTATCTGCTTCAAAATTGTCGGTACATGCGACTGCGATACCCAGCAATCCGCTTGCAAAAAGTATGGTTAGGAATTTATTATATTTCATAATCGTAAATGCTTTAAGTTAGAATGTGAATTTGATATTGAAACCAATGTTTCTGGTAGAAGGCATGCCGAATACATCTACACCTTGAAGTGAGTTGCCAACAGATAAGGTTGCATCCGGGTCGAACGGTGCATCTTTGTAGAAAAAGAACAGGTTGCGTGCTACCAGCGATACATCGATACCCTTGAATGCCTTCGTCTTTTCCAGCAGTGATTGCGGGAAAGAATAGCCGATTGACAATTCACGCATACGGATATTGGTAGCATCATACATATAATATTCGGATATACCATTACGACCACCTACTGATTTAAAGAATGGTTTAATATGATTCTCGTCGAAGCGAGTTCCTTCGTATTCTATGTAACCTCTATCACGGGCCTGTGCCGTTGCTTTGGTCACGCCATTTTGGTCAAGGACTGCTTGTGTCAAGGACATGACATCACCACCTACGCGGGCATCGATCAGGAAATAGAGACTGAATCCTTTATAGGTAAATGTATTACTCCAACCCAATAAGCAGTCGGGATTTGCATTACCCAGATAGTCGTTGTTACCAGTCTTTACAAGAGGACTTCCATCTTCATTGAGCTTTATTTTTCCATTCTCACGCACGAATGCATTTCCGTAGATATCGCCCAGGGAACCACCTTCTTTGATGCGCATCAGGTAAGCCATAGAAAGTCCGGAACTACCATAAATGAATGAAGTATAATCCGGGTGAAGAGAAATGACTTCATTGCTGTTTGTTGAGAAGTTGACGGCAGTTTTCCAACGGAAATTATCATTCATAACCGGAGTTGCATCTACTGTTAATTCTATACCTTTATTACGGATCTTCCCGGCATTGATATAGCGATATGCATATTTGTCTCCTGCGGCGGTGGGCATTCTCAACAATTGATTCTTTGTATCAGTCTGATACCAGGTAAAGTCAATTCCTAAGCGGCTTTGGAAGAATCTCCATTCCGTACCAAATTCGATAGAACTACTGATTTCCGGTTTCAGATCGCCCTTATTGTATGTGTCGGCTGCTTGCAATACACCACCGGCCTGAATAATATCTACAAGGTTAGTGATACCGATAGGCAGGTCGTTACCTACTTGTGCCCATGAACCACGTACTTTACCAAAGGAAATCCATTCCGGTAGTTTTAATGAGTTATTAATGATCCAGGATAAACCAACGGAAGGGTAGAAGAAGCCTGAATTCATACTTTCCGTATGAGCCAATGTGGAAGACCAGTCATTACGTGCTGTAATGTCAAGATACAGTGCTTCGTCAAAGCCGATTTGTGCTGTTCCGAATACAGACTGAATGGTACGTCTCTGATCAATCTCCTGATTGATGGAGGCATTAGAGCCCATAACGATATTGGCAACCGTAAATAAGTTAGGTTTGTAAAGTGAGGCGATTTTAGAGTCGAGCATCAGTGAGTTGACTTTATTCTTGTTGATACTGGTACCGACAGCGGCATTCAATGACCATTTGTTCCATGTTTTATTGAACATGGCCATTACGTCGGCATAAATCTGGAATTGTTCGCTTTCCGACCAAACATAACGTCCGTTACTCTTTTCGTTATAGGTACCTGTAATATTGGGAGCTGTAGATGCATACATTTTCTGATCGAACTTGTCGCTTACATAGTCTGCATTACCACGGGCTTGCAGGGTTAACCAATCGTTTATTTTCAGGCTGGCACTTAGGGATGCCATAGCGCGGTAACGCTTATTGGTGTTGGTAACACGATTCTTAATCCAGTAAGGATTTTGTGACCATTCGGAAACGTCTGTATACCAGTTTTGTACAGGCATACCATTTCTTGTCGGGTCGGCTACTTCAAAATTAGTAGCATATTCAGACATGTCCATTCCACGTGGGAAACTGTACAGGTCAACCAATGGATTCAGGTATATACCTCCGGATGCAGTGCTATTCTTAATCTTTTGTGTCATCAGGGTAGCATTTCCATCGAGTTTCAGACGATCATTGAAGAAACTCGCTGTTTCGCGGAACGTAAGGTTGTGCTTTTGTAATTTGTTGGAATCAATGATACCTTTGGCTGTAGTGTTGGCATAAGAGAAGTAAGTCTGCATCTTCTCGTTTCCGCTTTGTACGGATATGGAGTTAATAGCGGTTACACCGTTACCGAGGAATTTGCCAACATTATCGTAGTCGGTTAATGACTTTTTTTCTCCCCAACTGTCAGTTCCGCTGGGGCCATACGAATTCTGGAATTCCGGCAGACTGATGGCATGATCGATGGTCAGATTTGAAGAGAAAGTAACTCTTTGCATACCTGCTTTACCTTTCTTGGTAGTTATTAAGATAACACCGTTGGCTGCTTGTGATCCGTAAAGAGCGGCGGCAGAAGCACCTTTCAGAATGCTCATACTTTCAATGTCTTCGGGATTCAGGTTGGAGATACCATCACCGGCGTCACGATTCACACCGTCATTTTCTCCACCCATAACGGTGGAAGTAGATTCAGTAGTCGTATTTAGCATAGGGACACCATCGATGACATATAACGGTTGGTTATTGCCTCCTTCGTAAGCGGAACGTGTACCACGGATAGAAACTTTGGCTGAGCCACCAAGGCCGGATGCGCTCTTATTGATTTGTACACCGGCTGATTTACCTGCTAATGCGGTTATCATATTCGGATCTTTGGCGCGTGTCAGTTCATCGCCACCCACTTGTTGGGTTGAATAAGTCAATGAAGCTGCTTTTTTCTTGATACCCATAGCCGTTACCACAACTGTTTCCAGTGACAGGGCTTCTTCCTGCATCTGTACATTGAGAGTTTTCTGCCCGTTGAGAGCAATCGTTACAGGCTGGTATCCGATAAAGCTGATAACCAGCGTTGCATTAGTCGGTGTATTTAGTGAAAACTCACCGTCTATATTGGTAATGCAACCGTTTGTAGTTCCTTTTTCCACGACATTGGCACCGATAATGGGTTCACCTTTTGTATCGGTAACAACACCTTTTACAGAGATATTTTCTTGTTGTACGGTAGCAATGATTTCACTGGCCTTTTCATTTTGTTTGGTCAACACAATATTCTTGCCTTCCATTACATATCTGATGTCGGTACCATTAAAGATTTCGTCCAAAACTTCGGACACCGGTTGATTGTCTGCATCTACATTTACGGTGCGGCGCACGTCCACACTTTTCTTATTGTAGACAAACAAATACTCGGTCTGAGCCTCGATTTTATCGAGGATTTCGCCTACTCGTAACTCAGAACGGGGGATGCTGATTCTTGTACTCTGAGAGTAGGTAGCGTGGCTGTACGCCTGGAACGTTACAAACAAAAGAAGGAATAGTGTGATCTTCATAGTTCGTAATATTTGCTTAAATACTAAACTTTTTGGGCAAAAAAGCCCATTCAAAGAAATTTTTCTCATATCTTTGTAATGTGTTAAGTTAATAAATTGATTAAGGTCGATTTTTGACTGTTTCGGATCGGAAAGTATGGGGGTACTTTCCGATCTTTTTTGTAGGGGTAATTAGCAGACTGTTTCTTTTATTTCATAATGCTTTTCAGTTTAAGGGGTTAGTACTAAATTTTAAGGTTTTATCTTTGATATCAAATTATTTCTCGTAAATGAAAATCGAATCTTTTTCTTCGTTGATGCTGAATTCAAAAGGATGGTCTTTTGAAATGGTTCGGAGAATATGCTCTATACCATCCTGTTCGCGGAATTTTCCGGTACAACTGTCATAGTTCAGCAATTTAGGATCGGAAACGGTTATTTTTACATTATAGTACATTTCAAGTTTAGTGAGGATGCAGCTGAACGGCACATCATCAAAGCAGTACAATCCTTCTTTCCATCGCAGATATTCATAAGAAGGGAGTATTACCTTTTTGCATTTCCCGTCATAGTTGCCAAAGAATTCCTCTTTCTGTAAGCGGGTGATAACCTTATTACTGTTGGCAGGATAAATATCCACAATACCTTCTACAAGGGTGGTTTCAAACTCTTTGCTTCCTGCATAGGCACAAACATTAAAGCTGGTACCTACAACTTTCACCTTATTCATCTCTGTGTGTACGTAGAAGGGGATATCTTTGTTTTTTGCCACTTCAAAGTAGGCTTCACCATCCAGTTCTACGTTTCTTTCGCCACGCCCAAAGTTGGAAGCATAGGTCAATGTGGACTGTGCATTCAGCCATACCCGTGTGCCGTCGGCAAGAGTGATTTGTGCACGTTGTCCGGCGGGGACGGTTACTGTTTGTGGCAGGGATGCCTGGTTATATAGATAATCATTAGTCATGAAATAACCGCATACGCCTACGATGATAACGGCTGCTACGCGTATTCCCCATTTTAGTATCGGAGCCAGACGGAAGGTCTTTTTTCCGGCACTTTGTCTGTCGGAGAATAAGGCGACATCAAACATCATACGTTCTTTCAAGAAAGCTTCCCGATTTTCTTCCGAGGCTTCCACCCAGTCAAGGATGCGCTTTTCTTCTTCAATGGTGGTGGTTCCTTTAAAATACTTATATAATAGTTCTTGGTTCATAAGGTACTTAATTTGTTTGTTGAATAAGGGTGTTTTTTTCTGTCCCTCTATAATTAATACAGGTGAACTTGGAACTACCCTAACGGAAAATGAAACTTTTTTTGTTTTTTCTTCGAAATGAGTTGGAAACAGAGAAATTGTCGGGAAGTGATGCTCTGGAAGCAGGCGGAATGAGATGTGTAATTTTGGTCAGGAACTCTTCTGAACCGTATCCGGTTCGTTCCTGCTTCGCTTCTATAGGAGGATGAAAATAGCGAAGCAGGTACGAGGAGGGTACGAAGAAGATAGGAACCGGGTATGGAGCGGATCGCTTTGTTCTGTTTTTCGGGTACTCCAAACGTAAGCGCATAGAATATCCGTGTGATGCACCGGAGGCACATCAGGACTTTATGGAATGTAACAGGAAATTAATTAATTGCCGGCATTAACTTGCCGGATTGGGAATTATGGATACAATGTAACATTCATCCGGAGCTTCGGCTTTAAATAGATTGTAAGCAATGCCTATGGCTTCCTCCGGAGAGTTTGCTTCAATATTCTTGTTGACATTCAGGGTCTCGAAAACTTGTTCTCCCTCGATAAGCACGTAGTATATTATTACAATATATCTCATAACTACCATGTTTAATAGCCAGCAATATTACTGATTTTGCAAACATATATCTTTTATTTATATTATCAAAGAAAAGCAGGAGAGTTTTACTAAAGTAGGATAGAGGCGAGATAATCTTTCAGTTCCACACGCAGAATACGTAGGGCTTTGGTGATATGGAATTCTACTGTTTTGAGAGAGAGATTCAGTTGTTCGGCTATTTTCTTGTTTGGCAGGTTGCTGTAACGGCTGAGCATAAAGATTTCGCGACTTTGCGGTGGCATCTTGTCCAAGGCTTTATTTACGATATGCTGTATCTCCGTACTGAAAATCTTGTCGGGCTCACAATCTTTCAACGTGGCAATACGCAAGTCTAACTCGCGCTGACGGTGCGAATTTAAATCTTCCTCAATACGCAGGCGGGTTTGTTCGTGTTCCAGGTAATTGAGTGCCTTATTCTTGATAATGGTAAGGAGCAATGCGTGCAGACCTTTATCTTCTTCCCAGCGGTCGCGACATTCCCACAAAGAAATCATAGATTCCATAAGAATATCTTCAGCTTCTGCCCAGTTTCTGATGTAGGAATAGGCAAAGGCAAGAAACTTTTCCTGATTCTCTCGAAAGAAACGAGAAAATAAATCCATAGTATGTAGGTTTCCGGCTAAAGGCATTTTTAAATATTCTCTCTCTTATTTAAGGTTTATAGGGTAAAGTAACATAATCTTTTTGGAATACGCAAAAGTCTTAAAAGTTTTTTCTTCCTTTTTTTACAAAAAGAAAGCCCGGCGGGTTTCCGTCGGGCTTTATATGCTGAATAATAAGGTGTTTCTTATTTCTTTTCAGGTCTTTCTTGTCTTTCCGGTCTCGGAAGCAATACTTTGCGGGAAAGTTTGAACTTACCGGTCTTCGGATCAATATCAAGCAGTTTCACTTCGATTTCATCACCTTCCTTGATACCGGCCTCTTCTACTGTTTCCAGACGTTTCCAGTCGATTTCAGAGATGTGCAACAAACCGTCTTTACCCGGCAGGAACTCAACAAAAGCACCATAAGGCATTACAGAACGTACTTTACCTTTGTATACTTCACCAACTTCCGGTACGGCAACGATGCCCTTGATAAGACGCATAGCGTCATCAATGCTCTTCTTGTTAGTTCCGGAGATTTCTATTCTTCCGATGTTGTCTACTTCTTCGATAGTGATTGTAGCACCGGTTTCTTCCTGCATACCTTGGATGATCTTACCACCAGGGCCGATTACTGCACCGATAAACTCTTTAGGTATAGTCATCGTTTCGATGCGCGGAGCATGAGGTTTCAGTTCTTCACGTGGTTCTTGGATAGTTTCCAGAATCTTGCCAAGGATGTGCATACGTCCTTCTTTAGCCTGGTTCAAAGCGCGTTCCAGGATTTCGAATGACAGACCGTCTACCTTGATATCCATCTGAGTAGCTGTGATACCATTCTTGGTTCCTGTTACTTTGAAGTCCATGTCGCCCAGGTGGTCTTCATCACCAAGGATGTCGGACAATACAGCATATTTATCTTCGCCCGGATTCTTGATCAATCCCATAGCGATACCTGATACCGGTTGTTTGATCTTCACACCTGCATCCATCAATGCCAGTGTTCCGGCACATACGGTAGCCATAGAAGAAGAACCGTTAGATTCAAGAATATCGGATACTACGCGCACTACATACGGGTAGTCAGCAGGAATTTGCCCTTTCAGTGCACGCCAAGCTAAGTGTCCGTGACCGACTTCACGACGGCCTACGCCACGTTGTGCCTTGGCTTCTCCGGTAGAGAACGGAGGGAAGTTATAGTGCAACAGGAAACGTTCTTTGCCATGTTCCAGTACGTTGTCGATAATCTTCTCATCCAGTTTTGTACCGAGGGTAACGGTAGACAAGGATTGAGTTTCACCGCGAGTGAAGATAGCAGAGCCATGAGGGCCAGGCAGGCAGTTGATTTCACTCCAGATAGGACGGATCTCGTCAGTCTTACGTCCGTCAAGGCGTTTACCTTCGTCCAGGATGCTGCGGCGCATAGCCTCTTTTTCTACATCGTGGTAGTAACGGTCGATCAGTGCTGCTTTTTCTGCCAGCTCTTCTTCGCTGAACTGTGCTTTGAACTCTTCACGGATAGCATCGAAAGCGTCCATGCGTTCATGTTTATTTTTGTTGCCGGAAGCGGCGATGGCATAAGCCTTTGCGTAGCAAGCTTCGTGAACAGCTTTACGCAGTTCTTCATCGTTTACTTCGTGGCAATATTCGCGTTTTACGGTAGAACCAACAGCCTCTGCCAGTTCTTTCTGAGCCAAGCATTGCACTTTGATTGCTTCGTGGGCTGCTTTCATGGCGTTCAGCAAGTCAAGTTCGGAAACTTCACTCATTTCACCTTCTACCATCATGATGTTTTCGTAAGTAGCACCCACCATGAGGTCCATGTCAGCTTTTTCCAGTTGATCGAAAGTAGGGTTGATAACGAACTGTCCGTCGATGCGTGCTACGCGTACTTCGGAAATAGGTCCGTTGAAAGGAATATCTGAAACTGCGAGGGCGGCAGAAGCGGCAAGCCCTGCCAGTGCGTCCGGTATATCAATACCGTCGGCGGAATAGAGGATGATGTTTACATATACCTCTGCGTGATAATTATCGGGGAATAAGGGGCGGAGAGCACGGTCAACAAGGCGGCAGGTCAGGATTTCATAATCTGAAGCGCGTCCTTCACGCTTGGTGAAACCGCCGGGAAAACGTCCAGATGCGGAGAATTTTTCTTTGTACTCTACCTGTAACGGCATGAAATCTGTTCCGGGAACTGCGTCCTTAGCGGCACAAACAGTAGCAAGAAGCATGGTGTTACCCATACGAAGCATTACAGAACCGTCTGCCTGTTTTGCCAGCTTTCCCGTTTCGAGTGTGATGGTTCTGCCATCAGGGAGCTCGATCGTCTTAACAATTGGGTTAATCATAAAAAATGTTTTATCTATATTTTCTTTCAAAATTCGTGCAAAGATACATATTAATTCATGTAATCAGGTGGGAATGAGATAAAAAAGTTTATAATTGACTATTTTTTTAGGTTTCCATGTGGAAGAAGCAATGAAAATGCTTTGACTAAACTTGAAAAGAACTATATTTGCACGTTCTTTCTAATAGAAATTAAGAAGCTAAATATGAAAAAGATCTGTTTTGTTGCACTTGCCGCTTTGGTTTTAAGTGCATGTAATTCTGAACCGAAATTCAAAGTTGAAGGTGAAGTTTCAGGTGCCGACGGCAAAATGCTGTACCTGGAAGCGGCTGCTTTGGAGGGCATCGTGCCCTTGGATTCTGTAAAGTTGAAGGGTGACGGTTCTTTCAGTTTCAAACAAACACGTCCGGTATCTCCGGAGTTCTACCGCCTTCGTGTGGACGACAAGGTTATCAATTTCTCTGTGGATTCTACGGAAACTATCGGACTGAAAGCGCCGTATACTGATTTTGCTACGGCTTATACGGTAGAAGGTTCGGCAAACAGCACTAAGATAAAGGAATTGACGTTGAAGCAAGTGCAGTTGCAGAATGAGGTGAATGAGTTGGTGAAGAAGATGCAGGCTCATCAGATAGGTGCCGATGTTTTTGAAGAAAAACTGGCTGCCTTGATGAAAGATTATAAGGATGAGGTGAAAACTAAATATATTTTTGCAGCTCCCAATACGGCTGCCGCTTATTTTGCTCTGTTCCAGAAACTGAATAATTACCTTATCTTCGATCCTTTGAATAGCAAGGATGATATTAAGTGCTTTGCAGCCGTTGCCACCAGTCTGAATAATTATTATCCGCATGCGGATCGCTCCAAGAATCTCTATAATATTGTGATTAAGGGAATGAAGAATACCCGTACACCGCAACAGAAAGTTCTGGAGTTGCCGGAAGAAGTTATTTCCGAAACCGGTATCATCGATATCAGCCTTCGTGATATGAAGGGGAATACCCATAAGTTGAGCGATCTGAAAGGTAAAGTAGTCTTGTTGGACTTTACTATTTACCAAAGTGCAGCTTCTGCTCCCCATAACTTCTTGCTGAATGACCTTTATACTAAATATAAAGATCAGGGACTGGTGATTTATCAGGTTTCACTGGATGCTGACGAGCATTTCTGGAAAACAACGGCTGATAATCTGCCTTGGATTTCTGTAAGAGATGCAAATGGAATTTACTCAAATGTGGCCGCTATGTACAACGTAAAGGAGGTTCCTTCTCTGTTCCTGATTAATCGGAATAGTGAGTTGAGCGCTCGTGGAGAGACTATAAAAGACTTGGACGCTGCGGTGAAAGCACTGTTGTAACTTGTTATAAATTAGAAGTTTTTATTTAAATATGTTACATAGCAGCAATTTTTGCTTGACACGCATTAATTAAAAGGCTATCTTTGCAAAAGAAAAATCGGAAGAGGGTTCCAGCATGCTGACCATGTTGGAATTCTTTTTTGTTATATAATACCATTTAGAAACTAAAAAGGAGGAAAAAAGTATGGCTTATATGTCAGAAGAAGGCTACAAGAAATTGATGGCCGAACTGAAAGAATTGGAGACGGTAGAACGTCCTAAGATTTCGGCTGCTATCGCCGAAGCACGTGACAAAGGTGACCTGTCGGAGAATGCAGAGTATGATGCCGCTAAAGAGGCACAGGGCATGCTTGAGATGAAAATCAATAAATTGAAGACGATTATAGCAGATGCCAAGATTATTGATGAGTCCAAGCTGAAAACGGATTCCGTGCAGATTTTGAACAAGGTGGAACTGAAGAACATAAAGAATGGCATGAAGATGATTTATACCATTGTTTCGGAAAGCGAAGCTAATCTGAAAGAAGGAAAGATTTCTGTTAACACTCCCATTGCACAAGGTTTGCTTGGTAAGAAAGTGGGTGATGTAGCTGAAATCAAAGTGCCGCAGGGCATGGTTAATCTTGAAGTAGTGAACATATCATTTTAAAGTAAAGGCAGGTCCGCATGCGGGCTTGCCTTAATTTATATATCATAAAAGTTATGGCAACAATATTCAGTAGAATTATCGCAGGTGAAATACCAAGCTATAAGGTGGCGGAGGATGATAAGTTCTTTGCATTTCTGGACATCAATCCGCTGGTGAAAGGGCACACGCTGGTCGTTCCCAAGCAGGAAGTGGATTATATCTTTGATCTGGATGATGAAGATCTGGCAGCAATGCATGTTTTCGCCAAGAAGGTGGCTCGTGCCATTGAGAAGGCTTTCTCTTGCAAGAAAGTAGGTGAAGCAGTGATTGGTCTGGAAGTACCTCATGCGCACATTCATCTTATTCCTATGCAGAAAGAGTCGGACATGCTGTTCTCTAATCCAAAGCTGAAACTTTCTGATGAAGAATTTAAAGCAGTTGCCGAAGCGATTCGCGCTGCATTCTAAAAATAAAACTCCTTCCTTTTATAATAAGAACGGGGGCTGAAATGGATTCAGTCCCCGTTTCCTTTATTCTGGTTTGAAAGTCTATGCTTTCAAATTCCGATATCCGGTTAGATGTAATCTTCCCCTAATTTTATTTGTGCGTCGTTTACGTATTTACGGATAGAATGTTCTTCATCCTTCTTGCAAATCAGCAATACATTGTCCGATTCGGCGATGAGATAGCCTTCCAGTCCATCAATAACGGCGAGTTTGTTTTGTGGGAGCACCACGATGTTGTCTTTACTGTTGTACATTAGAGACTCACACTTCAAAGTTACATTTCCTTCTTTGTCCTTTGGGGACAAGTCATACAATGAACCCCATGTACCTAAATCGGACCAACCGAAATCTCCTAATGAAACATATACATTGTCTGCTTTCTCCATGATGCCGAAGTCGACGGATACATTGGGGCATGCAGGGAAATTTTCGTCGATGAATGCTTTTTCGGCAGGAGTACCGTATACATCTTTACCAGGAATCAATTTGCTTGCCAGCTCGGGAAGTAGTGCTTCCACGGCCTTGATGACAGAGTTTACATTCCACATGAAGAGGCCGGAGTTCCAATAAAATTCTCCGCTTTCTACGAAAACTTTGGCTAACTCCAGTTCAGGTTTTTCGGTAAAGGTCTTCACCTTGTAGAAATTATCTCCTGCTTGTTCGGCTATCTGAATGTAACCATAACCTGTTTCGGGACGGTTCGGTTTGATACCGAGAGTCAGTAACTTTTCTGATTGAGATACGAACGTCAAGCCTTTTTCGATGGCATCAAGGAACTCTCCTTCTTTCAGAATCAAATGATCGGATGGAGCTACTACGATATTGGCATTCGGGTTTAATGCGCGAATGTGATAAGCTGCCCATGCGATACACGGAGCAGTATTTCTGCGTGTAGGCTCCAGCAAAATTTGTTCGGGATTCAATTCAGGCAGTTGCTCCTTTACAAGATCTGCGTATAAATCGTTTGTAACGATAAGTATGTTCTCTGTGGGAATAACTTTATTGAAGCGGTCGAAGGTTTGTTGCAGTAATGACCTGCCTGTGCCAAAGAAGTCCAGAAACTGTTTAGGGAGCGTTTTTCGACTAAACGGCCAGAAGCGACTGCCGATACCTCCACCCATGATAACACAGAAATTATCCTTATTTGTTGTCATATCGTTTGTTTTAAAAGTTTCTGCTAAAGTACACTATATTTTGGAAACACGGAATGTTTGTAGAATGTTTTATGACTTTTTTCTCCTTTTTTTAGGAAAAGTATTGCAGGTTTAGAAAAAAGCCGTATCTTTGCACCGCAATTGAGAAATCAAGCATGCCCAGATGGCGGAATCGGTAGACGCGCTGGTCTCAAACACCAGTGGATTCACTTCCATCCCGGTTCGACCCCGGGTCTGGGTACTTAGAAACCTTCATAGATAGCTGATTAAAAAGCTTTTATGAAGGTTTTCTTCTTTTCTACTGAAACATTACTGAAACTTTCTCTTTTTCTATTTAGCTTGTAAGGTGTCTGGTAGGCTTTCTCATTCTCAAAGTTAGCACTAATCTCTCTTTCTAGTAGTTTCATGTTTTTTTAAGGTTCATTTATCCTCTGAAATCAGGATAATAAGTTTTTCTATAATATATTTGTAGCTAAAATTACTTTAAAACTAGTGGATATGAAACAAATGACACGCAAAATTATAGGAGAATCATGGACTGAGGAGGAACTAAAACGTTATTTGGTTAACTTTCAAAGAGCGCATGAACATACTTGCCAAGATTATAGCTTGTCTTTTTCAGAGAAGTTGTTTGCTATATTGGTTGTTTCTTATATGACTCAAAATGCTGAAAAAGTAGATAAATATTTGAAACAAACGGAAAAAGGATTGAGTAGTACTACTTTGTGGAAAACTGCCTCTGAAATGTCAATGCGTGTTCATGGTACTTTGGGAAAATGTGTTGCTTGTGTATCCACGTTTATTGCATTAGGAGTTGCGTTAGGGGGAGTGAAAGTATGGCAATGTCTTAGAGAAGAGGATCGGAATGCGTTAACTACTAATATAAGTGCCTTTCTAATTACTACTAAAGAATTACCTATGAGGTACATTAGTAATTATACTCGTTGGAGGGCTTGTTGTAGTATTCGTGGGGGAATTATTCCTTTATATATACTATTGCCTAAACTAACCCAATGTGTTATTAGTTTTCCGGCTTATGATCAGCATATTGATTTTATAGCGTTAATTTATTCGGCATATTATTATCTTTATGATACGGACTCTCCAAAATTTTCTGATTGCATATTTGATATAGTTCGTTCTAAAGAGTTAAAACTGAATGATAAATTGTACGATGATTTGTGTCATTCGTCTTTTAGATATGAAGTACATGCTGAATATCAGGATTATTGTGCAAGGAAGAAAATAAAAGAAAAATCTCTTTTTGTAACGGAGCATTCCTCATCGCAGAATAGTACTTCGAAATCTGAGACTGTAAATGAGAATAAGGTTGTTACTGCTATTATTAGTAAAAATGATTATTTCCCAAATCTGTCATTAGACAGTAATAAGATAAAACGACTTTATGATGTGTTAGTTGGGAATAAATTTATTTCAGGAGATACGGATTATTCAGTTTTTCATTTTCGTTTTTCGGGCACTGATAAACCCAGATGTTTGTCAGAAATAATATGTATAAGAGATAAGAAACAACTATCCTACTTGATTTATCGATTAACACGCAAGGAAATATGTAATGAAAAATGTGAGGATACAGATACTACACGTGATTTTAATAAGAAGGTGAAAGCTTTCTTCAACGTGAAAAAAGAAGCTTGGAAGGATAATGATAATATTAGTGATATGGTTAGAAAGATAAGTGATGACAAGCAGAAAGAGATTCTCAAATTATTGAAAGAAGCCTTGGAGACGAATTGATATGGTATAATATATGTGATAGTAAGATGCTTCATTTGTTTCTTACCATACCTCATGAACGACTATTCTGGTAAAGAATAGTCGTTTTTATTGATAATAATTTTATCTAAAATGACCTGATTATATTCTATTCAGAATAAGTTTTTTCTATCGAAAGAGAAAAGACTTCTATCGAGCTGTAAATGTAATCCATCGATTCTATCGAGCTATAATACACTGGCTATTAAATGCTTATACTTGCAAAATGAAAAATAAATGTTAATAGCCATGATAGAATCGAATATTAAATTAGTGGTAATACCCGAAGAGAAATTAGATCTCTTATTAAATGGCGTTACTCAAATTCAACAGCAATTGGAAGCGATAACGGGAACTCAATCACAGCGGGAAGGGTACTATACAAGCTCTGAGGTTCGCAAGATTTTAGGTGTATCTCAAAAGACGTGGCAAACTTATCGGGATGAACGTAGAATCCCTTTCTGCCAGTTCGGTAGAAAGATTTATGTGAAGATAACAGATTTGAATGAATTCATAGAGTCTCACAAAATCAATTCACGAAGTTAACGGTTACAGTTTTAGCATGTTTGTGTTAGTCTAGAATAATGTAAATATTATTAAGAATTGTATCCAAGTAAATAACCTTGAATAGATGACTTTATTGAGAGATAATGCTAGCTAATCTTGATGTCAAAGTTATCTATTCATAAATTGAGAAACAAAATGAGTGAAGAATTTTTAAAAAACAATGATGTGAATATGGGAACAATTAATGAGAATGGTATGAACGAGATGTCAGACACTGATCAGGTTAACAATGAACAATCGAAAGGTGATATATCCACTATGGATGGTCAGGAATCGCAGGAAACGTTAGATGAAGTGCCTGTAGATCAAAATAATCAAGAAAAAATAAAGTCCAAAACTTTAGTTACTTTACTTTCTTTCTTGGTCAGAAAGATGCCATATAAGGTGCATTATTTATTTTCCTATCGTGAAGCTATAAAGCACGGGCTGAAAATAGCATTCTTAATAGGCAATAGGGAGGTTTATTCAAGCCAGATTGATAAACTGTATAATGAAATCAGTTCCAGTTCGGATAAGAAGTTCTCCAACCCTGTTATAGTTGTATCTTTGGAAAGAGCTTTAAGGAGTGGGTTAAGAGCAGTGGATGCTGATGGAAAAGAGATCACATTAGATACTCCATATTTATGGCTGTATGTAGCAATCCTCGATGGACAACATAGGTTAATGGTATGCTTGGAACATTTGGATGTTGATTTAGATTTGGAATTGATAGATTATGACGGTAATCTAATGTCATTTATTCAAATTCTGAATTCTATGGATAAGAATTGGAATAATGAAGACCGCAAAAAATCTAATTTGGCGACAGGTAAGTCTACCAACCAATTGTATATAGAATCTGAAATAATACAGCGTAAGTTTGGGGTGTCTCCTAAGTATGCGGAGTATCTTCTGACATTCAAAAGAGATGCTACTAAGAAAAAAGACCTTATTGCAGGTAAGGATTCTACTCCCTACAACGAAGAAAACGGAAGAAGAGGGTATCAGTTATATATGGCTATTGCTTATAAGTTTGGAGATGAGAAGAATGTGAAGAGAGTGGAGTTTGTTGATGCGATCGTTCATGCTCATAATCAGAATGGTGATTCAAATAACAAAACGTTTACACGTGATATGAAATGCTTCGTAACTATGATGGACGATACCACTAGAAATAAAATCATCACTCGGTTGGCAAACAAAAATTACGGGGAACTAAAAAGTACCTTGTTTAGTGATTTTCAAAAGTTCTGCTCTTCACATAAAGATGACATGGAAGACCTTGAAAAGGAACAGGATATGAAGATATCTGAGTGGAAATCGCAGAAAGAAACGGTGGCTGCTAAGAATGACATCATTAAAACTCTCAAAAAAGGTACTCCGAATGAAATTCTAGCAAATAGAAAAAAGGTAGCTACCCAAAATGCTTTAAAGAAAACGAAGCAACAGACAGAGAATTAGTAGTTTCTAATTTTATCTTCTCCTCCATGTGGCAGGTGGAGGGGATTTTTAATCCATCACAAATTATGATGACATTACAAGAATTAAAACAGAAAGGATATGTCTTATGTCTGCCGCAAAAGATACGCTTAGACACGGGACTCATAGGAAAATTGACATGTAATCTACATTGTAATACCAACGCACCGATGCTACATGTAATTCCTGCTAAGATATTCTTATCAAGGGGATGGTTGGCTGTAGATGATAACGGAGAATTGATATCTCTTCTTGATACTGATATAGATCGGAAATTAGCACTGATAGAAGATATTAGCTTGTATTTCGCATTGCAGCAGACAAAGCTACCTGATAGCAATATAGTGGTAGACATACTGACAGAGATGCCAAGGGGTAAAAAATGGAATTTCTAGCTTATGGACTCATTGAAAACCATATTGTGCCTTCCTTGCAGAACACCGGAGAGGGTAAAGGTTGTGATTCATCCGGGGGGAAACGGATTTGCTATACCTTTTCCGTTTGGAACGATAGTAGTACCGGACACACCAGATGGATATTGCATTTCTAGTGGTTGTGGGTCAGGGAAGACCGAATCTATTAAATCGCTGATACGTCAGAAATGGGATCAAGGTATATTATATTGCGTTGATACGAAAAGCGAATGCAACAGAATGTATCAATGGATCGTAGATAATTTGATTGGCGAGATACTACATGGAGAAACTTTAAAGTTGGATGATGTGCTGATGATTCATTCGGATGCTGATTTTGAGAAGATGAAGGAATACAAGACACATCCAGAGCAAGTGGTTCGTATTAGGATTCTAATCATCACGCATGTACGTTTCTTCACTGACCTGATTAACTATTTCTTACTTTATGAACCGAATAATCCAAATCCGGTTGTTTCTGTATTTGATGGTGACTTCAAGAAACTAATGCAGCAGGATAATCTGAGAAAATATATCCTTCTTGATGAAACTCCATTGTTCCTAAGACCATTCATAACTTTCTCTAAGGGTTTGTTAGGCGTATTCTCCGAGAAGAATAAAAAGGGTGGTTATCGGTGTAAGTCCCAAACGGATATAAAGGATATGTATAATACATTTGTAAAGGGAGGGAGCTTGGATTTCTATAAAGGGACAGACAGGGTTAGCCAAATCAAACGGGATGTTGTATTGGGGTTGATACCGAAGTATTACTCTGAATGGATGGGGATGAAGGATAAAAACTGTAATATTCATTTCTATCCGTCTGACTTGATACACCCCGGTATGGGTTCCCACGTGATTATCTATGAAGGAGCAGGAGATGTGTTGTTGGGTAAAAGTTCCTACTTTAAGCTAGTTGATATAATCCCCAAGTATAATAGTCAGGTTGATTTTAGAGAATTTACTTTTGGATTGAGCAGAAAACATAGACCGGATAATGCAACGTATGCGTTATTTGTCAAGTCTGTTCGCTCTTTATGTTGTAGTTTGCTTGGGAAAGCACTGATTGTTATCTGGAAAGACTACAGGGCGGATGATGAGAGAACATTAACTAAGGAAGCAGGCAAATCGGAATGGACTGATAAACTTAGAGAAGCATTGCTGACAGAAGGATTAGCCGGAAGTAATTTTACTGTTACATATTATGGTGCATCTGATACCAAATCAACCAATGTATACAGAGATTATCAGAATATTATCCTTTGCGGTAATTGGGATTTACCTCCGTCTGTATCGGGACAACTAAGGAAAGCGTATAACTCTAAAACTGGTCAGGATGAGTATAAATTCTGGTATACGATCCAGTTGCTTTCTAGAATTGGCATAAGAAAGAATGATGGACTAAAGTATACTGTCTATTACTCTTCTGATCACCCGAAGAAGTTTATCAAGTCTTTGGACGATTACCTGAATAAGAATAAGATAACCATGAAATCGAAGAAGGCTACTACTGATCCCGTATGGATGGTACGAGTAAAATCTATAAAAGGAGGGAGTAAGTATGTAGATAAAATTGGGAAACTGATAAAATATAACCCAGCTTTAGAAAAAGCGATTAGTAATAATGACCAAACCTTTCAGATGGATATTCCTCTTAATGTTATTGGAGGAATTATCCCAATGGGAGGCAAAAAGCAAAGATCAAACTATACGAGGTTAATTGATTTTATGAAGACTAGTTTAGGAATTGCCTTGAATATACCTAATAATAGAAAATCTATAAACCCCAAACCTTAGTCCGTATTTTTGAAATTGCGGTATAATATATATAAGAGTATAAAAATACGGAGTAGTAGAGAATTATCATAAAGATAGTATTAATGAAAACAAATGTTGTTTTCATGAGGAAGTATCTCCCAAAGGAGACACTTTCTCCATGTTAGTGAAGTTATGTAATGTATTAATTGTTTCAATGTATTTGCTTGTTATCCTTTATATATAGCTTCATTATTTCCCCTTCATTTCATCCAATTAGCCATGTAAACAAAAATGACGGACATAATTGAAAACTATGAAGGGATGAGTTTAGAAGCTATATCATTATTTTCTCAATTCCCCATTTATTCCAATTATCATCCTCATTGTTCTGCTCGTCATTTCTCCGAAACCTCTATATCCCAATGAATCCCTAATTGATAACAGGGGGATTGTCCAAGTGCGGAGCGAGAGTGAACCCTTTAGAGTATGTCTGTGGGAGTGACGTTATTGTCTTTCGTAGTGTAACGGAGAAAGAATAGTCACGAGTTTCTTTAGAGACATACGTGGTGAACGTAAGCGTTAATAAAAGAATGATAACTATGCCGCAATTTCAAAATGCCGGAGTTGCTGTTTCAGTCTCATGCAACATGGGGAATAACCATAGATAACACCTCTTTTAACTGTTACAAAAGATCGAATATTGAAGAGTATAGTTTTAGAAGCAAACTTAATTCCTGTATAAAGATAGGTAAAACTATATATAGTTCAAAAATGAAGAAAAGAGTTTTATTGTGCATATTAAGCTTTTCTTGAGATTAAACAAGCGAATTTTGTGATATTAATATCAAAAAATGTAATCTATATATCGTTTTTTGATATATTATAAACAATAATCGAGATTATTTTGTATATTTGCCGTGAATATTATAAATATGAAACTATGTATACTGAAATAACAAAGATAATTGAATGTGGGTTATCAAAGGATAGTGCAAGGGTTGCAATGTATGCAAAGCTCTTGGCGGAGAAATACGAAGCAGACGGTGAAAAAAAAATGTCTGCTAAGATACGTAGCTTATTAGATAGTAATATTAAGAAAAACTCTCTAATAACAGAGCAGTTTTTAAATCTGCCTGTTGATAATGAAACAAGGCTGAGTATAGCGGATATTTTATCACCAGAAATTAATACAACAGAGTTGATTCTCTCTAACTCTGTTCAAGAAGCAGTAAAAGAGTTTGTTGAAGTTATAGAGCATAAAGAAAAATTTATGGCTTTAGGAATTGAAATACATAACTCTCTTTTGTTATATGGTCCTCCCGGATGTGGAAAGACTTCACTAGCTAAATATATAGCGAAATCTATTCAACTTCCTATCATTATAGCTCGTTTGGATTCTATGATATCATCTCTGTTAGGTAATACATCTAAGAATATTAGAAAATTATTTGAGTTTGCGGATAACAAACCTTGTATTTTATTTTTGGATGAGTTTGATGCTATTGCCAAGAATCGTAAAGACCAGAATGAACAAGGAGAATTAAAAAGGGTTATAAATAGCCTTTTACAAAATATAGATGATTTTTTAGCTAATGGAAATATTTTAATTGCAGCAACAAATCATCAAGAATTATTAGATGATGCTATTTGGAGAAGATTTGAAAAGGTTATATTTATTGATAGACCTGGCTTGGCTGAGAAAAAAGGATTAATAAATAGTTTAATATCCAAGTTTGCTAATAGTTTAACCAAATCTGATGTGGAAAAAATGGCGTTAATGTTAGACAATCTATCATATTCAGAAATAAAAAAGGTCATTAATGGGTCAATAACAAAATCTGTTATTAACAATAGGAATGAATTTAATCTGGTAGATGTTGTATATGGCTATTTTCAATATCAACATTCAAATGAATATACAGAAGAAGAACTTGTTAGATTTTTAAGTGAAAACAATATAAGTCAAAAAGAAATAGCCAAGTTCATAGGAACTTCAATAAGGCAAATCAGGAACTCTTTAAATTTAAAATAATATGAAAAAGTATCTACCAATTAAATTTTATCAGAAACGAGAAATTACAGATGATCGTTTAACTAATGCTGGAGGCTCTAAAGATGATCCTTCTTGGGTGTTACATGGAGAAAGTCTAGAAGAGAGAGCTGGATTACTGAGTACAGGTATTGACGATATTATAAAAACTATTGAAATCAAACCGGATAAATATGATTATATTCCTTCTATAATTGCAGTTGAATTAGATGAAAATGCTGTTGCTAAAACGCATAGAAACTCTATTAAAGAAATATTCAATCAAGAGAGAGATAAAAATAATGTAATTGGTTTTAATAATGAGAACGAACTCTTAATAAAGGTTGATTCTGTGAATGATGCAACAAAAATAAAGAGAAAACTCAATAACTCAATCAGATATGCAAAAGGTATTTCTGCTATTACTAATATTGCAGCATATCAGCCTATAATAGAAAATACCGAAAATAGCAAAGATAGAAAAATAATCAAAGTGTCATTATTTAATTACTTTGATTACAGTTTAAATCAAGCTGTAAAATCTGCATTTCATGACTTATGTAAAGAAAATAATATAATATCAAAAGAGGTCTTTTATACAAATGATTTAATTATTTTTAGATTAGAGAATGTTGAATCTAATGAACAATATTTGAAATTGGAAGAGTTTCCTGCCATAGAATATATCATTCCTATGCCCCAATTCAAAATCTCTAACCAAGAAATAAAACAAAGTATTGACATTGAGTTAGAGAAACCAAAACCTGATAAAGAATATCCAGTCGTAGGAATACTTGATGGAGGTATTGAACAAACGCAACAATTATCTGAATGGATTATTGGTTCTAATAATTCATATCCCGATGAGTTGCTTGATAAGTCACATGGCACATTTATTGGTGGAATAGTGACTTATGGTGATTCCTTAGAAGGGAAAATTATTACTGGAGTGAATGGATGTAAGATTTTTGATGCAGCAGTTTTTCCTGACACCAATAAAGAAAATATTACAGAAGATGAACTTATTGAAAATATAAGAGAAAATATAAAGTCTCATCCAGAAATTAAAATATGGAACATGTCACTTGGCTATGAATGTATGGAGGCTGATTCTGATAACTTTTCAGCTTTTGCTATGGTGCTTGATGACATTCAACAACAATATAATATTATAATATGTAAATCAGCAGGTAATTGTTCTAATTTCTTATCAAATAGACCGACTGGACGAATAACAATCCCTGCTGAAAGTATAGCATCTTTAGTTGTAGGTTCTGTTGGAAATGATGGAACTCCTTCTGTCTTTTCTAGAAAAGGATTCGGTCCTGCCAATATTCATAAGCCAGACCTAGTTAGTTTTGGGGGAAATATGATAAAAGTTGGTGAGAAATATATCATGGACGGTGTTAAATCTTTTGCGACAAATGGTAGCTTTGTGGAGAATCTTGGAACAAGTTTTGCAGCTCCAAGATTAGCAACACTTCTTGCTGGACTAGATTTTAAAATAGCGGAAGAATTTGATCCATTATTATTGAAAGCTCTTGCTATCCACTCTGCTAAATATCCTGATACTAAGTTATCTCAAATAGACCGTGTTCAACTAATGGGATATGGAATTCCTGATACGGTAGAAAATATTCTATATAATTCAGACTATGAGATTACCCTTATTCAATCTGATAGAATTACAAAAGGAAGCTTTATGGAAATACTAGAGTTTCCTTATCCGGAATCATTGATTGACCAGCATGGTTTTTATTATGGAGACGTAACGGTTACTCTTGTTACTTCTCCGGTATTGTTTGCTGGTAATGGAGCTGAATATTGTCAGTCTGATATTGATGTAAAGTTCGGGACATTTGATGAAATCAAACAACTCAAAATTACCCAAGGAAGAAGAAACGAATACGGACCAGATGGGTTTGAAAATCTTCTGATGCCAGATAATTATGGAAGGAGATTTATTAATGCTGATTTTGACAATCCTTTTACTAGGGAACGTACATTGCTGAAATATGGGAAGAAATATCAGCCTGTAAAAAAGTGGCATTTTAACTTAGGTGAATTAACTCCCGCAAATAAAGTAAAATATCTAACAGCTCCTAAAAAATGGGGACTTAGACTTACGGGATTATACAGGGATTTTGCTGAAACTAGAGCTGTTATAGATGGTGAACAGTTATTCCAAGATTTTTGTTTGATAATAACAATAAAAGACCCTAATCAAGAAAAAATGGTTTACAATGAAGTTGCCCACTTGCTAGAAAGTAGAAGTTTTATTCATAATGATATAACTTTAAGGGATTCTATTCAAACACAAGTTAGAATATAATTTATTATTTACATAATTTTCTCCTGTTTATCTAAAAGATAACATGTTTTTAGGTTTTAGGATTATGGGAGTGCTGTTTTTTTCATAAATACGAAACTATATAGAAGATTAGTAAATCAAAGCTGAGAGGACAGATCGTCTGGCAGGAAAATTTTAAAAGCAAGGGAAGATAGATCATATTCCACCTTCCCTTTCCTTTTTTAATACGCCAAAGCAAAAATAATCTTATCCGGCATTATTCCAACTTCTGCAAATTTCAACCGACTTCCTCCAAGTTTAATCGCTGACTTCTTATAGCAATTAATAAATTCCTCCTTTGGCATAAAGAATGGATAACCATACGGAACCCCTCCCCAATAGACGGGAACTTTAAAACCATCGAATCCATGACCTGTTATGATCTTTGCATCGGTACAATAGATTGTCTCTGGATTATAATTAAGCCAATCTATCTCACCATCCCTATATTTGCGCGTAAATATTAGCTCCAAAGTCTTCTCGGACGTAATATCTATTTTGAATCTAATCCCACCGCTAGAGAACTTATCTAAATCCGTTTGTATTTCATTTTCGATTTCACTAATTTCTTGTTTGGCGAGATCATACACCTTGCCCATTACAAATATTTTCTTTTTCATATTATTCTAGTTTTCTTTCTATTATTATTGATATTTCTCCTTGTCCGTCAGTTTTGAAACTTAGTTTCTCGTAATTAACAAGTTGGCATAACCGATCCTCATATGTATCTATTAGCCATTGTAGGCTAACCAATAAATGCCCATCTTCATCTTCATATAATTCCCTGTCTTCATCCGCTATATCTGTCATATCAGAGATAGTCAGACTGAATATATGAGCAGCCAGTTCTATAGAGATGTAATTAGTATCATCAGTCGCATATAACTTAGGGGGATATTTTATCTGGATGAATACTGCATTCTCAAAACAACTGATTCTGTGTCTTACCGGAATATCAGAGAGCCCGTCCATTAGAAGCTCGACTATGGGGTAATCTACTTCCCGTATATCTCCTGTATAATAACGCTTCATCATTTCCACTCTAAAATTGGCTATCAAAGACAAGTCCTGTATTGGCATCTTTGCTAGTCGGGGGTATAAGATACCGTTCTCATCAATATAGCTTTCGGGATCAGTACATTTCAATTCTTTATCTCTTGCTGTTGAAAATCTTTTTACTTTCATACTTCTTAGTTTTTTGTGATTTAATAATTAAGGTAATGTTATAATTCTCTTTCAAGTATTCTTGGAGCTTTCCGTATCTATCTAGCCTACATCTGTTTCTTGGGCATAGAACAAAAATCTCTTTAAGGCTTATTTCTAATATGAATCCTTGTTCATTCTTATCCGTTGTCAATAGAGACGCCAGTTGAGGAAAATATTCTCCTAAAGCCTTTATATCATCGGAGAACCTATTCGTTCGCTCTTTCGAATCGGGTGATAATTCTACTGGAGTTTTTGGTATACCGCTACAATCTTTATTAAGCGAATACCATAATTGAGATGTGTCTGTCATAAATTAAGTATTTAATTCATAGTTAGGGATTTCAAGGCTTCGTAGTAGAGTTTTCGGCATTTTTTGAATAGGGAGAAAATAAAAAACGGAACACTCTTTTCAAATGCTCCGTTCACTAATAATTGATATGGGTCTATTCACGATATAATTTAAATGGCATCTTCACTCCTTTATAATTTGTGAAAGTGCCGGAATATGCTTTCAGACTCCATTTACCTTCAAATGTTCCTGTATGATTTCCAACCGAATTATATTCTTTTAGTATCATATAATCATTGGAATTCATTGAACCAGATAATTCCAGTTTATTATCACTTCCGTTTTTTACATAATAATAGTTTCCTACAATTTCGCTGGCTTCCCTCCAAGCAAGATCCATTACTATTGAGTATTTTCCGTCAATCATCCCGGAATATTTATGTCCACTTACTGTCGATCCAGCAGTAGGATTTAGTTCATCATTGGACATTTCTAAACCAAATTCTAGGGCTAATGTATTCTTCGTGTTATTTACCACTGCTATGACATTGGATATTCTTGCACGAACAGATTCCCTATTTTCTCTCATAGCTTGTGGATTTAAACAGACAAATCCTTTAGCAATATCTCTCATCGTTTTACCTGCAATATATTCTTGTACTATTATAGCATCATTCTTATAACCTGTAGTAAATACGAGGAAATAATACGTTTGTCCTATTATAAGCTTTTTTGCATCTTCTCTTGCAGTGTCATCGTCCCGATTTGATTGGATTATCATTTCAGATGAATTGCGTGGTTGTATATTTACAGTGTATCCACCGAAAATCTCATCAAAAGTGATAGATATTACTTTCCCTTCAAAAATCATAAGTTTTTGAATAAACACATCATCTGCTAATAATGCATTTCTATTAGCTAACTCATAGATTAGCTTAGCGTCAGATAATATCTGTCTCTTATACACATCTGACGCTGCCGACGAAGCTAGAAGTGT